>Ga0207416_1000914_pt1 | contig 44188 bp, 39 predicted proteins | sample PaiPotPPM11metaG_FD_184107 | JGI IMG/M metagenome (GOLD analysis project Ga0207416, IMG submission 184107) | Iron sulfur acid spring bacterial and archeal communities from Banff, Canada, to study Microbial Dark Matter (Phase II) - Paint Pots PPM... ...
ATCACCACCGTGCGCGCCGAGAGCCGCGTCTTGCCGTAGCGCCGGTCGAAGGCGGCGAGGCTCGCGCCGATGCTGGTGCCGCCCGACCAGGCATCGACCTCCTCGCGAAGCCGCGCCAGCGCCTCGCCGCCGTGCTTGACCGAGCGGCGCAGGCTCTGGCGCCGGCCCGCCGCCGCGCGCCACCCGCGTGCGCCGGCTGAGCTGCGAGGCGCGACAGGTCAGACCTCAGCGCTTCGGCAGCCAGCTCACGTCGTCGGGGTTGATCAGGTCCGGCGCGGTCCACCCGTTCACGTCGTAGTCCGCCATGCAGGCGTTGACCAGCTCGTTCATGCGGTCGGTGAGGCCCGTGGCGCGGGCGATGTTCAGCGCGGTCAGGCGGTTCTCCTCGGTCGAGCCGGAGTAGTTGATCTCGTACAGTTCGTGGCGGGCGCCAAACTCGGTGCCGATCGTGTCCCACAAGAGCTTCATCAGCTTCACGCGCTTCTCCGCGTCATAGCCGTCGGAGCCGCGGATGTACTTGTCGATGTAGGGCCGCAGCTCGGGATTCTGAAAGTCGCGGGCGCTCGAATTGAGGTAGATCAGCCCGCTCGCCACGCTCTGCTCGATCAGGTTCTTCACCACGGGATAGAACGTGGCGCCGAAGACGTGATAGGCCGTGGCCGCCTCGATGTTGGGCAGCACGGCGCCGTTTACCCAGGGCGTGGCGTTGCGCGCCATCGAGTCGGACAGGCTCCAGAAAAGGTTACGGTAAGCGATCACCTCGCCCAGGCGGATCTGCTGGCCGCGGTAGTCCTTGTGCCCCGTCGCTTCGAACGCCTGCATCATCAGCCCGGCGATGAACTCCAGCTTGACGGCGAGCCGCGTGCAGCCGTGCAGCAGCGCCCGCGGCAAAAAGCCGGTCTGCGGAAAGAAGTTATTGGCCGCGTCGATGTCGCCGTAGCAGAACACGTCCTCCCACGGGATCAGCACGTTGTCCAGCACGAAGATCGCATCGTTCTCGTCGAGCCGGCTGGAGAGCGGATAGTCGAAGGGTGTGCCCATCACCGCCGCCGTATTCTCGTACGAAGCGCGCGAGATCAGCTTCACGCCCGGCGCGTCCATCGGCACCATGAAGATGCAGGCGTAGGCCTTGTCCTGCACGGGAATCAGGCCGTTGTGCGCCACGAAGGTCGCGTTGGTCAGCGCCGAGCCCGTCGCCACGACTTTGGCGCCGCTGACGACGATGCCGGCGTCGGTCTCCTTGACCGCGTGGACGCAGACCTCGGCCCGCTCGTGAATCGCGCGGTCGCGGTCCACGGGCGGATGGATGATCGCGTGGTTCAGATAGAGCACGTGCTCCTGCGCCTTCTTGTACCAGGCGCGGGCGTTCGCGTCGTACGGCTTGTAGAACTCGGCGTTGGCGCCGAGCGTGCCGAGAAACGCGCCCTTGTAGTCCGGCGCCCGGCCCAGCCAGCCGTAGGTCAGCCGCGCCCAGGCGGCGATCGCGTCGCGCCCTGCAACCTGGTCTTCCCAGCTCAGCGGCGCCTTGAAAAAGCGCTGCGTGTAGCCGCCGGAACCGGTGTCCGTCCCGGTCGTCAGCACGTCCTTCGTCTTCGGATCGTGCAGCGCGTCGTAGAGGCGGGCGATCATGCGGGCGGTGTTGCGGAAGGCCGGGTGCGTGGTGACGTCTTTGACGCGCTCGCCGTAGAGCCAGATCTCGCGCCCGTCGCGCAGGCTTTCGAGATACTCGTCGCCGGTCATCGGCCGGGTGGGCGCCTGGCTGGTCGTGCCGGGGGCAGCGTCGGCGGGCTGGGCGGTCATTTCGGATCTCCTCGTCTGACTGCGCCGGGTGTACTGTTGAAGACGGCCGCGCGGCGGCCATGTGAAATACTACGCGGTTCGGCGCGCCATTGCCGGATCGAGCGCCGCACGGTTGGGGAGGTTCGAGATGGTTGCGGTCGAGAGCGAAGCGCAGATCACCGAGAGTGTGCTCAGGAGCCTGGCGCAGACGCCGAATCCGCGGCTGAAGACGGTGATGACCAGCCTGGTCAAGCACCTGCACGCCTTCGTGCAGGAGGTGCAGCTCACCGAGGCCGAATGGCTGCAGGCGATCCAGTTTCTGACCGCCGTGGGCCAGAAGTGCGACGACCGGCGGCAGGAGTTCATCCTGCTCTCCGACACGCTCGGCATCAGCATGCTGGTGGACACGATCAACCATCGCTTTGCCGAACACGGCGCCACCGAATCGACGGTGCTCGGCCCCTTCTTCCGCGAGGGCGCGCGCGAGCTGGCGGCCGGCGAATCGATCAGCCTCGACGGCAAGGGCGCGCCGGCGATCGTCAGCGGCCGCGTGCGCGCCACCGACGGCACGCCGATCGCCGGCGCGCTGCTGGACGTCTGGGAGGGCAACGAGGACGGCCTCTACGAGCAGCAGGACGAGAACCAGCCGGACATGAACCTGCGCGGCCGCTACCGCACGGACTCAGAAGGGCGCTTCACGGTCGTCGGCATCAAGCCGGTGAGTTATCCGGTGCCGGTCGATGGGCCGGTGGGGCAGATGCTGCTCGCGCTGGGCCGGCACCCCTACCGCCCGGCGCACATCCACTTCATCGTCTCGGCCGATGGCTATCGGACGCTGACGACGCACCTGTTCGCCAGCGGCGACCCGTATCTCGACTCGGACGCCGTGTTCGGCAAGAAAGACGCGCTGGTCGTCGATTTCGCCAGGCATGACTCAGGCGATGAAGCCCGGCGGCGCGGCGTGCAGGCGCCGTTCTACACCGTCGAGTACGACTTCGTGCTGCTGCCGGCGTAGGGCCCCTATAAAGAGCCCCCTGCCCGTGGTCCTGGGCTCCCCTGGGCCGTCTGCAGCGGCCCGCTCAGGACGTGGCGCGGGGACACGGGACGTGTGCGGCCATGCCGGGGTGAGCACCCCCGGCAGGCAGCAAGCCCTGCGCCTCGCTGCCTGCTGGCTCTACGCCCCCTCTACCAGCCGCTCGGCGAAGGGGCGCGCTTCGGCCACCAGCGGCGCGACCCACGCGTGGAAGGCCGGCGTGGGCGTGTTGCCGCTCAGGAATACCTGCGGCAGCAGCCGTTCGCTGCGGGCGATGCGGTCAAGCGAAGTGCTGCCGAGCGTGCAGCGGTAGGGCGCGCCTTCTTCGCGGTTGAGCGTCACGCAGCGGCCGCTCGCGCCCGCCAGCGCCAATTCGACGGCGCGACGGCCGCAGGCGAACGCCTCGTCGCGGTCCAGTGTGATCTCCGGCAGCAGCGCGACTTTCTGCATCGCCCCCAGCACTTCGAGCCGGCAGCGCACCTTCAGGTCGGTTTGCAGCAGGCTCTGGACGAAGGCGCCGGGGCCATGCGAGTCGTCGTGGCCGAAGGCGTCGGTCTGCACGTTGCGGCCCTCACCCACCGGCCGCCCGGCTGCGTCTGCCGCGTGCTCGGAGACGACCAGCAGCGCGTGGCCCGCGCGCGACAGCGCCGCATCGACCTCGCGCAGCACGCGCTCGCGCTCCAGCGGCTGCTCCGGCGCATAGATCAGCAACGGCCGTGCGCTCTCCGGCTCCTCGAAGGCGGCGGCCGCGACCGTGAGCCAGCCGCTGTGCCGGCCCTTCACCTCGACCACGCGCAGCGGCTCCTCGCGCCGCATCGCGCGCGTGTCCAGCAACAGCAGCCGCGTGCAGAGCGCCACGTAAGCCGCCGCCGTCGCATAGCCGGGGCAGTGGTCCATCTCTGGCAGATCGTTGTCGATCGTCTTCGGCACGTTGAGCACGTGCAGCTCGCGGCCCTGCGCCTGCGCCAGTTGCGCCAGCCGCGCACTCGTGTCGGCTGAGTCATTGCCGCCGATATAGAGGTAATGGCGCACATCGAGGCCGGCCAGCGTGTCGAGTAGCTGGTGCAGATCGGCCTCGTCCGGCGCATAGCGGCAGGAGCCGAGCCAGGCGCCGGGCGTACCGCGCAGCCGTTGCAGAAAGCCTTCGTCCAGGCCGTCGAGCCGGATCAGGTCGCGCTCAAGCAGGCCGCGCACGCCGTTACGCATGCCGTAGATTGGGCCGATCGCCGCTTCCGCAACCGCCTGCGCGATGACGCCGGCCAGACTGGCGTTGATGACGGGCGTCACACCGCCCGACTGTCCGACGACGAGCCCGCTCGCCATCAGCAGCCCGTCCCCGCGTGCTGCGCTGGCGTGAGCGACGAATGATCGGAGATGTTGAACGAGCGCGGCGGGCTTTCAATCACCGCCTCATTGCCGACGATGCTGCGGCGCAGCACTTCGCCCTCAATCCGTGCGCCCTCGCCGATGATCGCATCGCTCAGCACGCTGTCGACGATCTCGGCCCGCGGGCCGATCGAGACGTACGGCCCGACCACGCAGCGTTCGAGCTTCGCCGTCGGGTCGATCCAGCAGGGCTGCACGATCGTGGCCACGGGCGTGAACTGCGGCTTGCGCTGGTGCTGCTCGACGAGATAGCGGTGCGTGTTGAGTACTGCGTCGATCGTGCCGGTATCGTGCCAGCCCTCGGCGCGCACGGGGCGGAAGCGGCTGCCCGCGTCGAGCAGGCGCTGCAAAGCGCCGGCCAGATAGAACTCGCCCTTCAGTGCATCGGCCTCGGCGATCTGCGCGTCGATCACGCTGAGCAGCCCTTTGGAGTCGTTGAACATCCAGACGCCGATCGAGGCAAGATTCGTCGGCGGATGTTGCGGCTTCTCGATATAGCGCGTGATCAAGCCGTCATGGTTCAGTTCCACCACGCCGAAGCGCGCGGGATCGGGCACCGGCTGCACTACCACGGCGCCGTCGACACTGCTGTCCGTGACCTGATCCAGCGGCGCCTCGAACAACGTATCGCCGAAGACGATCAAGAGCGGCTCGTGAATCAGGTCCGCGGCCATCTTGATCGCGTGCGACTGGCCTTTCAGCTCAGTTTGCGTGCGAAAGCGCGGGTTCATGCCCGCGTAGTTCGCACGAACGTATGCCTCGACCTGTTCGCCGCGCTCGCCCACGATGATGATCGTACTGCTGGGCCGGAGCGGCCGCAGATAATCGAGCAGGTGCCCCAGCACCGGCTTGCCGGCAAGCGAAAGCATCGGCTTGGGGCGGGCGTGCGTATGCGGGCGCACACGCGTGCCCGCGCCGGCGATCGGCAGCAAGATCTGCATGATGGCTCCCGGGGCGAGGCGCTGCGACCATCATATTAGGGAACAGGGAACAGGGAACAGAAGGGATGGGACACCATCCTTCAAACAACCAACACCTCAGATCCCCCTCTCCAGCCGGGGCCAGGGCATCGAGAAGCAACGGAGGCGCAGGAGCGAGCGAGCAGGGATGGCCGGGCGAGCAGGTGCCGTGCTGGCAGGGCGTGGGCTGCCATGGCGTCAGCACGCTTGTGCCCTCACCACGCCCGTCGCCGCCAGGCGCTGATCCGCGCGAGGAGCGACGCCCACGCCACCGCTGCTCAGCAGCACCAGCGCTGTGTGCGCGGTGATCGCGGGCGCTACGGCCGCGCCAGCACCGAGCGGCGGATGAGTAGCAGGGCGTTGGTGACGGCGCGGCGCCTGGCGGCGTCGCGGCCCTGGGCGAACTGATAGCTCAGCACCGACGGCTCGCCTTCGCCGTCCGCGAAGCCGACGTGCATCGTGCCCACCGGCTTCCCCTCCTGTTCATCCGGCCCGGCCACGCCGGTCACGCTCACGCCAAGGTCCGCGTGCAGCGCCTCGCGCACGGCGCTCGCCATCGCCTTCGCGCACTCCGGGCTGATTACGCCGAACGCTTCGATGACTTCACGCGGCACGCCGAACTGCTCCTTGACCTCCGTTGCATAGCTGACGATGCCGCCTTTGAAGTAGGCGGAAGAGCCGGGCGTGTTCGTGATCGTGGCGCTGAGCAGGCCGCCCGTGGCCGACTCCATCGCCGCAAGCGTCAGGCCGCGCTCCTTCAGGATCGTGCCGACGGCCGACTCGAACGGTTCGTCGTCCACGCCCCAGACGGCGCTGCCCAGGATCGTGCGCAGCTCGTGCTCGACCGGCTCGATCAGCGCCTCGGCCTGGCGCGGCGTCGGCGCCTTCGCTGTGACGCGCACGTGAATCCCGTCCATGCGCGAGTAGACGCCGATGCTGGGGTTGGGGTTTTGCAGCAGCGGGCTGATCATCTCGTCCACGCTGCCCTCACCGATGCCGGACGTCTTGATCGTGCGCGAGACGATCACGGAGTTGGATGAGCGGCCGCGCAGTTGCGGCTCGACCTCTTTCTCCCACATGCGCGTCATCTCGGCCGGCGGGCCGGGCATGGCGAGGATGATGCGGCCGTCTTTCTCCGCCCACCAGCCGGGCGCCGTGCCGCGCGGGTTGGGGATGACGCGGGTCGAAGGCGTAAGCCACGCCTGCTTCAGGTTCCGCTCGGGCATCACGACACCGCGCCCGGCGAACCACTTGCGCAGGTAATCCTCCTGCTCCGGGTCTACGTGCGGCTCCTCGCCCAGCGTCTCGGCGATCGCCTCGCGGGTGACATCGTCTTCGGTCGGGCCGAGTCCGCCGGTGCAGATGATCAGCTCGGAGCGATCCCAGGCCTGCTTGAGCAGATCGACCAGCCGGCCGCGGTTGTCGCCTACCTTCGACATCCAGTACAGATCGATGCCCAGCGCCGGAAGGCGCGAAGCGATGAACTGTGCGTTCGTATCGAGAATCTCGCCGAGCAAGATCTCCGTGCCGATCGAGACGACCTCTGCCTTCATCGCCGCGCTCCTCCCGCTGAATGTCGAGCCGAGCATAGGAACGGCCGCGAAGCGCGGTCAACCGCGTGTGGCAGAGTGTGGTGAGGCGCGAGTGCGGAGAGGCTGGAGAAAACTCCCTTCTCCCAATCCTGGGAGAGGGGCAGGGGGTGAGGGCCGAAAATCCTGCTATACTTGCGCCGCGTTCGTGCGCTGGCTGATGCTCTGCCAGCGCCGCAAGGCCCGCCGATGCCCGAGTTGCCGACCGGCACGATCACGTTTCTCTTCACCGACGTGGAAGGCAGTACCCGGCTGTGGGAGGAACACCCTCAGGCCATGCGCCTGGTCATGGCCCGCCACGACGCGCTGCTGACGGTCGTTTTCGCGCAGCACGACGGGGTCGTCGTGCGGCCGCGCGGCGAGGGTGACTCGCTCTTCGCCGTCTTCGTCCGCGCCTCGGACGCCGTTACCGCGGCCCTCGCCGGCCAGCGAGCGCTGGCGTCGGACGACTGGGGTGAGACCGGCCCGCTGCGGGTGCGGATGGGGCTGCACACGGGCGAGGCGGATCTGCGTGAAGGCGACTACTACGGCTCAGCCGTCAACCGCTGCGCCCGCATCCGCGCGGCTGGCCACGGCGGCCAGATCCTGCTCTCCGAGGCGACGGCCCGGCTCGTGCGCGAGGCGCTGCCAGTGGGCGCAGGACTGCGCGAGCTGGGCCACCACCACCTGCGCGACCTGTCCGAGCCGGAGCTAATCTTCCAACTCGACGCCGCCGGATCGCCCAATGCCTTCCCGCCGCTGAAGACGCTCGACGCCCGGCCGCACAATCTCCCGGTCCAGCTCACGAGCTTCATCGGGCGCGAGCCGGAACTGGGCGAGATCACGATGCTCCTCGGCCAGCACCGGCTGGTCACGCTCACCGGCCCCGGCGGCACGGGCAAGACGCGCCTCGCCCTGCAGGTGGGCGCCGCGCTGCTGGATGGCTTCCCCGACGGGGTGTTCTTCGTGGACCTGGCGCCGCTGGCTGACCCCGCGCTCGTGCCGTCCGCCGTCGCCCAGGCGCTCGGTGTGGGCGGACGCCCGGATGTGCCAATACGAGACAGCCTCCTGCGCTTCCTCCTTGACAAGCACCTGTTGCTGGTGCTGGACAACTACGAGCACCTGCTGGCCGCGGCGGAGTTTGCCGAGGCGCTGCTGCAAGCGGCGCAGCGGGTCTCCCTGCTTGCGACGAGTCGGGCGCCGCTGCGGCTGCGCGGCGAGCGCGAGTATCCGGTCGCCCCGCTGCCGGTGCCGGAAAACGGCCGCACAGCCCCTGGTGTGGCGGCGCAGAGCGCGGCGGTGGCGCTGTTCGTGGATCGGGCCCGCGCCGTGCAGCCAGGCTTCGGGCTGACGGACGCCAACGCGGGTGCGGTGGCGGCGATCTGCGCGCGGCTGGACGGCCTGCCGCTGGCGATCGAGCTGGCCTCGGCGCGGCTCCGAGTCTTGCCGCCGGCGGCGCTGCTGGCCCGGCTGGAGCGACGGCTGCCGCTGCTCACCGGGGGCGCCCGCATGGCGCCGCAGCGCCAGCAGACGCTGCGCGACGCCATCGCCTGGAGCTACGCCTTGCTGGACCCGGCGGAGCAACGCTTCTTCCGCCGGCTGAGTGTGTTTGCCGGGGGCTGCACGCTGGAGCTTGCCGAAGCGGTGTGCAACGCCGACGGCGAGTTGGGCCTGGACGTGCTGGACGGCGTCAGCTCGCTCGTGGAGAAGAGCCTGCTGCGACAGGGCGATGACCTGGCGGGCGAACCGCGCTACCGCATGCTGGAGACGATTCGCGAGTTCGCGCTCGGGGAGCTTGAGGCCAGCGGCGAGGGCGAAGCGGTACGCCGTCTGCTCGCGGTGCCGATGTTGCAGCTTGCCCGGCAGTGCGCCGCCCCGAACACCTGGCCGAGGCTGGACGCCGACGTGGACAATGCGCGGGCGGTGCTGGGCTGGTGTGTGGACCGCGCTGAGCTGGCGATCGGCGTGCGCATGTTCTCGGCCTTGGGATTTTACCTGATGGGCCGTGGAGGCGGGAAAGAGTATGAGGCGTGGCGCCAACGCCTGCTGGCCCTGCCGGAGGCCGCGCAGCCGAGTATCTCGCGCGCCCGGCTGCTGGCACTCTCGCCGATCGACGTCGTGTCCACCGCGGAACGCGACCGAGCGCTCGCTGAACTCGAGGAAGCCGCCGGCCTCAGCCGTCAGCTCGACGACATCCCCGGCCTGGTCCGGGCGCTGGAAAACGGCGTGATGCTGCGCATGGTGCAGGGCCAGATGGACTCTATGGTCCCGCTGGGCGAGGAAGCGCTCGCCCTCCGGCTCCGATTGGGCGCCGTCCGAGAGGCCGTGACGGTGCGCGGCTACCTCCTCACCGCGGCGATAGCCCGCGGCGATCTCGCCACCGCCGCAGCGCTGGTCGCGGCAAACCGGGCGCTCCCGGCCAGCGCGGGCATGTCAATGGCGCTGAAGAGCGAGGCGGAGCTGGCAGAGGCGCACGGTGACGACGCCCAGGCACGGCGGCTGCTGGAGGACTCCGTGCGCGTGGCCGTCACCGAACACGGTGAGATCAGCGCCGGCAGACTGGTGGGCCTTACGCTGCTCGCGCGGGTCATGCTGCGGCAAGGGGACACGGGGGCGGCGGTGGCCACCTGCGCCGCCTGTCTCGATACACTGCGCCGCGGGGGGCCATCGCGCTTTCTTGCGCGGACCCTGAACGTGCTGGCCCTGGCGGCGGAGCGCTGCGGCCTGCTCGTCGAGAGCGCTCGTCTCCTGGCCACCGTCGAGGTGGAGAGGAGGGAATCCGCCGCGGAGGTGGTCGGCCTGGCCGCAGCGCAGGAGGCAGCCGTGGAGCGGGTGCGGGCTGTGCTGGATGTGGCGGCGTTCGCCGAGGCCTGGGCCGCCGGCGAGGCGCTGTCGAGCGACGAAGCGATCACGTTCGGTCTCACCGTGGCCGCGGAGCTTGAGCGCGAACTGGCGCCCGCTGCAGAGCACACGATCCAGGAGCGGGTGATCCCGTCCTAATGTGTGGTTCTGCCCTGCGCGAGCTGGCCGCGATTGCAGCGCTGAACGCGGCGCGTGCCGCGAGCGCGCATCAAGCGCAACACCCATACCACGGCTTCCCCCTCTCCAATGCTTTGGAGAGGGGGCCAGGGGGTGAGGCCCGCCGATGCCCGAGCTACCGACCGGCACGATCACGTTCCTCTTCACCGATGTCGAGGGCAGCACCCGCCTGTGGGAAGCACACCCTGCGACGATGCGGGCCGTCATGGCCCGCCACGATGCGCTGTTGACCGCATGCTTCGAACAGCACGACGGCGTCGTGGTACGCCCCCGCGGCGAAGGCGACAGCCTGTTTGCCGTCTTCGTGCGCGCCTCCGACGCGGTGGCCGCCGCGCTTGCCGGACAGCGCGCCGTAGCGGCTGAAGACTGGGGCGACGTTGGGCCACTGCGCGTGCGCATGGGCCTGCACACGGGCGAGGCCGACCTCGGAGAGGGCGACTATTACGGCAGCGCCGTCAACCGCACCGCGAGGATTCGTGCCGCCGGCCACGGCGGCCAGATCCTGCTCTCTGAGGCGACGGCAAAGCTCGTACGCGGAACGTTGCCGGTCGAGGCCGTCCTGCTGGATCTCGGCCGCCAACGGCTGCGCGACCTGACCGAGCCGGAGCAGCTCTCCCAACTGACCGCGCCCGGCTTGCCGGAGCGCTTCCCGCCGCTGGCAACGCTGGACGCCTGTCCCAACAACCTGCCGCTGCAGCTCACCAGCTTCATCGGGCGCGAACGCGAGCTGGCCGAGATCGCGGCATTACTCCGACAGCACCGGCTGCTGACGCTGACCGGACCGGGCGGCACCGGCAAGACGCGGCTGGCCCTGCAGGCCTGCGCTGAAGCGCTGGACGAGTTCCCGGACGGCGTGTTCTTTGTGGACCTGGCGCCGCTCGCGGACTCTGCCCTCGTGCCATCCGCGGTGGCGCAGACCCTGGGCGTGCAAGAGCTGCCCGGCGTGCCGCTGCAAGCGAGCGTGGGCCGCTTCCTGCGTGACAGGCGGCTGCTCCTGCTACTCGACAACTATGAGCATCTGTTGGCGGCGGCCGACTTCGCCGCGGCGCTGCTGCAAGCCGCCCCGAGCGTCGCCCTGCTGGTGACGAGCCGGGGGCCGCTGCGGGTGCGCGGTGAATGGGAATACGCGGTGTCGCCCTTGCCGCTGCCGCCCGTCGAAGACACCCGGCTCGCCACAATCGGACAGAATCCGGCGGTGGGCCTTTTCGTGGCGCGGGCGCAGGCGGTGCGGACCGACTTCGCGCTGACGGCCGAGAACGCGCCGGCGGTGGCGGCGATCTGCGGCCGGCTGGACGGCCTGCTGCTGGCGATCGAGCTGGCGGCGGCGCGGGTGCGGGCGCTCCCGCCCGCGGTGCTGCTGGCACGGCTGGAGCATCGGCTGCCAGTGCTCACGGGCGGCGCCCGCGATGCGCCTGCACGGCAGCAAACCTTGCGCGGCACCATTCTCTGGAGCTACGCCCTGCTCGCGCCCGCCGAGCAGCGACTCTTTCGCCAGCTCGCGGTGTTCGCCGGCGGCTGCGCGCTGGAACTGGCGGAAGCGGTCTGCGCCGACGACCAGAGCACGGCAGGGGCCGTTCGTGAACGGCCCCCCATGACACATGATGCGCAGCCGCGAGCGCCAGCCGCCGCGAACCCTGAACCGCCGAACCGTGCGCCTGCACCCGCGGACCCTGCGCCGGTGGTTCGTGAACCGCCCCTACCGAAGGAAGCGATCCTGGACGGCGTCGCCTCGCTGGTGGAGAAGAACCTGCTGCGTGAGCGCGAGGGCTCTGATGGCGAGCCGCGCTACGGCATGCTGGAGACGATCCGCGAGTTCGCGCTGGCCGAGTTGGAAGCGAGCGGCGAAGCCAGCGTTGCCCGGCAGCAGCTCGCGGTGCAGATCGTCCGCCTCGCCCGCCGCTGCACCACGGCATATGATGCTATTCCCCTCGACGCGGAGCTCGACAACATCCGAGCCGTGGCAAGCTGGTGCATCGAGTCGGGCGAACTCGGCATCGGCGTGCGTCTCCTCTGGGCACTGCGCTGGTATTTCGACTTTCGCGCCCTGGGGGACGAACCCGAGAGCTGGCGCCAACGCCTGCTTGGCTTGCCCGAGGCTGCCGGGCCGAATGTCTCTCGGGCGCGACTCCTCGCATCGGTCCCGCCAGCGCTGGTTCCGTTGGTGGAGCAACGGGACTCTGCCCTTGCCGATATGGAGGAAGCAGCGACCCTCAGCAGGGAATTAGGGGATCGGCCGTGTCTGGCACTCGCGCTGCAGATGTTGGCGCTCTTGCATCTCACGCTGGGCGAGTGGGATGCAGTGGATGAGCCGGCGGAGGAGGCCCACCACCTCTGGCGGGACCTGGGCGTGATCAGGGAGGCGATTACGAGCCGCGGCTATCGCTTTCAGGCGGCACTCGGATGGGGTGACGTTGGTGCGGCGAAGACATTGCTCGATTCGCTGACGGCGCTGGCACGTGACGCCAGAGTGACTGACCGCGGCCCCGTGGACTTCTTTGTAACCCTGCTGGCCGCTGTGGAAGGCCAGTATGCTCAGGCACGCGCGGGTTTCGAGGAGAATGCTCGGAGGCTGCTTGCCAGTCAGGGTCCGGCGAGCTTGAACAGGCTCTACAATCTGCACTGCGTCGGCTGGGTTGCGTTGTTGCAGGGCGATCTGCGAGCAGCGGCAGCCGCCTGCGCGGAGAACCTTGCGCTAATGCAGTATCGGTCCGCACACCCGGAGTGGTGGCTCACTATCAGCATCGTGGCCCAGATCGCGGAGCGTCGCGGGGCCTTTATGGCGAGCGCTCGTTTGCTGGCCGCCTCCGGCAAATGGAGATCGGTCCTCATGCATCCAATGCCTATGCGAGTGCTGGGCATTGGCCAGGGACGTCTTGCAGCCGAGGACCGGGTGCGGGCTGCGCTGGGCGAAGCGGCGTTCGCCGAGGCCTGGGCGGCGGGCGAGGCGCTGTCGAGCGACGAAGCGATCGAGTTTGGCCTCACCGTGGCGGCGGAGCTGGAGCGCGAGCTGCTCGACCGACGGCAGGCCGAGGGAGCGTCGCGCCCCGGCGCGGCCAGCTCGCAGTATCCGGACGGCCTCTCCGCGCGCGAACTCGAAGTCTTACGCCTGATCACGGTGGGCACGAGCAACCGCGAGATCGCCGCGCGGTTGGTGATCAGCGTGAACACCGTCTTCCAGCACGTGCGCAGCATCCTCAACAAGACCGGCTGCGCCAACCGCACCGAGGCCGCTGCCTACGCCCTGCGCCACGGGCTCACGAAGTAGCGGTCACACGCGTTGGCGCGAACGATGCCGACTCGACGCTGAGCCGTCGGGCAGTCTCTGCCATGTGCAGACGGCCTGCGCCAGCGCGAGTGTCCGCTAGTCCCACGCGACCCGGTGCAGCAGCGTATCCGCTCTACCCTCTGGCGGCCGATGCGCTTCAGGAGGCGATGGGTGAGATGGCCTTCGCCGCCGCCTGGGATGAATAGGTACCGCAGCCTCCCTTCTCCCAGGATTGGGAGAGGGGCCGGGGGTGAGGGCCGAAAACCCTGCTATACTCGCGCGGTAGCGCATCTGCTCGACAGAACGCGAACTGAGATGGAGGGTGGCGATGACGACGGAATCCGTGGCGAAGCCGGCGTTTCTCGGTCTGCTCAACGCGATCAGCCTCGGCGAGAGCCGCGCGGGTGTCTACCTGCGGGCCTGGGCCGCCGTCTCGCCCGACCCGGAGCTTGCGCGCGCCCTCGCTTTCGTCGCCTCGCGCGAGAGTTCGCACGGCGAGGTCTTCCGCCAGCGCATCGAGCGGCTCGGCTTCACGCTGCGCGAAAAGGACGATCCGAAGGCCGCCGAGCAGCTCGCGCTCGTCAGCGATCCGACGATCTCCGACGCCGATAAGATCCGGCGCAACCGCGGCGACACAGACAATAACAGCGAGGGCGAGCCCGAAGTGCTCAAGCGGCTCGACGAGAGCATTACCGACGACATGGACCCGCTCACGCGCGCCACGATGCAGTGGTATGTGGCCGAGGAGCGCGACTCGACCGGCATTCTGCGTGAGGCGTATCGGGCCGTGCTGGCCCGCGCCGGGGCGACCGGATGAGCGAGCCGGGCGCGGTCACGGAGCAGGCGGCGGAACGGTCGCGCGGCGCCCTCGCGGAGGCCGCGCCGCGCGATCTCGACCTCGCCGGCGTGGCCGCGCTCGCCGAGCGGTTGCGGCAGAACATCGGCCGCGTGATCGTTGGCAAGGATGGCGCGATCGAGCTGGTGCTGGTCGCGCTGCTGAGCGAGGGGCACATCCTGCTCGAAGATGTGCCCGGCCTCGGCAAAACGCTGCTGGCCAAGACGGTCGCCCGCTCGCTCGGCTGCAGCTTCAAGCGCATCCAGTTCACGCCCGACCTGATTCCGACCGACATCACCGGTATCAACTTTTACAATCAGCGCAGCGGCGAGTTTGAGTTCCGCCCCGGCCCGATCACCGCCCAGATCGTGCTGGCCGACGAGGTCAATCGCGCCACGCCACGCACCCAGAGCGCCCTGCTCGAAGCGATGGAGGAGCGCCAGCTCACCGTCGAAGGCGTGACGCTGCGACTGCCGGCGCCGTTTTTGGTGATCGCCACGCAGAATCCGATCGAGCTGGAGGGCACGTTTCCGCTGCCCGAAGCGCAGCTCGACCGCTTTCTGTTGCGCTTGAAGCTCGGCTACCCGAGCGAGCGCGAGGAGCGGGCGATCCTTGACCGTTTCGAAGAAGAGAGCCCACTGGGCGAGCTGCCGATCGTGGCGGAGGCCGAGGAACTGGTGACCGGCGCCCGCGCCGTCACGCGCGTGCATTGCGAAGGCATCGTGCGCGACTACATCGTGCGCCTCGTGCAGGCGACGCGGGCGCATGCCGGGCTTGAGCTGGGCGCCAGCCCGCGCGCCAGCCTGTCTCTTTTCCGCGCGGCGCGGGCGCTGGCGGCGGTGCGGGGGCGCGGCTACGTGATCCCGGACGACGTGAAGGTATTGGCGCCCGCTGTCCTGCCGCACCGGCTGATCCTCTCGTCGTCGGCACGGCTGCGCGGGCGCGACGCGGCGGGCATTGTCGAGGAAGTGCTGGATTCGCTGCCGGCGCCCGTACTCGAATAGCGGCGCGAAAGGCCAGCGATGCTCATCCCGAACGCCGCGCCGCCGCTGGCCGTCGCCACGGCCAGCAACCGCGACGATTTCCGCCGCCTGATTCGCAACGTCTGGGTGCTGACGGCGATCGTGCTGCTGCTCGCCGGCATGGCGCTGCAGCGGCCGGTGCCCGCGGCCGTGGGCATGCTCGTGCTGCTGGCGGGCGGCGTGGCGATCATCTGGAGCCGGCTATCGCTGGAGCGGCTCACGTACGAGCGGCGCTGGTCGGCCACCCGCGCCTTCGTGGGGGAAGAGATCGAGGCGACGTTCAGCGTGCGCAACGCCAAGGCGCTGCCGGTGCCCTGGTTCGAGGCGCGCGAACTGGTGCCCGATCAGCTACCGCCGGCCGGGGCGCATATCCTGCCCGCCGCCTGGCCCGGCGCCTTCTACTACACGCACACGACCTCGCTCGCCTGGTATGAGCGCGTGAGCTGGCGGCAGCGTTTCGTCTGCGCGGCACGCGGCTACTACGAGGTCGGCCCTACGCGGCTGCGCGCGGGCGACATCTTCGGCTTCTTCCCCCGCGAGGCGCGGCTCGAGCTGCCCGAGCGCATCACCGTGCTGCCGCGGCTTATCGAGCTGGGTGAGGTCAACCTGCCGGCGCGGCGGCCGTTCGGCGAGGCGAAGGGCGGCAACCGCATCTTCGAGGACCAGAGCCGCATCGCCGGCGTGCGCGACTACCGTCCCGGCGACCCGCTCAAGTGCATCGACTGGAAGGCGACGGCGCGGCGCGGCGCCTTGCAGTCGCGGCTCTACGACCCGTCGGCAACGCTCACACTGATCGTGGCGCTGAATGTGGACACCTTCGCTCATCCATGGGAGGGCTACGATCCGCTGCTTTTGGAGCGGGCCGTCTCGGTGGCGGCGAGCCTCGCGGCGAAGGGCGAGGCCGAGCGCTTCGCCGTCGGCCTGATCGCCAACGCCAGCTTTCCCGGCGCCGACCGGCCGATCCACGTCGCCGCCGGGCGCGACGAGGGCCAGCTCACGCGCGTGCTGGAGGCGTTGGCGATGGTCACGCCCTTCACGATCGTGCCGCCGGAAGATCTGTTGGCGCGGGAACGCCGCCGGCTGCCCTTCGGCGCCAGCCTCGCGCTCGTGGCCGGTTACCTGACGCCGGCGCTGGCGCAGCAGCTCGACCGGCTGCACCGCGATGGCCTCGCGATCGCGGTCTACTGGGTGGGAGACGAGCCGCCGCGCCAGACGCCGCGCGGCATCGTGCTGCACGACCTCTCGGCGCGGCTGCGAGCGTTCGAGCGCGACGACCCGCTGGTCTACGGCGGCGAAACGGCCAGCGGCCGCCGCCATGTGCGGCGTGCGATTTGAGGGCGACGATCGTGATGCTGAACAGTGTCGATGCATGTCGGATGATCGCCGCGGCCATCGGCCCTTATCCTCTCGTCTCTCCTTCTCCCAGGATTGGGAGAAGGAGACGATCCTCCACTGAGCGTTCCGTAGCCGGTACGGCTAACCCGACGCCGCCAGGGACCGCCTTACACCGGATCGCCCCTTTCCCTCCAGGATTGGGGGAAAGGGGAAGGGGGATTGAGGGCCGAGCACCGGGGGCCACGCCATGAGCCGGCGGCTGGTGCTTGACCTTTCGTTCCTGCTGATGGAGTCGCTGGCGCTGTTTGTCGTCGGTGCGGTGCTCAGCGGCGCGTCCGGCGGCGAGGGTATGATCTTCCCCGCCTACTTTGCGGCCGAAGCGGGCGGCTTCTTTCTGGTGCGCGGCCTGCTGCGCATCGATCTGCCGCGGCGCATGCTGGTGATCGCCGGCGGCGTGATCTCGATCGCCTGCCTGATCACGATCGGCGGGCTGGCCTTCGATCCGGGCGCCTTTCCGCCCGGCTGGGCCGGCGCCTCGCGCTTCATCGGCAACCCCGGCGACACGGCAAACGCGGCCGGTCCCACGGCGGTCTACGGCACCGCTCTGCTGATCCTCGCCTGGGGGCGGGGCGTGATGCTCTCGCAGGAGCGGCTGGAGCGCACGCAGGCGCTGCGCTCATTCTCGCTTGGCCTGGGCGCGCTCGTGCTCGGCTTGCTGGCCGGCCAGGACACGCAGGCGCGCGGCGCGGTAAACGTGGCCTCGATCCCGCTGGTGGCGTTCGGCCTGCTCACGCTGGCGCTGATCCACCTGCGTGAGGCGCGGCCGGACGGCGCCGAGGCGCTGCGCGGCCCATGGCTGCTGATCTCGGCCGGCACGATCGCGGTGCTGGCGCTCGCGGGCGCCGCGATCGGCGTGCTGCCGCTCGGCCCCGCCGGCTGGCTGTATGACCACGGCATCGAGCCGGCGCTGGCAACAGCCCTGGTGCTCGTTTCATGGGTGCTGATCGCCCTCGCCTTTCCCTTCGCCTGGCTGATCGCGCAGGTGCTCTACCACCTCGTCGGCAACGTCAACTTCACCCCGCCCAAGCCGGCGGATGTGAAGACGGACGACAGCTCGCAACTGTTGAAGAACGGCGCCCAGCACGGCACATCGGCAGTGTTCATCGTGCTGTTCAAGCTCGTATTCGTGCTGCTGCTGGTGGCCCTGCTCAGCTATCTTGCCTATCGCTTGTTCTACCGCCTGCACCGTGCGCCGACGGACGGCGAAGAGCGCGAGGCGCTCGATCACGAAGGCAGCCTGCGCGGCGATCTGGCCAGCCTCTTGCGGCGTCTGCTGCCGCGCCGGGCAAGCACCGAGGCGCCGGAGCCGCCGCTGCCAGCCGATCTGCTGCGCGTGCGCCGGCTATATCTGCGCATGCTCGACCGCGCGAGCCACCGCGGCCACCCGCGACCGGCGCCGGCCACGCCGAACGAGTTCGAGCCGGAGCTTTCGCAGACCCTGGCCTCACCGGTGCCCGCTGCGCTCACGCGCGCCTTTGTGCAGGCGCGCTACGGCCGCAGCGCGCCCGACGAGGCCGGTATGCACGAGCTGGAGCGCGAAGCCGAGCGGCTGGACTGAGCAGGGCCGGTGCCGCCTGCGGATGATCCTGCACTTGACCGTGCTGGCCGGAAAGGGTGTGATCGCCAGTGCCGCGCCGGCACCCCGCGGCTCTCCGCGGGGCGCGCACGAAACACGCGGCACGGGGCACACAACGATGAAGCCGATACGGCCCGCGATCCTGGCGATCGCGGTACTGGCGATCTTCGGCGGCGCCCATGCACGGGCGCCGCGTGCCTTCGCGGTGAGCTATGCGCCGGGCTGGAACCTCGTCTCCGGCCCGGAAGGCTCGCATCTCGTCGGCGCCGTGGGCGATATTTACACGCTGCAACCGGGCGACGCAAACTACGAGGCGGCGCCGGCCGATTCGCCCTTGAGCGGCGGCTTCGGCTACTGGGCGTATTTTCCCGCAGGCGGCTCGCTCGATGCGACGATCGGCGTCGCAACCTACTCCGTCACGCTCGCGCCCGGCCGTTGGACCATGGTCGGCAACCCGACGTCGAAGGCAACCGTCACGCTTTCCGGCAGCTTCTCAGCGCTGATCTACGTGCCGCAGGATGGCTACGTGAGCGTCACCGCGATTCCGGTGGGCGTCGGGGCATGGGTGCTTGGCTCCGGGCAGCTTACGCTCAGTGCGCCGGCGGGCGCGGCGCCCGACGTGAAGCCGCTCTCCGTCACGGGCTTTGTCGATCCGCTGGCAACGACGACAAGCCGCCTTTTGCCCGGTACGCGCGTGCTGCAAGTCGATCAGCAGCGCAACGGGCTGCCGGTGCAGGGCGCCACGGTTTCCGGCAGCTTGGCCGTGAGCAGCGACGCCTTCAGCACGGCGTTCGGGCCGGATGTGCTGCGCGGCCGGTCGGGCGAGGTTTTGCATGTCCAAACGCCTGCCTTTCCGCTCGGCACGCGCCTGCTGATCCACGTCGACGCGGCATAGGGCACTGACCAACGTGGCTGGAGCCGCTGCGGTCAATGCACGGCTGATAGTCCTTCGTAGACTGAACCGCGCGGGTTAGCGTGTGCGTTGTGCGGTCTTGCCCAGCTATCGTGGACACGAAGACGCCGAACCTGCTTCCCGGAGGAAGGGCTCCCATGCTGAAGAGCCAGCTCTCTACCCGGAGTCGTTTCGGACAGATACCTGCTCGCTGGTGCGTGGGACCAGCATGAGCGACGGGGGGACGATTTCGACATGAGGGTCGGCACACGCAGCAGACTGGACAGCCGCGGCGATTGCTGGCCACACCGTTGGCGCCAGCTCCTCGGCGTTGCACTGGGCATTACCGCGGTCGCGCTCGTCTGCGGAAGCATCATCTTCCTGGGCACTCTTCCCTCGGTCGACGACGCCGAAGCGCGAGTTGCAGGCCGGCTACGCGGTGGCCAGGATACCGGCTTGCCCTTGCCCGATTCAATCAGCGCCGCAGTCGTCGCTGTCGAGGACGGCCGCTTCTACGTCCATCACGGCATCGATGCCCGCGCCCTACTGCGAGCCAGCTGGGTGAGCCTGACTGGTGGCCCACGTCAGGGTGGCGACACGATTACCGAACAGCTGGCCAAGATCCTCTACGTCGGGAATGACCACGGCGTCCGCCGCCGCCTGGCTACCATGGTTCTGGCCGTGAAGCTTGAGGCTCACTATACCAAGGAGCAAATATTGGAGATGTATCTCAACGCCGTCTACTTCGGTGATGGACAGTGGGGTGTGACCCAGGCCAGCCAAACCTACTTCGGTAAGCCGCCCGCCGCGCTGGACTGGGCTGAAGCCAGCCTGCTTGCCGGTCTGCCGCAAGCGCCGAGCAGCTACGACCCAATTCACCACTTCACTCTGGCGCGGGCGCGGCAGCGGGACGTCCTGGCCGCCATGGTCCACGACCAGATGCTCACCCGGGCGCAGGCAGACCGTGCCTATGCGGAGCTTACAACGCTCCGGCGCTAATGCTATCCCATGTCACAAGGGAGTATAACTAGCGTCGGCGATACGGATGCGTCCGATGCCAGGATACCGCGACGCCGAGCAGGGCCAGCATCGTGAGCAGAGTGAAAATGCGCTCGTCGGCTTCGTCCGGGAGCAGATGTTGGCCCAGCAGCGCTAGCTGTTGCCCGATTGCGCCAAGTACAATGTAGAACGTGCCCCACACGACCGCGGCCGTGGCCACCGCTGGCAAGAACACGCGGAGCGGGACATTAAATGCGGCCGCCACGACCGTGGTCGGAATGCGTAAGCCAGGAATCAGCCGGCCAGGAATGATGGCAAGCCCGCCGCGCCGCGCCAGCCACGGCCGCATCCACGCCTGCCGGCGTTCGTCCAGATGCACAAAACGGGCCGCACGAGACAGCAGCCAGTGGCAGCGCCGAGCGACGACGTAGAGCACGGTTGAGCCGCAGACAACCGCTGCCGTCACGGTCAGGAGGACCGGGATGGCCGACAGGAACGGCTGGGGCGTGCGGGCGACCCGGTAGCCGAACTACATAATCAGCACGTCGCCCGGCAAGGGCAGCCAGACGCCGGCCTCTTCGATGACGAGCAGCAGGAAGAGTGCGACGAGGCCATAGTGGTTAACAAAGAGCCGCACCGCGTTGGTCAGCGCTGCCACATGCTCGCTCCGTCCACGGTCCTGCTTGACCGTTCATAAAGCCATCTGGCCAGTCCGCGGCCGGCCGCTCACCGACGCAAGCAGGAGCAGAATCCCCAACACGGCACTGGCAGCACCGAGGACAAATGGTGCCGCGGGGTTGATCCGGTCCCAGAGCAGGCCGGCAACGACGCTCGCCAGGAGCGCCGCAATCCCGGTCAGCATGCCGTAAGCGCCGAGCGCCGTGGCCCGTCGCTCAGCCGGGGCGAGGTCGGTGATGAGGGCCTTCCCCACGCCGTCGGTCAGCGCGATGTACAGCCCGTAGACCGCAAACAGCGGCCACACCTGGAATCCTCTGTTGGCCATGGCAAGCCCGGCGTACACCAGCGCGAAGACGATCAACCCCGCGATAAATACCACGCGCCGGCCGCGTCGGTCGGAGATGATGCCCGCGGGCAGCGACGCACCCATGTAGACGAAGTTGTACAAGGCATAAGCTAGGACGGCGGCGGTCGTGGAGAGGCCGAGGTTCTTCGCCCGCAAAACCAGGAAGACATCGCTGGAGTTTCCGAGCGAGAACACCAGGGAGGCGAGCAGGAAGAGCTGCAACCGCTGGTCGAAGCCGCGCACCGATAAGGCTGGTGGGCGGGCATTGCCGGGCTGTTCTGCGCGGCGCGTTGCCTTGACACGGGCCAGCGCAAACAAGCTCAGAAAGCCGGGGACGACAGCGAGGGCAAAGACCAGGCGCAGCCGGTTGTGCAGAAAAGCCACGAGCACGAGCCCGAGCAGCGGCCCGATCACGGCTCCCGCCGTGTCCAGCGAGCGATGAAAGCCGAATGCGCGGCCCCGTTGATCGGCTGGGGCGGATTCGGCGATCAGCGCGTCGCGTGGGCTGCCGCGGAAGCCCTTGCCGAAGCGGTCGACGAAGCGAGCGAGGAGCACGACGGGCCAGCCGAAGGCGACAGCCAGCAGCAGTTTACCGAACGCGCCCAACCCATAGCCGGCGACGACCAGCGGCAGCCGCCGGCCGACCCGATCCGACCACCAACCGGAAAAGATCTTGACGATGCTGGCGGTGCTCTCCGCGAGACCCTCAATCAGGCCGACGGCGGCAACCGGCGCCCCGAGCACCGTGGTCAAAAATATGGGTACGAGGGGATAGACCATCTCGCCAGAGATATCGGCAAAGAAGCTGGTCACGCTCAGCAGGAAGACGTTGCGGGTCACGCCGGCTATCAGCCCCGGCTCGCCGGGCGGCACGGCCGGCGTGGCTGCCTCAGCTCGTAGACGCGTCTTCATCAGGTGTCCTCACGCCGGCACGACCCGCGTATGCGTGCGAATAGCCGTCAGCGCACTGGCGTCGCTTGCCGAGCCTCCAGTGCGACGTAGACGGCACCGAGCACGACGGTTGCCGCGACGATGGCAGCGGCGTCGTCCGCGCTGCCAAGGCGCACCCCGTGCAGCACGAGCTGAAGACCCGCGGTTTCGGGTGGGGCGCCGGGCGGAAGCGCTTCGCTCACGGCAGCGCCACGAAAGGCGACCGGCCCATGCAGCGCATCGGTCGCTCGCAGCAGCTACCCCATCGGTACGAGCGCCGGGTTCGCGCCGGCAAGCTGATAGTGACTGACGATGGTTTCGAAGGTCGAACCGCCGGCTTCACGGCCGAGTACTGCGCCGGGCAGGTAGAAGGGCGTGCCGTCGGCCACCGCGCTCGCCTGCGTGCCGCGCGGGACGAAGCCGAAACTGGCATCGTGATCGACGAAGCGACGAATCAGCCAGGCGGACGCCAGCCGGTCCACCTGCACGTGTTCGGTTGTAACCCAGAGCACGGTGTGCGCTCCTTGCCCCTCGGCGGTCAGGCGTCGCCATCTGGCACACCGAGTTGGTCTCCATTGCCTTCTTCGTGCGTATAGACCGCCGCCGTGAAGCGCTCCAGCGCCGTGTGGGCCCGTGCAAGGGCGGCGATTGCGTCCGCCTTACCGGCTGCGTCAAAGAAATCGCGCTGGGTGATGCGCTCCTGCCATTGCGCAAGCTTGTGACAGTCGGCATCCAGATCTTCGAGCTGGGCGAAGTGGAAGCGGCCTTTGCGCTCCTCGCGGCGGATTTCGTCCTCAAAGCGCTCGACGTTTTCGATGACTTCGCCGTACTCGGCGTTCCGCGCCTCGTTGAATCGCAGCACGAGCTGCTGTTCCCACGCCGCCGAGGGAGATGCCGTCTCAAGCAGCGACACCTCCCCGCTGTAGTCGCGAATCCGGGCGGCGAGCGTCTCCAGAGCCGTGCGCAGCGCCGGCTGGTCCGGCAGAATCGCCGCGGCCTGCTGCAGATAGATCGCTCCGAGCTGCTTGAGCTGGCGCCAGACGTAGGTCCGGCGCCCCGGCGGCTCCTGCGGCACGCGGTAAATGAAGAGCAGCCAGGTCTTCTGCTGTTCGGCCTCAGGCATCACGCCCCGCCCCTTGCCGTGGTGTCACAGACGATACAGGAAACAATCGTGACAAACCAGAGGCAGTGACGTGACCCGGGGTCCTTTCAAAGTCGGCCGCGGCACGTAATCGGCGTCACTCACCGTCGCTACCGGCCGTTGGTTCATGCCTGAGGCCGTCCATCCGAGCGTCGCGAAGCAAGCTCGCAGGCGCCGAAATATGGCCGAAACTCGAGAACGAAAAGGCCCTGTCACACCGCCTGCCAGCGCTTGCCCTACTCGGTCAAATCGCGGTGCATGAATGCCAGGAAGGTGATGCCCGCAAACAGGGCGACGTAGAGCAGCAAGACGACGGCCCCATGGACCGGCGACGGCATTCCGGCGCTGCTGTCCGCGCCCGGCAGGAGGCCATTCGCCTGCATCAGCCCGCCCGCATTGCGATAGAGGAAGACGTTTTGCAGGTTGTCGAACGGATGCCCCAGCAAACCGACGAGCGGTCCGACCACGCGCTCAAGGAACAGGACTGCGAGCCCCACCGCCACGCCAAGCGTCGTGCTTCGCCCCAGCATCGCGAGCGCTCCCGCCAGAAAGACGTACGGCAGCACCGCGAGCCACGTCCGCCCTCCACCAGCAAGGGCATGGGGAAGCAGGCTGCTGCTCCAGGCGCTGCCCTGGAGTGACCCGCGTACCAGACCGGCCAGAATACTGCCGGTCAGGCTCGCTACGAAGCCCAGCAGGACGCCGGCGGCCACAAGCAGCGCGAGCACGAGCAGCTTGGCCGCCACCAGCCGTACCCGTGCCCCCGTCCACGCGGTGATGAGCAGCACCGTCCGCCAGCCGAACTCACTGCCCACGGCCGCACCCGCCAGCACAATTCCGAGAATCGTGACGAGCTGCTGCGTGACTGAGTAGCCGAACGGGACGACGTTGGTGAGCGACAGGAACTGGGTGAAGCGCGCCAGTTCATCGGGCCGGTCCGGGTTGCCGCCGTTCTGGACGCGAATCAGGATGACCGTATAGACCACGCCCGTGAGCACAAGGAGAGTCGTCGCCAGTATCCAGGTCATGCGCCGATGGGTGAGCTTGAACAGTTCGGCCGTTGTCAGGCGTCTCACGCTGGCTGCTCCTGGCCGGTCAGGGCAAAGAAGGCCGCTTCCAGGCTGCGTTCGCGCGGCCGCAGCTCCGAGACGAACAGCGACTGCGCGGCCAGCGCCGCGGTAATCTCGGCCGCGCGCGGAGCCGGGGCGTCGAGGATGAGGGCATCCGCCTCACGTTCCACGCCCACGACCCACGGCAGTTGCCGCAGCAGCCGCTCGGCCGCGCCAAGGTCATCGACCCGCACGAGGAGCCGGTCCCGCGTCGCCAGGATGGTGTCAACGTCGCCCTGGGCGATGAGCTCTCCAGCTTTCATAATCGCCACCCGATCACAGACCTGTTGGACCTCGTGCATGATGTGGCTGGAGATGAAGACCGTCCGCCCCTCGCTCGCCAACCGGGGAATCAGGGCGCGCACCTCGCGCTGGCCCGCAGGGTCAAGCCCGCTGGTGGGCTCGTCGAGGATGATGAGGGCGGGGTCGCGCAGGAGCGCTGCGGCGATCCCGAGCCGTTGCTTCATCCCCAGCGAGTAGGTGGAAAACTTCCGCTGCGCCGCGCCCTGCAAATCGACTGCCGCAAGGACGGTGTCGATGTGGCTGGCAGGCGTCCCATCCAGGCCGGCGAGCAGCCGCAGGTTGTCGCGGCCGGAGAGATAGGGATAAAAGGCCGGCGCCTCAATAATGGCGCCGACCCGCCGCAGGAGCTGCGGCAAATGCGTGGCCAGCGGTTGGCCGAAGAGGAAGACCTTACCGGCCGTCGGCGCAAGCAAGCCCAGCAGGAGCTTCATGGTCGTGGTCTTGCCCGAGCCGTTCTCCCCAAGAAAGCCGACGACCTCACCGGCACGGAGTTCGATGTTCAGGTCGTGCACGGTGGTGACCTCGCCAAACCGCTTGGTCAATCCCTGGGTCTGTACAACGGCCGGACCGCTGGCCCGCGCAGGCTGGATAGCCATATCCTCCCCACCCCTCGGTCACGTCCCACACTTTGGCCGGCGACCCTGCAGCGTTACTGTCACGAACGTTACAACAAACGACTGTTACAAACGAAGGCTCTTCCGCACTCCTGATGAAGAAGGCTGGCCCATGGGAGCACCTGTCCTTGAAGGCGACAGCACGTCGTCCGGGTGGGAGATCACGCGGTCGAACGCGACGCAGTGCGCCGTGCGAGTGGGGAATTCAGCTCGGCGATCATCGAAACGGCGGAAGACCCCAAACGAATTGGCGATGAGGCGCGGACCTGCGCCGCGCGAATGTGCTAAGGCGCCCCGTGTTTTTCAGGATGATCTGCTACAACACGGATAATCTGGAGGGGTTCCTCACGTCACATGGCGCTGGCGATTCCGTGCCGCGTATCGGCGAAAGTAAAGGCGAAGGGTGGGGGACAATGTTGTACGTCGGCCTGTTTCGGATCGATCGCTCCAGGGATCTGGAGTTCTGGGCCGTGCTCTGGCAGGGATCGCAGCCGCCGGCCGACTTCGAGCTGCTGGCGGCCTACAACCTGCTGACGGATCTGCGCGTGATCGTCTTCCGCGCCGAAACGCTCGCCACGGTCCGCTGGCTCGACCGGCTCAACCTCGTCGGCCACTTCGAGGCTCACCCGACGCTCGACCAGACCGAGGGCTACCAGGCGGCGTTCGCGCGCGATCTCGCCCGCTTCGATGGCTTCCTCAGCACCCGCAACGCGCCGCGCGCCGCGATCGACGGCATGGTGGACTTCCGCCGCCGCGCCATGGCCGCACCTTCGCTCTGGGATGCGCTGCGCCTCGGCCGCGCGGAGGCCGAGGGAGCGCCGCGTCCGCGCCAGGGCGAATAGGTCGCGCGCCTCGGGTTGGAGTACGCTGTGCGCAACTTCTGGGATGCTTGCGCGGCCGGAGCTGCGAGATGGCGGCCTCTGCCCGGCGGCCAGGTCTTCCGCTTGCGGGTGCGGCGCGACGGCGGTCCTGCGCCGCGCTGCTGCTCGCCACGGCGCTGAGCCTGCCTGCCGCCGCCTCGCTGCCCGCCGCGCAGGCTGCGCGTGGCGATCCCGCCAGCGTGTACCAACGCTTCGTCGCCGCGATCAACGCGGGCGAGAGCAGCGCGGCGCTGGCGACGCTGACCGACGATGTCTTCATCGCCGGGACGGTGCTCTGCCCCGAATACAAGCCGTGCATGGGATTGGATGACGCCCGCCGCGATGTGCAGTTCGCCATTACCCTGCACACGCGGGCGACGCCGGGAGAACAGCGCACCGCCGGTGTGCTGCTGCGGGCGCGGCTGGAGCTGCGCGACGACGAAAGTCTCAGCTACTACCTGGTGAGCGTTGTCGTGCGCGATGGCCAAATCGCCGCGTATATCCTCCAGCCGGACCCCGATCCGCCCATGGACAGCTACATCGCCTTCGTGCGCAGCGGCTCGCACGCGCCCACGGCGCGGCCGGATCTTGCCGGTGGTCCGCGGCGCCAGACCGACGTCGCCGCTGCGCTGCTGGCGCTGCTCGGCGCGGCGCTGGGCGGGCTGATCGTTGCCGGCGCCGTCATGGGAAGGCGGACGCTGTGAAACGTGCCGCGTTGGTGGCGCTGCTGCTCGCGCTGCTGGCGTCGGGCTGCGCGGCCAGCCGGCCGCATGCGGCACGGCGCTCTGCCGAGCAACCACTCGCCCGGGGCGCCAGTACTACGCCTACGCCCGCGCCGCATCTCGTCCATCCGCCCGCGCGCAACCGCGCCGCGATGGCCTACGACGCGGCGCGCGGCCAGGTGGTGCTGTTCGGCGGGCTGGACGCCTTCGGCAGCAACCTCAACGACACCTGGACCTGGGACAACGGCTGGGTGCAACGGCGCACGGCCGCCACTCCGCCATATCGCTACGACGCGAGCATGGTCTACGACGTGGCCCACCGCGTCGTCGTGCTGTTCGGCGGCTGCTGTGCCGGCCTGGACACAGCGGCGCTGAACGATACCTGGACGTGGGACGGCGCGGGTTGGACGGAGCAGCACCCCGTCGTGAGTCCCTCGGCCCGCAGCCAGGCGACCATGGCGTACGATCCGGGCTCGCGCCTGGTTCTGCTGTTCGGCGGTGAGACGTTTCCGGACCTCAGTTCCACCAACGACCTCTGGGCCTGGGACGGCGCCGCCTGGACACAACTGACGCCGGCGAGCCCGCCCTCGCCCCGCGCCTACCCTGGCCTGGTCCACGATGCGCGGACGGATGGGTTGCTGCTGTTCGGCGGCTACCGCGCGCCCGCACCGCCGAACGATACGTGGAGCTGGGACGGAGCGCGGTGGACACAGCTCAGCCCGGCCGTATCTCCGCCCGCGCGCTACAACCCGGCGCTGGCGCAGGATCCGGCCCGCGGTCAGGTCGTACTGTTCGGCGGCGAGTATCTGGGCCAGCCGCTTGCCGATACGTGGATCTGGGATGGCACAGGCTGGAGCGAGCGTCACCCCGCGCACCAGCCGCCGGCGCGCCAGGACGCCTCGATCGCCTACGCGGCCGGCCGGCGGGCGGTGCTGCTGTTCGGCGGCTTCGGCGCCGTTACCCGCCTGGACGACACCTGGCTCTGGGACGGCACGGCGTGGCTGGAGTGGTGAAGCGGACCTATCCCTGACGCCTTCGGCGTCTGTCCCTTCCCCACAGAGGAAGGGTTGGTTCGAGGACATCCGATCTTCCTCGGATTTCCCCTCCCCTGTGGGTCAGAGCGCAGCGCAACCGTCGGAGACTTCAGATGCAAATCCGAGCGCTTGCGCAAGGGAGGGGTAGGTCAGTCGCCCACGCGGGTGACGCGCAGCTCGCGGTCGAAGGCGCGGCGGCAGGCGCGAGCCAGTCCTTCCTCCCACTCGTCCGCGATCAGCGGCACGTCCGGCGGCAGCACGACCAGCAGTGCGCCGGGCGGCGTGAGCACGCTGATCGGCGTCTCCGCATCGACACCGAAGCGTCGCAGCCAGCGCGCCAGGCCCAGTGCCAGCGCCATGACCTCGAAGGCCGCGCCCGCTTCCAGCGGCGCGAAGCCGCGCGGCGGCTCGACACGGCCGCCCGCCTGCGCGGCGATGAGCTGGCCGATCAGCACCGCCTCGCGCTGCGTGTAGCCGTTGAGGTCGCCGTTCGTGAGCAGGTAGACCGCATGCTCTGACCAGCGGTAGAGGGAGATGGCGCGGCCCGCGTCACACAGCGCCGCCGCCGCCTCAAGCAGCTCGCGGTCGGCAGCCGAGACAGACGCGACCGGACCCAGCTTCTCCAGCAGCCGCAGCGCCAGCGGCTCGACGCCGTCGCTGGGGTGCGGCCCGCGCAGGCCGGCATAGAGCGGCGCGGCATGGCCGGCGTCATCGTCGTGGTCGAGGCTCTCGTGCGTAAAGGCACGCAATGCGCCCGTCACGTAGCGCTCGCGGAAGGCTTCGATGCCGGCGCGGCGTACGTTGCGGATCACCGCCGAGCGATGACGCACGCGGAAGGCTTCGTAGGCCAGCCCCTCGCGCAGCCCCTGTCCGCAGACCAAAAGCGATCGGGCGCCCGTGGCCTGGATCACGCCCTGCACGATCAGCGCTCCAGCGGCGATGATCTCGGCCCGTTCGGGCGCGAGGCCGGGCACGCGGCGCCGTTGTTGCGCCGTCTGGTCGGCCAGCGTCCGCGCCAGTTCGCGCAGGCGCACGGCATCGATCGTATAGCCGTGCAAGCGGATCGACGGCGCTCCGGAGCCCTTGCGTACGAGTTTCGCCAGCGCGCGGATCGTGCCGCCGGCGCCTGCCAGCGTCTCGCCCGCGGCCAACTTGCGCACGCCCGCCTTGTGCAGCGCCGCCTCGACGTGCTGTCGCAACGCCGCTATCTCGCCGGTCGTTGGCGGGTCGGCGCGCAGGAAGCGCTCGTGCAGCCGCAGCGCGCCGAGCGGCAGCGAAATGGCGCGTTCCAGTGCCCGCCCGCGGACAAACGACAGCTCCAGGCTGCCGCCGCCCAGGTCGAGCACCAGGCCGTCGCGCAGCGGCAGGCTGTTTGCTGCCGCGAGATAACCGTAGAACGCCTCCTGCTCGCCGCTGAGCACGGCGATCGGCACGCCGCTCTCGCGTTGCAGCTCGCCGGCCACATCGGCGCCGTTGGCGGCGTCGCGCAGGGCGCTGGTGCCCACGGCCAGCAAGCGCTCGACGCCGAAGCGCTCGGCCGCGACGCGAAAGGCCCGCAGCGCCACCAGCGCCCGATCGACCGCTGGCCGGCCGATGGCATCGCTCTGCTGCAAGCCCTCGGCCAGCCGCAGCGACACCTGTGCCTCGTCGACGATCAGGGGGATGCCGTGCACCTGGCGCAGGCAAAGGATCAGGCGGCCGGTATTGGAACCGAGGTCGATCACGCCGAGCCGGGTAAGCCGCGCGGCTGGATGCTCCGTCACGCCGCCAGTGTAGCATCGGGCGCGCGCCTGCTCCGTGTTCCTCGAGGAGGCACGGAGCAACGCCCGGCGACCGGGGGGAGCGACGCCGGCCTTAGTTTTAGTTGATCCAGAAGGCCGACGTGACCGAAGCGCCGCTCGTCTCACCCGTGATCTTCACCGTCCACAGGCCAGAACTCAGGCTATCCAGCCAGTCGCTGGGGCGGAAGAAGAAGGCGCCGGTGCCGTCGTCCTGCGCGGAGGCGAGCCAGGTCGGGTAGCCGGAGACGGTAACCGGGTTACCGCTGGGGTCGGTGAAGGCCAGGTCCACCGCTTCGTCGGACTGGAAGCCGCTGAACTCGACCAGCCGTTGCGTGCTGGCCTGGCCATAGACCGGAGAGAAACTCAGCCCGCCGATGACCTGAGCGTGAACCGCGGCCGGCGCGGTGTGCGTCACGGCCGGCAGTGCGCCGAGCACAAGCAGGGGAGCGATCGCCAGCGGCAGGAGGCGGGAGAAGCGAGCCATGTGTCTACCTCGTTCCTTATGAATTCGCGTGGCGCGGCGCCGCGACATGCGGCAGCGCCGGATCCTCGTTCCTTACAACATCAGCATCGATGCAACGTTGCGGTGGATCGCTGGAAAACGGATACGGTTCGGGAACGGCTGCTACGAACTGCACGGCGCCCGCTGTTGTGCAAGTGCAACCGCGCCCGGAGCACCGCATGTGCGGGATGCCAACACAAAGATTCTCCCGTTTCCGCGCGGTACATCTCAAATCACACCAGCTTACGGGCGATGATCGATGAGGAACGAATTGGATACAACCGCCGCGCATGGCCGTGCAGCGGCGTAACAGCGGGCTGCCCCGCACGATTCTTAGAGTAACGGCCGTACCGCGCTGGCTCTGACCGGCTTGCGGGCTTCTCCGGCCGACGAGGCGATGATGTCTCCCTTCCGCTGGCTCCGACGGATCGCTCGCAAGGGTCGACGCGACGGCGAGCGTGGTCAGTCGCTCGTGGTCTGGGCACTGGCGTTAGTGGCGCTCGTGGGTATGGCCGGCCTGACGCTGGACGGCAGCAACACAGTGGAGAACCGCCGCCAGTTGCAGAACGCCGCCGACGCGGCCGCCTTTGCCGGCGCCTACGACCTGCCGGTCAGCAACGCCCAGGCCACGACCGACGCCACGCAGTGGCTGACGAAGGACAACTTCGGCAACGCCGGCGACACCGTACTGACGAATGCTGTCAGCACGACGAACTTTGCCAATGACACGATCACCGTCTCACTGCAGCGCAATGTGCCCTTCTCGCTGGCGAAGGTTCTGGGGCTGTCGAGTGCGAACGTCACGGCCACGGCCAAGGTCGTGATCGGCGGCGCCAGCGAGTTCATCTACTGCGGTGGTGCGGGCAATAGCTGCAGCGCCAGCTTCTTCCCGTACGCTGTTTGGAACGACGACGTCAATACCAACTTGCCACACCAAATCGGCGATATTGTCACCTATCGTTCCACCTCCTGGATCGCGGATAACGTCTATCAATACCGTACCAACCCCAACTGGAATACCAATGCTAACGACTTCAAGGGATTTCTCTGCCTCATCCCGCCAGGCTGCGACTATTCGGTCGTGATCGGCAGCAATCAGACCAAGGGCGGCAACCGCTGCGGCCAGGAGCCCGTCTCGGAGCTGCAGGCGGTTCAGAACAGCTCGGAACCGTACATCATCTTGCCCATCACCGATTCATCCACCGGCAACGGCAATAACCAGGTGTTGCACGTGATCGGCTTCGTCACGCTGGATATCAGCGTCGATACGACGGGGTTGCCAAACGGCTGTCCGAACGACTTTACCGGCAAGATCGTCAAGTTCACGAGCACGGAGGGCACCTTCCAATCGAGCGATCCGACGCCGCCGACCTACGCCCAGTGCGGCACGGGCTTCGGCGTCTGTATTCCGCGGCTCGTGCAGTAGCCGAGACGTGCGTGGCGAGCGGCCGCCGCTGCCTCAAGCGATCGGCCCTTCCGGCCGATGCTTATCAGGAGCCCCCGAAAGCCGGGCGGCTCGCAGTGCAAGGATGGGATCAATGTTCCCGCATATCGCCCGCTGGACCCGGCGCCGCGGCCGCCCTGCTGGCGCTCTGCGGGAGTGCGGCCAGGCGATGGTCGAGTTCTCGCTGGTCCTTACCTTTATGCTGGTGCTGATCTTCGGCATCATCGACTTCGGCAGAGCCTATATCTGCTACGTCGAGGTCACCAACGCCGCGCGGGAGGGCGCCCGGCTGGGCGTCACCGGCGCGACGACCTCGGCGATCACTACCCAGGCGCAGAACACCGCCGGCCCCTTCGGCGGCTCCAATCTGACCGTGAACGTGAGCTATCTGACCTCGCCGGGTCTCGATTCGCAGATCCAGGTGAATACCTCGTACTCGCTTTCCTTCATCACACCGGTGAGTGCACTGGTGCACCTGATGACCGGCGGCGGCTTCTCGACCGGCCCCTTCCCGATTACATCCACGTCCACGATGCACATGGAGTGACGGGGAGATGATGGTGAATCGTACCGGCGGACCGAAGCGCTCCGCGAGGCGCGGGCTGCGCGCAGCGGCACGGCGCCTCTGCGCGGAGCGTGGGCAGGCGTTCGTGGAGTTCACGTTGATCGCCACCATCACGATGGTACTGCTGTTCGGCGTCGTGGACTTCGGCCGCGCTTATACCTGCTGGGTGTCGGCCACGAACGGCGCCCGCGAAGGCGCCCGCCTGGCGATCGGCGGCGCCGACCAATCTACCTCGCAGAATCGGGCGATCTCGTCGGCCGGGTCGTGTTTCGGCGTGACGCCGACGGCTACCGCCAGCAACGTGGGCGGCATCAGCGGCTCCGATGTGTCGATGCAGGTCGCGTACTCGCTGCCCTTTGCCACGCCGGTGAACTCGCTGATCCAGCTTTTGCCCGGCGGGCCGAACTGGGGCAGTGCGTTGACGATCACGTCCACGGCGCATATGCGCATCGAATAGCCGCGCGGGTGCGGCGGCGGCCAACACTCAGCACAAGAGGGAGAGACTCCATGGCGACCACCTGGCCCACACAGCGCACAAAGTCATCGGGCAGCCGGCGTGTTCTCCTGATCTCGCTGGTCTTCGGCCTGCTCAGCGCTTTCCTCGTTTGGCGGCTGCTGAGCAGCAGCGGCTCGAGTACCGGTTCGGGCGCCCTGGTTCCCGTCGTCGTCGCGCGACAGGATATCCCCGCCCGCACGGTTGTGACCGACGGCATGGTCACGCTGAAGCAGGTGCCGTCAAGCCTCCGCCTGGCCACGGCCTATACCGATACGAAGCCGCTGGTGGGCAAGGCGACGAAGGCGGCGATCGGCGCGGGCGAGCAGGTGCTGACGGCGCGCGTCGCCACCGATCCGAAGGAACTCGGCTTCACCGGCACTGTGCCGCCGGGCCTGCGGGCCGCGTCGATCCAGGTTACGGAAGTCGCGGACGTTGGCGGCCTGGTGCAGCCGGGCGATCAGGTGGACGTGATCGGCGTCTTCCAGGTCAACGATAACGGCGCCGCCGGAGCGCCGCTTGGAAAATCCGATGCAAGTAAGCCCACGCACATGATCGCGGCCACGATTTTGCAGAGCGCCACCGTGCTGGCGATCGCCCAGTCAAGCGAGAACGGCGCCACACAGCCGTCGAGCGGCAAGGTCGCGGCGAGCAAGGGGCAGGCGGATGCCAAGACGGTCACGCTGGCCGTTTCGCCGCAGGACGCGGAGCGTCTCGCACTGGCCGATACGATCGGCACGCTGCGTCTCTCGGCGCACCGCTTCGACGAGTCGGACGGGCAGTCGATCAACTGCATCGAGAACTCGGGCCAATCGCTGATTCAGGCGCTGGGCCTGGCCTGCGGCGTGCCGCTGCCGCAGCCGGCCGCATCGCCGCAGCCGGCCGCCGCGCCCCAGCCGGCCGCATCGCCAGCGCCGGCGCAGTAGCGCACGGGCAGAGGCACGAGGGCCGCCGGGCAGAGCAACGACCTCCCGGCCTTCGCCGCCCGCGCCCTCGGCAGAGCAGCGAGTCGCCCATCGAAGGCGGCTCGCTGCTCTGTCCGTATCTCCGCGCTGCGCCTGGTAGGGCGAATGGTGGTACACCGATTCATCCCGCACCCTGGCCTGCCGCGCTTCCGGCCGGCGGGCGCCGCGCTCAGCGGCCGGAGGCCAGCCGGGTGAACACCACCGATGGACCCGGCCACTGCAGGCGGGCAGTGAAGCCGGAGCGGCGCCAGTTCAGCTGGGCGGTATGCGAGCTGGTCCAGAAGTCCGCCGCGGTCGCCGTCCGGGGCAGCGGCCCGCCGATCAGCGCCTCGATCTCGGCGAAGCTCAGGAGCACGCCTGCCTGTCGCGGCGGCAGGGCTTCGAGGTAGTCCAAAAGCGCGGAGTAGCGCCAGCGCTGTCCCGCCATCGCTCGCACTCCACGGCGACCGCTCCGACGATCGCCCCGCGCCCGTTCTCCGAAACGGCGCCGTTGCCGTTTAGTTACACGGTTCTGTCGAGTCATGCGCGCCGTCAGCAGGGCGGGCCCGCGGTCAGCCGGCGGAGTCGCCTGTACGTTCCTGCTGTTATATGGTTAACGTAGTCCTTCAGCGGGAGCGCCTGCATGGCCCGTCGTGTCGCCCTCGTCTTCGGCAGCCGCTCCGTTGAGCACGGCGTCTCTGTGGTAACGGCGCGCACGGTCTGGGAGGCGCTGCGCGCCGCGGGCTACGAGGCGCTGCCGCTCTACATCGCCCAGGATGGCGCCTGGTGGCTCGGCCGCGACTTTCTGGAGACGCAGAGCTACGGCCACGAGCTGTTCACCAATGTCGATCGCTGGGCGCGGGCCTTCGCCGGCCAGGCGATGGAGGTGACGCTGCTGCCGCGGCCGCTGGTCGGCGGTCCGCGCCTGCTCACGGCGCCGGGCAGCCGCCACGCCGAAACGCCGTTCGACGTCGCCTTTCTCGCCACGCACGGCACGAACGGCGAGGACGGCACGCTGCAAGGGCTGTTCGAGTTGGCCGGCGTGCCCTACACCGGCGCCGACGTCGCCGCCTCCGCCGCCGGCATGGATAAGACGCTGATGAAGCGTATCTTCGCCGGCGCCGGCTTCCGCCAGCAGCGCGCGATCACGGTCACGCGCGAGCAGTGGGAAGAGGACTCGCCATCCGTCATTGCGCGGATCGAGGCGGAGTTGTGCTATCCGCTGTTCGTCAAGCCGAATGGCCTCGGCTCAAGCAAAGGCGTCAATCCGGCGCCGGACGAGGACCAGCTCTTTCTGGCGATGGGCGTGGCCGCCGAGGTGGACGAGCGCATCATCGTCGAAGAAGCGGTCGAAGAGCCGACCGAGATCAACGTCGCCGTGCTGGGCTACGGCGAGCAGGTGCAGTCCTCGCTGTGCGAGCAGCCGCCGCGCGGCGAGTGGCAGGACTACGGCAAGAAGTATCTCTCCGGCGGTGCCAAGCTGTTCGGCTCGGTGGCCGGCGCCGGGCGCAAAGTCCCGGCCGAGATTCCCGACGCACTGGCTGAAGAGATCCGCACGCAGGCGAAGCGCGCCTTCATCACGCTCGGCTGTGCCGGCGCCGCGCGGGTCGATTTCCTGATCGACCGCGACGAGAACATCATCCTCAACGAGATCAATACGATCCCCGGCGCCCTCTCGCTGGAGCTGTGGCGGCTGTCGGGGCTGGACCCGGCCAGCGTGGTCACGCACTGCGTGGAGATCGCCGAGCGCCGCCACGCCGAGCGCGGGCACAACAACCGGCATATGAGCGCGATCTGAGCGCGGTTCGGGGCCGGGAGCGGCCGACGTGGGATGATAACGCAGGCGCCGCGGGGCAATCTGCGCCTGGTGGGAAAACCGTGTCCGACTTCCAGCCGGTGTTGTTCCAGATCATCAATACGCCTGAGCAGCTCAAGGCGCTGGCCGACCCGCTGCGCAACCGCGTGCTTAGCATTTTGTGCGAGCGCGAGGCGACCAACCAGCAGGTGGCAAAGGCGCTGGGCGAGCCGCACGCCAAGGTGCTGCATCACGTGCGTTATCTGCTGGACGCGGGGCTGATCGTGCTGGTGGACCAGCGCATCAAGGGCGGCAACGTCGAGAAATATTATCGTGGAGTAGCGCGCTGGTTCGGCGTACGCGCCGGGCCGGACCTGCTGCCCGCCGTCACGGCCGGCGAGTTCGAGGCGCTCAGCCAGGAGGTTGCGGCCAGCGCGGCGCTCTTTCTGGAGCCAGGCGAGCGGCCGAACTGGGAAGGCCGCCACGCCCGCCTGCCGCGCGAGCGCATCGAGGAGTTCCATCGCCGCCTGCTGGCGCTGATCGCCGAGTTCTGGGGCGGCCCGCGCGCCGCCGACCCGGACAACGACGCCGTGGCGCCGCAAGAAGATCCCGCAGCGCCGATGTGGGCCTTCGCCAGCGTGATTTACCGCGACCCCGCCGACCCGTCGCTGCGCGAGGAGCAGGACGCGCCTATCCCTGCTTTCGCTGAAGCGAAAGCTGTCCCTTCCTCACGGGGGAAGGGTTCGTCCGAGGGCTCTCGGTCGTCCTCAAGGAAACCCCTTCCTCGTAGGAAGGGGACAGCCGAGCCGCAAGGCGAGGCAGGGGTAGGTGACGGCTGAGCCGGTGCGGCGAGCGCGCGATCCGTTATGCTGGATAAAAGAAACACCCCTCTCCATGAAATGGAGAGGGGCAGGGGTGAGGCCACGGTAGCCGAAGAGCAGACGCTTGAAACCGCGCCGGAAGCCGCCGCGATCGGCGACGCCCTGCAAACCTACCTGGACGAACGCAGCGCCGATCTGCGCGTGCTGGAGTGCGAGCGCGTCTCCGGCGGCTACGAGACGTTTATCTACAGCGTGCGGCTGGAGGGCGCGGGCATACTGCTGCCCGCCGGGCCGAAGCTGATCGTGCGCATCTACCGCGGCGTGAACCTTGTCGAGCGCAGTGGCTGGGAGGCGGCAGCGATCGCGGCGATGCAGGCGCGCGGCATTCCCACGGCGCCGCTTCACCTGTACGAGCCGAACCCGGCACCGCTGGGCGGGCCGTTTCTGGTGCTCGGCTTCCTGCCGGGCCGGCGCATGGACGAGGCGGCGCTGGCGAGCGGCACGGTCGGCGTCGTGAAGATGCTGAAGGCCTACGCCGAGATGCAGACACGCATTCACGCGCTCGACTGGCCGGAGGGCCGCGAACTGCTGCGCGCCGCGCAGGCAGACAGCGCCTTCGACGCGCTGGCCTGGGCGCCGGGTCGCCTGCAGGCGGCGCGCACCGAATTGCAAACGCGCGGCCTCATCGCGCTGCTGCCGATCGTCGACTGGCTGGAGCAGAACCGGTGGCTGCTGAAGGGCGCGCCCGAGGTTTTCGTCCACGGCGACTTTCATCCGCTCAACATCTTCGTCGAGGGCACGCGCATCAGCGGCATCATCGACTGGGGCGCGAGCGGCTTCGCCACGCGCTACGAGGACATCGGCTGGTCGAGCATGCTGATCGCCACCGTCTCGGCCGTGGACAAAAAGGAAGACCGCAAGCTCGCGCCCTACCGCACCGTCGCGCACAAAATCTATCTCGGCCTGCTCTGGAAGGCGGGCGGGCTCGATCGCCGGGCGCTGCGCTGGGGCGAGGTCTACGGCGCCCTGCGCTGGCTGCTGATCTTCCTGCCCTCGTATCTGCCGAACGCCGGTCCGGCCGTGCTCAACCCGGACGCCGCCACGCTGACCTCGCCGCTCTACGTCAAGCGCGTGCGCCGCTTCATCGAAAAGCGCACGAAGCTGAAACTGGCGATCGCGTGAGCGGGCGTACCCGCCCGGCGCGGCGCGGCTGAGCGCCGCCGGCCGCGTTTCGGGGTTTCTCCCAATGGGTCCGCGCCGGCTGCCGGCATACGCTCCAACTGGATTGGCAGGAAGCTGTGCGATCCAGGGAGCGTGCTCGTGATCTGCGTAACGCGACTGAACGGCAGCCAGGTGTACGTCAACGCCGAGCACATCCAAGCGCTCGAAGCGATGCCGGACACGCACATCCAGCTCACCAACGGCCAATCGTACATCGCGCGCGAGCCGGTGCCGGAGCTGGTGGAGCGGATCATTGCCTACCAGCGGCGCGTGCGCGGCACCGATCGCCACCTTGTGCCCGTGCCGAACGGCAACGAAAATTAGCGGTCGCAGGTATGACCACGGCGGCCACGGGTGGCGCAGGCGGCCCGGCGGGCAGGATGCTGGCGTCGGCATAAGCGGTTTCGCGCGAAGCGACGGGACTGACGGAGGGAACCGTTGGACCTTGCAACGATCATCGGCCTGGCGCTCGGCTTCGGCGGCGTGCTGGGCGGCATGATGATGGAGGGCGGCAGCCCCGCCGCCCTGATCAGTCCCTCCTCCGTGCTGATCGTGATCGTCGGTACGATCGGCGTCGGCTTCGTCGCCTACCCGCTCTCGCGCATGCTCGGCATGGTCGGCGTCTTGAAGAACGCCTTCTTCGACAGCGGCCACAACCCGGTCGAAACCGCCGAACTGCTCGTCAACATGGCCGAACAGAGCCGGCGCGAGGGGCTGCTCTCGCTGGAGGCGATGGCGCAGACGGTGCATGACCCCTTCATCAAGAAGGGACTGCTCGTGATGATCGACGGCGCCGACCCGGAGCGGCTGCGCAACATCCTCGAGATCGAGATCGCCAGCCGTGAGGAACGCCACGAAGAGGGCGTCGCCGTGCTGGAGTCGCTGGGCGGCTTCGCGCCGACGCTCGGCATCATGGGCACCGTGCTCGGCCTGATCAACGTGCTCAGCAACCTCTCGGATACCGGCAGCCTCGGCGCGAAGATCGCCGGCGCCTTCATCGCCACCTTCTACGGCGTCTCCACCGCCAACCTGATCTATCTGCCGCTGGCCAGCAAGCTCAAGGGCAAGATGAAGCACGAAGCGCACATGTCGGAGATGATCCTGGAGGGCATCCTCGCCATCCAGGCCGGCGATAACCCGCGCATCGTGCGGGAGAAGCTGGACGGCTTCCTGCCGCCGAAGCTGCGCCAGGCCGGCGAGGGCGGCGGCAACGCCGCCGGCGGCGCTCAGCGGGCGGCGGCATGAGAGGCAAAGCAAAAGCCGCCAAGGCTGAAAACCACGAGCGCTGGCTTATTACGTACGCCGACCTGATCACCCTCTTGCTGGTGTTCTTCATCGTGCTGTACGCCGGCTCGCAGGAGGACTCGCACAAGTTCGCGATCCTGGCGCAGGGGCTGCGGTCGGCCTTCAACAACGCGGCCGACAACGGCGGCGGCCGCACCTCACCCGTCTTCACCGGCACGGGCTCGACCAATCAGGCCGGCTCCTCGCAGGAGTTGTCCGACTTCGAGAGCATTACCGCCATCCTGCAACGCGTGGCGCAGGAGAACGGCCTGCAGGGCCGCATCGGCCTGAAGCTGGAGCCGGACAAGATCACGATCAGCCTGACCAGCGATCTGCTGTTCGACTCCGGCAGCGCCACGCTGCGCAGCTCGGCCGACCCGGTGCTGGCCGCCGTGGCGACGGCGCTGAAGGACAAGCCGAACCAGATTCGCGTGGAAGGCCACACCGACAACATCCCGATCAACACCAGCGACTTCAACTCCAACTGGGAGCTTTCCGCCGCCCGCGCCACCGCCGTGCTGCGCAGGCTGGTCGAAGGCGACGGCATGTCGCCCGAGCGCCTCTTCGCCGCTGCCTTCAGTGATACGCACCCGGTCGCGGACAACACTACGGCGCAGGGCCGTGCCGAGAACCGCCGCGCCGACATTGTCGTGCTCTACAACCCCGCGCCCGCGGCGCCCGCCGCGCCGGCCACGGTCTCCGGCCCGGCCGTCTCGCCCACCGCGGTGCCGGGCATCGCGCCGGCGCCGGGCCTGGCGCCGACCGCGACCGGTTCGAGCGCAACCACCGCACCGACGCCAGCGAGCACGCGCTGATCGCGGGGCGCAAGGGAATTCGATGAAGAAGCCGATCATCTTCGCCGCCCCGGTCGCCCTGGCGCTGCTCGCCGCGGCCTATTTTTTCGTACTGCCGATGCTGAAGGGCAGTACGCCGCCCGCACAGCCCGCCGCCGCGGCCGACAGCGGCGACGGCACACCCACGCCGCACAAGGCGAAGAAACGCCCCGCGCCCGGCCTGATCTATCCGATGCAGGAGCGCGTGCTGAACCTTGCCTCGCCCGACGGCGCCCCGCACTATGCGCGCGTCGAGCTGGCGCTGGAGTTCACACCGCCAGACGGCTACAAGCCGAAACCAGTCCCTGCCGCCAAAGGCACCGCGACCACGCCGGTCGTCGATCCGGCGCTGCAACCGGTGACGGATCGCATGCCGCAGATCAACGACGCGCTGGTGCGCATCGTCGGCGCCAAAACCGTGCAGCAGATGACCAGCACCGACGGCAAAGAGCAGTTCAAGCAGGAGTTTTCCGCCGCGATCGCCGACATCGTGCCCGCGCCCGACCTTGGAGGCCGTCTACATCACGCAGCTCGTCGTCCAGTGACGCAGGGAATAGGGAATAGGGAATAGGAATGCAGGGGCGCACCGCACGCCTCCCAGCATCGGTTCGCCAGCAATAGTCCGTAAGAGTCCCCCTCTCCCAGGATTGGGAGAGGGGACAGGGGTGAGGGCCGAAAGCCCATGGCGATGAAAGCACGCGGTGAGGCGCTCAGCCAGGGCGAGATCGAGGCGCTGCTCGCTTCGCTGCCCGGCGACGCGGGCATGCCGGTGGCCTCGGCCAAGTCCCTGCCAGCCGGCAAGCAGATCCGCACCTGGGACTTCCGCAAGCCGGACAAGTTCTCCAAAGACCACATGCGCTCGCTGCTGGCGCTGCACCAGAACTTCGCCCGCATCGCCAGCTCCGCGCTCACCGGCCGCATGCGCACGCAGGTCGCCATCCGCGTCACCAGCGTCGATCAGGGGCTGTACGAGGAGTACATCGACCTGCTGCCGGCACAGAGCATCGTCAATGTGATCTCGCTTAAGCCGGTGGACGGCAACATCCTCTTCGAGTTCCAGCCCGAGCTGGCGATGGTGATGCTCGACCGGCTGCTGGGCGGCACGGGCAGCACCGTGGACCCCGGCCACGAGCTGACCGACATCGAGCTGGCGCTCGTCCGCAACCTGGTGCGCACGCTGCTCGACGCGCTCAAAGAGTCGTGGGTCAACCTGGCCGACGTGGCGCCGGCGATCGAGGAGATCTCGACCAGCCCGCAGCTCGTGCAGGTCGCGGCGCCGCTGGATATCGTCGTGATCGTGCTGCTCGAAGTCCAGGTCGGCAACCGGCTGGGCACGATCAGCCTCTGCATCCCGCATTTGGCGCTGGAACCGCTGATGGCGCGCCTCAGCACGCAGGTCTGGGTCGTTTCCAACCGGCGGCGGCACGCGACGCCCGAATCGCGCGCGGCGATCATGGGCACGATGAAGCTCGCGCCGGTGAAGGTCACGGCCGTGCTGGGCGAGACGGCTGTGACCGTGGACGAGCTGGTCAATCTGCAAGAGGGCGACGTGCTGATGTTCGGCGGCGGGCCGGGGCTCGACGCGCAACTGCACGTCGTCAATCAACGGCGCTTCATCGGCGTGCCCGGCCTGATCGGTGGGCGGCGCGCAGTGCGGATAACCGGCGTGGAAGGAGAACCCGATGGCGACGGCTGATACACAGGCGGCCGCCCTCTTCGTCGAGCGCATGCGCTCCGTGCTGCCGCAGGCCGTAACCGAGGCCTTCGCCGGCGCGACGAACGCGACCGCGCTGGAAGCCGGCGTGCTGCCGCTGCTGTTAATGGACCTCGATTCGGGCCATCATCTGCATTTGGAGCTCGAGGTGAGCGCGGGGCGGTTGCAAGGGCGGCCGCTGCTGATCGTGATGCGACCGGAAGACGCAACGGCGCTGTTCGGCCTCGATCCGGTCGATCCGGACCAGCTCGGCGACCCGGAGACGCAGTTGCGCGTGCTGGCCGAGTTCACCGAAGGCGGCGAGGCACTGTCCGAGGCGCTGGCGAGCGTGCTGACGATGGACGGCATGCTGACGGCGATGCGTGTCTCCGGCGCGAGCCTGGAAGAGGCCGACGCTTCGCCGATCGCCGCGGCGCAACCGTTGGGCGACGGCGATGCCGTCGCCTTCCGCGCCGACCTGGAGCGGCCGGGTGGTGCAATCATGCCTGTCGTCGTGGCGACGACGCCGGAGTTGGCCGGCGCCCTGGCCGCGAACGCGATGCCGGATGATGCGAGCGGTACGGCGGGCAGCAGCGCCGCCGAGCGTGCCGCCAGCCTTGCGGCAAAGGTCGCCGCCCGGCAGAACCCCGCGCCGGCCGAGACGGGCGGGATGCCGCAACTCACGCCGGTGCAAGCGCAGCAAGCCGTCACCGCACACCCTTTCTCCTTCGGGCAGCTCGACATAGGCGCGCCGGCGCCGCGCCACGAGCGCAACATCGACCCGATCCTCGACGTGGCGCTGCAGGTGCGCGTCGAGCTTGGCTCGACCGAGATGACCGTGGAAGAGGTGCTGGCGCTGAGCATCGGTTCGGTGGTGGAGCTGGATCGGCTGGCGGGCGAGCCGGTGGACATCGTCGTCAACAACCGCCTGCTGGCCCGCGGCGAGGTCGTGGTGGTGGAGGAGAACTTCGGCGTGCGCGTCACCGAGCTGATCACACAGCGCGCCCGCGCCAGCGCCTGAAGCAGCTACGCCGGCGCGAGCCGGTTCAGGCGCCCATCTGCCCGCTCGCTCAGCGCGGGCGCACGATCACCGTCTTATCGAGGTCATCATCGGGCGGCTCGTCGTTGCGCGGCGGTCCCGGCGGCGGCGTGGGCGGGCGGCCCAGGGGTGAAGCGCCACCCCGGTTGCCCAGCGGCGACACGCCGCGATTGCCGATCGGTGAGGCGCCGGGCCGCGGCGGCGAAGGTGGCGGCGTGGGACTGGGCGGCGGGCCGGCCTGCGGCTGCGGCGCGGGCGGTACCGTCCAGCCGCCCACCTGGGTCAGCTCAGAAGCGGGCGTCGCCGGCCCAGCGGCCATGCCGAAGGCCCGGCGCAGATCGGCGGCGAAAGCGGCGGCGCTGATCGGGCGCTCGTTCGGCCGTTTCGCGAGGGCGCGGGCCAGCACTGCCGAGGCCGCGGGCGGCGCGCCCGGCAGCAGGCTGTCCAGCGGCGGCGGCGGCTCTTCCGCATGCGCGGCGAAGATCTGTCCTGGATCGTTGTCGAACACGAACGGCGGGCGGCCGGCCAGCAGGGCAAATGTGAGCGTGGCCAGCGCATAGATGTCGGACGGCGCCCCCTGCGCATCGCCGCGGGCGCGCTCGGGCGTGAGAAAGGCGAGGTCACCGTACACGGTGCCACGCGCGTGTTCGAGCGCGTAGTCACAGGCGACGCTCGGGTCGAGCAACACCGTGCGTCCGCCCGGCTCCAGCAGCACGTTCTGCGGACGCAGATCGCCATGCACCAGGCCGGCGCGATGCACCGCCTCCACGGCCTCGGCGATCTGGCTCGCGATCTCCAGCGCCTGCGGCACGGGCACGGCGCTGCGGCCGAAGCGGGCGCTCATGCTCTCGCCTTCGATGAACTCCATATCGATGTATGGCGTGGGACCATCGCGGCCAGTGCCGAGAATACGCACGAAGCTGGGATGCTGTACCGCCTGGAAGCGCCGGCCGATGTTGAGAAACGTCTCCACGACCTCCGGCCGTGCCGCATCGTCCGGCTGCAGCTCCTTGCGGGCGATGGAGCCGCCGGGACCGCTGCGCCGGTAGAGCATCGTCATGCCGCCGGAGCCGCGCCGCCCCGGTCCCGTCACGACGGGCGCCGGCCCTGCTGGTGGTGAAAGCGGAGCGGCGGGCGTCGGCTCGGCCGGGCGGGCAGCGCCGTAATCGGATTGCAGCGGCGGCGTGGCGTCTTCGGGCATACGGCCCGGAGTCGCGATGATCGTACGGTCATCGTAGGCGCCGGCGGCGGGAGCCGGCGGCGATACCGGCGGCGCCGGACGCTGGCCCTGTGTGGAGATGATCAGCGTGCCGCCATCATCCGCGTCGGCCTCCGGCGGATGCGGCAGATTGTGCGCCGGGATGATGATCGTGCCCTGATCGTCCTGCAACGACGGCGGTATCGGCGGCGCCTCGGGCTGCGGCGCCTGGCTGCGAGCGGGCTCCGGAGGAGGCGGGGCGGGGCGCTCCGGCTCAGCCGCGGGTGCCGGGCGCGGCGACGCGGCCATCGGCGGCGGTTGCACAGGCGCTGCCGGCGGCACCGCAGGCGTGGGCGGCTCATAGGCCGGCTCGGCGGTCGCCGGCGGCGGTGGGGTCACGTACGGGGCAGCACGAAAGCATTCGCGTACCGGCCAACGGGCCGCGGGCAGCGCCCCGTCCGGCAGGCCACACCACTGTTGCAGATCGTCGCAGGCGTTGCGCCAGCGCTGGATGGCCTGCTCGGCGCGGTCGAGCGAGGCGGGGTCGCCGGCGGCGCGCGCGGCCACGCCGGTCGCCATCAGTGCGCCAAGCGTCGCATCGCGCAGCCGGGTGGCGGGCGTGCCCCAGTACGGCAGCCACGCGGCCCGCAGCCGCGCGGCCAGCGCCAGCGCCTGCCCGGCATATTCCGGATCGAGCGGCGCGACGCCGGGCTCGCCCTGGGGAACCAGGCGGCCAAGCTCGGCCAGCGCCGGCGCGAGCAGCGCCGTCAGATCGGCCAGGGCGCGGCGGTCGTGTTCCGCTGGCGTTGTCGTGCGCGCATCCTTGATCGCCGACGCCAGCGCTCGCTCCTCCTCCACACCGCCGGCGAGGGCCAGTGTGATCGCGTGGCCGCGGTCGGCGGTGCGCAGGCGGATCTCGGTGACGCCGGCGAGGTCAGTCTCGGGATCGGCAAGCCAGTTGAGCGGCACGCTCCAGGTTTCGCGGCGGCCGGCGAAAAAGAGCGCCTCGCCGGCGATCCAGATCTCGCCCTCATCGCCCGGAAGACCCCCGCCCCCCGCCCATGATGTTGAACGAGATGGGGGAGGGTTG
>Ga0207416_1000915_pt1 | contig 44186 bp, 42 predicted proteins | sample PaiPotPPM11metaG_FD_184107 | JGI IMG/M metagenome (GOLD analysis project Ga0207416, IMG submission 184107) | Iron sulfur acid spring bacterial and archeal communities from Banff, Canada, to study Microbial Dark Matter (Phase II) - Paint Pots PPM... ...
CCGATCGGGTGATTGGTGGACCCGAGCGGCGATGGCAAGCTTATACGTGTGTTTCTCCGCCGCTTCGCGGCGGCCCGGCGGTAAGGTTGACTGGGCAGGATATCAAGGGCGCAGCCCTTGGCTAGTTAGTGAACTGAGGGCTCCAGCCTGTGCGGCGCGAGGATGAGGACCCAAGTTTTTCCGCGCGAATCCGGGATGCTTTGATGAAAGCGGTGCCGGCTGATATACAATAGCCGGCGCCAGATGAAACACTGCGCGCAGGTACCGGCTTTATTCAAGTATCAGCTTTTATTGATGATAATGAGGGGTGCCGGTCCCTACAGACTATGAGGTTTTGAGATATCGTTATGACCGAAATCAGTATGAAACAGCTGCTGGAGGCGGGGGTCCATTTCGGCCACCAGACCAGCCGCTGGAATCCGAAGATGAAGCCATACATCTTCGGCGCCCGCAATGGCATTTACATCATCGACCTGCAGCAGACCGTCCGCATGTTCCATAGCGCTTACGACGCGGTGCGTGATCTTGCCGCACAGGGCGGAACTATCATGTTTGTGGGCACCAAGAAGCAGGCGCAGGATATCGTCCGGGAAGAGGCTGAGCGCTGCGGAATGTTCTATGTCAACAACCGCTGGCTCGGCGGAATGCTGACGAATTTCCAGACAATCCGGCAATCGATAGAACGGTTGAAGAAACTGGAAGAGATCATGGGTGATCCGGAGATGATCCAGGCGCTCACCAAAAAGGAGATGAGCGAGAACGCGCGCGAGCATGACAAGCTAATGGGCACGCTGTCAGGCATAAAGCATATGCGCAAGCTGCCCGACGCGCTGTGGGCCATCGATACCAAGAAGGAAGAAATTGCCGTGGCGGAGGCCAACCGGCTCGGTATTCCGGTCGTCGCTGTGGTCGATACTAACTGCGATCCCGACTTGATCGCTTACCGCATTCCGGGCAATGACGATGCGATTCGAGCAATCAAGCTGTTCACTGCAGCGATCGCCGATGCCGTAATTGAGGGCAAGCGGCTGGCTGAGGAACGCGCCAAAGGCCTGGACGATATCGCCGCCGACAGCAGCGTCTCGCCGGAGCCCGCGCCACAGCAAGTATAACGGTTTGGGTTAGAGCAGCACCTATTATAATTGCGGTACACGCTCAGGCGGGTACCGTAGTTTCAGGAAACGAATGGACGTAAACGCTAATCTCGTCAGGGAGTTGCGCGACAAGACTGGGGCCGGCGTCATGGACTGTAAAAAGGCGTTGGCAGAGAGCAAGGGCGACCTCGAACAGGCGGCGCGATGGCTGCGCGAGAAGGGGATTGCGCAAGCCGCCAAGCGCGCCGGACGAGTTGCGTCGGAGGGCTCGGTGGGAGCCTATATTCATGCTGGCGGGAAGCTCGGCGTGCTGGTCGAGGTCAACTGCGAGAGTGATTTTGTAGCGAAGACGCCAGAGTTCCAGACTCTGGTCAAGGAAATCGCCATGCAGATCGCGGCACAAAATCCGCGATGCGTCCGGCGCGAACAACTCGCGCCTGAGCTGGTCGAACAGGAGCGTCAAATTTACGCATCGCAGTCAGCCGGCAAACCCGACCAGGTCATTGCAAAAATTGTCGAGGGCAAACTCGAAAAATTCTACCGCGATGTGGTGCTCGAAGAGCAGCCCTGGGTGCGCGATCCTAATCGCACCATTCGCGAGTTGTTGGGCGAATACACCGGCAAATTGGGTGAAAAGATCGAGATCCGGCGTTTTAGCCGTTTTCAGTTAGGCGAGAACCTGGACGGCAGGGCAGCCTGATCCGGCGCATTGCAGTGGTTGAAGCGCCGAAGCAAGGCGAGTCGGTTTCTCAGGAGCGTCCCGCAGTGAGTCGCGTTTTTTATGTTCGCGCAGGAACAAGACGCTGGGATGACGACGCAGCACGCATCGTCGGATAGGCGTGGATTTCGCCGGGTGTTACTCAAACTCTCCGGTGAGGCCCTTGCACCAGCCCGCGATTCGGGCATCGATCTCGATGCCTTGGCCGAAATCACTCGGGAAGTGAAGGAAATCGCCTCACTGGGCATTGAGCTGGCATTGGTTATTGGGGCCGGTAATATCCTTCGCGGGAGTGACTATGAGGCGCGGGGGATGGATCGTACCACGGCGGACCAAATGGGGATGCTCGCCACCGTGATTAATGCACTCGCGTTGCAGGATTCGCTTGAGCAAGCGGGTGTGGCGACCCGCGTATTATCGGCGATTACCATGCAGGCGGTTTGTGAACCGTATATTCGGCGCCGCGCCGTGCGCCATCTGGAGAAGGGCCGCGTCGTAATTTTTGCGGCCGGCACCGGAAACCCCTATTTCACGACTGACACCGCGGCAAGCTTGCGGGCGCTGGAGATCGGCGCCGAAGTAATTTTAAAAGCGACTCACCAAGTCGACGGCGTTTACGACCGCGACCCGTTGCGCGAGCCCGGCGCCACGCGCTTCGATCGGCTTACCTATCTTGAGGTCTTGCAGCGTAATCTCAAAGTGATGGACTCCACCGCCATCTCGATGTGCATGGATAATTCCCTGCCAATAATTGTGTTTAACCTCCGCAAGCCAGGTAATATAAAGAAGGCTGTAACTGGCGAGACCATCGGCACCTTAGTTGACCGCGGTGCTTAAGCTATGCCTGACGATCCTAGCACTGACCTAGTTGAGATGGCTGAACTCGAGATGGTCGAGTCGGTCGAGGCTTTCCGCCACGACCTGAACCGTCTGCGTAGCGGGCGCGCCTCCACCGCTTTGCTTGAGGGATTACAGGTCAATTACTACGGTACCAAAACACCGCTGCGACAGCTGGCAGGATTGGCCGCCCCCGAGCCGCGCCTGTTGGTTATAACGCCCTACGACAGAACCGCGATGCAGGAAATTGAAAAGGCTATCCGGACGTCGGATCTTGGCCTCAATCCCATGAATGACGGGAAAATTATCCGGGTGCCAATCCCGGAGTTGAACGAGGAGCGGCGCCGCGATCTTGTGCGCCAGGTTCATAAAAAGGCCGAAGAATTCCGCGTTTCGGTCCGGAATCATCGGCGCCAAGCCAACGACAAACTCAAACAGTTAAACAAGGACAAAAAGATTACTGACGACCAACTGCATGCGACCGAGGCTAGAATCCAGCAGCTGACTACCACCAGTATCGAAAAGCTCGAAAAGATCCTGGCTGCTAAGGAAGCGGAGATAATGGAGGTCTGAGGCGCCGGCGAGGGGATTTTTAAGAGCAAGTGGAATCATCGTCACTGCCACTGAGTGAATTTCCTAATCTGTCAGTCGACCCCGCGCGGCTCCCGCGTCACGTCGCCATTGTAATGGATGGCAACGGACGCTGGGCGCTTAAGCGGGGGCTCAACCGATGCGAGGGCCATCGCCGTGGCAAGGATTCGGTACGCGCGGTGGTCGAAGCAGCCCGCCAACTCGGTATTCCTTATCTGACGCTGTTCGCGTTCTCAAACGAGAACTGGCAGCGGCCCAGGGCTGAAGTTCGCTTCCTCATGCAGCTCTTCCACCGCTACTTGATCACTGAATCGAAGCGTTTGATGAAGCGTGATATTCGCGTGATCGCGGTTGGTGAGATGTTGCGGCTGCCAGCGGCTGTCAGGCGCGTGTTGACCGATACGATAAGATTGACCGCCGGCAATCAAGGAATGACGGTTGTACTCGCGCTTTCCTATGGCGGCCGGCAGGACGTAGTTGAAGCAGCGCGGCGTATCGCCGAAGCCGCTGCATCTGGCCGGATTACGCCGGAGCAGATCAACGAGCGGATGGTTCAACGCGAGCTGATGACCGCGGGGATCCCCGATCCCGACTTGCTGATTCGGACATCCGGTGAACTGCGTCTCTCCAATTTTTTGCTGTTTCAGCTCGCCTACACAGAACTCTATTTCACTGATACCCTCTGGCCGGATTTCCGTGAGCGCGACCTGCTTATGGCGCTCGCCGCTTACCAGGCGCGCGCCCGCCGTTTTGGCATGGTTGACGAGGGCTCGCTTATCTCGCTTAGTGCTGCGAACCAGGCTTAAGACCGCATTCGTCGCGTTGCCTGCGTTGCTAGCGCTAATCACGTTCGCACCGCCAGCGGTCTTTACCCTGGTGGTCGCCTTGCTAACGTTCTGGGCGCTGTTTGAAATCGGCGAAATGACCCACCTCCACGAATGGAGCTGGCTGCTAATCGTGCTCGCCGGCGGGATACCGGCGCTTGAAACACTCTTGAGCGGTCACGCTCTCCCCGCCGGCTCAATAATCTGCGTATTCGTTTGGTTTGTGATGATGATCCTGGTGGTGCAGGTGGGCATTGGCGGGGCCGATTCCGGCGCGAGCGGTGCATTGCTAGCGGTCCTGGGAGCTGCCTGGGTTGGAATGTTCTTCCCGTATTTTGCGCTCCTACGGAATCGTCCCATGGGTGTTCCGGTAATTATTCTGATGCTCCTGATCGTCTTTGCGACCGACAGCGGCGCCTATTTTATCGGCCGGTTCACGGGTAGGATCAAGTTGATGCCGCGGGTGAGTCCGCACAAAACGGCTGAAGGTGCGCTCGGGGGATTGGCAGGGGCCGTGATTGCTGGATTGATTTTGCGCGGGAGCCTGGCGCCTTGGTTATCACTCGTTGCGGTTACTCTTCTCAGCTTGGCGGTGGGAATTTTGGCTCAAGCAGGCGACCTTGCCAATTCGGCCTTCAAACGGGTCGCCGGGGTGAAGGACTCTGGATGGATCTTCCCGGGCCATGGCGGTTTGCTGGATCGCGCCTGCAGCCTGGTCTTTCCAGCGGTTTTGACCTACTATTGCGTGCATTGACGAGGCTGGAGCGCGGTCTCCGAGGTTTCTTCATATGCTCCTTTCAGTGATCGCCGCAGTTGCAATTTTCGCGATTCTGGTCATCGTCCATGAGACTGGCCATTTCTTGGTGGCCAAACGGCTTGGCGTCAGGGTCTTGCGCTTTTCGATTGGTTACCCGCCGCGGATTTTTGGTATTCGCCGTGGCGGCACCGATTATGCGCTCGGCGCGACTCCACTCGGCGGCTATGTGCGGATGCTGGGCGATGAGGTGGCTGAGGAGCCCGGCCCGGACGCGATAAAATCGTATCTACGAGAGATCGCGCTTGATTTGCTAGAGGCCGCGAAATTGACTGGATGGCTTCAGAGTCGGGCTCAAGTCGATGCGGTTCAGACCAATGCCAGCCGGAACTTCGAAGAGCAGGCGCTCGGCGCCTTGGCCGAAGGGCTGGTCGAGCATCAACCGGAGGCCACCCCTGCGGAAGCTTTCGCCGCGCCGCCGCCCGAGCCGACAATTCTGGGCCGCGCTCTCACGGCGGTCGAAAAGTTGCTGCTCCAGCAAGTCCGCGTCCGCGGCTCAGTCAAGCGGGCGATAGATGCGCTGGTCGAAGCTCGGCCCGGAGTTCTGCTGGAGGCCTTCAAGGCGCATGCGTTTCCGAGTCAACGACTAGCCACGCGCTTTGCTATCGTACTCGCAGGGCCCTTTGCGAATATGCTCTTCGCGCCGCTGCTCATGATCCTCGTTTTTATAATTGGCGTTCCAACTCTCCTGCCGGTCATCGGAAAAGTGCGGCAGGATATGCCTGCATTCGCAGCGGGACTCCGCCAAGGCGACCGCGTCACGGCCGTCAATGGCAAGGAGATTAAAAGTTGGGATGAACTGTCGGATGCAGTGAAGGCCAGCGGCGGTGCCCCGCTCCAACTTTCGACTGCGCGACCTCCAGACCGTAGTCGGAATCGTTTGACCGTTATTCCAAAGCGGCTTCCTGAAGAAACCATTTACGGAAATAAGATACCTACATGGGTAATAGGTATTTCGCCACGCGGCGATAAGGTTATGCTCAGCTACGGTCCGCTTGGCGCGATTCGGGCCGGCACGGTTCAGACCGCTCGACTTCTGGCCACACTATGTGTAGGCATTGCCAAGATTTTCGAGGGTGCTACGCCGGTTCGCGAGGCGCTTGGTGGGCCCATCATGATTGCCCAGATGGCTGGAAAAGAGGCTCATCAGGGCTTTGCAGACGTGGCGCTGTTTACGGTTATGCTCAGCCTTGAACTGGGGATTATCAATCTCCTGCCGGTGCCCCTGCTCGATGGCGGCCACCTGCTCTTCTTCGCCATCGAAGGAATTCGCGGCAGGCCAATGCAGCTTCGTCACCGCGAGATCGCAATGCAGGTCGGCCTCTTTCTGTTGGTCGTGTTGATGGCTTTTGTGATTCTTAATGATATCTCGCGGATCGTAGGTTAGCCGGTTTTAGGGATGATCGGTAGCGCATGAGGCGCTCAAAGGCTAAGTCGTCTCTCGGGTGACACTAAACACTCGCTCTAATCTCGTAATGCAGCTTTCGCCTCAACGTCTGCTGGCAGATGCGGTCGCAGCTGGAGTGGTTCTGGGAATCGATACAGGAGGACCGATCGGCAGCTTCGGTGTCGTCGCCGACGGGCGCTTGGCGGCTGTAGCCATTCGCCCATCCCTTTCCCATGGTCTTGGGTTGCCTGCGGTGGTCGACGAAGTCCTCGAGGCTGCCGGAGCGAGCTTGAGCGGCCTAACCGCGATTGCAGTCGCGATCGGGCCTGGCTCGTTCACCGGATTGCGGGTCGGCTTGAGTTACGCCAAGGGTATCGCGGCTGCACTGAAGATTGCGATAGTGGGTGTATCGTCGCTCGATGCACTCGCTTTATGCGCAGGCTCAGGAGTACTCGAGGGCGCCTCAATCTACCCGGTCATTGATGCGCGCAAAGGAGAAGTCTATACGGGGCTTTACCGCTTTGTGGCGGGTGCGCTACAAAGGAGTTCGGGTGATCTGGTCGTTTCCCTCGCACACCTCGTTGCTGGGCTCGCAGACGAGGCGGTTTTTGTCGGATATTCGGTGGCTCAGCAGGCCTGTTCGCTGGCTCGAGCGAATGGGTGTCGGGCCGCGCTGATCGAGAATGCCGGGCTACATCTCAGAGGAGGCTTTGTTGCCGCAATCGGTGCTGCAAAAGTGGCTCGAAAGGAGGCCGATGTCGTCGCGACATTGGAACCGCTTTACCTCCGCCCGCCAGATTCGTCAACAGGCTCCAGTGCTTTGAAACCGGGAGAAGAGATTCATGGAACGCCGAGAGGAAGAACTCATCCAGCAACTCCTCGCTCATGACAACGAGCTTAAAGTGCTTTATGTCGAACACCAGGAATTGAAACACCAGCTGGAGACCTTTCGGAACAAGCTGTATCTGACCCCGGAGGAAGAGTTGGAGAAAAAACGAATTCAAAAGCTGAAACTCGCCTCGAAGGATCGCCTGATGGAGATATTGCACCGCCATCGTTCGGCGGCCGCCCACTAATAGCCGGCGTCGCGATCGATTAGTAGCCAGACGTGCAAGCCTCGCATGCATAGTCATACCATCTCGGTTCTGGTTGAGAACGAATTTGGCGTGTTGGCGCGAGTGGCCGGGCTTTTTTCCAGCCGTGGATTTAATATCGAATCGCTCACCGTCAATGAAGATCCAATCGATCCGACGGTCTCACGTATTGTGCTGGTCAGTTCGGGCGATGACCAGATTCTCGAGCAGATCAACAAGCAACTGAACAAGCTCGTGTCGGTGATTAAGGTGACCGACTTCCAGGATACCGACACCGTTGAGCGTGAGCTGATTATGGTCAAGGTCGCAGTCGACGAACGAACGCGCTCGGAACTCGACTCGATTGTGCAGGCCTTTCGCGCCCATGTGCTTGATATCGGACCTCGCTCTCAGACGATCGAAGTGACCGGCGATACCAGCAAGATAAAAGCCTTTATTAATCTGGTGCGGCCGCTTGGCATCAGGGAGATCGTCCGCACGGGCAAGATCGCGACAGCGCGTTCAGTGCAAGTTGGTGGTAACGTCATTAATCAGCGTTCGGCCCGCGAGGCGGGTTAGTCAGGAGAGGATGAAGATGAAAGTGTTTTACGACCGGGACGCCGATTTGAGCGTACTGCGGCCTCACAAAATAGCGATCCTCGGATTTGGCAGCCAAGGCCATGCTCATGCGCTTAATCTGCGTGACAGCGGTATGGACGTGCGGGTCGGATTACGCAAGGGGAGCCCATCGTGGGCCAAGGCTGAACAACAAGGGCTGCGAGTCTTCGAGACTGCCGACGCGGCGCGCGAGGCCGACATCATCATGGTGCTGGTGCCGGACGAGATGGCGTCCGATATTTTCAAGAGCGAGATAGAGCCTCATTTAGCGACGGGTAAATATCTTGCCTTTGGGCACGGCTTCAACATTCATTTCAAATTCATCCAACCGCGCGCCGATGTGAACGTCTTCATGATTGCCCCGAAGGGACCCGGCCACCTGGTCCGGTCCGAGTACGTTAAGGGGCGCGGCGTGCCGTGCCTTCTTGCGGTCCAGCAGGATCCTTCGGGGAACACCGAAAAAATCGCGCTGGCCTATGGCTGCGCTATCGGTGGCGGGCGCGCGGCGATTATCAGCACGAGTTTCCGCGAAGAAACGGAGACCGACTTATTTGGTGAACAATCGGTGTTGTGCGGGGGGGTGACGGAGCTGATCCGCGCCGGCTACGAAACGCTGGTGGAAGCGGGATATGCGCCCGAGATGGCGTATTTTGAATGTCTGCACGAAGTTAAGCTGATCGTCGACCTGATCTACGAAGGCGGCATCTCGGACATGCGTTATTCGATCAGCAATACTGCTGAATACGGAGATATGACGCGGGGCAAGCGAATTATTGGAGAAGCCACCCGCTCGGCAATGAAGCAAATCCTGGCGGACATCCAATCGGGCAAGTTCGCCAACGAGTGGATTAACGAATATCGGCACGGACTTGCGAACTTCAAACGGCTCCGCAAAGAAGCCGAGCAGCATCCGATCGAAGAGGTTGGCCGCCAGTTACGGTCGTTCATGCCGTGGTTAGGCAGCGAGCGGCTGGTCGATCGCGCCCGTAACTGACGCTATCGTTAACCGGTGGCGGCCCGCAGCGTAGAAGTGCTCCCCGAGCGCACGGCGCCGATTTCTTTGACAGCCCGATTCGCCTCCAAAATTGGCATCGCGCCCGAGGGTGTGCCGATCGCGCTGCCGGCGGTGGCCTTGGGGATTGGCCTTGCCGTAGCAGGTTTCGGCGCAATTGGAATCCTGATTGTTACTATTGGTGCGGCTCTCGCAGCTTTCTTTCGCGACCCGCAACGCCGTGCGGTTGCAAGCGCGGACGCAGTAATTTCAGGTGCGGATGGCCGCATATGCGATATCGGTGTTGCTCCAATCCCCGGAACCGGCGAGGAAGCAATCTACACCCGGGTTTCGGTATTTATGTCGCCGCTTGACGTCCATGTGAATCGCGCGCCAGTTTCCGGCGACGTAACGGCGTTAGTGCACGCCAAGGGCCGGTTTCGTGCCGCTTTCCGCGACATTGCCAGCGAGCACAACGAGCGAAATTTGATTAGAATTAGCGATGAGAGCGGCCGGGAACATGTATTGATCCAGGTAGCGGGTTATCTGGCGCGCCGGATTGTATGCTATCTGCGCCAGCACCAGCGGTTGGAACGCGGCCAACGGATCGGATTGATCATGTTCGGCAGTCGTGTTGATCATTTTTTGCCGCGGCAATATAGGGTCGCAGTTCAAGTGGGAGATCGAGTGAGAGCGGGGGAAACCGTAATTGGAGAACCGCCGCGTGAATGACAATAGCTCCAGGAGAAGTCAGCAGGGCCCTGCCGCCATTCGTCTGATTTCGGGCCGTTTCCAGAAACAACGGCACAAAGTCACTGAACCGTTGCGCCGCGGGGTATTTGTAGTACCTGCGACGATCACTTCGCTGGGACTGCTAGCGGGGTTCTATTCGCTGATTTCGTCGATTAATGCGCATTTCGAACTCGCAGCCCTAATGATTGCGGTGGCGTTCGTCTGTGATGGCCTGGACGGCCGCATCGCGCGAGTATCGCGCACCTCCAGCCAGTTCGGTATTGAATACGACAGCCTTTCCGACGTGGTCGCGTTCGGCTGTGCGCCTGCTGCGCTTATCTATGGCTGGGCTCTGAAACCGTTGGGCGCATTCGCAATTGTGATTAGCGGTCTGTATGTCGTTGGCGCCGCTCTGCGCCTGGCCCGCTTCAACGTGCAAACCGGCAGTATCGACAAGCGCCGCTTCGTCGGCCTGCCGGTGCCGGGCGCGGCTGCAATGATTGCTGGAACGGTCCTGGCTTATAGCTATTTTGAATTGAAGTCGCCGCGCCTGCTATGCGCGTTGGCGGCCCCGGCCACGCTTGCGCTCGCTGGCCTGATGGTCTCGCGGGTACCATACCCAAGCTTTAAGGGAATCGACCTTCAAAAGCATGGCCGAGTGGAAATACTACTCGGCGCACTTGTCTTTGTTGCGGCGATGCTATTCGCAATGCCGCAGTTCACCACCTTCGCCCTGGCGACGGCCTACGTTCTGTCGGGGCCGATTCTGCTGGCGCGGGGGGAGAGAATCGCGCGCATGGCATCCCCCGCCCGTCCGGCGGTAAACGACGCCGGCAAGAACGGAGCGGCGAGTTTTCCGGCGGAACCACTTGCTGCCCCGTTCAATGATCCTTGAGCCTAGAACCTTCTTTGAGTGCTTGACCCGGAACTCGCCAACGGTTTAAATAGGCCAGCTATGCCGCTGGATCTGCATCTGGGACTGTTACTTAGCCTGGCCCTAACAGGGCCCACGCTCGGTGCGTCTTAGTGCAGGCCTGAAACGGCTCTGAAACAATAACAAGACGTCCCAGGCGGTGGGCCAAGCGAAACCGCCTTGGGGCGTTTTTCTATTTGCCGCGTTTCGCCGGTCTGTTTCCTGGAAAACGAAAGGAGAGAAGCAAGGATGGAGCAATCCCACTCCCAAGACTACGTGCGCATCTTCGATACAACCCTGCGCGACGGCGAGCAATCGCCGGGCTGCACGATGAATGTCGAGGAGAAGATCGCGATCGCGCGGCAACTCGAACGGCTCAACGTCGACATTATCGAGGCGGGCTTTGCGGCCTCATCCCCCGGCGACTATGAGGCCGTGCGGCGGGTCGCGGACGCGGTCGCGAATCCGATCGTATTGAGTCTTTCCCGCACCCGCGAAGAGGATGTTGACCAGGCCCTCAGGGCGGTCGAAAAAGCGCGACACCCCGGCATTCATATCTTCATCGCCACTTCCGACATCCATTTGAAATACAAACTTGCGATGACTCGTGAAGACGTCTTGAACGCGGCGACCTGGGCCGTAGCGCGCGCTCGGCAATATCTCGACTACATCGAGTTTTCTTGTGAAGACGCCTCGCGCAGTGACTGGGATTTCATGGCCAAGGTCTGCGCCGAGGTAATCCGGGCCGGCGCACGCATTGTCAATCTGCCCGACACCACGGGTCATGCAATTCCGGAAGAGTTTGGCGAGATGTTCGCGTATATGCGGCGCCAGGTCGAGGGCGGCGACCAGGTCATTTGGAGTGCTCATTGCCACAACGACCTCGGGCTCGCGGTGGCAAATTCGCTCGCCGCAATCCGCAATGGCGCACGCCAGGTTGAATGCACGATCAATGGTATTGGCGAGCGCGCCGGGAACACCTCGATGGAAGAAGTGGTAATGGCGTTGAAGACGCGGCGCGACCTGATGAACGTGAGCTCGGGCGTCGATACTCGGCAGATCTACCCGGCTTCGCGGCTGCTCTCGCAGATAATCGGGCAACCGGTGCCTCCTAATAAGCCGATCGTGGGTGATAACGCGTTCGCGCACGAAGCTGGAATCCATCAAGACGGTGTGCTGAAGAACAAACTGACGTACGAAATCATGAAACCTGAGGATATCGGGATTCCGTCGAACAAGCTCGTGCTCGGCAAGCATTCCGGACGTCATGCCTTCATTAACCGGCTTGGAGAGCTTGGCGTTGACCCCACCACCATCGACGTGCAAAAGGCCTTCGCAGCTTTCAAGGCATTGTGCGACAAAAAGAAGGTGGTTTACGATGACGACATCCTTGCGCTGGCCAACGAAGAGAGCCGTCAGTCTGCTGAAGCCTTCGAGCTGATTGATGTGGTGGTGCGGTCGTCGACACGGTCGGAACCACACGCCGAAGTGCTCCTGCGCATCGACGGCGAGGAGCGGCAGGCCGAATCAACTGGAGACGGGATGGTCGACGCTTGCTACAAAGCGATTTATCGCATTACCGGACTGAATCCAGCTCTGGAACGGTATTCGGTCAAAGCGATTACCGGCGGCACAGATGCGCTGGGTGAAGTATCATGCCTCGTGCGCGAAAACGGAATGACCGTTGCCGGGCAGGGAGCGCACAGCGACATAGTCATGGCGAGTGCGCTGGCCCTGGTCAACGCGCTCAATCGGCTGAAGGTCCGCACCAAGATGGACCAGAAGCTGCGGCGCGAGGGTCCATGAGCGCGCGGAATTTTGTCAACCGAGATTCCTGCAATCGGGCGGCCATGCCCAAGCCGCCGCGGCTTTTTGCTTTAGAGCGGCGGGGGAGTTGCAAAGGAAACACGCATTCAGCAGGAACTTTGGCGGTCCCGATCAAGCCGAGGGTAAACAATGATGCGTCCCGCAGGCAAGGCGTTCGCAGATGATCCTCCGCTGTTGCACGCTGCGATCGAATTAGGACCGAAAATTCGCGCCGCGAGCGACGAGATGGAGCAAATGAGGCGAATCCCGCCCCATCTCGCACAGGCAATGAGGGACGCCGGCGTCTTTGGGATGGTGCTGCCACGCTCGTGGGGGGCTCCCGAACTGGATCCGCTGACTCAGATCCGGGTCATCGAGACGATGGCGATGGCAGAAGGTTCAGCGGGCTGGTGCGCGATGATCGGATGCGACAGCGGATACATTACTGCCTTTCTCGACGAAGACGTCGCGCGCGAGATGTATCCGGACATTGGCGTCGCGACCGCAGCGACCGCAACCGCGACTGGTGAGGCCACACCGGAGCGCGGCGGCTATCGGGTGAAGGGCCGGTTCCCGTTTGCCAGCGGTTGTCAGCATTGCGAATGGGCGTGGGTGGGCTGCAACGTTGTCGATAACGGCACGCCGCATGTTAACGCGGCCGGGATTCCCGAAACGCGTACCTGCTTTGTGCGGCTCTCTGAATGCGAAATTCTCGATACGTGGTACACCACCGGCTTGCGCGGCACCGGCAGTCACGACCTCGCCATCCATGGCGTATTCGTTCCGGCCGAACGGACCTTCAGCTTTCAAGATCCTAATCTGGTCAAACGGCCAGGGCCACTCTATGCCTTTCCGCTGATGTTCCTTGCCAAGGGCGCCGCACCCGCCCTCGGAATCGCCCGGCACGCCATTGATGCGGTGATTGAGAATGCCGGCCGCAGACCGGCGCGGCGAATGATTGTGGGTGAACGCGGCGAACCACCGAAGCTTTTGCGCGAGGAAGTATTCGTGCAGGAATCGGTGGCTCGCGCTGAGACTTTGCTGGGTGCAGCGCGATCATATCTATTCGACGTGATCGGTGATTTGTGGGCGACTTTGGTTGACGAACAAAAGCCGTCGGCGTTACAGCAAGCGCGCTTCATCACCGCCTACACTCACGTGGTCGGGCAATGCGTAGAAGCCGTACAATTGGTTTATAAGGCAAGTGGCGGCACGGCTGTCTATCAGACCGGCGCATTGGATCGCTGTCTGCGCGATGTGCTGACCATGAATCAACACCTGATGGGGTCGCTCAGAACATATGAGATGGCGGGACGCCTGCTGCTAGGACAGGAATCGCTCAGGTGGCTGTTCTAACGGAGTTCAATGCTATGCTGAAGCCGACACTGGTGAGATTGGCAAGGCCCGAGCTTGCTGACTGGAATATGGCTGGCAGGCGAATGCCGCGACTGCGCCGATAATGTCCAATAGGATGAAGAGTTCGAAGGCCCCGACATAACTGTTGGTCATGTCGAAAATACGTCCCGCCACCACCGGACCGATGGTGGCGCCCACCGTGCCAGCTATCCCGGTTAGTGCGCCGAGAACCCCATAGCGGCGGCGTCCCAATGATTCGGCTACCAGCAACGGCAACAGCACCAAGGGCGCGGCCGCAGCAACCCCGAACAGCACTATAAACATCGCCAGCAATAGCAGCTTCCGAGCACCGAAAACCATAACAAACGCTAGCGCGGTGGCGGCGAAATCTGCCGCTAAGGCGAGCCGCGCACTAATCCGATCGGCCACGTAGCCCATGGCGACCTTGCCGAGCGCCGCGAATCCGAAAAAAAGACTCATCGCCAGCGCTGCAGTGTTCGCTTTGTAGCCCACCCCTTCAAGATACGCGACCATATGAACCACTGCTCCGGCTGCGGCAAGGCCGAAACACAGATTTGCGATTACGAGCATCCAGAAGGACCGGGAGAGTAATGCATCCGGCGTTTCGAAGCCCTCCAGCCCGCCAGCGCTCTGCGCTACATTCAATTTCGCAGTGCCCGGTGGCCGGCTCCGCACGGTTAGCGCCACCAGAGGCACCACGGCTACGATCATCGGCAGGCCGAGCGCGATATACGCTATGCGCCATCCCAACCCGAGAATCACGCTACTGGCAACCAGCGTCATGACCATCCCACCTACCGTGGTACCGGAGATTGCGACTCCCATGGCCAGCCCGCGACGGGCCTCGAACCAATTGGCGAGTACCAATGAAGCGGGCAGGACGGTCGCCGCCGAAATACCAACGCCCAATAGCAGATAGGCGGCGACCATTGGGAAGAGTGAACTTGCTCGGCTAGCGACCAAGAAAGCGGAGCCTGATGCAGCGGCTCCGAAGACCATCACGAGCCTGGCTTCGACGCGGTCGAGAAGCCATCCGATGGGTAAGACGCTAACGCCGGCTGCTAGCGCCAACAAACTCGGCAACAGCGCGACCTCGGCTCGGCTCCAGCGTGGGAAAGCCCTCAGTAGCGCCGGTACGAACACCGCGACGGTGTTATACCCTGAGCCGAAAACCAGGAGCAGGACGAAGAAGAGACTCGCAACGATAAGCCAACCTTGGCGTTCTTGCTGAGTCATGATTTGTCCCTATGGGATCGTCGTGAAGAGAAACAGCGCGCAGCCGATAGGCGGACTATCACCGGTGGTCCAGTCCCTGAGCCCCTCCGGTTGCTTTACCACGCGGTTTTCTGCAACCGCATATTCGCGCTACCAGTTGAATGCTCCCTGCATATTGCAGATGCCACCAGACCGCCGGTTCCGGAACAGTTGGTATCGATTTCTCGAACATGCTCATGCTGGCTCAGGATCCGCCAGACTTTCGCCGAGTCGTGCTCGAAGATAAGATCGGTTCTGACAGGCACTACGATCCAGGCCCCTTCCAGCAGTTCCCCGCGAAGCTGTTCCCGAGCCCACTGCGCGCGTCCCAGGTAGAGCCTGGTGTCGTTGCTGGACCGAGCATCTCTCAAGATCTCGCTGATCGAACCGGTATCGACGACCCCATAGATATTATTCCATAGCCGGATCGCTTGTTTCGGGGGCCGCATAGTTCGAACTATCAAGAGTGGTGCAGCAAGATCCACCGGGCCGCCGAAGTAGACCTTCTGGTTCTGATTCTCCGGCGCAAGCTGCCGTTTGAACAAGTTGCCCAGTGTCACTCCCGTTGGTTTATTAATGATCACGCCCGCCACGAGGGGAGGATCGTCGGTAGGCAGTACCAGGATGACCGATTGTTGAAATACCGGATCGGGCATGCTGTGGCTTGCGACCAGGAAAAAGGATTGAGCGTTAGACGCATGAGGTTGTGCGGCGGCCAGATTAGCCTTCAGCAGCGGTGAGAGGGCAAAAATAGCGGCGATCGTAAGCGAACGCCCGGCAAGCCGCAACGCGGGAGCCAATGCGCCAGGCAGGGAGTTCTTTCCCTCAGTCTTCACTCCTGTGGCCTCCCTCTTTTCTTGTACCGCACGTGACAGATTCCGTTTATATGCACAGGTGGCAAACTTCTTCTTCAATACGCACCCGGCAGATTCCTTTCCCTTCGGCTCTGCTCAGGCCTTGACTCACCTGCTATGCTACATTCGGTAGAGTGAGATACGCTTCGACCCAGCGCGCTTACTGTTCTCACGGTTTGACACCCAGCTTCGCCAATGACAACTCGCGAAGCTTGCTCAAGCTGATACGAGTGCTGATAGCTTCCGGATCGAGCCGGAGCTCAATCAGAGTGGCGCGTCCTGCGTTGCGCGCCCGCACGAAAGCGTCAGCGAAATCCTCAGTTCGTTCGACCATCTGGCTGTGCAGGCCATAAGCGCGGCCGAGAGCGGCAAAATCCGGGTTGGTGAGCATCGTGCCGCTGACTCGCGCGGGGTATTCGCGTTCCTGGTGCATCCGGATAGTTCCGTACATACCGTTGTTGATGACCAAGAAGATAGGCTTGAGGCCATAATGCATGGCCGTAGCGATTTCCTGCCCGTTCATTAGGAAACATCCGTCTCCTGAAAACGACAGCACTGGCCGGTCAGGATAAACGATTGTGGCGGCAACCGCGGCCGGAACGCCATAGCCCATCGATCCACTGGTGGGCGCTAATTGAGTGCCGTAGCGGCGGAAGCGCCAGAAGCGATGCACCCAGCCTGAATAGTTGCCGGCGCCATTACAAACTATAGTCTCAGGCGGCAATTGCTCGCGGAGGGTCGCGATAATTTCCGCGAGTTGCAATGCGCCCGGGTTCGGAACGGGTTTGCTGTAATCGAGATATTCCCGGTGTGCAGCTTCGGTGTCGGCAGCCCATTCTGACGAGTCCACCGGCTCTAGCGCTCGTGCGGCGGCCGCAAATGCCGGCATTCCTGCGTTTATGGGCAAATCGGCCTGGTACACTCGGCCCAACTCTTCCGCGCCCATGTACGCGTGTATCAGCTTCTGCTCGGGCCGCGGCACTGACAGATGTTTGTAGCCATCAGTTGCAGCCTCCCCCAGCCGGGTGCCGACCCCGAGCACCAGGTCTGCCGCTTTGACCTGGGCGGCAAGCTTCGGATTTGGCGAGATCCCGAGGTCGCCCGCATAACAAGGGTGGAGGTTATCGAAGCGATCCTGGCGCCGGAACGTAGTCGCCGTCGCGAGCCGATTACTTTCCGCAAAGGCCATGATGTCAGCGACTGCCTGCGAGGTCCAGGTGGTCCCTCCTAGGATCATTATCGGGCGTTTGGAGTGTGCAAGCATCTCACGCACCTGTCTCAATTCCGACGCACCCGGATAGGCTTGCACGATTTGGTAGGAGCCAGCATCCGCCGCCATCGTCTCCTCGCGCAGCATATCTTCCGGAAGCGAGAGCACTACGGGGCCAGGCCTTCCCGAGGTCGCGAGTGCGAACGCACGCGCTACAAATTCGGGAATGCGGCTGGGGTCTTCGATCTGCGCAACCCACTTGGCTAACTGGCCGTACATCCGCCGCAAGTCGACCTCCTGAAACGCCTGGCGTTCGTAATCCGCACGAGCGACTTGTCCAACAAACAGGATCATCGGGGTCGAATCCTGATAAGCTGTATGCACGCCGACACATGCGTTGCTCGCTCCCGGACCGCGGGTCACGAAGCAAACGCCTGGGCGACCGGTGAGCTTACCGTAAGCGTCTGCCATATAGGCGGCGCCACCCTCGTGGCGGCACACAATCAGCCGTATTAGGCCGCGTGTGTCGTACAAGGCATCGAGGACCGCAAGAAAGCTTTCCCCCGGCACGCAGAAAACCATATCGGTCCCTTGAATCTTGAGCTGATCAACCAATAGCTGACCGCCCGTGCGCATGTCTGTTCGGCGGCTCATCGCCGACTCCGCTCCTTAGTTACTGACGGCGTTCCAGATTGCAATTAAAGCTCGGCGAAGCCTGATTTCTTATCCCGAGGCGCCAGCGCGCCGCGTTTAGCTATCAGAAACCCTGATTCCATTTGGGTTGGAATATCAAATCGTAAATTAGCACCGGCGTGTTTTGATGTTTGACATCAGCGGACATCAATGGGCGGCAGTGTGGGAACCCTTTCCAATCAGCAGGGTGTCGTCGAACTGCGCTACTATACAAATGTCCCCAGCGACAAGTACACCCTTCCGCGGACCATCTCCGCAAAGCGTAAAGCGTACCCGGGGGATACTGTGCGCGTGCGTATGATGGTTTGAAACCAGTCGCCACCATTAAATTGGCCAAGAGCGGAACGCCTGGAAGCTCGTCCATGGCAGCGACTGCTCTCGTTGCCGTGCCCTTCTTTTTTCCTCAGATGATTACCCAGTGCAAGCTGCGGCCTGTTGTCAACCTATGGACTAAATTTGGCTACAATCCGCAAATGCTCAACTGTCCCGAAGTTAAGTTGGAAACCCATTTTTTAAAGTACCGTTCCATACTTAAAAGCGGATCGGTCGTCGCAATAATGTCTCTGCTCGTTGGCTGCGCTGGACCTGCCGTCGAGAGTTTTCGGATTACGCCCCGGGTGCTGTGCGGAGGAGAAAGCGCCGTCGCGAATTGGGACGTGCGAGGCAAAGCTTCGATGACTTTCCTGGTGGAACCTAGGCCGGCAGGGAAACAAACTTGCAGGGCCAGCGGCAAAGAGACGTTTATGTTCAGGCTGGCCGCCGCCAGTGGAAGTAAAGAAGACGAAAAACAAGTTGAGCTGGTGCAGCTCCATCCGGTCGGCGCCGAGCCAATTGTCTTCGGCACGAACCGGATGGAAGGCGATCAAGTTGTGGCGAGCGGCGAGAAGAATCCGGAACTGTGGACTGAGCGTGTGCAAGTCGCCTCTCTTGCTGCCTGCGACAACCGCAACATTCAGGTCCGGCATGGGGGTCGAGCCGCAATGCTGCGCGCCGGCGGTGCGCCATCTGATGCGTTGGCAGGAACGCCGCTTGGCGGCGAATGGGAATTGCGCTCGGTGCTGACCTCGGATGAACAGCGCAATTCCACGCATCGCCCCAAAGAATTGGAAATTCTCGCAACTTTCGCTTGCACCCAGGTCACACGATGAGTCGCTTCCGCGCGCCGCCGGTGTTGCTTTGTGTCAGTCAAGTCCCCGAAGCGAGCGGGCGAGAGATCCGGAACCTGTCTTGAGGAGTGCAACGACGAATGGACATGGCCCTGATAGGTGCAACCCGACTCAGAATGGCGGTAAAGGCGCGCTAAACACATGACGCTAATAGAGAAGATATCGACGGTGGTTTTGGTCGTCCTTGAGAATCGGTCCTTCGACCACATGCTCGGGCATCTTCGGTACGAGGGCCTCATGCCCGCCCTTGATGGGTTAGAAAAGGACCTGAGCAAATACAACAATCCGTACAAGGGTGGCGAATACGTCCCCTTTCAGGCTCACGACCGGCAGTTGAAATCCGATTTGCCTCACGAATGGAAATTCGTCGACACCCAGCTTGCCTGGTCTTCGGTCAGGCAGCAGTTTGACATGACCGGCTTTGTTCGAGCCTACGCCGAGTTCACCAAGACAGACCCCGAGCAGCAAGCCGATCCGATGGGGTTCTTCACGTCGGATAAAGTCCCGATTACCAGTTTTCTCGCCAGACATTTCTGCGTCTGTGAGCACTGGCATTCGCCCCTACCGGCCAGTACCCAACCCAATCGGACGATGGCATTTTGCGGAGCCTCCGAGATCTTCGACACCCCATCGGAACCTCGTCTGATCCATTGCAACGACATCCTGTTCGACTGGCTGGAGCGCGCGAACGTACGCTGGCGCGTCTATCATGACGGGCTTTCATTTTTTTCTTTATACCCGCGGGCCTGGAAATATCTGCTGGGTGAGAATTTCCGTGACTTCGAACATTACTTTCTCGACATGGAAACGGAACCACTCGACTCGGGTCCGCAAGTAATCATTGTCGAACCTTCATATGAAGACGGACCTCATATCGGTCCTGACCATCCGAATGATAACCATCCACCTTTGGCAATTGGATGGGGAGAGGATTTCCTGCGTCGGGTTTACCAGGCGGCGACCGTCAATCCGCTCCGATGGCGCAACACTCTGTTGGTTCACTATTACGACGAGCACGGCGGATTTTTCGACCATGTTCCGCCGCCTTTGATCGGTTACACGACTGGTGGAAACCCTGCGCACATGTTCAAGAGTCTAGGGGTACGCATCCCAGCGATCGTCGCGTCACCCTACATTGAGCCGGGTTTCGTTTGCACGGAATTGTTTGATCACACGTCGGTACTCCAATTGCTGGCGGAGCTTTTCACTCCGGGGAAAGCATATTCGGTCGAAGTCGAGCAACGCGGGCAGCAGGGCATTCGTAGTCTGTCGGTATTGGTGGGCGATAAACCACAGACTGATGTCCCGAGCGTCCCGGCCGATCCAATACCAATCGAGGGTGTGCTGGGACGTGGCGTGAGGCTGCGTCCGACGAATGGCCTGCAGGCATCATTCGAGCTCGCAGCATCCAAGCTCATTGCTGCGCATCCCGTCGAGGTCGGGCAGAAATATCCGCTCCTTGTCCACTGGAAGGCCGCCGTCGAAGCAGAACGCCGGCGAATCGGGTGATTCGGCGCAGGCCTCTGCCGTTGAATCGCCCGTCTTTAACACTCTGTACGCCGAATTTGGGGAATTCGCCCGTACAACCTGCCGCCACCGCTTCCGAAGTTAATAGGGCGACCAGATTTGGAAATTACGCCAGAAATCATCGTGCGCCAGGGGAAACCGATGGCGCCGGTGTCACTCTGGTCTGTTGCTGCGCTCGCGCTTCGGCGCGCAGCGACGGGGGTACGAACCGCGCGTCGAAGGTCCTCTGCTGGCTGGGGGTCAACAATGCGTGGATGCGCATATAAGCGCTGAAGAAAATCGCGTGACGCTGCTGTTCGAAGTTGTTGCGTGCCGCCTCAATTTTTTTCCGCGTCTCGTGCATGACGCTGCGAATCTGCTCGCGCTGAACAGGATTCAACTCCAGCACCCGCGCCATCCGCTGGAACGGCCGCTCGCCAGGCAAGGGCAGCAAACCATAGCGATAGCCAACCATGGCGCTGCCAAAACCTATCGCCAGCCCGATTACAAGGGCGATAGCGGCAAATAAGGCGCTGTATTTACCGTGCAGAGACAAAAAACACCCTCAACCCGTCAGCCAGTCGCCCCGCCGCGCCTGCAACGAAGCCGGGCAGCCGAAAACCGACAGACGCTCCCCAATATTGCTGGCTACTCGTCAGACAGGTCCGGAGCCGTTGTGTCCCGGGCTACGGGTTCCTGACCAAAGAGACTGTCGGTTGAGGGGTAGCTGGCAATTTCAACATTCGAAGTATCAGCGGCGATCGCGTCCTCAAACGTCATACGTGGCGGCGCGGCAAAATACAGTGCAATCGCAGCCGCTGCGGCCATTACGAAGCCCACCAGGGCCCTGTCCAACGTCCGGACAATGGGCTGATCTTCCCCTATCGCTGGAGCGGCCGATAAATCGAATCTGCCGGCATCCACGCCGATTGGCCGCGAGGGTCCCGAACTCCAGTCGGGCTCGGTTGCTGAATAGAGTACAGGAGCAGTCAGTGCGAAGGTGCGAAAGGAACGGTCGCAAGTTGCGCATCCGCGCAGGTGCGCGAGCAACTGCGCTCGGCGTTGATCGGCCAGTGTTTTCTGCCAGAAGGCGACAAAATCGTTTCTCGCTTCAAAGCAGTTCATTTGACTACTCGGCGCTGCCGCTGAGAAAGAATTGATTCGGCGTGCTTACGCATGAACTGGCGCGCGCGAAACGCCCGTATCTTTACCTTAGCTTCGCTCCAGCCCATTATCGTGGCTACTTCATTGACGCTCAACCCCTCACTTTCCCTGAGCACTATCACCATACGGTCGTCCGGCCGCAGGGAATCCAGCATGCGATGGGCCAGAACGTGCGCTTCACGCCGCTCCTCTGCGGCTTCTACAATCTGCTCAGGCGTTAAGTGATCGACCAGCTGGACCCAGTTCGCTTCCGGCCCGCTAAAATCCGCGATCAGCTCTTCTGGTCTTCGCCGCCGGCGGCGAAGTTCGTCGTAGCACACATTGATCACGATCGCCCGCAACCACCCCATAAACGGCATTTCGGCCCGGTAGGTCGAAAACCCGGCAAATGCGCGGATGAAACTCTCCTGGGCCAGATCGCGCACGATTTCGCGGTCCGAGAAGAACCGCTGGCACAACCGTTCGACGCGGTCCCGATGGCGCGAGGTGAGCTCCGCAAATGCCGCCGTATGTCCGCTTCGGACCTCGGCTATCAGCTCATCGTCGGGTCGAACGGCTTCGCTCCAGCTTCGCAGCTTCGGGGACAGAGCGGCCAGCATACCTGAAGCTGTATACGCCACCCAATCAATCTCGGTTACAAAGCACTATCGAGCCGGTACCTTGGGAAGGCCTGCTTGCGCCAAATCAGCCGGTGTGTCCAGGTCGAGTAAGACACCAGGGTCGTCCACGTCGACACAAACTACTCGATCCACGTCGGCTTTGACCACCGCACGAGCACCGAAGTTGATCGGGGCTCGTTGCAACTCGTCAAAGATCGAACGGCCGAACAGGACTGGGTGGCCCCGCCGGCCGCGATATCGCACTACCAGAATCGGCTTCTGCGATGATCCATATTCGGTTGCCAGCCGACTAAAGCTTTCGGGCAGCACGGTTGGATGGTCGACGAGGTGCACTATGGCTGCATCAGCGTGTGCTGAAACTGCACGTAACCCGGCTTTGATCGAGGATAGTTGGCCCAATGCGTAGTCAGGATTTTCGATTACGGTAATCCGGTTATCAGCCGGAACAGCGGCTACTACCGCATCACGATGAGCACCCAAAACGATGATCAGCCGCTCCGTCGTTTGCAACATGGATACGGCAGTATGAGCTAGGAAAGTGTCCCCATTAAGGCGCAGCAGCGGTTTGGGGAAACCCATCCGCCGAGATTCCCCGGCGGCAAGCAAAATACCTTCAATTTTTTTCCTTTTCACCGGCCTGACCCACCTGCAACTCCGCAAATGACAGCGAAAAGCGATCCAACTTTGCCCTCAAAAGCCCGGAACTCAAGAAGCCGGCTGTAGAATCGCCCTTAAAATCAGGTACTAGCAGCAACTCTTAAAGCCCACAGGTCCTGGATCTGGCTCCCAACCCCAAGGCCGGGGCCCCCATTCCGGTCGGAACAACTCTCCGCGCTTGACGGTCAATATGGGAACCACCGCTTGCTGGACGGACAGACTCGCACCCAGCACGTCGTAGACGGTCCAATCTCCTTCAACGATTTTCAGGATCGAAATGTCAGCCTGCCGCCCTACTATAAGGCTGCCGAGGCGTTCCTGCACGCCAATAGCCTTGGCCGGATTGGAGGTACACATTGTGACCACCTGTTCCAGGGTAAATCCCAAACCCAAAAACCGCGTCATCATTTCAGTCATGCTGTGCACTGTTCGCAATCGGCCAGGGATTGTCAGGTCAGTGCTGATGCAATGCGGCAGTAGACCCTGATCGATAATGCGGCGGCCAATATCGAAGCTGAAATTGCCCTGTCCATGCGCAGTGTCAAACCAAACCCCGGTTTTTGCAGCCTCCCAAGCTTCCGGAACCAACCGCCCGTTGCCGTCGAGCACACCGCCTGGATTGGCTGTGAAGTAATGTGTGAGGATATCGCCCGCTTCGAGCATCGGCAGGAGCCGGCGGATCACCGTCGGATCGTAGCGCTTTTCGGTATCGCCGATATGGACCATCAGCTTGATGCCGCTCTCGCGCGCAGCGCGCCTGGCCAAACGCGGCATTTCCATCCCGAAAATCTCCAATGCTGGCGAGACCATCCGCGCCTTGATGCCGCAGATCAGATTTTTATAGCGATGGGCGACGCGCAAGGTTGCGTCCAAGTCGATGCTGCCTTCGGCGATAATGTCAGGAATAGTCGAAAGCCCCGTTTGGCAGATATGCAGGAACGGGATAATCTCCGTACGGCATTGCGGGATAATGTATCGCGGGAAACCCCCGAAGGTGGCACATCCGGCGCTGCCCGCGTCGACGATAGTGGTGACGCCTGCATAGACGCCCCCCTGGTCCGGATGAACACCCAATCTGGTGAAGCCTTCAAACACGTGAGCATGCAGGTCAATCAGGCCGGGGGTGACAATCGTGCCCGGCACCGCGATCACCCGCCGCCCCTCTTCAGGGGCGATTTTCGCTTCGATGCGGGCGATTGCGCCTTGCTCGATCGCTATATCGTGAACGCCGTTAAGACCGCTTGACGGATCGACCACGGTACCGCCTTTGAGTAAAAGATCGTACATGGTTCATCTCCGGGCCAATTACGAGGGAAGGACGTACGAAATCATCCTGCTTTCTCACCCAATTGATGATTGATCATGGCATCCACGCAGCCCTGCGTGCCCCATTTAGCCGGCATCTCTAATCTCGATGAAGGGCGAGTACACTTCAAGGTTGCCAATCGGACAGGTTGACGATAGATAGCGTTGATTCTGGGCGAGCGATGCGCTCAGTGCCGTGGTAAAAATTGAGGAGGGTGGCGGGAACGCCGGCCCTGACAGGTGTGCGACGATGAAATTCGGGCTGCTCTATAACACTGACTACTATCCTGAGGTCCACCGCTCTCCCGCGCACTATTATGGGGACATCCTCGAAGAGACCCAGTTCGCCGAAGAGTTAGGCTATCATGCCGTATGGTTCGGCGAACATCATTACTCGGGCTATTCATTCGGCGCGCCTCCGGTGATTGCGATGGCGGCGGCGGCGCGCACCAAGCGTATCAAGGTCGGCACCGGAGTATCGCTCATCCCGCTCAACCATCCGCTGCGGCTCGCCGAGGAATATGCGATGCTCGACGTGCTCAGCGAGGGCCGGTTGGAATACGGCATCGGGCGCGGCTTTCTTAATTATTCATACCAGCTATTTGGTGTGAATCCTGATGAGAGCCACGCGCGTTATCGCGAGGGCACCGAGCTGATAGTCAAGGCGTGGACCTCGAACGGTCCGTTCTCTTTCCAGGGCGAATTCTGGCAACTGGCTGATTATTCGTTCTTCCCCAAGCCGTTGCAGAAACCGTATCCGCCGATTTTTGCTTCGGGTGCGATTACGCCCGAGAGCTACGAATGGGCTGGGCAGCGGGGACATCATCTCGGTACCGCGTTCTTTATCCCGGCGCCTGAGATGGTCAAGGCCAACATTGCCCTCTACCACGAAGCCCTCCGCAAAAACGGCCACGATCCGGCCAGCCACGAGGTTGCGGGTGTCTATCAGATGTACTGCGGCGATTCGTGGCAGGAAGCGCGCGAGCATGGCGGCGTCCACGCCCTGCAATATTACAAGTTCTTCGACGCTCTCGATCGCCGCAGTGCGCATACCTCGGCCACCTATGAACGTTACAAGCGCGGCCCCGGGTTCACCAAATATACCTACGAGGAACTCGACGCGATGCGCGTACTGCTGATCGGCGAGCCCGAAACCCTGATTGAACGGGTGCGCTGGTCACAGGATTTTTACGGCGCCACGTACCTGATCCTCGAAGTGGCGCAAGGCGGCGAGCCACATAGCTATGTGATGCGCTCCCTTGAACGCTTCGCCAAATACGTAATGCCCGCGTTCAACCAGCGAGGATAGATCGGCGCCCGTCGGCTCTACGGGCGTTTATCTCGGATTGTGCAGGGACACCCCTCGTTGTCGAGGTCACTACCTACAAAATGGTGCGGCGCGCTCGAGGCACTGGGTCTGGGCCGGGATTCCCCTTGCGCCTAATTTGCCGGGCGACGCGGATTTGAGCGATATAATCGGTACAGCAGTTTTTTCCAGCCATCGTCTGGCTGGACTTTTGTCCTGGAGAGAGGATTCGATGGATAAGGCATTGGCGGGCGTTCGAGTGCTGGACTTGAGCCACGTTCAGGCGGGCCCGAGCTGCACCCAAATCCTGGCGTGGCTGGGCGCCGACGTTGTCAAGGTCGAGCTGCCCGGACGTGGCGATATCACACGCTTGCAACTGCGCGATTTGCCGGGCGTGGATAGCTTGTATTTCACCATGTTGAACTGTAACAAGCGCAGCATCACGCTCAATCTGAAGGCCGAGAAGGGCAAGCAAATCCTGGTTGAGTTGCTCAAAAGTTCGGACGTGATGGTCGAAAACTTCGGCCCGGGAGTGCTTGACCGCCAGGGTTTCTCCTGGGCGCGAATCAAGGAAATAAATCCGCGCTTGGTCTACGCCTCAGTCAAAGGATTCGGCCCCGGACCCTACCTCGAGTGTAAAGCCTATGAAACTATTGCACAGGCGATGGGCGGTGCGATGAGCACGACCGGTTTTGAAGACGGTCCGCCAACCAGCACCGGCGCCCAAATCGGCGATTCCGGAAGTGGCATTCATGCGGTCGCCGGGATTCTGGCCGCACTCTATCAGCGGACTCATACCGGCTGCGGGCAACGCGTAGAAGTCGCGATGCAAGATGCGGTGCTCAATCTTTGCCGCGTCAAGCTGCGCGACCAGCAGCGCCTTGAGCGCGGTCCATTGGCCGAATATCCCAACCGTCAGTTTGGCAATGAAGTGCCGCGGGCCGGCAATGCGTCCGGCGGGGGACAGCCAGGCGCGGCGCTGCGCTGCCGGCCGGGCGGTCCCAATGATTACTGTTACGTGATCATCCAGCCGCAGATCTGGCCGGCCCTCGCACAGTTGATTGGCCATCCAGGACTCGCCGACGATCCCGCATTCAGCACCCCCGAGGCGCGCCTCAAGCATCTCGACGAGGTGTTCCACATTGTCGAACAATGGACTATGCGGCATTCGAAACATGAAGTCATGCGGTCGCTGATGAACGCAGACATACCCTGCGGCCCGGTGCTGTCAACTAAAGATCTAATCGAAGATGAGTCCTTGGCTGCTCGCGGCATGATCGTTGAGGTTGAGCATCGCGAGCGTGGCACGTTCAAAACGGTGGGATGCCCGATCGTGCTATCTGACAGTCCGGTCGAGTTGAAGTCCTCGCCGCTCCTGGGCGAGCACACCCGCGAAATTCTGGGCGAGTTGGGGCACAGTGATAACGAGATAGAAAAATTGCGCGCCGACGGAGTGATTTGACAGTACACAGAAACGATCAGCGCTTCGATTTTGCCGCGCGCCCCCGCTGCCCTCGTCCGCTCTTTTGCGGAGAGGGAGGGTGAGGGCTCTGATCCTGAGTCTTCCAGCAGCATTCACTGCCGGTGAAAAGAAATGGAATTCGGCATCTGCTTTGATACGCACATCAGCAAATGGGACCTGGTACGCTATGCTGAGGAACTTGGCTACGATCGCGCGTGGGTCCCCGATTCACAGATGATCTGGTCGGATTGTTACGCGGTCATGGCGCTCGCGGCGCAGGCGACCCGACGCATCAAAATCGGCACCGGCGTGGCGATTCCTGGCACGCGCATCGCGCCGGTCACCGCCCATTCCATTGCGACTATCAACCAAATCGCGCCAGGCCGCGTTTTTCTCGGCATCGGTACAGGCCACACTGCGATGCGAGTGATGGGCCAGCCTCCGATGCGCATCAAAGACTTTCGCGAATATCTTAGAGTGGTGCGGGGCCTGCTCAATGGCGAGGCGGTGGAGTATACCTCCGGAGGACGTACCCGCGAAATTCAATTTCTTCATCGCGACCTGCATTTCATTGATCTAGAACACCCAATTCCGGTTTACGTGGCCGCCAATGGGCCTATGGCGTGCGAGGCGGTAGGTGCGTACGGCGACGGATGGGTCACGGCAGTCGGTTCACCATCAGAAGTGGAGGGCCAACTCGCCCTGATTGAGCAAGGGGCTCGCAAGACCGGACGTAAGCTTCCACCAGGGTTTCTCACCACCGCGCTGCTCGGCGGATGTGTGCTCCGGCCGGGAGAGAAACTCACCGACGGCCGTGTGATCGACGAGACCGGCTCAATGGTCACTGCGGTCCTTCATTTTGCTTATGAAATCTGGAAAGACCTGGGTAAGCGGCCCGAGCTGATACCGCCATATTTCGCCACCAAATGGGACGAATATGTGACGCGGGTGGACGACTTCAGCCTGCCGGAGCATGCACGGTTCCGCCAGATTCACGAGGGTCATTGCACCTTCATGCAGCCGGCCGAGCGCAAGTTTGTCACGCCCGAAGCGATCAAAGCCACCTGTCTGGCAGGCAGGCCGGACGAGATCGTGGACCAACTTCATGGGCTTGAGCGGGTTGGGATTCGCGGCGTCTGCCTGCTGCCGCCGGCTGAATTTCAGCGCAAAGTGTTCCGCGACTTCGCGGAACTGGTGATGCCGCTGATGCGCTAATCAGTTCGAGATTGCGGGATTTGACAACGATGCCATCGGTCTTGCACAACTAGTTCAGTCAAGACGGGAGGTAGAGCCAATGGCGAGCTATCGGATCGTTTCGGCGGATTCGCACTTCGTCGAGCCGCCCAATATGTGGTCGGAGCGCATTGATCAGCGTTTTCGTGATCATGCGCCGCACACCGTGAAGAATTACAAGGACCGCGAAGGCGAATTTTTCATGTGTGAGAATATTCAGCCGGTCGCGGTGGCGGGCTTCTTCGGCTCCGGTAAAAGTTCGGAGGAACTACCGCAGCATATCAAGCGCGGCTTTGATGCAGCGCCGGGAAGTGTCTGGAATCCTTCCGAACGGCTCAAGGAGCAGGACCGCGACGGAGTCAGCGGCGAGATTCTATATACCTCGATGGGAATGCTGCTGTTTGGACTCGATGACCCCGAACTGCGCGGCGCGTGCTTTAAAGCTTTTAATGACTGGGCGGGCGAGTATTGCAGTTACAATCCCAAGCGCCTGATCGGCACGGGTACGGTGACATTGGAAAATGTGGACGAGGGGGTCAAGGAACTTCAGCGCTGTGCGAAAAAAGGTCTGCGTGGCGTGCTGATTTGGGGCTCGCCGCCGGAGGATAAACCTTACAGCGACCCGGTTTACGATCCGTTCTGGGCTGCCTCCCAGGATCTCGACATGCCCATCTCTCTGCACATCCTGACCGGACGGCGCGGTACCCGGTTCAGCCGCCGCCATGTGCTGCGCTCGTACATGACGTTGCCGCACGAAATCCAGGTGTCGTTCGCGGACCTCGTGCTCGGCGGAGTTTTGGAACGTTTCCCGCGTCTGAAGCTGGTCTCGGCTGAAAACGATATTTCGTGGCTGCCGCACTTCTGTTATCGGATTGACCACGCCTATGATCGGTTACGGCATTTCGAAGGCACCGCACTGCCGATGAAGCCGAGCAATTACATGAAGCGGCAGGCATGGGCGACGTTCCAGTTTGAAACCGAAAACGTTGGTTTTACCGCCGACAAGTACGGACGCGACAAACTGATGTGGTCATCGGATTATCCCCATACCGATTCACCATGGCCGCGGTCACGCGACTTCATCGAGAATGAGATAAAGTCGATCAGCGATCAGGATAAGCGCGGAATCGTCGCAGACAATGTTCTCCGCTTGTATGGAATAAATCTGAACTGATCTAAATATGGCACACGAGAACTCGGCCGGAACGAGCAGCGATAGCCGTTGCGAATAGACTTGGGGCCGCCTCGTTCCGGTCGGAAATGGCCGCCTCTAGCGGACGAAAAATCCGCCATCAACAATGAGGTCGGCGCCGGTCATGAAGTCCGAAGCGGCCGAGGCGAGAAATACTGCCGCTCCGGAGGCCTCCTCCGGGTCGGCAAAGCGCCCCGCCGGCGTGCGCGTGACCATTTCCTTGTAGAGTTCCGCATACTGCGGTTCGGTCCTGATCCAGGCCGTCATGTCAGTCGTGGTCCATCCCAGCGCCAGAGAGTTGACCTGAATCCGATGAGGCGCAAGTTCAATTGCGAGACAGCGGGTCAGTTGCAACAGCCCGCCTTTGCTGATCGCGTATGAGGGAAATACGCCGGTGCCCTTGAAACCCGCGATGCTGGCGACGTTGATGATCTTGCCGCCGCGGCCTTGCCGAATCATGGATTGCGCCGCGTATTTCGACAGCAAAAAACACGCAGTCAGATCGGTCGCCAAGACCGAGTCCCAATCCTCTTCAGTGTGATCGAGCAGCCCTTTCAGCACTGCAAAGGCTGCATTATTGACGAGGATATTGATCGGGCCAAGCAGCCGTTCAACCTCGACCAACGCCGGCTTCAGGGCCTCCCGGCGCGACACGTCGACCATCAGCGCCGCCGCGGGACGACCCAGTGCCTGCAAATCCTTGAGTGTGGAGGCGTTGCGTTTTTCATTGCGCGCCAGGATCGCGACCGCCGCGCCCGCTTGCCCCAATCCGCGAGCGATCGCTTTTCCAATTCCCGTGTTGCCGCCGGTTACGACAGCTACTTTGCCGGTCAAGTCGAACGCTTCGCCTTTCGCCATCACGCTCACCGAATTATTGCTTGCATCAGCCGCCTGCGGAGTCACGGTTAGTACACGCCAATGCCAAGCGCAAGGCACTACGCGGCACAGGCGGACCGTGGGGCACCTATATTAACCCGCCATGAATGCATTTATATCACGAGCGGAGCGCTCGCATTGCCGGCAGTATCTAATCCGGGTAGACACTATCCCGGGCGATGAGGATGCCCCGGCTGCTCAACTTAGATAGTTCGCCGGTGCTTGACAAAAACCCTGGCATTTCGCAACGTTCGACAAAATCGAGGTAACTTGTATGAACGCACGAAAAATGTGGGCACTGCCGGGCGCGGAACTTACCGCTCCAGCCTCCTTGCTGATGCATGGCGGTGATGCAACTCTGTTGCAGCTTCCGTGCCCTTCGTTCCTCATCGAACATCCCAAAGGACTGGTGCTATTCGATACCGGCTGCAACGCGAAGATCATCGATGACGCGGCCGGCTACTGGGGCCAGATCGCCGAAGCGCTGCCGATTAAATGGAGCAAGTCCGATACCTTGGACAAACAAATCCAGAGTGTCGGCTACAAGACGTCGGATGTGAAGTACGTCATCCTCTCGCACTCGCACCTGGACCATTCAGGCGGGCTGACCCACTTTCCCAATGCGAAATTCGTGGTCGGCGCCCACGAATTGCAGTATGCATACTGGCCCGACCCCGACCGCCGATGGGCCTTCATTGTAAACGATTTTCTGCCGACCCGCGGCTACGACTGGCTGGAACTCGATCATGATCTTGATCTGTTCGGCGATGGCGCCCTGCAGTTTCTTTACACCCCCGGGCATACACCGGGGGAATGCTCGTTGCTGGTAAATCTACCCAATCGCCGATTCCTGCTGACGGGTGACACGGTTCATCTGCGCGCTGCTCTAAATCAGGAGGCAACGATGCCGATCGATACCGACCCGATTACCGCGGTCAGATCGATCAAGCGAGTGAAAGCGATCAGGGATATGCAGGGTGTTACGGTTTGGATCACCCACGATCCCGACGATTGGAAAGAGCATCCACATCGGATCGAGTGAATAGCCGCGATGCCACTGTACGAATATTTTTGTGGTGGCTGCCGAGAGAGTTTCGAGGCGCTGGTCCCGCTCAGCGCCTCGCGGCAAAGCGATCGCACTTGCCCGACTTGCGGCGAGCGCTCAACCAGGATTCTCTCCGCGGTCAACTTTGCCCTGGAACGGCAAACGACCTTGCCACAGGGGCGCATTCGTGACGGCAGACCCGACGTCACCAGCCTGAGGCTGCCGTCAGCCGCCCGGCTCTGCTGGATGGACGATCAATCGGCGGCGAGGCTGGCCGCCTACAAAGCAGGCCGCGGCGCTGAATACGACGACACGATGGCCGCCCGCAACGAACACGCATCGCAGCTCGCTGACGGTGAGCACGGCCAGCCTGACCCGCCCGTGCATTCTCATTCGCCGCTGTCAGATCCGCTGGTACTAGCCAACCGTCGCAAGGCCGCGCAAAAAGAAAAGGTCGCCGAATCGGCGACCATTAAAGAGCGCGGGGATGGCAAACAGGGATGAGGAGCGAGCGCTTCGGCTGATATTAGATTCGACCCAGCTTGCTACTCAGCCCTCGCCTTCTTGCCCTAGGCTCGTGATGAACTGATCGCTGGTCTCGATCGCCACTCCCCCCTGCTGTAGCGCGTGCAAGGCCGCATCGCGCCTATGTACATCGGAACTGGCCACGGCATCGCTAATTACCGTTACCTCGTAACCGCGCCGCTTCGCCTCGCGGGCAGTCTCGAGCACCGCACGTTCGGGATAGGTTCCAGCGAGCACCAGATGGCCCGCTCCGATGAGTTGCAGATGCTCCTCGAATTGCGAGTTGGCGAACGCATCCCAATCGTGGTTGGAAAAATATACTCCGCCTAGATAATTGATTCGGTTGTCGAGTGCCGAGCCTGGTTCGAAGCGCAGTGCTGAAAAATTCTGCCCCAAATCGCTCACGGGCTCGAACGGGCTGAACTCGTTAATGGTATAAATCACGGGCATGGGCCGCTGCCGCATTGCCGCAATCATCTTGTTCGTAGCCCTAATCAACCCGCCAACCTGATCTTGCGCCACGGGCATGCGGCCATTGGCGCGCAAGTAATCGACCTGGTAGTTGAGCAGCACCAATACGGTAACCGAGCCGCGCATCGGCCGCCGTTGCTTCACGCAAGCGCTCATCCCAAACGCCAAAAGACAAACCACCGCCGCGGCCCTCGTCAATCTCATGTGTCAGTTCCTCATCAGGTTCGCTGAAATTGGAGCGGCTACACCTTAGCACAAGAACTTCATCAATCACCATTTGTGCACCATTTGTGCGCCCTCTTCAGCGTGGCGGGGTAATGGGACGCTCAATGAATCGAACTGAATGGAAAATTGGATCGTTTTCGGCGATCCGCTCTACCACCATAAAATCCATTACGGCGTTAGAAACACAGGCAGGGAGGGCTTCGAACACGATCGCCGAACGGCGTAACCGGAATCAATCGCAGCAGCGTTCGGTTCAACGTCGTACTGTCTCGAAGCGGCGGAAGCCAAGCCTATCTTGAACTTCGCGCTGCGGTCATTCATGTTATTCAGTAATGACAGGCATTTGAGAGGTGGAGGATGACGCAGGCTCAAATGACGGCCTACCTCGCCGACAAGATCGGCATCACCAAACGACAGGCAAAGTCCACACTCGACGAGCTGAACGAGTTGGTGACTCGCCAGCTCAAAAAGGAGGGCTTGCTGCGCCTGGCGGGTCTCGGCGTGTTCCGTAAGCGCAAGCTCAAGGCGCGGATGGGCCGCAACCCGGCCACTGGCGAACAGATCAAGATTCCGGCGCGAACCCGGCTCCGCTTCACGCCGGCAAAGGCACTGAAGGACTCGGTACTCGGCGCCCGCTAGCCGGTTAACAGACGAAACTTTCTGCGACGCCGAGCGTATGGCGCCGTGCTCGAAAAGTCACAGGCGCTCCGCTACCCGCGCAATCGCGGGTATTAGGACACTACCCAATCGCGGCCCCGGCTAGACAAAGGATTTGAGGAAGAATGCGGCCTGACGAAGTGCGCTCGGCTGCACTGAATGCGTGGCTGACTGAAAAGAGCCTGGCCGGCCGGAGCGAGGCTGAAATGGTCGGCGGCTTCTGCGAGCGTCTGCTGCAGGATGGCCTGCCGTTGGCGCGAGCCATAGTGCTGGTCGATACGCTCCATCCCATCCATGAAGGCCGAGCCTTCCGCTGGAACCGCGGAGCGGGCCCAGCTGACGTGCTGGAGTATGGACGCACCCGGGAGGGTGCCAACGCCGAGGCATGGCGGCGTAGCCCGCTCTACTACATGGTAGAGACCAACCAGTCGATGTTGCGCCGGCGGCTGACGGATGCTTTCCCCCCTGAGGGGGTGCCCGAATTCGCTACCTTCACCGAGCTACGCAGCGAGGGTATGACTGACTGCGTCGCCCTGGTGACGCGTTTCGCAGCAACGGGTGCCATCGGCGGGATGGATGCGATTTATTCCTTCTGGACCTCGGACGTTGCCTCCGGCTTTGCCGAGAACGATATAGTCACGCTCCAGCGGCTCATTACTCCACTCGCAGCAGCTCTAAAATGCGTATCGCTGGCGCGCATCGCGGCTACACTGGTTGAGACATATCTCGGCCGCGATGCGGGACGCCGAGTCTTGAGCGGCCGGATCGAACGCGGCATCGCCGAACGAATCAGCGCGGTGCTCTGGTATAGCGATCTGCGCGGTTATACCAGGATCACTGATACAGCAGCGCCTGATCAAATAATTCCGCTTCTGAACGATTATGCCGATGTTGTGATTTCGGCTATCCACGCCGCTGGCGGCGACGTGCTAAAGCTGATCGGCGACGGCACGCTGGCAATCTTTCACAATAGCGATATCGGTGAAGCCTCACACGCGGCGCTAGGCGCCGCCCTTGCTGTTCGGCAAGGCGTCGCTGAGCTCAACGTGCGCCGCAGTAGCTCCAAACTGCCGGTAACCGAGGTCTATCTCGGCTTGCATGTGGGTGAGGTCTTCTACGGCAACATCGGCAGCCTCGATCGACTCGACTTCACCGTCGTTGGCCCCGCTGTTAACGAAGTAAATCGCATCGCCGCAATGTGTCGCTCGGTCGAGCGCGATATGTTGCTCTCGGCGGCTCTGGTCGCTGCGGTCCGTCCGGCCGATCGGCACCGGCTGGTTTCGGTCGGGCGCTACGCGCTGCGGGGCATCGCTACGGCACAGGAGCTCTACACGCTTGACGAAAAATAGCGCGCCACGGCAGCCTTGGAGCGCAGCGGACGAATGGGCGGTGATAGCTGGGAACAGCTTGCGAGAAGCTCGCCAACCACCGCGGACTAACGACGATTTGTGAGCTGTGCTTCAGAGCGCAGTGGTAGAGAAAGCACAAACCGCACTTTCATCGTTTTGCATGGAGCGACAAAGATGGACCGTCTCAAGGGCAAGGTTGCACTCATTTCTGGAGCAGCCCGCGGGCAAGGCGCGGCGGAAGCGCGGTTGTTCGCTAGCGAAGGCGCGAAGGTCGTGCTCGGCGACGTGCGCGACGAGCTGCTGAAGCAAACCGCTGATGCAATCAACGCTAAGCTTGGAGCGAAGGTCGCTGAACCGATCCATCTCGATGTGACACGGGCAGCCGACTGGCGACGCGCCGTCGAGACCGGCGTGCGCGAATTCGGCGGCCTGGACATCCTGGTCAACAACGCCGGGATCGCCAACATGAAGGGCCTCGAGCAGACCTCGGAGGAGGAATGGGACGCCATCGTTAACGTCAACCAAAAGGGCGTCTGGCTGGGGATGAAAACGGTGATTCCGGCGATGCGCGAGCGCGGCGGCGGCTCGATTATCAATATCTCGTCGATCTTCGGGTTGGTCGGATCGGCGGGTTCAACCGCCTATCACGGCAGCAAGGGCGCGGTGCGACTGCTGACAAAGGCCGCGGCGGTCCAATACGGGCCGGAGAATATCCGGGTGAACTCGATTCATCCGGGTTTGATTTATACACCGATGGTCGAAGAGGTACTGCCGAGCCGGGAAGACTTGCAGCCGGTGGTGGATATGACTCCGATGAAACGGGGGGCTAAACCCGAGGAAGTGGCGGCGGCTGTCCTGTTTCTGGCTAGCGACGACGCCTCATTCGTAACCGGCGCGGAACTGGCGGTTGACGGAGGCTATTCGGCAATGTGATTACTCAACTCAATGCAATCGCCAAAGACGTAACTCAGTCCAGGTGGGCTTAAAGCGGTACTTGCTGTCGAGCGCAGTTGTCGATGGGTACGTGAGTGTTTCGTGGGCGCAAGGCTGGAATTGCTGTGCGGCTGGCCAAACCTGTTCGAGTAGCAACAACGCAAATCCCGCGTACTATCCTAAGCTTGCCCTCGTTGATATCGACTCGAGCGGCGCATATCACACAATCCAGACTGTAAACGTATGTGAAACTTCCGGTCGCCCTAACTCGAGTTGTTGGGCACCGCAGTGGTTCGACAAGATCCCTAATGCTGTGACGATTACTAAAGATGACCACATTGGCATCGAAGTGGTTCAGCAGGCGGTGAACTGCCCGGGGGGCTCGCCTTGGCCAGAGTGTCTTAACAGCTCAGGACAGAGTATCGGCACCTGCGGTGGCGGCGAGATGTTTATCAATGCAGTGCTGAAGGGAACGCCTTAGCAGGAAGAATGTAGCAACGCGGCGGCTGATTGCCAAACAGCTATGGATCGGCGAATAGCTACGGTCAGTTTATCAGCATCTGCTCGCGACCGGACGCCGAGAATCGTTCCTATACCTAATCGCTCTTCCTGACTCGGATCGAAGCCTGAGCGCCCTCGGGGGGGGGCAACGATGTCCGAAGCCTCAAAATAATGTATCGCGAAACGAGGAAATCTGTGTATTGGCTGCGGCGATGACGTCACGATTGAGTGCTGGTGCATCAGGTAGATTGATCTGCCCAGCGCTGTCCAAGGCAGTGTGATAGTGCACAATTGATATGGGGAGCGCTCCAACATAGGACCTATGAAGCCTCGCCGGATTATAATTCCAGTTCGCCGGCAGCGCCTCCCAAGGAAGCTTTTCATGGTGGATGGCGAGCCAGAGGCCAACCTGATCCACGTGGTGTGCGTTACCTTCTTCGGCGAGAATCTCTCTCCGCTCCAAGAGCCACATCGTCCAATGCTTCCAGGCACCTTCCATAGTTGCGAGGAGATCGCGAGGAACGACATAAAGGCCGCCGTTTAGGTTTCCCTCTAGAGTGTCACCGCCCGTGCAGTCCGCAATGGCGAGGCTTGGCAGTTTTGCCAAACCGGAGGCACGTGCCAGAAACTCCAGCACCCCACGAGACGGTCGGGCTTCGCCGACCACTCGCGCTCGCAAGCGCGATCCCTTGAGAAGTTCTCCCAAGGAACGAAGAACGAGTATGTCTGTGTCCATGAGAATTGCGTAGCGATATTCGAGGCCCCGTAGCCGCTCGAATTGGTTCAACTTGTTACAGTAGCGGCCGTCGCCGAAACGCTCAATTTGATAGAGCTCGCATCCCAGCCTGCGAAAGATCGCACGCGCGCACATGTCAACGTCGGGCGTAACCTGAGCAAATATTCGCTTCTTCATGGTCCCCGTGTGAAGGAGGAGCGACTTGGCAAGGTGCAGGCCCTGCAACACGTACTTTGGATCCGCATCGACCACAAAGGAGAACACGGCATCCAACATAGCGATCGTCCCCTTTTTACTCGGTCCGGATTTATCCGCACAATCCCAATTGTGCGTTCCAGCACCGATCAAGTTGTAGAACTGTGAATACCATTGATCCGGAGTACACGCCTTGGAAGCTATCACAAAACGGTGCACTAACGCGGCAGAGACAAACGGTTCGTGCCGTAGCGATCTACGCCTCGGACGAGATACATGGTGCGGTCGGGTGCGTTGTGTAGCTTTGCAAATTCATAATCATAGTAAGATGTCGTGGGCATATAACGCAGAGCTACTCCGGCGCGGCGTTTTTCCGAAGGGTTAGCGTCCGAACCATGGATGAGATATACATCGTGTATCGATAGTTGACCTCTCTTCAATGCTGCGCATCGAACGTCGGAGTCGGCCCAGCTGCAACCTTCGAGCACGTGATCGAGCGTTACGCCCTCCCCTTCATATAACTTATGGCGGTGGATGGTGCGCTGTCGGTGCGATCCGGGAATATAGCGAACGCAACCGTTGTTGGGTGTTGAATCATCGAGGGCTACCCAAGCGGTGCAGAGCATAAGCGGTCGAATAGCCTGATACTCCACGAATGCAGCATCCTGGTGCCAAGGTGTTGCCTTGCCTCGTATGGGTGGCTTGCCGAAAATACCGGCCCCCCATAGAGCAATATCGCCGCCGATCAGCTGCTCTACGACGTCAAGAATCTCCGGAATTTGCGCAAAGCGAACAATCGCAGCTGTGAACCGGGAATCTCGTAGAAGGTGAGGAACACGGTCAGGAGTATGCTGAGGGCCGAATCGGAAAATCTCAGACAGTGCACCTTCCAGCTCCAGCAGGTTCTGCTCTGGCACACGACACGCCGGAACGAAAAGCCCATCCGTCGAGTATCGGCTAATTTCGATGCTCGAAAGCAAATGGTGACCATCGTTCTCTATGCGGAATGCCCAGCGCCGCAATTTGTTTAAGAAGTGAGGAGTCATTCACTCAACGAGCACTTCAAAACAGGACCCAACAAAGCATACATCGACGCGTTAGCGCCGTGAAGAGCAGAAAGGCTGCTTGTCCGACAAACGATTCCGGCCATGAGGTTGAACGCGGGCGTGGGTTGTGAAAAGGTTGGCGTCCCCTGACAGCCACTTACAGTCGGCACGTCCGCTAGTTAAGTTGAGTGTCCCGAGTTAGCGTTGACAGCCTGTGCACCAGCTCGCGCTAAGCCGACCTGGTTGTAACCTATAGCGGAAATGAATCGTAGATCGCGATGCCATCCTGCGTCCATCCCCTCGAAGGTCGACGGGCTGCCGCTTTCCCCTAACGGCGAGGCGTAAAAGAATTTGCGCGGCGGTTTGGTAGCCTGCTGGCACTCGTATACCACTGTTTCGACCGCATCGTCATCCTCGGCCATTTGCCCTTGCTCACGCGCCCTGAGAACATCGTCCATTTCTTCCGCGACGTGCACGGCCGAGTACAACCAGTGTGTCGAGGCCTTCGCCCGCAATCACCACATCCCGATCGAGTGGGCCGAGAAAGGTGTACGCAAGGAAGACTACGTGCGGCCCCGCTTGCGGCGATGGAGCGGCGCTAGCGTTGCGGCGTCTATTTCATACTCAAGAGCGGGTTACGCGAGGGTCTCGCGGCACATCGTGTCAGAAACAGGTGGCGAGTATAAGACGGATGGCGGAGGCGTCGAGGACTGAGACCGTACATTCATTGGTGCCATGAGAGCCCGTCTCAAGAGCGTGGTCCGTGGGGTGTCGCGACAGCATCATTGGTGACACGCCACCGGCGTGATCCCGTTTAGGAGAATGTCCGTTTCTCCTTACACCTGTGTTCGGCGCCGCCCGCTTAATCCACTTACGGAAGAAGCGGCGATGAAGAACAATCAGCAGCGCAAGTGCTCCGGGAAAAAGCGCGGCGGGCCTCAATCTCGCTGCTCGAACGCATTCAGCCCGATGCGGCAGGCATCGACTGCGGAGAGAAACACCATTTCGTGGCAGTACCGCCCGACCGCGACCCTCAGCCGGTGCGCGAGTATCGCACCGTCACCCGCGAACTTTATCGTCTGGCCGCAGTGCGAGATCAAGACCGTGGCTATGGAATCGACCGGAGTTTATTGGATCCCAGTTTACGAGATCCTTGAGGAACGCGGCTTCGAGGTGCTGCTGGTCAACGCTCGTAACGTACATAACGTGCGCGGACGCAAGAGCGATGTGTCCGACTGCGAGTGGCTGCGGGAGCTTCACAGCGTCGGGCTGCTGCGGGCCAGCTTCCGTCCCGCCGCCGCCATCGTGCCACTGCGCTCCTATCTACGCCAGCGTGAGACTCTGGTCGAGGAAGCGGCGACCCGCATTCAGCGCATGCAGAAGGCGCTGAGCGAGATGAACCTCAAGCTCCACACCGTGCTCACCGACATCACCGGCCAAACCGGAGCTACGATCGTGCGCGACATCCTCAAAGGGGAGCGTGACCCCGAGCTACTTGCCGCCCATCGTGACTCACGGTGTCACGCCTCGCGCGAGGAGATCGTCGCGGCACTGGCCGGCAATTATCGCGCGGAGCACCTATTCTCACTGCGGCAGAACTTCGCCGCCTACCAATTCCATCTTCAGCAGATCACCGAATGCGACACCGCCATCGAAGCGCTGCTCGACACGCTCGCCGCAGAACAGCCGCAGCCCACAGCCGCGCTGCCACCCCCGCGCCGCAGGAATTACCCCAAAAGCCATGAGCCTCGTTTCGACATCCGCACCCCGCTGCATCGGCTCACCGGCGGCGCCGACCTGAGCCAAATCGACGCCATCGGCCCGCAGGCCGCGCTGCAACTGGTCGCCGAAATCGGCACCGACATGAGCCGCCGGCCAACCGCCGAGCACTTCACCTCCTGGCTCACCCCCGCACCCAACAACAAGGTTTCCGGAGGACGCCTGCTGAGCTCCAGGACTCCGCCTTCCGCCAATCGAGCCGCGGTCACCCTGCGCTGCTGCGCGATGAGCCTAAGCCGTACTTCGACCGCGCTCGGCGCTTTTTTACCGCCGCCTCGCCGCCCGCGTTGGCAAAGCCAAAGCGATTACCGCCACCGCCCGCAAGCTCGCCGTGCTAGTCTATCGTGCGTTGTCCGGCCGCCTCGTCTACAAAGACCCCGGCGCGACTGCTTACCACCAGCTCAACCGCAGACGCGAACTCAAATCGCTGCGCAAACGCGCCCAGCTACTCGGCCTTGAACTCATCGACCTCTCTACCGGAGAGGTCTTGCTCAATGCGAACCCCGTTTCTTAGAAGCTGGCCAGCGATTCAGGCGCCCTGCCGAGTAGCTGACTAACGGCGATGCAAAAGAGCGCAATGCTGCGCCAGCTCCGGCGCTGAGAGCGTCGTGCCAGGACTCCTCAATTAGCGAATCCATTTTTCGTGGGGAAGCGCACACAAGGATTCTTCGCTATGCGCGAGGTATAACATTCCCGCCGTGGGCATGTCCTTTCCTCGATGGTACAATCGAGGCTTCACAAGCGTTATCGCCGTTTGCAATCGCATCAGTATGGCCTCGGAATTCAGGACTTCAGATGCCGGTCCCAAGACCCCGGTGGACTCGGTACGCGACAGGCGCGGTGCCGAGAAAGGGATCTTTCGCAAGGAGGGCGAGTACTGGACCATCGGTTACGGCCGCAAGGTCTTCCGGTTCAAGCACTCCAAAGGGTTCACTTATATAGCTTTTTTGCTTCGTCATCCGACAACGGAGTTCCATGTGCTCGACTTGGGAGAGGGAACGGAAGGATCCTTACCACCGAGCGGTGGACGAACTGCCGGCTCTTTAACTATGACCCCTCAGGAGCTTGAGGCCTCGGGAATTCACCTCAGCCGTCTGGGTGACGCCGGCGAGATGCTCGATGAACAGGCCAAGAGATCCTACAAGGCGCGGCTGGTCGAACTTCGCGAGGAGTTGGAAGAGATAAAGGGACTCGAAAATAGTGAGCGTGCCGACCGGATCGAAGAGGAAATCGCGACGCTGGCGGCCGAGCTGTCTCGCGCTGTAGGGCTCGGCGGCCGCAATCGGCGCGCCGCGTCTGCGACAGAACGGGCGCGGCAGAGAGCCAAGAAAGCCATTAAGACTGCCGTCGAGCGAATCACAAAAGCCGACCGCGAGCTAGGAATGACGCTCTCGCAATGCATCCGGACGGGAATCTACTGCTGCTATATTCCCGACCATAATTCCATGATCGAATGGGAGTTCGGGCCGACAACGGACAGCATCGCCAAGCCGCGGGGTGCGACCCTTGTATCAGGGGACAAAACGTCAGATTTCAGCGCAACTGCGGAAATACTCGGACCTCTGGTTACGATTCCCATTCGGACTTCGTTCGCCGGACGCGAAGCCGAGTTCAGGCATTTGCGCGAGCTTGTACATTATGCGTTGGACGGCCTCGGCTCGATTGTCCTGCTCGGTGGTGGACCAGGTGTCGGCAAGACCCGGTTGGCGCTGGAAGCCGCGCAATATGCTTCCAGTTGCGGCTTCGGATTCCTGATGGGGCATTGCTACGAGAGGGAGGTTGTTCAACCATACCTGCCATTTGAGCACATCCTGGAAATAGCACTGCGCGAGACGCCGGGAGCGGAAGAGTTTCGCGCGGCGATGGCAGACAATGCGGCCGAATTGGCGCAAATCGCGCCTCGCCTGCGCCACCTCTTCCCGGATATTCCGGCGCCAGTGGAACTGCCGCCGCAGGAGACCCGCCGTTATCTTTTTCAGGTTGTTGCCGAGACCTTCATACGAGTCGCGCGCCGCGTGCCGCTCTTCCTGGTACTCGACGATCTCCATTGGGCCGACGAGCCCAGCCTCGCCCTATTGATACATCTGGCCAATCGGGTCGCGCGATTCCCTATTGTGATCGCCGCGACTTATCGCGACGCCGAACTGGACATCACGCCGGCACTCAAGAGAACGCTAGAAGAACTCTATCGCACCGGTGTGAGTCCGATCAGACTTCAGGGCCTTACTGAGCGCGAAGTTGCAGTGATGCTGCGCGACTTGAGCCGTCGCGAGCCGCCTGAGCAGTTTGTCAAACTGGTTTTTGAGGAGACTCAGGGAAACGCGTTTTTCATCGAGGAACTCTATAAACATTGGGCTGAGGAGAAAACCCTTTTCGATTCGTCGGGCCAGTTCCGTGATGACATCAAGCTAAGTGAAACCGAGGTACCAGATAAAGTACGGCTTGTCGTCGGCAGGAGGCTGGAACGGCTCGGGCCGTCCACCAAGCGTGTTTTGACGGCCGCTGCGGTCATCGGCCGCAGCTTCAGCTTTAAGCTGCTGGAGGCGCTCCTCGGCGAGACTGACATTGACGATGTCCTGACGTCGATCGAGGATGCGCAGCGGATGGGGCTGATTATCTCCAGTTCCGAAGGGCCGGAGGCACCGTTCCGTTTCGCGCATGAAATCGTTCGCCAAACCTTACTAGCTGATGCGTCGCTGCCGCGGCGTCAACGGTTGCACCTCAGAGTGGCTGATGCGCTTGAGCAAATCGATGCCAGCGTGATCAACGACCGTGCCGCTGAAATCGCGCTTCACCTGGTGCGGGCAGGCTCGGCTGCTGATAGGCAACGGACCCGCGATTTCCTCACCCTTGCAGGCCGTGTGGCGGTGGAGGCGGGTGGGTATGAGACGGCCCTGAGCCACTTCGAGTCGGCGCTGTCCCGGGTCGATGAAAACCATTCGCACCAGCGAGGGGAACTGCTTTATAGCATGGCGATCGCGGAGCGCGGTTTGGGCAGATGGGATAACGCCCTCCTTCGCTGGGAGGAGGCGCTTGGCATCTTTACCGCCCAGGATGACAGCGAGGCCATCGCCAAGGTCTGTTTCAGAATCGCTCAAGGTCTCACCTGGGCCGGCCGTTGGCGAGAAGCCGGGGAAATCGCTGCGCGCTGCCTGACTCGGCTCGAAGGAGCAATCAGCGCCGACCGCGCGCTCTTGCTTGCCACTCTCGGCCTCAGCAAAGCGGTTGAGGGGGATTATCAGGCGGCGCAAACAGCATTCAAGATGAGCCTGGCGTTAGCCGAAGACCTTTCCGACCGCGGTCTCAAGGGAGCCATCCTCGCCTTCCGACTACAGTTCAATTTTTTCTTTCTCCACTTACGTGAGGCGCTCGAAGACGCGGACGAGAGTGCGGAATTGCTAGCCGCAGGAAGTGGTCCATGGCCTCGCGCCCAGCGGCTCTGCTGGATGCAGACGTCGCTGTACCATCTTGGCCGAGTGCAGGAAGCAGCCAAAGCCGGGGAGGAGTTGCAACCGCTGGCGACCAGGATTGGCCATGTCGCCGCTCTGTCGTATTGTCGCCGGTTGGAGGCTTGGAGCAATTTCGGCAAGCAGCCCGACCTGATTCAGCTCGTAGATAAGCTGCAGAAGGATCTTGATGCTAACGTGGCTGCCGGACTCGCCGTGCTCGTTGCTCTTTCGCACGCGCAACTAAGCGTGGCAGAGTTCTTTCGAGGAAACTGGGATAACGCACTGGAGCACGCCGAGGCAGCGTGCCGGCCTCAAGCGCCGCACGTTATGCGAGCGCTCAACATTGGAACACTGTTCCGCCAGCAGGCGTACGCTGGTGATCGGGATGGCGCGCTCGCGCTTATCCGTCAGTACCCGGAAAAGCTTGCGCATGCTGGCAAAGCCAACGCCTACGGTTCGTGGGCAATGCCCTTACTGCTAATCGAGGGCTTTGTTGTACTCGGTGAGTACGAACAGGCGGCAGCCCTTTACCCGCTGGTGAGTGAACTAATTGCGACCGGAACGGTCTGCATGGCGTTCATCTCGCGTTTTCCACAAACGATCGCCGGCGTCGCTGCTGCGGCGGCGCGACAATGGAACGCTGCGGAGCAACACTTTCACATTGCTCTACGGCAGGCGCAGGGTTTTCCCCATGTGATCGAAGTCGCAGAGATCCAGCGCTTTTACGGCGCGATGCTTATCGAGCGTGATGAATCGAAAGATTGCGGAAAAGCTCGCGCACTACTAATGCAGGCTTGCGCTACCTACAACCAAACCGCCATGTCACGCCACAGTGCCATGGCCGAGGCCCTGCTAAACAAATTGGCTTCAGCATAGTAGGGTCGAGAACTGGCGCGCGCACGGTAGGTGGAGGGTTTCCAGCCACGCTCTTTCGATTGCGTGGTGGGGTCACATTTCCACCGTGGCCGCGTTTCCAGTTCCCGCCTCGTCAAACAGAGCATG
>Ga0207416_1000916_pt1 | contig 44144 bp, 43 predicted proteins | sample PaiPotPPM11metaG_FD_184107 | JGI IMG/M metagenome (GOLD analysis project Ga0207416, IMG submission 184107) | Iron sulfur acid spring bacterial and archeal communities from Banff, Canada, to study Microbial Dark Matter (Phase II) - Paint Pots PPM... ...
GCAGTAGAGGTTCGGTGTCCAGAAGCGTTTTACGCGCTTTGCAGCTCGTCGGTTCCCGAGTGCCCCTCGGTACCGTTTTGATCAGGAGAAAGGGCTTTATGCAAAATGTTGAGAGCAGCATTGTGATCGCGATCCAGAACCACGCCACAGCCATGACAGATGTGTGTACGGATCGAGAGCGACTTCTGCACGATGGTGCCACACTCGCAGCATTTCTGACTGGTGTAGTGGGGCGGCACAGCGATGATGGGGATATCATGCAAGAACCCATAGCGGGCAAGCCATTGCAGAAATATCCCCCATCCGGCGTCATGAATGCTCTTTGCCAGTTTGCGGTTGCGGACCATATTGCGGATCTGAAGGTTCTCATAGGCAATCAAGTCGCAAGACGAGACCAACGCGTTTGCCTGCTTTCTGGCAAAATCTTCGCGCTGCCTTTGCACTTTCAGATGCTGCTTGGCCAATGCTTTGCGGGCTTTCTTTCGATTGGCAGATTTCTTTTGTTTGCGAGAAAGCCTTCTCTGGAGCCTCCCCAGTTGCTTTTCAGCTTTGCGGTAGTGCCTAGGGTTGTCTACCGTGTTTCCTTGGGAGTCGGTCAGAAAGCTCTTGAGCCCAACATCGATACCCAGCTCTTTCCCGGATGGAATATGCTCGATATTGCGTTCGGTCGAGACTGTGAACTGGCAATAGTAGCCATCAGCCCTGCGGACAATGCGAACCCGTTTGATGTCTTTCACGGGAAAAGTCTCGATCTGCTGTTTCTTGTTCCCAACCAATCGGAGACGACCAATCCCACAGCCATCGGTGAAGGTGATATGACGTCCATCATCGTCAAGCTTCCAACCCGTCTTTTTGTATTCCACAAATCGATTGGTGTGCTGAAATTGGGGATACCCTTTCTTTCCGGACTTTTTGCTCTTGCAATTCTCGTAGAACCTGGAGATGGCAAAATAGGCACGATCGGCACTGGCTTGACGAGCTTGGGAGTTGAGTCGGCGGGCAAAGGGGTATGCTTTTGCCAGCACAGCACAGTAGGTCTGCAAGTCGTTTTTGGAGACACGCTCGCCATCCATCCACAGGCGTATGCATTTGTTGCGGATGAATTGCACCACGCGTATCGCTTCTTCAATGGCAGCACATTGTTTTTGATTGCCATCGATTTTATACTCGTAGACCAGCATGTGTACTTACTTGTCTTTCTTTTGCTTTTTGATATGCTCTTCAAGAGCTGTCAATATCTCACCATTGAGGGAACGATTATTCTGCTTTGCGGCTTCCTTCATCAGTTCCAGCAGATGAGCAGGAACTCTAATGGTGAGAGGTTTCATATCATCTTTCATACAACTATTTTATCACCAATATGGTTGTATGTCAAGCGAGTAGGGCCCCTGTGCCCAAGCCCCAAGAAAGGTAGGCCCACCGTGCCCCCTTTGGGGGTTCATCCCCCGCTTGAAAGACGGGGGCGCATCTCGGGCCGTTCACTGTAAAATGGAGAGAGCACTCTCGACAGTGACCGCAAGAGTTGTATCCTGTTACACAGGACGCGGAAGATGTAGAGACGAGACCCTTTAGCTGTGATGCCTAAAGGGTCTCGTGTTGTGCTAGGGAGGCTTATCTATTTTGTACTACTTGCTTGTAGTATCCGCAAAGCGGATTATAAACGGGTACAAAGCCTCTACCTCCATCATATCTCCATGTGGAAGTATTATACATGAATAGGCCGAAAAGGTCAAATGGTCATTATATTTATTAGCAGTCATAGTACAGAGAGAATTCGATTGGTGCTGGGCGCAGGCGAACTTGGTCTGCCTGCTCGCGTTTGTGCTCAATGTACTTCTCAAGCAGATCAGTCGTGAAGACACTCCCCTCCAAGAGGAAGCTATGATCATTTTCAAGGGCTTTTAAAGACTCGTCCAGAGAACCGGGTACGGAGCTGATCTCGCGTAGTTCCTCGGCCGACAGGCTGTACAGGTCGCGATCAACCGGACCAAAACCGTACTGACTGGGCTCAATCTCGCGGCGGATACCATCCAGACCTGCTAGCAGGAGAGCAGAGAAGAGCAGGTAGGGGTTTGCCGTTGGATCGGGAGGGCGGAACTCGATGCGCTTGGCCTTGGGATTATCGGTCAAGGGAAGACGTACTGCCGCGCTGCGGTTCCCCTTTGAGAAGACAAGGTTAACCGGAGCCTCGAAGCCTGGCACGAGCCGTTTATAGCTGTTCGTGGATGGTGCGGCAATTGCCAGAAGCGCCGGGGCGTGAGTCAGGATCCCACCGATATAGAAACGGGCAAGCTGAGAGATACCTGCGTAGCCATCGGCGTCATAGAATAGCGGCTTCTCGTTCTTCCACAAGCTCTGGTGGGTATGCATACCAGAACCATTATCGCCGAAAACCGGTTTGGGCATGAATGTGACGGTCTTACCGTGCTTGCGAGCAGTATTTTTCGTCACATATTTGAAGAGCATCAGGTTATCGGCGGTGTTGACTAACGTGCCGAAGCGGAAGTCAATTTCGGCTTGACCTGGGGCTCCTACTTCGTGATGGTGTGCTTCGACAGTGATATCCAGCGCTTCAAGAGTCAGAACCATCTCTGTGCGCAAATCCTGGTACGTGTCATTGGGAGGAACAGGGAAGTACCCACCCTTCAAGTTCATGAGATGACCCAAGTTGGGCTTCTCATCGTGACCAGCACTGTTCCAATGGGCCTCAATCGAGTCAACCTCAGCATATTGAATATTGTCTGAAGAAACGTAGCGGACACCATCGAAAATGTAGAACTCTGCCTCTGGTCCGAAGCAGGCGGTGTCAGCAACACCGCTGACGCGAAGGAATTCCTCTGCCTTCTGAGCAATGTAACGGGGATCGCGACTGTATGGCTGCTTTGTGGGATGGGCGATGTTACAGGTGAGGCTCAGGGTAGGAGCAGACGTGAATGGGTCGATAAAAGCGGTAGTAGCATCGGGTATCACCAGCATATCGCTTTCATCGATGGTCTGGAAACCACGGACGCTGGAGCCATCGAATGGTACGCCATCTTCAAATAGCTCTTCAGTCAATACGTGTGCCGGGGCACTAAAATGTTGCCAGGTTCCTGGTAAGTCTACGAATTTGAAGTCTACAACCTTGACGTCATTTTCTTTTGCCAGTTTTAGTACTTCCTCTGGGGTAGTCATCTCTTTGGTCATCTCCTGTTAGTAACGTGTTATCCTGGCATCATTGCAGGAACGAATGGCATGCATTGCCCTAGTGTGTACTTTCGCGATTGTGGATAGTTTTTTGCATTCCCAGCTATCGCTGAGTTATATAATGTATATCTCTATGATATGACGTTGGTGGAGAAAGAAACTACAGACAGTTTATCTGAAACTGCCCTGTCTATAATTGTGCATTATGCACAATTGGCACACCCTGACTACCCTCTCTTTGCTTAGCGTCCTTTCCTTCTCTCATAAGGACTTTACTTGAGTTGTGGGTAATCACCAGGTGGCTATGGACTTGCATATCGCCACCTAAATACAGTACAGTACAACGTATGAATGGCAACGAAGGACCAGATGCGAGCCATCAAAAGAATATGGCAAGATTCTGCAGCTTCCTCTTTTTGACTCTGTGCCTGGGGGCATGTTCTCTTTGGCCTGGAGGGCAGAATATCAGTGGCCAATGGCATGTTCAGCAGGCACCGAAGGCACGCATAACCTATGTTGCCATTGGAGCGTCTGATACCTATGGCACCGGGACTAATGATCCTGACGAGCAAAACTGGCCTGTAGACATGACAGGAATGCTGGGTTCAGGAAGCCGTCTGGTGAATCTTGGTATTCCGGGAATCGAGGTGCATGACGCACTCAATGTGGAATTACCCGTCGCTATTGATGCCCATCCGGATCTGGTGACGATCTGGCTGGCAGTCGATGATCTTATTAGTAACGTTCCTATCTCTCAGTACTCACAAGACATGGATCTCCTGTTAAGTCGCTTGCAAGCTGCTGCTCCTCATGCTCTCATCCTTGTTGCCAATGTGCCAAATCTTGTACTGCTGCCACGCTTTCAGGCGACTGATACTCACTCGTTGCAGGCTGGAATTTCCTCCTATAATACTGTGATTGCTAGCATTATGGAACGTCACCATGTAGTGCTCGTCGATCTCTATCAGCAGTCGCAGGTGCTAGCGAATCATCCCGAATATATCAGCTCTGATGGTTTTCATCTAAATGCTCGTGGTTATGCTCAGCTTGCGATGATCTTTTATTTGACACTTCAAAAGCACAGACTGTAAAGGGCTATGATACAGTTTTTTGGTATCCCGGTTGATACACTGACCACAGTTCTTCTGGTGATTACAGCAGTCATAGTTGCTGGCGTACTGATGCTGGCACTGAGTAACGTGCTTTTCTTTAAGATTGGTGTCCGCAATATCTTCCGGCGGCGTACACAGATGGCCCTGATTACCTTCGCCTTGATGCTTTCTACTATGTTGCTCTCCTGTATCCTTGCCGTAGGAGATGTCATGACCGCTACTGTGCAAAGTGTGGCAGTTTATAACTGGGGTAATATTGATGAGCTGATTGAAGGCGGACGCGGTCCCCTTGGCACCTATCCAGAACAAATCTACTACCGTCTTGTCGAGCAGAGCCGTGATGCATCCACTATCACAAGTGTTGGCGCTGCCTTGCAAGAGGACAATTTGCTCGTCGCTGATCAAACCTCGCGCCAAGTACGGTCAACGGTAACAGCATTGGCTGTGTTACCTGATAGTGAGCGAGGTTTTGGCGGGATGCAGGATGTGAGCACCAAGCAATACCTTTCCATCGCGAGCCTCCAACCAGATCAGGTGTATCTCAATCAGACCATAGCTCAATTACTCAACGCTAAACCTGGAGATGTCCTTTATCTGTATTCCCCGCGTTGGCCGGGACGCCGCTATACGATGCGGGTAGCTGCCATTATAGACAATGGTGGGCTCGTCGGCGATAATCCCTATATAGTAAGCCAGTTGCAGACCTTTCAAGGAATCGAAAAGGTTGCAGGCCAGATTAACAGGGTGTTCATTGCCAATCGTGGTGGTGGGGGCGTTAACGGGGTGGACCTGTCTGATCAGGTGACTGATCAGTTGCACCAATGGTTGCCGCGCCATCGTCATATTCATGTCATTCAGGTGAAAGCGCAAGGGGTGCAGGCTTCGCTGAAGGCGCAAGACATCTTCTCGCGTATTTTCTCGCTCTTCTCGCTGTTTGCCCTGGCGATTGGCTTATTGCTGATCTTCTTGATCTTTGTGCTGCTGGCAGCGGAGCGACGGGGTGAGATGGGAATGGCACGTGCAATTGGGATGCAGCGTTACCATCTGGTATTGATGTATCTCTTCGAGGGCTCGGTCTACGATCTGTTCGCGTCCTTAATCGGGCTCCTATTTGGCCTGGGGATTAGTGTGCTCCTAGTCAACTTTCTTGAGCCAATACTGGCTCGTTTCAATTTCCCGCTCAAGTTCACCTTGCAGCCACATAGCCTGATTGTTGCCTATTGCTTGGGGGTCATCTTCACTTTCTGTTCAGTTGCACTTTCCTGTTGGCTGGTAAGTAGAATGACCGTGGTCGAAGCAATGCGCGATTTACCAGAGCCGAATCGCTCCATGCGCCTTTTTGGCGGATTGAGAAGGAAGCTTAACAACGTATTTGCCATTCTTATGGGTTCAGCCCTCGTCGCATACTGGGCCTTACCGATTGATGTCCTGGCGCGTCTTGGTTTGCCGCATTTCCGAGCAGGGATTGAAGTATTCTTTGTGGCGGGGATGATGATGGTATTGGGAGCTGCCTGGGTACTAATAAGCAATGCTGGCTTGTTTGTCAGCCCCTTACTAGCTCTATCTGCACGATTGCCTGGTCTCTTCTACACATTGGCTAAACTCGCATCTGTCTATCCTCTGCACCGACGTTTTCGTACAGGGTTGAATCTAGTGATGTTCAGCCTCGTGGTATTTGCGATGACGGTGATGAGCGTCATCACGAATGCAATGCAAAACACGTATGTAGATATCAATACACAGACTGGTGGCTATGATATTCAGGCAACGCCCTATTTCAAATCATTGCCTGACTTGCACGCTAGTCTGGCCGAGCATGGTATCGACCCCAATGCGTTCTCTGCTATTGGGATGCGTAGTACAACTGTGGTGGGAGTGATCCAACTGAGTGCACCGTCGCCCCGATGGTACGTCTATCCTGTGCAGATCATAAATGGTGGATTCTTGCAGGGATATGGTCTTCATCTGGTAGGAAAGGCTAGTGGTTTTGATAGTGACAGCTCCATCTGGCAGGCTTTACAATCGCACCCGGATTATGCGCTTATTGATAGCAGTGCACTTTCCTATAGTCAAGGTGCTACTGACAAGTCGGCCATCTACGATCCAACCGTGCCGCAAGGGAGTAGGATACCTCCAGGTTTTGACCCTAACGTTACCTTTGCCATGAGCGGTGTTTCTCCAGGAGAGAAAGTATTTCCTGCAGTGCCTGTCTGGGTAGCCGATTTGCAGGGAAGAAAAGCAATAAAACTGACGATCATTGGTGTCGTGGATAACAGTGATAGTGCGCACTTTGGTCTTTACATTCCGCATTCCAGGTACAGTAGTGCAGCCCTGGGAGCGGGAGGAGATTCGGTAACTGCTGCAACTCTTGGAGCAGGAGGAGATCTGACAACTAATGCAGACCAGAGCTACTACTTCAAAGTAGCTCCTGGACAGGATAAGAGAGCCTTGGCACTGCAACTCGGCTCAGCATTTCTCGATTATGGCCTGGAGACAACTGTGCTGGAGGACGTCATCTGGCAGAAGCGTGGACCTCGTATCTTTCTGAGTGATGTTTTGCTGGGTGTAGTCGGAATGACTTTACTACTCGGTGTGGCTGCCTTGGCTGTTACAGGGACGCGTGCCGTCATCGAGCGGCGTCAGCAGATTGGCATGTTGCGTGCGTTAGGCTGTTCTCGCCGTCTGATTCAGAGTGCGTTCTTGCTCGAATCCTTCCTAGTTGGCCTGGTAGGGAGTATTCTTGGTATGGTTCTTGGCTTAATTCTGGCGCGTAACATCTTCGCGGTCAATTTCTTTGAGCAATACCAGACGGGTCTCACCTTTAGCATCCCCTGGCAGCAGTTAGCCCTGATCGTATGTGTGTCGGTGCTGGCCTCTTTGCTGGGAGCTGTGCTTCCTGCGTGGCAGGCGGGCAGGGTCACCCCTATCGAGGCCTTACGTTACTCGTGACAGCTGCCTTTTATACCGCTAGTGCTGCTTCACTTTGTGCCGCCGTATCTTCCTCAGATAGTGGTTTCTCTCCCTCTGCGGGAGGCTGCGACTTGCGGGAGCGCACAAAGAATGCTGCAATAATAGCAATCCCGGTCAATACCAGACTGATGCGGAAGGAGTCCTGCATCGCTAGGATCGTTGCTTGCAGTCGCACAAACCCGGCTAGTTCTTGGATCGCTGCTTGATACGCCGCGCTTGCTGATGCGCCATGCAACATAAAGAGTCCCTGTAGGCTCGGTACGAGTTTTGCCAGTGGAGAAAACGGTGTCACTTGTTCAGCCAGATGGGCATAGTGAAGCGACGTTTCGCTCTGTACCAATGTTGCCATCACCGCAACTGCAAATGAACTCACAACAAAACGCACGGTAGTGCTGACTGCAGTTGCCTGAGGTAATCGAGGAGGTTGGATCTCTGAGAAAGCAGAAACGTACAATGGTTGAAAACAGAAGCCTAACGCAAAGCTCCGTACGATAAGCGCGACTTGGATTGCCCCATAGGGAGTGCTGATGCCAAGCGAGGAAAATAACCAGAGTGCAATTGCCAGAGCGACCAGTCCTGGTATGATCACTGCCCGCACACCGATTTTATCTACCAAACGGCCGCTAACGACTGAGGCAATCATAGAGGCAAGCGCTTGTGGTAGTAAGAGCAAGCCTGCTTGGAAGGGAGAGAGCCCTCGCAAATTCTGTAAGTAGATAGGGAGAATGAATAGGCCACCATACAATGCGAACGTCACCAGGATGGTAGCGATGGTGCTGGTGGTAAACGGTCCGCTCGCGAAGACGCGGATATCCAGGAGTGGCTGTCTTTCATGCGAAGCAATACTCAGCTCTATGATCACAAAGATCACCAGGAACAGGATGCCAAATACTAGACAGCCGAGCACTTTCATTGATCCCCAGCCATCAGTGCTGGCATCTGATATCCCATAAAGGAGAAGAGCTAAACCGAGAGCTGAAAATACAAAACCAGGAATATCGAAATGTGTACGTCTTTCTGCAGGGCTCTGACGTAGGAAAATACTTCCCAGGATAATCCCGATGATGCCGATTGGCAAATTGATGTAGAAGATCAACTGCCATCCCATAAAGGTGACGATATATCCACCCAGGGTAGGTCCAATAGCAGGGGCAAGCAGAATCGGAATTCCAAGTGTTCCCAGTGCCAATCCGCGCTCCTCGAGTGGGAATTCACTGTAGAGTAGTGTAATCGCCAGAGGTGCCAGAAATGCTCCTGTCGCTCCCTGGATAACACGAAAGAAAATCAGCATGGGCAGATTCAGGGAGAGACCGCATAAGGCCGAACCGATGGTAAAGCCAGTGAGCGCAAGCAGGTAAAGTCGCTTCTGACCGAGGCGCTGCGATAGAAAAGCGGTGAGTGGGGTGGCCACTCCTTGCACCAGGGTATAGCCAGTCAATACCCATTGCACGGTGGTGAGATTGGCGCCGAATGCATTCTGCAATCGGGGAATAGCAATATTAACGATCGTGGTATCAAGGATCGTCATGAACAGTCCGAAGATCACCACACCAGCAACAATCCATTTATAGGGAAGACCTCCCTCGCGCTGTGGGACAGATACAGAAGGCTGCACAGTAAAGACTCCTTTCGTGTAGTCTCAGAAGAAGGGCAGATAAAGGGTCCCCTTAGAGATGCCTACACCTGTTTCCAAAAATAATTCTTCGACAGCTTGAAAGATCAATATCTCACGATCTTGATGCTGCCTGGCTTTGAGTGGAAAAGGGGAAGTTGGGATATTCGTCCTCTACTTTCAAATATGTGATAGGACCAGACAGTCACTGAATGACTCTTAGCTCTGAATGTTGACCAATATTTATAAAAAATGACTTTGTAGTCATTATTTATATCATAAAGTCAACGACAATATCAAGAGGATAGGTAGCTCTTGGCTAGTTTGAGATCTCCTCTAGAGGGCAACTACACTTTGAACTTTTTTGAAATAAACTTTACAACATCCTGATACCTTTTTCATCGGCTTCTCATAAAAACAAGCTATAGTAATCAATAGTAGGTAGATCTTACAGCGGTTGGCGAAAGTATTGAGCCATCATAGTGAGTGAACCAATGACATGTATTCGGATTCAATCTTTCTGAAGACCGCTGTAGGAAGCACTTGTGACATCCCAATTGGGCTGATATAACGCCAGATCAACAGGTTATTTTGCATAACATCTTATGAAGAGTATGCCATGCATAATTAATAACTAGTTGTGTATCATATATTGGAGGTCATTATAGATGTCTTCTCTTAATGCTAATGATCCTTATGGGCAAACTGTGTTGCCTTATCAACCGTCTATACTATCTCAGCAGAAGAAAGGTGCATCTCTGCGTACTACCCCGCGAGCAGATTCATCACAAGACAGATCTGTTCGCCCTTCGCAGGCTTCGGCATCTCCGCTACGCATGTCCAAAGCAGAGGCGCTAATAGTTGTAAATAGGTGCAAAAGATGGCTGATAGCGGGTGCCCTCGTAGCGTTCGGGATGCTGAGTGCTCTGGTTGCGGGTCATGTAGTCGGAGCTACCTCTAACCAAACAAAACCAGCATCGAATAATCAGACAAAACCAGCATCGAATACACCTACGACATCGTCTTCCTCAGATGGGAATTTCTTCCAGCAGCAGCAAGGAGAGGGGTATGGAGGATATGGCTTTGGAAACAGTAATTCCTGGCAGCCACCTGTATCCAGATCTCGTGTTTCCTGAACCTCTGCACGTCCCATTGGGCATGGCTCGCTCACAGTTTCGTGCGATGGGAACCACAATCTCTTTACTCTTGCCAGTTGAACATCTCCGGCATGGAGAAGAGATTGTTAGAACACTCTTTGGGGACTGGGAACAGACATTGAGCCGCTTTTTACCGGAGAGTGAGCTTTCCCAACTCAATCGGTTATCGGGAAAGCCTGTTATTGTGAGTGAATTGCTCTTCGCTGTAATGTATCGTGCACTTGTTGCGGCTCAGGCGACAGATGGCCTTTATGATCCTACTTTACTCAATCAATTGGTGCAATTAGGATATGATCATACTTTCGAAGAATTACCTGCAATACAACCTGTCACTGAGCATCCAGTCTCCCCAGGTGGAAGATGGCGGAACATTCATATAGAACAGGCAGTGCGTCTGGTGAAGTTACCTCCTGGGATCAGCATAGAGTTTGGAGGCATTGCTAAAGGAATGGCTGTTGATGCTGCTCTAGAGTGTCTTCGTCAGGAAGGTATTCATACTGCTCTTGTCAACGCTGGTGGTGATCTTGCGGTGTTGGGCGTACCTCCGCGAGAGAAGCAATGGCCTATTGAAGTACAGGGAAAAACTCGTTCGTGGGTCATTCCCTTACATCATGGCGCTTTTGCAACTTCGGGCGTGGCCCGTCGTCGCTGGCGGCAAGGAACGCATATACGTCATCATCTGATTGATCCTCGCACGGGACTACCTGCTCAGAGTGGCCTTTGGTCTGTCACTGTAGCCGCTGCTCGCTGTGAACAAGCAGAGGTAGCGGCAAAGGTAGCCTTTCTCCTAGGTATGGAGCAGGGCAGTGAATTCTTGCGGCATCACTTCCTTGCTGGTCTGTTTGTCCAGGAAGATGGTACCTGGGCGACTGTAGGCTTGTGGCCCGGTGAAGCTATGTTGAAAGAAGGTTAAAAGATGAGTATATGGCAAACAGTAACCTGGGATGTTGCTCGGGCGGGTGGCTTTACCGCCTTTGGTCTTCTGACATTATCAGTGGCAATAGGACTGGCTCTCACACTACGCTGGCAGTCGCCTTGGTGGCCCCGTATCATCAATAGTGAACTACATAATTTTATCACCTTGCTCGCACTCATCTTCACAGGCGTACATGTACTGGCAGTCTGGATTGACCCATTTACCAATTTCGGTTGGAACGAGGTATTTATCCCCTTTGTGAGCCACTATCGACCTTTGTGGATGGCATTCGGTATTATTGCACTCTACATCGGTATTGCCATTGGCATCAGCACATGGCTACGGCCTTACATTGGTTACAAATGGTGGCGACGCTTGCACGTGTTGACGTTGCTACTATATGCATTGGTTGTTGTACATGGAATTGCGACGGGGAGCGACACTGCTACCTGGTGGGGAGTAGCAATTTACTTGCTCAGCACTATCCTGATCGGAATACTACTCTGGAATCGTCTAATGAAACCCGTGGATGCAAAGAGCCGGGCCCATCCTATACTGGCTATAGTTTTAGTGATAGCTATAGAGCTTGGAGCATTCTTGACAGTAATCGGTCCATTGCAGCCGGGATGGAATACTGTAGCCAATAATGGCAATGGTTCAGGGGCTTCGTCAATTGCCCCTGCTGTAGCCTCACCGAACCATACTCAAAACCCCTGACCATCAATGCTAGAGGTTCTTGGTACCAGGCCACAGCTCTGCTAAATCATATCCAGCATTAATTGCTGCGGACACTCTATCAGTTCCTTGAAACGTGCCAGGAAACGGCGTGCCAGTGCTCCATCGATCAAGCGGTGATCAAACGCGAGTGTCAGTGGTAGCATAGTCCGCGCAACTAATGCTCCATTGCGTACTACGGCCTTCTCTTGCAGACGGCCTATAAGCAGAATGGCTGCCTCAGGATAATTGATAATAGGTGTGCCGCTGCTGCCACCAAAACTGCCGAGATTGTTCAAGGTAAAGGTGCTGCCGGACAATTCTGAGATAGCCAATGTCCGTGTACGCGCACCTTCAACCAGGTGTTCAAGCTGCTGGGCAATTTGGTACAGACTCAATTGATCAGCATTGCGCAAAACAGGGACAAGAAGTCCTTCAGGCGTATCGACCGCAATGCCAAGATGATATGCACGCTTGTAGATGATCTCACGCTGCTCTTCATCGAAGCTTGCATTAAAAATGGGAAATTCTTTGAGCAGTGGCAGTAAGAGCTTGACTAGGATCGGCAGGTAAGTGATGTGCACACCACGCCGCTCAGCAACAGGAAGCAACGTCTGGCGCAGAGCCACCAGTTCTGTGCCATCCACTTCGTCAAAGGAGCAGGCATGGGGAATCATGCGCCATGATCGTTCTATGCGCTCGGCAATCTTTCTACGTAATCCAGTAAGTGGAGCATGCTCCTCCAATGTTTCCGCAGTGGGTATAGCAAATTCACTCGGGTATGTGAGAGTAGCTGTGGTCGTCCCATTGGAAGACAAATGTGCTAGCTCAGGTGGCTGTTCGGCGAGGGTTTGTGTGGGCTGTTGGGTATACGCGAAAAGATCATTCATGGTGATACGTCCATGTGGCCGAGATGCCGTAACTTTTGCTAGATCGATACCCAGTTCAAAAGCTCGTTTACGTACTGCCGGAGCTGCCAGAATGCGCTGTTGTGACGCGCTAGGAGTAGTGCTTTTTGGCTGAGCAGAGCCTGAAGGGTCAGTAGCACTTGCTACACTGTGGGTTGCTTGAACAGGCGATGTGGTATTCTCAGAAAGAGTCGCAAAGACGATCAGGATCTCACCAAGGTGTGCACTCTTTCCCTCAGAAACTCGAATCTCAGCCACATGTCCAGCTACAGGGGAAGGAATTTCGACAACGGCTTTGTCAGTTTCTACCTCGACCATAGGTTGATCGAGCTTGACAGTATCGCCAGGTTTGACTAGCCAGCGACGGACCTCAGCTTCCTGCATCCCTTCACCCAAGTCCGGCAATTTGAATTCTTGCATGATAGACCTCCCGTCAATTGTCACGGCTCCATGACATGCTTGATAGCATCCAGCACTTTGGCTGGCGTAGGCAAGTAATAATCTTCCAGCCCTGGAGAGGGGAAAGGTGTATCGTAGCCTGTGACGCGTTCAACCGGTTTGAGCAGAGAGTAGAGACAGTGATCATTGATCACAGCCGTCACTTCGGCACTAACACCACCAGCACGGGGAGCTTCGTGAACGACAATGGCTCGCCCAGTTTTCTCAACGGAGGTGACAATCGCAGCTTCATCTAGCGGCCAGACAGTACGCAGGTCGATAATTTCGCTGCTTAGACCCATTTCCTGTAGAGCTTGTCTGGCAGCATCCAATACAATGGGAACCATTGCGCCATAGGCAAAGATGCTCACATCGCTCCCTTCCTGAAGAGTGTGCGCCTTACCCAGCGGGATAGTATAGCGTTCCTCCGGTGTCTCCTGGCGAAATGCGCGGTAGAGCTTGATATTTTCCAGGAAGAGTACTGGATCGGGATCTTCGATGGCAGAAGCCAGTAGGCCCTTAGCATCATAAGGATTCGATGGCACAACAACCTTGAGGCCCGGTGTCTGCAGAAAGATCCCTTCGAGGCTGTCCGAGTGCATCTCTGGCGTACGCACACCTCCACCATAGGCTGCCCGGACAACCAATGGACAGGTGAAAACACCTGCACTGCGGAAACGCATCCGTGCTGCCTGTGTCAACTGGCTCATACAGAGCAAGAGAAAGCCTCCGAACTGAATCTCAGCGACGGGATGAAGACCATAGACTGCCATACCAATCGAGCTACCGATGATAGCCGATTCTGAGAGAGGAGTATCAAAGACACGACGCTCACCAAAGCGCTGCTGGAGACGTTCGGTAACGCGGAAGATCCCACCATTGACGCCGATATCTTGCCCAAGAAGCACAACGCGATCATCTCGCTCCAATTCCAATGCCAGCTCCTGATTGATTGCCTCAATGATTGTCATTTGCATCTTTTAAAATTCCTCACTTATTTTACGTATATAACGTAATAGATCTTCGCGCTGCTCCTGTAGGCGTCCTGGCAGACTGGCGGCTGTATGTTCAAAGAAGCTATCGGGTGCATGTGGAGGCATCGCTTCAGCTTCGGCAGCAGCACGGTTGATATCGGACTCGACCTGCTCTAGCAGTTGCTCATCCTGCTCCTCAGTAAGCTGGTCACTGGCTAACAGGAAACAGCGAACGCGTGCAATCGGATCTTTGGCCTTCCAGGCTTCGACCTCAGTTGGATCTCGATAGCGGGTAGGATCGTCAGCGGTCGTATGCGCGCCGATACGGTAAGTAAGTGCCTCGATCAACGTTGGTCCCTGGCCCGAACGCGCTCGCTCAAGAGCCTGCTGCATGACAGTATAGACAGCGAACAGATCATTGCCATCGACCAGATAAGAAGGGATGCCAAAGCCAGCACCGCGAGCAGCAAGTGTTGAGGCTGCACACTGACGTTTGCGGGGCACACTGATAGCCCAACCATTGTTCTGAATCACAATCACAGCAGGAGCTTGGAAGACGCCTGCAAAGTTTAGTGCTTCATTAAAATCGCCTTCGGAAGTGGCCCCATCGCCACAGACACCGACAGCAACTACTGGGTCTCCGCAAATCTTAGCTGCCATTGCCAGACCGACTGCGTGGATTATTTGAGTCCCGATGACGATTTGAAATGGGAGGCAGCGAGCTTCCTTTGGATAAGCGGGAGTATATCCGCGTCTCATGTAGATGAGTATGGAGGGAGGAATGCCCCGGACAATTAACGAGGGAATTTCGCGGTAGGAGGAGGCCAGCCAGTCCTGCTGCTGCATGGGAGCTGCCAGTCCGACCGAAGTTGCTTCTTGCCCTATGGAAACACTAGAGTTGGTGGCGCGGCCTTGACGTTGTAACGCAATGATTTTATTCGAGAAGGCACGGCCCAAGAGCATAGCTCTATAGAGAGCAAGTAAGCGTTCCGTACTCAGATCAGGCATGTCACCGACCAGATTGCCCTCTACATCAAGGACCTGATGGATAATCATACCAGCTTCGATAGGTTGGATAGCCATAACAAGCTTTCCTTTTATGTTTACTGATCCTATACTAATCCTATGGCGGTAGACATATGTAAGCATGCCTTACTTCTCCCTGCCTCGTCAAGGTCACTGTCCGACCATATCGGACAATGCTCTTGTGGAGAAGATGTCGAGAATCTATAGTTCCAAAAGTCTAGCGTTTTGTAGACCTTTGAGTTCGGAGGGGAACGACTATCCTCACAGAAAGCCTTAGAAATTGCTAGAAAATCAATGAACGATTATAATACTAGAAATACGATCACCACTCGTGAACAGAGACCATTTCTGAGAAGGTGTTTGACTCCCGTCACCATGCGGTTCTTCAATAAGAAAACCATGGTCATGGGCCTCTTAGAGCATTATATGCTTCTCAATCTCGTATTGCCTGTTGATGTGAGCTGGAGAAAGTGTTTGATCCCGATCAAATCGGCACTTTCTGAGAGGCTAGGCTACTGTGCGAAAGGAACACCTGTTTTATGACAGATATGACATTTGAGTGCAAAGTAGACAAAGCGCAGATGCCATCAGCTACTGATCTGTATAATATCAATCATCTGCTATCCGAGGAAGAACGGTTGGTGCGTGACAGCGTGCGTCAGTTCGTGTGTGACCGGGTGTTACCCATCGTTGGCGAGCATTTTGAGGCTGGCACGTTTCCGCGTGAACTCATTCCTACTATCGCTGAACTTGGACTGCTAGGCATGCATCTGGAAGGCTATGGCTGCGCCGGGCTGAATGCTGTATGTTATGGTCTAGCGTGCCAGGAGTTGGAGGCGGGCGATAGTGGTTTGCGTTCCTTCGTCTCTGTTCAGGGCTCGCTTGCCATGTTCTCAATCTTTAAGTTTGGCACGGAGGAGCAAAAGCAGCAGTGGTTACCACAGATGGCACGAGGTGAGGTGATTGGGTGCTTCGGGCTGACAGAGCCTGATTTTGGTAGTGACCCTAGCGGCATGCGAACCAGTGCATGTCGTGATGGTGACTCTTACATCTTAAATGGGACTAAGATGTGGATCACCAATGGAGGTATAGCAGACTTAGCCGTGGTCTGGGCACGTGCAGAGGATGGCATTCGTGGCTTCCTAGTGGAGAGTGGGACGCCAGGATTTACGACAAGCGACATCCATCAGAAGCTCTCAATGAGAGTCTCTGTTACGTCGGAACTGCACTTTGAGGAGTGCTGTGTACCAGCTAAGAGCATGCTGCCCAATGTGCGTGGCTTACATGGCCCTCTTTCCTGTCTGGATGAAGCACGCTACGGGGTTGCCTGGGGAGCAATAGGTGCGTTGCGTGCCTGCTACGAAACAGCGCTCGATTATGCCAAGACGCGCATCCAGTTCAATCGCCCCATTGGGAGTTTCCAGCTCGTGCAGCAGAAACTAGCGAGTATGGCGACAGAACTGGTGAAGGCGCAGCTGCTAGCCTTGCAGCTTGGACGGCTGAAGGACGAGGGATTGGTCCATCCTGTCCAGGTATCTCTTGCCAAGCGAAATAATGTCCGCGAGGCGTTAAACATGGCACGTGAAGCCAGGGCGATACTTGGTGCAAATGGTATTACCCTGGAATATCCAATAAGCCGTCATATGAACAATCTGGAGTCGGTCTACACCTATGAAGGTACAGACGACATTCATACCCTGATCATCGGTCAGGCTGTTACCGGATTGGATGCCTTCTCTTGAGAGCATGATTTATTATACCTAAGGAGAAATTGTGCATAACAAGCTTTCATGTAATACAGTTCCATTCACGAAGTACTCAAAGTTGCCTTCTCTGAAGGAGGAAAATTTTGAGCCATTCGTATACTTTTTTTAAGAGCCTCAAGCGAGAGCCATACATGAAAAAGATGGCGGTCGGAGCCGGAGTGAGCGAAATTGCATGTTCTTGGAGGAAGAGTATGAAGCTATCTGGCAAAAGCTTCTTGGGCACGGGCGTTCTCATCCTATGTTGTCTATTCATCTCACTACTTGGCAATCTGGCGCTATTGCCAGGTGTGTGCAATGTTCGTGCTGGAGGGTGTAGCAGTGATGCAGCAGACGGTCCCTTCTCTGCTCAAGGGCAGTCTCCCAAGCGCCAGCTGCGTGCTGCATGGATTGCTACAGTCACCAATATCGACTGGCCCTCGGCTCCTGGCCTCTCGGTAGATCAGCAAAAACAAGAATATCTCCACCTGCTCGACGCTGTTGAGAGTATGAAGATGAATACTGTGATTGTGCAGATCAAGCCGATGGCTGACAGTTTCTATCCTTCCAAGTATGGCCCTTGGTCCCAGTGGCTGACTGGTGTGCAGGGCAAAGACCCGGGCTATAATCCGCTTGCCTTCATGATCCAAGAGACGCATAAACGTCACCTGGAATTTCATGCCTGGTTCAATCCCTACCGCGTGAGTATGCAGAGTGACCCCAACAAGCTTTCAGCAGATCATCCGGCACGCCAACATCCAGACTGGCTGGTCAGCTACGGTGGGAAACTCTACTACAATCCTGGCATTCCAGCGGTTCGCAACTTTCTTGTTGACAGTATCATGGAAGTTGTCAGCACCTATGATATCGATGCCGTCCACATGGATGACTATTTCTATCCCTATCCCATTGCTGGACAGGATTTCTCGGATAATGCTACCTACCAGCAGTATGGAGCAGGAAAATTCGCCACCAAGGCCGATTGGCGGCGTGATAATGTCAATCAACTGGTGCATGAATTGGCAACTGATATCAAAGAGGTCAAGCCCTACGTGAAATTCGGGATCAGCCCCTTCGGAGTCTGGCGTAACAAGGTCACTGACCCGACTGGTTCCGATACCTCCGCTGGCGTGCAGGACTATGATGATCTCTATGCCGACACACGCACCTGGATTAAAAACAACTGGCTCGACTATATTGCACCACAAATCTACTGGAATATTGGTTTCCCGCCAGCCGCCTATGAGAAGCTGGTTGATTGGTGGTCGAAAGAAGTAGCAGGCCACAATATCCATCTCTACATCGGCGAGGCTGCCTACAAAATCCATGCCAACAATGCTGCCTGGAATAATCCTGAGGAGATCCCCAACCATTTCAAGCTCGATAGCCAGTACAGCACGGTCAAGGGCAACATCTTCTTCAGTCTCAAAGACCTACTGAAGAATCCCCTCGGCATCAAAGATCGCCTCTCCAAGGATATCTACAAGAACAAAGCACTTGTTCCTGTTATGCCCTGGCTCCAAGGCAGTCACCGCTCGGCTGATGGATGATGATGTACAGCCCTTGAGAACTGTTGCTCTCTAGCATTTTGCAATGCTTGGATTGACCTTGACAACACACACTCGACTAGAGGACGATTACTGGCATCGAATTGAGCCTCACACTCCTACTGGAGAGGTGGGGAATCTGGAACCTGCAGTCCAGCATTCTCTAACACGTCGAGGGAGAGCGCGGACCAATCCATTTCAGCACGTCCTTTGGCCATGCCTGCGAGCAAGCGGTCATGCAACAAGCTTGTCAGAGGCATCGGCATGGTCTGCTGTTCGGCGAGGTCCCTGACCAGATTGATGTCCTTCAAGCCCAATGTCTGTCGAAATCCGGCGGGAGTGTGACGTTTCTGGGCAATCATCTTGCCGTAGCCCTGATAAACGGGAGTTGAGAACAGGGTGTGTGTGAGCATGTCGATGACTGCTGAACGGTCAAGACCACTCTTCTCCGCCAGAGCCAATGCTTCGGCCATCGCCTCCATTGCAGAAAGGATCAAGAAATTGCCACAGAGCTTGACAATGTTGGCTGCACCTGGGTCTTCACCGAAGTCGAAGATGCCCTGTCCTAGCGCCCTGAGGACAGGTTGGACTCGCTCTTTCGCATGCCCTGGGCCTGCCAGACAGATCCAGAGTTTCTGGGTGGCAGCCGCTTCAGGCCGTCCGAAGACGGGAGCTGCGAGGTAGACGCTGCCGGAGAGGGCATGAAGGTGTGCAAGCTTGTGCGATGTCTCAGGTGAGACCGTACTCATAGAAAGGTGGATGCCACCTGACCCCAAATGCTCAAGAAAGCCCTGGCTAGCGACAATCTCTTGCAAGGCCTGGTCATTGGCCACCATGCTTATCACCATGCCACCTTTGGTGACCGCCTCGCTCGGCTGACGCGCCAGTCGAGCTCCCTTGGCCGTCAGGACATCTGCTTTGCTCAAGGTACGATTAAAAACGGTAAGGAGATAGCCTGCCTTGAGAAGGCTGTTTGCCATAGCCTGTCCCATATTGCCAAGGCCAATAAAGCCAATCATTTCGCTCATCATAGCTCCTCTGTGACGATCATGCGATCAATAAGCGACTCCACAAGGAGTCACTGTTGTTCCCGAGCGACATGCTCTTGCCCGGGCTTTGCTCGCCAGCACCGTGTCTCAAGAGGATTGTATCATACCAGCCAATTCCATCGCGCATGCCGTTCGTGGACCCATTCTTCCTATCTCAATTTTGTTATTTCTTCCCTGCTTACTCGTCTGATTCATGTGCAGTTAATTACCACACAAGCACAATAGAAGTTGAGGACGATACTAGGATGTATACGGACGAAAACGGGAATAAAACCCCATGGTTTACCCTCAAAATACGATAAGGAGAAACTTATGTCCCCTGACATGCAAAAAGCAAGGCAAGATGTTGTGATACAGCTAGACGAACATTTACGTAAAGCAGACGGTTATACCAAACAAGAGATCTTGCGCAAGCTAGTTGCCCAGTTGCCTGATAATTTTGTGACCTGTTTACAGCTTGCCTATGATCTCTATAAGCCAGTCAAGGCAAATAAGGAAGGTAACTAGCAATGAGTAACCAGCCTGTTAAGTATGTCAAGCTCATTGATTCCCCTGGTGTCTGCGAAGTCAAGGGCATAGACTTCAATGCTGAAAACGAGACGGTTTACATGTTAGAAGCTGAGAAGGGCATGATCGAACCGTATAGCGAGCGGCTTATAGAGCGAAAATTTAGCAATTATGCGGATGTAGCGCATTATTTATACAAGCAAGAGAATGAGGAAGAGATACGCTTGCAGAGTGAAGAAGAAGCTGAAATGGATACTACCTCTTCTAGCTTTATCCATGATGCAATCAAAAATGCCCTTGATCTCATTCAAGATCTAAGAGATGCAAACTTAGAGATAGACGTGAAAAGTGTTAAAAATTATCTTAAAGAGAAAGTATCTAACGACTTCATAAGATGCGTTATTCGGTTTGAAGCTGAGATACAGGCTATCGTAGCAAAGAAGATAGTATGGGAACCTGAGATGCTACAATCGGACCCAGTCGAGAGAGAAGCTCTCTATCAGGCAACTGACAAGAACGCGCCTTTAGGCCGGTATCAAATAGCCGCTGGTGCCATTCAGCACCCTGATACAGGCTTGTGGCAAGTATGGCTGTCTACCAATGGACTCGACTTTAGCCAGCTTGCTGCATTCAGCGAGGAATCCAAGGCACTCAACGCGGTATCTCTTATCAAATTAGAAGCTCAATCAGGAACTTTCTATGATGAGGAGTTAGTGATAGATTTCTACCTATTCTTAAGAGAGCAGAGCGATAGGAAAGCGCTGCCATTACCCGACAACTTAATACGGAAGCTAGGACGAGATATTATCCACAAAGTGATAGAGATGCCAGTAAAGGAGTAACCAGTAATGGCCCTATGGATTAAGCTGTAAATCCTGGGATTTACAGCTTGCCCCACGCAAAACACTGTGCAAGTATGTCTTGACGAAGGTTGCCTGCTATGATAGAATCCCCAAGAAGCTGGTGTTTACAGAGAATAGACTGATCCCTGAAAAGGAAAACAACAACGCTTGGATGCGGGTGGGAGAGCTTCCTTGAGTGAATAGCCGAATGTTCATCCAGAGCCAACTTCTGGCTACCAAATTTTTTGTACCCGTCACGTCAGGTCCTCTGATCTCCCGTCCTCACCTGAGCGCTTTGCTCCAGGAGAGCCTCAAGTACCCTCTCACGCTCATTTCCGCTCCTGCTGGTTTTGGAAAAACTACCTCACTTTCTGCTTGGGGACAATCGTTCGCAGGAAACAACTGCCCACTGGCTTGGGTGTCCCTGGATGAAGAGGACAATGAACCGCGATTGTTCTGGACGTATGTCCTCTCGGCATTGGATCAGCAGGAGTCGCAGCGCTTTACCCCACTGTTGAAGTATCTGCAATCACCGCAAGCACCACCTTTGAGGCACGTGCTGACGGCGCTCTGCAATCTTGTGCAAGACAGTAGTCAGCACTTTGTGCTGATCTTGGATGACTATCACGTCATCACAGAGCAAGAGGTGCATGCCACCCTCTGGTATCTCCTAGAGCACCTGCCTCCCCAATTGCATATAATTCTGGCAACACGCGCTGATCCCCCCTTGCCGCTCTCAGTGCTGCGGGCACGCCAGCAGGTACTGGAAGTGCGTACGAACCAGTTGCGCTGTACAGTAGAGGAAACCAGGGCCTTCTTCCGTGAGGCCATGAACATCAAGCTTTCTGATCAGATCATCCAGGAGGTTACATCTCGCACGGAGGGCTGGCTGGTGGGTCTGCGACTGCTCGGTCTTTCTCTGCACGGGCAGATTGATCCTTTCGGCCTCCTGGAGGAGGTCAGTGGGAATCAGCGCTACATTCTGGACTATTTGACTGAAGTCGTTCTCCAAAGGCAGCCCCAGGAGGTGCAGACCTTTTTGCTCTCCACCTGCATTCTCGAGCGTCTCAATGCCTCGCTCTGTGACGCTGTCATGCAGCTGCATGACAGCCAGCAGATGCTGTGTCAGCTCGAGCAGACTAATTTATTTATGGTATCGCTGGATAGCAAGCGGCAGTGGTATCGCTATCATGCCCTCTTTGCCCAAGCCTTATGCTACCAGTTGGAGCAGACGCAGCCTGATCTGGTGCCCAACTTACACCATCGTGCCAGTCTCTGGTGCGCCGAGCATGACCAGCCCACTCAGGCCATCTTGCACGCGTTCAGTGCCAAAGAGTGGCAGTGGGCTGCTGATTTGATCGAACGGCAGAGTGTTGCCTTGAACACCCTCACCTGGGGAATAAGTAAACAGAAGGTGCTCCTGCTTCGAGACTGGCTGCAGCAGATCCCAGTCGATCTCCTCCATTCCCGCCCTCGCCTCTGTCTTGCTTATACCTGGATGTTGCTCTTTATTACCCCACAGACAGTGCTAGAAACCCGCCTTAACGCCGTGGAAACGCTGCTCACTGCTGAGCTCATGATTCAGAGACATCAGGAGAGGTCATCTGCTATGCTCATCCCACCAGCACGCCAGGAACTGGAGGATCTGCTTGGGGAGGCGATCACCTATCGTGCCCTCATCCGAAGCTATGATGAGGATGGAGAAGCCGCCCTCGCGCTCTGCCAGCGAGCCCAAGCCCTGCTAAGAGCAGACAATGTTGTTCGTGCGCACATCGCGGTTAGCAAGCTCTTCGCTTCTTATGCTTCTTCTGTCAACGACGCGGCGGCGGCTATCCAGATGGGCCTGCAAGCTGCCTCTTTGAGACAAGCGGCAGGCCATAGTGATCTGGCTATCAGCATCATGGGAGAGACGGCCTTGCACATGATCGGAACAGGGCACTTGCACCAGACACAGCAGCTGACACAGCAAGCCATTCTGCTGGGGCGCAAGCCGGAAGCATTTGTCTTGCCTGTCATAGGCTGGCCCATGGCTTGGCAAGCGGAGGTTCTGCGCGAGTGGAACCAGCTTGAGGCGGCACGCTCTTTGGCAGAGGAGGCCATCCAGCTCTGCGAACAGATTGAATCACCCCTCTCGCTCATTTTTTCAGCTATGGGGTACGCGATGCTGCTGCGTGTCTGTCTGTCGCGCAGAGAGTTGGATGAGGCTCACTCTGCCTTGCAGGAGTTTGAACGCCTCGGCATGAGCATGAACCAGCGTTACTATCTCTATTTGCATTCTCACTTCACCACGGTTGATCAGGTCAGGCTCTGGCTGGCCTGTAGAGAACTGGACCGAGCCACGCGTTGGGTTGAGCAGTTGGATATGAGTGAGCGACATGGCACGCTCTTTGCCCGCGAACGCGAAGAGGTGGCCTGTGCGCGTGTCCTCTTAGCACAGAACCGGCCTGTTCTTGCCCTGCAGCGACTAGAGCCTGTGCTCCAGAGAGCCATCAAGGGCCAGCGCTGGGGGCACGTGATTGAGATCATGCTCTTACAAGCCTTGGCGCACCAGATGTGTCAGCAAGAGATGCAGGCTCTGGACACCCTCTCCCAGGCAGTCCGGCTGGCCGAACCGGAGGGCTATATGCGAAGCTTTGTGGACGAAGGGCCTCCGATAGCTGTGATGCTCGCTCGGCTGCGGAAAGAGCAACGCAAAGACGGACCAACTCCTTATCTAGACACGGTGCTTGCTGCCTTTGCTAAGCAGAGCAAGACACATAAACATCAGCCCAAGCGGGTAAGACAGCACACAAGGAGATCTCTCCCAGACGGGTAGTGGTAAACTTGGGAATGGTGACCTGGGTTACATGAAGGCCAGAGCCTTTTCTTTGAGGTAAAAAGAGGAGGAAAATAGGGAAGACAAGCTTGTCTGCTAGTGCTGTGGAGTAACATACAAGCTTGTTGTATTCCCGCGAGAACTCTACTAATGTGACATACTAGCGATGAGAGAAGCGAAAAAGAGAACTACGCATAGCGAGAGAGCTGTTGCGATAATAGAGAGGACAAGTCCTGCTATTGCTAATCCTTTGCTACCAGTTTGAGCTTGCCGCAAACCGACTGCTGAGAAAATAATTCCCAAGATGGCAGAGATCACTCCAATGACAGAGATAAAGGGGATCCAAACAAGGATGATACCAAGAAGACCAAGAACGAAACCGGTAATACCCATACCGTTGGCCCCTCCTGGTGACCCCGATGGGTAAGCGGCATTTGGAGTTCCCTGTCCCTGGGATGGCCAATATCCTTGTTGTCCTGATGCTGGTGGGTAAGCGGCGTTTGGAGCTCCCTGTCCCTGGGGTGGCCAATATCCTTGTTGTCCTGATGCTGGTGGGTAAGCGGCATTTGGAGTTCCCTCTCCCTGAGGCGGCCAATATCCTTGCCCCTGTTGTCCGGGTGCTGGCCCATATTGGGGTGGTTGATGGCCGTATTGTGATGGTTGATCTTGAGATGGTGGGTAGTAGTCGCTCACGTATTGATTCCTTCCTCAATAGGGGACGTTATAAAATTAAGGGCTTTTGAACGGCATTAATGTTTGATGAGTTTATTTATGTGCATGTTTACACATAGGCGATATCAAAAAATAGTAGGCACTCATCATGAGAATGCCGTCAGTATCTATGGATTACCTTCTATAGTATACCTGATTCGAATCGTAAAGACAAGCAGTACCAACTATCTTAATATCTCATGAGGATTTCGCTTCAATGCTATCCTGTCGTGAAGCACAATTGCTAGTCCTTTCTTACTAATACTTTACATAAGATTTTAGTTTGTATATCATATATTTAGCTAGTCGAAGTGATAAGGAGAAGATATGCTAGAGCCTTCCCCTCAAGGTACTACTGTGTTAGCAAGAGCTTTGCTCGAGGTCGTACCAGTGCTCATCCGACGTATTCATGGTGATGTACCACTCGAATGCGGTCCTGCCGAAAAAAATCCAGGATTACGAGAAGTCTCTGAGTTGCGTGCAACTCCTGGTCAGTTGGCTCTCTTGCGAGTCCTGATTGACCATGGGCGTTGTACCATGCAAGAACTGGCAGAACATCTTGCTGTGGCTCCATCAACGGCAACTGCTATGGTCAAACGCTTGTTGGCGCAGGGATATATAGATCGCAATCGCGATGAGATCGATTGGCGTGCGGTCTGGGTCAAGCCAACCGAACGTGGTTGTCAGGTCTTTGCCGTCTTTGATCAGGCGCGTCTCGCTTCGTTGTCTAACCGTTTAGAGTATCTGAGTCAAGAGGAGCGAGATACTATTATTGCTGCGGTACCAGTTCTCCGTCGTCTGATAGAGATAGATCAATAGCCGTGGCATCTCAACTAAATTGTATAGATTTCTCACATTGATTTATGTCCATTAGTTAGCATATCATATAGTTAGATAATCGAAGTAATAATCTGGTGAGTAGAGGATATCCTAAGGTTCTCTGGATTTTTCAAGCTAGTTAGAAAGGATAAGGATGCGATCTTCCCATTTCTCATCTGTTGACGACGTGCAGTCAAATGAGATTGCAGCAGAAACTGAAGCAAAGTACGGTGATGGTTACCAGTGGACAGCACTTTCGGTCACGACTGTTGGTGCTCTGCTGGCCTCCATTCAAGGATCTGCCCTTCTGATCGCGTTACCGAATATCATGGCCGAACTGCATGCCTCATTCTTTTCGATCATGTGGATACTCTTAGGCTACCTGCTTATCCTAACGGTTCTTACGCCTATTGTCGGGCGTTTGGCCGATATGTGGGGTCGCAAGCGGCTTTACAATAGTGGCTTTATCGTTTTTACTATTGGCTCACTGATCTCTGGGTTGGCGCAGCCGCAGTTTCACGGCACAGATCTCATCCTAGGACGCGTAGTTCAAGGCTTAGGTGCAGCGTTGCTTGTCACGAACAGTACGGTGATAGTGACCGATGCCTTTAGAAAGGGAGACGTAGGGCTTGGGTTAGGTGTCAACCAGATTGCAGGGGCAGCAGGTTTCTTAATTGGCCCGGTTGTTGGTGGGTTGCTCACTGAGTGGTCATGGCGTTGGGTATTCTTGTTTAATGTTCCGATAGGGCTCTTTGGTGTGATTTGGGGGATATGGCGTCTACGTGAGCCTGTGCGTCCACTGGAGCATCAACACATTGACTGGTTTGGGTGTGTCACACTAGCACTTGGTCTGGCGGGCATTCTCTTGGCATTGAGTATGCTGGCTTTTCCTATGCTTCCTATTCCCGTTACCGTAGCTATTCTAGTGATTGGAATTGTGAGTCTTGTCCTATTCGTCGCTATCGAACCTTTTATTAAGGAACCAATTGTTCAGTTGCGCCTCTTCCGGAGCCGTCTCTTCGCGCTGGCAAATCTCAGCGGCTTGTTGAATGGTGTCGCTCGCGGTGCTGTCCTATTTTTGCTGATCTTCTTTCTACAAGGCCCTTATGGGAAAGATCCTCTTACGACAGGGCTAATGCTTGCACCCTTCGGACTGGCCTTTATGGCTATTGGCCCGGTGAGCGGGCGACTCTCAGACCATATCGGGTCACGGTTGCTTGCGCCAATTGGGTTGGTTATCTCTTCTATCGGGCTGTTGGGACTGACGACTATTGACCAGTCAACCCCGTTTTGGGAACTAACTCTCTTTATGGCTTTAATGGGCGGTGGTTCTGGCTTTTTCGTCTCTCCCAATACTAACGCCATTATGAAAGCAGTTCCACAATATTAGGTGGACTTAGGTTTATCACATAACGCGGGTCAGCCCCTTGCTTCCACACAGTTACACTAATTCCGAAAAACTGGATGGCATCACGTTTGAACATAAAGGATGGAATAAACTCAGAATTGTCCAGTTGTTCACGCCATTGTGTACATTGCTGATGAAACTCAGCAATACGCTGATCTAGTTTGTTATACTTTTCCTGTAATGCTTGCTCGTTTGCAAGCTGTGTTTGTACCTCTTGCTCCTGTTGTTCAAGCATGTGTAACTGTCTACTCAAAAACGCTACTGTTTTTTCATCGAGTATCTTTTTGCGCATTGCCGCACTGAGATTGTTACGAAGTGTCTCTTGTTCACGACGAATATCATTGAGGGTTTTGAGTGCCCGTTTTCGCTGTTGCGTAGCTGAATTTTCCGCAGTGAGTTGTTCTATTTTCCGATCAACCTCTGAAGGGTCACGGATAATTTCTACCGCTTTTTCCCAGACAGCAGTATCGAGTATATCTACGGAAATAGAACAGCCAGAACACGCACCGACACTACTGTATGGTTTAGCACAATTGTAGCTGAAATAGGCTACTTCTGTTCCATTTTTTCGTGTATTGCATCTTCGGAAGATACGAAGGGTTGTACCACAATACCCACATTTGGCAAATCCGCCACGCACCAAACTGTCTCTTGATGTCTGGTTGTTGCGTGTCGCCAATTGCTTGTTGCTTGAAACTCTTTGCTGTGCTTTTTCGGCAAGTTCCTTTGTCACAATTGCGGGAATATTCACAATCACTTGCTCTTCCTCACTGGTGTTGCGTCGGGCTGGCCTTTTATACCCTGGAACTCTGCCGATTGAGGCAGTAGTGAATTGGCGGCACTCTCCGTAATAGGAACTGTTTTTTAACATCCTGCTTATGACTTGCGGTTGCCAGGATGGCGGTTCTTTTACTCTATTGGATGTCATCCCTTTTGTCACAAAAGGAGAAGGAATACCCTTTGCGTTGATAATTCTGCAAATTTGGCGTGTTGATACTCCTTCTGCCGCTGACGTGAATATAAAAACAACAACGTCTCCCTCTGTCCACTCTGTTCCGTCTTCTTCAATGTGCACAATGGAAAAGTTACGTTCGTAGCCTATCCGTACTCCTTTCTCGTCATAAACGAATTGGTAGCCATACAGTCTGGTTCCACAACCTACTAATTTTGATGGTATGCCTTTTTCAGAGTCACCAAGAGCTTTTTCACGTTTTCCGTTTGTGGTTCTGCGAACCAAATCGTTGATTTCTTCTTCTGCCTTGTAGCCTTTGATGAAACGCATGATTTGACCCTCTAAAGAGTCATCATCAGCATGGTCACTTGGTTCAGTGGTCAAAATTCTGATACCAAGCTCTCGTAACTGCATTCTGAACATTTCACGTGCTAAGGCTTTTCTTCCCAACCCACGATCTAGTACGTCCATGCACAGCACATCAAATTCTTTACGCTCTGCCATCCCAAGAATACATTCCAGTGCTTCACGGTAGCGGTATTCAAGTCCCGTGTAGGTATCATGGATTGTATGGACAATACGTAGCTCCAACGGATCAATTAGCTTATCACGTACTTGTCGCTCTTGTGCGGCATGTCCATATTTCTCCTGTTGCTGTGGAGTTGACACACGGGTAAGTATCAATGCACGCTTTCCTCTGTAGTCTGGTTTCCCTATGCTTTCTTGCATTGGTTGTGCTCCTGTTTGTTTCCTGTGTCTTTGTGACACGTCACTTGTTAAAGTTCTCGTTTTATTTTTCTTATGCGTATGGCATTGTCCGATGCTCCAAACTCTCAGCGTTATATCAGCAATGACAACACGCTAGGAATATCCAGAGGCTTTTACCTCTCACAAAACGATACTATCAGTATATCCAAAATGGTAGAGTTATGGTGGTTTTGCCTTGGTATGCAGCTTCATATACAATGAAAACATATATGTTATTCTCATCAGAAGCGAAATGAGTGAAAAATTTCCAAAATGTGTTATTGCTGCTGGCTCTCCTGAATAAGGAGCTGCATAGCTGCTTCAGGGGGCATGTGTTTCTGCAATTCCTCAAAGTAACTGGCGACATTTTCCTGTCGTTTTGTCAGGAACTCATGTTGTGCAGTCGCAGTAAACCTACTAAACACAAATTGTGCCGACTGGTATTCAAGAGCAATTTGCTCTCTGATACGGGCAATTTCTGATTGACTCATTGGTTTCTTTTTCCCTTTATGACTCCACGTTCACGTGTATCTTGTCCACAGTATCAGGAAGTGTGTTTTGATTGTCTGGCATTTGAATAGCAGCAAAGCGAATATCTTTCCATTTCAGAAGAACCTGCACTGCCTGGTTACGATTTTTTCCGGCCACAAGACTTTTCAGATGCTGGAGATCCTGTTGACTAAATTGATACACTGCTGTTCCGTCAAGTAAAGCATGAATTTTCACTATATGCTCCTTTAATGAAGTTATACCAATGGTTAAGTGTGGCAATCCAACAGGAACGTAGGACACGCCAAGCCGTGTATGTATTGCTTGTTGGAATTGGGTATCTATTGCACGCGTTAGATCAGCATTGTTGTACGAAACAGCACTACACGTTCTTTGTACGCTTACAGTTATGGTTTTTGCTGCTGTTCCAACAGCAGGAGTAGAGAGCATAGTTTGAGAGCACATCGGGACAATGGTTTCTGTTGGCGGGACGTATCCAAGGAACGCTTTCTGTTGTTGCTGGTCAAGTTGCGACATGAGGGAATGGGTCAGCGTATCGCTATCGCTTTGGGTAACAATCGTGAAATCTCTTGCATCTTGACCGCCTGAAAACTGGTTATTTCTGGCAAACACATAATCACGACAACACGCACCGCTAAAATCTCCTGCCGGAATGTTCCCACTGGAACCAAGTGTCGTAACATGCGCAGAAATGGTTATTTGTCCGTTGACAGACAAATTTCCTGCTGGAATAGTTGCGTCTGCATTTGTGATAATGTGTGTTCCATCAGCAGCAATAAGCAGCGTACCAGAAGGAATAGTTTGCACTGCGGGAAGTGCATTAAAAAATGTGATGGTTCCCTGAGCAAAGGTTGCATCCTGATGACCTTTGCCTGTTGCTGGTGCTGATTGTGTTGCTGATTGACTGATTGGGCTAAAGATGTGTGCTGCTGTAAGCGTAATATCCGTTTGTGTGGAAACAGATCTTTTGACGCGGACAATCGTTACCGTTGCAGTTGTGTTGTAAACAAGCAAAAGGACAGTTGCCGTAATGGTGCTGAGTATCAGCAAACACGAACAGAGAAGTATAGCCCATTTCTGTGAAACAGGACGTTTATAAAAAGGTGGCTGTTTGACTTCTGTTACTTCTCCTTCGATGACCTCAATTTCTTCAGAGGATTGCTCAAGCAGCGTTACTGCAAGCAGAGACATTGCTGTTTCTTCAGGTGTCCACATTTCATTCATGTATGCTCTCCTGCAATTATTGCTGTTGTGGTTTGAATTGGGTACCGTCATTGTAGAGAATGTAGATGGTGCCGTTTTCTGTTGTAACTACCATATCCAGTTTATTATCTCCGTTCTCATCAACAAAGGTGATGGAGGTAATCGCAAGCTGGTCACTGCTGAAATGTCCAAGAAAATACACATGGGGGACAATTTTTGCCGGGTCTCCTTCTTCAATCTCAATAACATACAAGTATCCTTTGAGATTTTCTCCGGTAAAATCAGAGACACCGCCATGGCCGACATCTTCTCGAACGTGAATAGTACGGGGATAGCCATAGGTATTGTTATCATGCCATTTCTGGACTTCCGGCGCGATAACATTGGTAATGATGAGCGCAAACAGCACAGAAAGGCTTACTAACCCGACAGCCGTCATACAAAAGCCGAGAGAAAAAAGGCTGGTTTGGGAATGCTTTTCCTCAGTTACTTTTGTTTGGGTAAGGGCAACTCCTGAGTTGTAACGGCGGACACTAGTATTGGTTCTGGTCGAATACAGTGCATCTTCATCTATGGGAAGAGCTTCTGTTGTTGCATCAGCACGTACTCTACTAGCCCGCCGAGGAATTGGCTTATACAACAGTTCCTCCTTATGATTTTCCTACCGGACGAATAACAACTTGTCCCCATTCCGCAAGTTCAATATATGCCTGTGCTTTGAGCTTTCCCAACTGGCAGGGAGAACCTGAAACGTTGCAAAAAGGGTTTTCTATGGTGTGCATAAAAAAGACTGGCAGTAAAGGACGGTTTTTGTTTCCACCAGTAAGCATTTCTGGAAAGGTAAGGGGAGTCTCCCCAAAGTCAAAAAGCTGTGGCATAGACACTCCTGTATAGGCGATACTAAGGCAAACGAATCGAACTAAGCCTAGTATACCTGACAATAGCTGACATAAGCAAGGGGATAGACGGCTAATTTGAAAGTACAGTATAATTCGGTAAAAAGCGAGGTGCGAAAGTGGATAAACCCTATTTAACAGTGGATGACATCGCTACTTTGCTGGATATTTCAGTAGATACGGTACGAAATTATATTACTCGCAGAAATGACCCATTGCCGGCATATAAGTTGGGGAGAGAATATCGTGTAGAGCGGAAAGATTTTGATGAATGGATGAAAAGAAGAAAAATTGGCGAACCAAATAAAGACCACCCGGAAAAAGATCCTCAATAATATAGCAAGTTGTTCTCACATGTGACTATTGGCCAGTACAGGGTCTTTTGCTTTCTAAAAGAACACTGGACTACAGTCAATCCTTCGGCAGTTAAACCAAACTTGCACTGATTAGTATCATGAATATAGAAAGATGTATTAGTACCAATCTTGTGCAAGAGAGGTTTTCAATGAATGAGGATGATCCGTTTGCTTTGTTGCCAGTGCGAGTATTCTTGGCAATCCTTATTTGGTACGGCCGACTTCCGTACCGGAAGCGGGTCTTGGTTTTCTTTGCCGAGCTTGCTGTACTAGTTCTAGTGATGTGGTTGTTACTCCATTGGTAGGATAAGGAGTCAAGGGAAAACGAAAGTGTGTTTCATGATTTATTTGTATAAGCATTCTTTGTATCTATAAGATTTGGTAATCTGAGATACAATATTTGTGTGCTCTTGTGCTACACTTGAGATGGTAAATAAAGTGCAAAGCTCTATGAAAGTGCTGTAATCTATATGCAATGACAGCTTACCTAGTAAAAGTGAGAGTAGAAATATGATATAATCATATAAATGAAGCAAAACATAAAAAATAAAACAGGAAAAGTAAAGAAGATACTTCTAATCACAGGCATTATAACGGCAATACTCATCATTATCTTTTCTATCTTTATTATTTGGGAACTACCCTCTTTTGAGAAAGTGGAAAGTTATTGTTGGAGGGTATCGAATAAGCTAGCACCATCAGAAAAGAATAAACTACTTTTACCAACTAAAGAAGAAAAAAAGCAATTTCATGGAATATCTACAATTAGTCTATGGTTTAGAATAGAGTCACAATGTGAAAGGCAAGATTGGTATGATAATAAAATGCTCCTACCCAAATGAGCAGGAGCATCCCGAAGCTAACCAGCCAGAGCTTAACAACCGCTACTATCGTTAAGCACCCACTGATCAGTAAAGAAGTGAGGCAAGTTACTTAGCACCCACCATGAATGAACACCAAACCGTGTTGTACCACCATAATTCCCCCAGATTTGTATATCCTGTGAACTAAACAACTGATTAAGTGTTGCATTATACACAGAATAGCTAGCACCCGAAGTAATATAGTTTACCCACAGATATGCATGATGTCCTGCTATATCATCCGCTAACTTCGTCCATGCTTTTTGTGCTATGTCGTCATTAACTCTACCAATATCAACACCAGGATCAAGACCCCAACCCATCCCAAATGAACCGCATTGCCCTGTACTTGCATGAGCCACCGAGCCACCGACAGCACCCACAGACAGAACACACGCTAAGAGAACGGCTACAAAGAACACAGTCACAGATTTACGAAGGAGAGAAGCCATATCCTTTTCCCTTTATGAGACGTGGACATACAGTCTCATTGATGAAGAACAAAATGAGCTTTTTGCTCATTTTTAGGTACTAGCAAGGTGTTAATCCTTGCAAACAAAAAGAGCAAAGCACTACGCTTGCTTACTCCTTTGGAGGAGCGAGATTTCTGATCCTCTTGCACGCAAGTATACTCTGAAGTAGAATAAAACTGAACATCAAAAGTATCACGAAAGTATCAGAAATCTATCTTCTTGCCTTGTTAGAACAGAGTTGAACCCTCTAAAAACTATGGAAGAGGTTGTGTAACCGTGGCAAACAAGAAATATACTCCAAACACCTTACTACGACGAGCACGTGAGCTACAAAATCTGAATCAAAAAGAACTGGCGGATAAACTTGAGACAACGGCTCTTAATGTGGGTCGGTGGGAGCGAGGAGAAGTATTTCCCGGTAATTATTATCGTCTTAAGCTATGCGAGTTTTTTAACCAATCCGATGAAGATCTAGGGCTAATACGAGAGTGGTATCACGCTTCGAATGCCGAAGAAGATTTTACTCAATCCGCACCTGATACTGAGCAAGAAGAGAACCTGCCAGTTTTACCTCCCGTTCCTCCAACACAGAAGAACCCATTGAGAAAAAAACGTTGGTTGTCGGTTGCCATCGTCACATGTGTTGTCCTGCTCGGCATTGTTGGAGGTATGATCATCCCTAAGCTATGGCATCCAAATTCGCCCCCTTTTAGAGCAAATACCGCCGCATCAGGTACAGCAATCACTCCATGTGCTGCTGCTCCTACTCTTACTGATCCAGTAGATGGACAAATGCTGAACTCTCGCACTGTGACAATGACATGGGAGGCTCCACAAGGTTGTTTGCCTGATGGTTATACCGTTCGTATCAGTGCAAATTATGACCCAGAGGCGAAACCTTGGATAGTGGATACAGGGTGGGCACCAACCTACTACAAGTATACTTTTTCTACTGATGGCTCCTACTACTGGCATATTCGAGCTTGCAAGCCTTGTACACCTTTTCATCCAGGGAACTGGGCGATACGCATCTTTACTATCCTCACCGCATCAACTCCTTAAAACCTATGTCCACATTACTGTGCTTTGTCATAATTCTGCTCTAAGACGTTAAAAAAGTAAAAAAGGCAAAGTTACGAAAATCTACTTTTTTAGCCTTAGTGCCGTAGAATGGCTATTCTGCAAACCGCCTTTTCAAACCCGTGAATTGGCAGATAGCCTATTGGTTCTACTTTTATATAGAGGACGGGTTAATAATGTAAAATAGCAGGACGAGTAGTTCTTAGTTGTTACTCTTCATGAAAGACAGGGAAAAATGAGTTCTTCAGAATTCCTGATAAAATGTCCTCATTGTGAGAATAAAGCGAATTGCAAAGTAAGGACAACGTATACTCAGCACGATGATGGAATAGTGGCATGGTATTATGACGAGATTATTTGGTATATTCTTGAATGTCTTTCATGTGAGGGCGTTATCTTATTACGAGAATGTAAGAAAGATCGTGCTAGGGACGTTGAGTGTAAAATAGATATTCTTTATCCTTCATCAGAAAATAAACTTATAGGTAGTAATATTCCAGATAATATTAAAGAAAAGTATGAGCGGGCATTAAAAGTACAGCGAATAGAGCCAAACGCATTTGCTGTAGCAGTAGGAAGAACTTTAGAGGCGATATGTATACACGAGCATGCTAATGGAAAGACGTTAGCAGATAAGCTTCATAGTTTGGCGAAGGGAGGTCGCATTCCAGAAATGCTTGCAGAGATGGCAGGACAGTTGCGGCTACTTCGAAACATGGCTGCGCATATTGATGCCGATGAGGTATTAGAGGAGGATGTGCCTATAATTCGAGAATATCTTGATGCTATTTTGGAGTATCTGTATGTAGCACCAGCGAAAATAGCAAGATTGCAAGCTAGGCTAGATAGAGAAAAAAATATCAATGGCTTTTGAGTCAATCGCATAGTCATAATGTCAGGGGATTAATAAGCTAATTTATTTGGTATGTTTAGTTTGGATTTCTTGCATGCATAGGGAAACAAGGTATTTTTTTGGAAGCGTATGAACGGGAAGAGAAAGCAACCAGCTCCAGCTACAATTAAAAAATTATTTGCTCTTTCAGGAAACCTCTGTGCATTTCCTGAATGCCCAGACCATATTGTAAATACTGATGGAAGTTTAATTGGGCAAATTTGTCATATCGAGGCAGCAGAAAAAGGTGGAGAGAGATATAATCCTCAACAGACAGATGAAGAACGTGCGCAATTTGAAAATTTGATACTTCTATGTGCAAATCATCATATTGTTACTAATAATGAAGAAATATATACCGTTGCAGTGCTTAGAGAAATGAAAGCCCAACATGAAGCAAATTTTTTAGATAAGCAGTATACAGTACCAGAAAAAGCACTTGAAGATGCAATAACACAAACGTTTACTCAAGTAAATAATAATACAGGTTTAGGACAACAAATTAATGGTCAGTTAATTATTGTAAACCAGCATGGATTAGCGGCATCTGATGTTATTTCGATAGTAAAAGAATTGTATGAAACAAATTTTTTAAAATTAGCTCATGATGAGGCGAGAAAAGAAGCAAAGAAAAATATAGCAAAGTTTGAAAAGAAATTCTATGAAAAAATTGCTGTTCAGCTTACATCAGAAGAATGTCAAAAATTTTCTGACCCAGATGTACAAGTTGGACTGTATGATGCAATTAAGGCAAGCGCAAGAAAAGATAACGAAAATTTGAGAGAAATGTTAACTTCATTAGTAATCGAAAGAGTAAAAAATGATGATATTGAATTAAAGCAAAAAGTACTTAATGAAGCTATTGCAACAGTAAGTAAAATTACTGTCGACCAGATGAAAATATTGACGTTATGCTTCAATTTTAAGCACTCACAGGATAGAGGTGTTTTATACTGGGAAGATTTCAAATTATTTTTAGATAAGTGTATCAAACCTTTTATTGATTTCAAGGGTACTCAAGCAGAAATTCTGCATTTGCAATATGCTGGTTGCGGCAGAGTTGGCGAAGCAACATTTCAATTTTTTGATCTTTCTCAAGCGCTAAGACAAGTCTATACCTTCTTTTTCTTAAAAGGCTTCGAAAAAGGAGAGCTTGATACGTTAGGGCTTCCTTCTGAAATTTTATCTGAAATAACGACTGAAGATACAGACAATGGAAAAATTTATATGCGATTTATGAATACTCAACAGCTAAAAGATTATCTTGGACAAAAAGAGCAGTCAGATTTTTTAATTAAAAAAATACTTTCGGTTTATGAACAAAATATTCTTCCAAATACGGAGATACAAGCAAAAATTGACAATGAAGTACTATGGATGAAACAGGTCTTTGAAAAATTTCACAATACACAACTGAATCAGTTAAGCTTAACCTCTGTTGGAATGGCGATAGCAATAGCATATTTTGAGCAAGTAACTAACTCCAAATTAGATATTGATATTTGGATTAACTAGTACTCAATAATGCAGAAAAACTGAGATACATGGTTGACAGACGATGCTTTCTCTTCCTATGCTTGCTTATATCGTGGGAAAACTGGAACACGAACCATCAGAGCAAGCATATCAGCAACTACCTTTCGGAGAATGGGAACAGCAGCCAATCGAAGAAATCACCCTCGATCATTGTATTGTTACCTCGCCACCAACCTACACAAAAAACGGCAAAGGGTATTTGTGGGAATGTATAGTCTTTGCTCCTCCTGATCTTTTCCACCAACAACAAAATGACACTTACCATTTACATGCCTCAGCGTATGCCAAAGAAGCCCACAAAAAGCGGTTACAACCTGGGGATGTTGTGCTTCTTACAGGAACACCAACATATACCCAGGAAGTTACCTTACAAAGTGGGGACACGCAAATAATTAATCATCTTAATGTTTCGGCACTCACTATCCAGACACGCGCCCAACGGCAAACCATTGTTGTGTTTGATGCAAAAAATAGTAAGTAATAGAGATAAGGACATATATTTTCATCCCTGATACTCCTTACCAGTTTTGAGCATAGTGTAAACCATTGAAGCAAGAACCTTCATCAAAGAGACAAGTGCTTGAGATTTCGTTTTCCCTTCTGCTACTTTCTTCTGATAATACTCTTTTGATTTAGGATTGCGCGTTAATTGAACAAGAGCAGCATAAAAAAAGATGGTGTTGAGGCTGCGTTTCCCTGCATTATTTCTCATAAAGCTTTTTTTTGTACCAGAACTCCTTTCTTTGGGAGCAATGCCAGCATACTTGATATACTTATCTTTTGCGGAAAAGCGTTCAATGCCATTCGTGTGAGCAATAAGACGAGCAGCGATGATGATACCAATTCCTGGAATAGTGGTTAAATTATTCCCTTTGTTTTCTAAAAGCTCAGTGAAAATGTGTGTAAGTTCTTTCTTCGCCTTTTTAGTTTCAGAAAGTCTCTGTTCTCTCTGATCTATCATTCTTGTTAAAACAGCCTTTTCATCTTCTGATGTACTCAATTTATACTCTCGTCTTAGTTTGTGCAACTGGTTTTTATATCGTGTTCCCTCAACAGATAGCTCTTCATAAAACCATACATTTTTTCGTAAACTGAGCATCCAATCAGTAAGCTCATGAGATGTTATCCTTGGAAGCAGATCAAGTTTTCTCGTTACTATCTCTGCAATGAGCTTTGCATCAAATGGGTCTGATTTATCTCCTCGTGTACCATAGGTTCGTTGCTGTTTTGTATATTGCGGGTTCACTTCATAAACCTGTTCATAATTCTTTGATAAGAGAGCAGAGAGTAACGCATGTCGAGCATTGCCACCACCTTCAATCCCAATAACAATATCCTTTGTTTTTTTCTTCAAGGTAGGGAGCCAGGAGAGAAATTCTTGTATGCCTTCATGTGTATTCTCGAACTGCAAGATGCCTTGTTGTTCCTCAAATCTATTCATGGCAAGAGCCGTATGTTCTGTGGGGTGAGCATCAATACCAATAAATATTGCCTTATTTAAATCAAGTATATTTTTCATACGATTTTACTACCTTGTGAAAGACACAAGATAAAATACCAGTGTGTGTATCTGAATGAAAATGAATACTTATGTTATTCAGCAAGATATTTAAAAAATATTGCAATACTTTATGTATCAAATATTCATTCAAGCAAAGAGAAGAAGTGGTAATCTAAAAAGATCAAATCCTTTCAAATGGTTCGAATGGATTGAAGTATACTTGAAAACCAGACTTCTTCTCTCATTAAATCTATTAAGTTTAATAGTAGCATAATGCTTCTTAAAATGTCATTAAAAGATTCATCATACTTGACAATACTTTAGCACATAAGATACTTTATGTCAATATACCATTAATGATGACATTTCTGTATTAAAAATATTATACAGTATTTACGCAGTATTATATAAATTTCTGATAACAGTTCTTTAGTAAAGTTTCTGTTATTGATAAGACATGCGCATGTCAGAGTTGAGCACAGACATAAAGCACCTCCGCCACATCGCCTCATGATATGGCTTCCGCTTTCTCTCTCGCAGTAATAAGTATATCAGGCATGTGGTTCCACAGGTCAAGAGATAAAAAAATTGGATTTCATCAAGAAAGAAAAGATATATAAACATTTTTTACACATCTATCATTCATCGCGAGATGGTTAGTTTTGTACTCAGCATATGACGAGTCAATAATAAAATACGAAACACCACACCATCGTAATCCCATCAATTGTAACTGTCTATAGGATGTGTACGAGATATAAAATTCCTCAGTGATACAGTAATAGGTATAGACGTGATGTTAGACTCAATGCGTCTATTGTAAAATGTCCTCAATCCAGATGAGTTATAGGCTGAGTGGTGTTTTGTGTGTTCGCTCTATCGAGCGAAATGCAAGGGGGAATAGGTGTCGCGCAAAGGCGCGAGACTTTGGTATTGGCGGGCGGGAGCAGCGGTGGGGGTCGGGGGCCGCTACGCTAAAATTGCCACTTATAAAACAGTTCCCCGAACTGTTTTGTGCCAATTTTGCCCCCGACCCCCACCGCTGTACAGATTGTTACACTTCCTCCTTTCTCTCGTTAATTTCACAGTGATCAATAAACAACACCCCGCCCGCAAGGATTGATCAAAAAAAATTTTCATTCCCCCTTGACCCCCTGAAAATTTTTTTTGTTTACTGATGGTGCTACCGCACAAGAACATTTCCTCCCTGAAGAGTGGTCACACTTTTACAAGAGAAGGACACTCAAGTTTCCTCTTTTGCAAGGGTAAAATACACGCTCATACCTTGCGCCCTTGCACAATTCACCTTCTGTTTTTCGCTTCATCAAGTACGGGAAGCAAGCAAGCTTATTTCCCCAAAATCATCAGAGGAAAGAGCGAGCGAATAAATTAAGGAAGGAGGTGATATTCATGTCAAGAAAAGATTATAGGTTGGTTGCTAATAGTTTGAGAGAACTCAAAAAAGGTAGTCCTCTTCCGAAAGGTTGGGATAGGATCATAGATTGTCTTATAACTGTATTTCAAAAAGATAATCCTAGATTTAATAAAAAGAAGTTCTTGGATTATATAGAGCGATAGTTTTTCTATCAATTGCTGAGTCTGGCACACTCAGCAAGAATAGGCGAATTATAGCTGATGATGGAGAAGAAAGTATGAAATTAGAGGATATAAAAACATATCAAGTGAAATTTATATTTTATGTTCATGCAGATAGTAAAGAAAAAGCAGAAGAAAAGGCATTATTACTCTTTCGTACCAAACAGCAAAAACCAGAGATGGAAACAAGTTTGTACTATCACTGAGTTAAAAATAGTCTTTCTACTCTGTTCAGTCTCGCAAACTAAACAGGAATAGGCAAATTATTATTGCTGAAAAAGGATATATGCAAAATAAAGAGTCCACAAAACGGACATTTTATGGAAGAAAGGAGAAGAAAAAAATAATATAAAAGGACTATGATATAATCATACATATAAAGCAAAAGATGAAAAATATAACTAAAGGAGGAAAAGCAGTAAAGGATTTTTGGAAGCTAACAGGGGAAAAGTTACGTTTAACTGGATATATAATACTAGTTTTTATTTTTGTTGACGCAATCACATCCCCATGTATTCATACAGTAAAGTATCTTACTTATCCTATTTGTGAACTACATCATATTCTCTTTGAGCCTCAAAATAATGCATATTCATATATAGATGGCTATTTAGCTTTTGCCCTCCTTTTTTCTAATATATATCACTATCTTCTCAAAAAAATACGGCATGGTCAAAAACCACACCGTATTAAAAAACCATAGTTTTACCTGCTTACAAACCTATCACTTTACAGTAACCAGGTTCAAGCTCTTGCAGGATACCACCAGACAACTGCTCTTGTACCGCCGAACAGAGATCAGCTCGTAATCTCTGATCATTCTCAACCTGTGTAAGACACCCTCTATCCTTTAAGCATGATTTTAGTAATTCAATACCGCCATTGCTAGCAACATTAACAATTGCTTCTGAACAACCCGCACCCGGCAATAACTCAACAAGAGCAACCAACACCGCAGCCACTTGTTGATCATTATCCGAGTTAGAAGTAGCAACATAAAAATCTAGCTCACTAAGTTTTTCCCCTCTCGCGAGTAGCTTGACTGCTTTGTAACTATTGCCTACTAAAGCAATAGTACAGTTAAAGGCCAATTGTCCCCCATAGTTTTGTAACCCACTCTTAACCTGCTGAAAGATATCTGAATTAGAACCCCCTATAGGAACATTATTTAACTGTGCAGATGGAGGAGGCTGTGAATTGCTTAAATCTGGTGTTGGTACTATCGACTGAGAAGATGTCCCCACAGTGAACGTACCGCTACTCTGAGCAACAGCACCACCTAACCCATTCTGTTTTATTTCTGCATTAATAGTGTATGCTCCAGACAAGGCATCATTTGGTACTGTTGCTGGAGTATAAAACCGCGAAGCACCAACAGGCATACTAAGACTAAATCCCTGATTAAAAATGTAAGTATGTTTCGAAGTCCCTGTTAAAGCCTCATAGCTGACAACTACAGAAATTGCACTTTGCCCTGCATTGTTAGCATCAATATGGTAATAAATAGCATCCCCAGGAAGAAACGTACTCTTCGATTGCTGATTAGCATCTGTTGTATAGACAGACTGAATACTAAGTGTTTGGCCTGCAGCATGAGCAATATTCTGTCTAACAGGAAGCTGATAGAGACCAACACTCCACAAACAAACGAGTAGAACACTCACGAAGAACACGGTCACAGACTTACGAAATGAAGCAGACATGCCCTTATTTCTTTCTATGAGATCGTCATCTCATGGAGAAACTAATTGAAAATACAATCTATCTTGACTATCTACAGAGGAAAATTACGGAGGACAGGAAAATACCCCTACCATATAGAATAACACAACCAGTCAATATCTAAACTAACAATAATAAGTCACACAATAGTACATATAAACAGCAATGAATACTAAAAAATTTATATATACAATAATCCTCTTTATACTAATATACCCATTAAATGCCCTTCTACTCCCAACCAACCAGCAAGAAAAGCTAGGCTGTTAGTTAGAGGAAACGACGAGGTTATATGTTTCACCACAACACACCACCAAAGGGAAATCATATATAGGGTATAATCCCACATAAAGATACAAAATGCGCCATACAAGCAACAAGTACCAGCTCGTAAAACTAGTAATCCCCCAGATCACACCAGCAATATCCAAAAGTAAATCATTTATCCATAAAACGAGCAATATATGGACAAAATTAAAAACACTATGCAAAACAAGCAATTAAAGATAAACCAATTGTCCATATATCCATCCATAAATCAAATTCCACTTATTGCATTTTATCTTGTGTGACGTGACTACAACACACCCCCTGTGCTCTTTCATCAAACGGACGGAGCCACGCCGGAGAGAGATACAACCAATCGCAGGAGTAAGGAAAACTATATTTCCCCACGCCAATTCTACCATTTCCCCCTATTTCATTGCAGTATTGAAAAAATACCTCTACTTCCGCTAGTATCCTTGTATCCCATGCGGGATATGCTTTTTGTTCCTTGAAAACTAGCAAAGAAAGAGAGGTCTGCATGAAGTATACCATGTATGCCAAGAACTTCCGTTCTCGCAGGAAGGAACTCCTACGAAAAGGGAGAGCAGATTTGGCGTTTATCGACAGTGTTGTGCGCCGTTGTATTGCAGAAAATAGTCAGACAACAGAACAACAGGAGGTATTACATGGAGCAATCGAAGCTGAACAAATCGTTTGAGATTGCCAGTGTCAGCAGGGCTGATTTGCAAACTATCTTCTCTTTGGAGGAGATTGCGTGTTTCACCAATGCAGACATGAAGGAAATTGCCAAAAAAATGGGCGATCTGTATTGCGACCTTGCATATTGGCAGGACTTAGAATCTACTGCTAAAACGGTCTTGGAAGAAAGACAAGCCCGAGATACCAAACGTCCTGCTAAGCCAAAGAACTTGTGTGCCAAACGGATGACACCCGAAACCGCGTATGAGGTTTGGCAGAACGGCACTTTTACCTACTGGGTACTGAAAAAGTATCAAGCCCCAGAGCAGGAAGCCAAAAACAGGTACGCTCGCTGGTATTGCGCTGTAATAAGTCCATTAACGGAAAAAACATTCCAATATGGAGATACCTACGTTCGAGAAATCACTGTTGGCGGCTACAAAATCGCGAATCCTTTAGCAATGAAGCAGGAAGAAAAGCAATGAAGCAAACCAATCCTGTCGGGCTAGGGAAGCAAACGTGGAAACATCTCCAGGAAGTCACCCGATTTGGCTATTCCTCAAATGATGTTTTCAGTGATTTTGTTGCCATTTGCCTGAGTGCATTGCTGTCCTTTACGGACAATATGCAGTACGCCGATATTGCAGACCGACTTGCTGAAAACAAGTTAACTGGTGTGTATGAAGAGCGGTATATGCAGTTTGTTGGGAAATACAAGGAGAACAAGAGCCGGAAATTAGGGGAACGTCCGATGGACTTTTTCACAAGTGCATGGGGACATTTACAATCCGAAACTCAGGAATGTCAGCAGGATGTTTTAGGCGACCTGTACGAGTCCCAAATTTCCCTTGGGGAGCACGGCCAGTTTTTCACACCCAGTTCGATTTCCACCATGATGGTGCAGTTGCTTGGAGCTACAGGAGAAACAATTTCAGACCCTTGTTGTGGCAGTGGAAGATTTTTCATTAGTATGGCGAAGGCCAACCGAGATCTCCACTTTTATGGCGTGGATGTTTCCCCAGTCTGTGCACGGATGGCAACACTCAACATGTGGTTGTTTGACCTCAACGCGGACATCTACCAGGGGAATTCCCTTTCAATGGAAATGTCCTACCTGTGGCGTGTCCGCAAGGGCGGGTTCATCTGGGAAACAAAAATAGATCCCAACAAAGTCCTCCCTAGTGTGGAGAAACCGCCTGCATTACCGGAAAAACCAGGGAAACAGCCCACAGCAAAGAAGCAGGCACCAGAAGCACCAGTAGAACAGCAAACCCTTTTTGACCTATAACACGACCCAGAGCGTAGAAAACCGTGAAGTAGCGATCTTTTCTCAATGGCGAGTAAATATTCGCGAATTCTGAAACGGCTCTAAAATTGGTTACAATTACCCCTGAGAGGCAGATATATGATGGATTTTCCCATCGTTTCTTTTTATCTTCTCAGGGGTTTTTATTATTTTTCAATCTTTCCTTACTATAACGGCAGAACACGCTCACTGCGTGCAATCTCCATTTTCGCTTTTTCCGTTCACATTCGTCAGAAAAAAAGCAACGGCTCATTTCGCTTTGCTCCATTCGCCACTTCTTTCCTTCCTCATATTCACTCCATGCGCTCAGATAGTATTGTCCTCCGTTCGCGCTTGAGGTTCTTTCGGTGGTTCGTACCTCGGACGCTTTGTTACTGGTTGGAGTCCCAGCAGAGAAAATCCATTGACGGTTTTTTCTTTACCGTTTTTCCCTGTTTCTTTCCAGGAACGCTTATAACAGGTAAGATCATATTCTTTTCCTTTAACCGCACCATCGAGTAACGCAACATTTTCATCAAAGGCGGCAACCGGCCACCAGACGGTATTATTAACCACAGCTGGTTTTTCTGCATCGGGCAGAGTATTGGTATAGCTCCATAATGATCGGTGCGGATGTTCGGCAAAGGAAAAAACTGCCATTGCTCCTCCAGTGGGAGAGGAAAGCCGTCTGATTTCCGTACCAATGCGTCCGCGCAGCATCACAGGCTGTTCTTGTTCTTTTGTTTCTGGGGAAATTGTCACAGGGGGAAGTGATTGCATATCAGGAGAAACAGGTGTTAACGCAGCAGGGACGTGCAGATGTACTGCATTTTCAGGAGTAACAGCCATAGTAAAAATCACGGTTTCCTCGTGTTGTACCCGTACAAACAGGATGTCTTTTTCGTTTCGGTAGACAAGGACGGTATGCGTATCATCTGCAATTTTTGCAGGCATGGGTATTGGTTCAAGAGAGGAAGGATGGATTTCTGGTCTGTTTTCTTGATTTGGCATATGGAAGAATTGGGTATAGCATAGAAAAGTGGGGAATAACTGTCAACAGTTCTATAGCAGTTTATAATTGAATATTGTATTTATAAGTAATTATATATATAA
>Ga0207416_1000917_pt1 | contig 44127 bp, 34 predicted proteins | sample PaiPotPPM11metaG_FD_184107 | JGI IMG/M metagenome (GOLD analysis project Ga0207416, IMG submission 184107) | Iron sulfur acid spring bacterial and archeal communities from Banff, Canada, to study Microbial Dark Matter (Phase II) - Paint Pots PPM... ...
ATAGAAAGAAGAATAGAATTTCTCACTGGATTTTTGTCGAGCGCCTTATTAACGCGGCTTCCGTAGAAGTGACCAGTTTGGCGTCCCAATTCGAGTCGCCACGAGAGATAGCTCCCGGATTGTCGGCAAGCCGGAAGTAATCCGACCGTGGAGCGCGAAGTCTCCATGGACTCATGCATAGAAGCTTAACTACACGAAGGGTGTCACTCTCAACCACTTCTCCTTGTCCCAAAAAACTGCTCAACCGCACCGGCAAGTGCCTCGGGACTCAAAAGCACCGATCCGTGGTTCCCGCCTTCCAGGGAACGGTAATCCGCATGCGGAAGTATTCCCGCCAACGCTTTCGCCCCGCTGTGAAAGAACACTTCACTTCTGCTCCCAACCGTTATCAGCGTTGGCGTTGTATTTGACACCCAGCGTTCCTTTGGCAGAGGCTTCCCGGTTTGAGTTTCTTCAAGGATCGCGAGGTCATAGGGCAACGTGTGCGCCATACCCACCATCTTTGACCATCCCGGCATCAAGAATCGCATCAGCGTTACCCCAAAGGGGGGAATTCCCATCCCTTTTGTGAAAAATAGCTTCACGGCATCGTTGCGGCGGCCCGCTGCGACAAGTTCTGTAATCTCATTGCTAAGGTCGTTTGGCATGGGCGGGCGGCTCTCGTCTACGATAAATGGCGGTTCGTACATGAAGAGCCCTTTCACTTTCGTTCCAAGGCGGGTCGCCGCTTCGAGTGCCAGCACCGATCCGGAAGAACTCCCAAACAGAAAAACCAGCCCGCCCGATTCTTCAATCAAAGCCTCTATATCTTCGACTTCGCGCTCCACGGCGTATGGATGCGTATCCCCGCTCTTTCCTCGCCCGCGACGGTCGTAGTTGATGACGGTGTAGTGCTCTGAGAGCAGTTTGGCGAAACGTTTGGTGCCTCCTCGATCAGCCAAGGCCGCGGCCACCAAAATTACCACCGGTCCTTGCCCTGTCTTTTCATAAGCAATCGTAGTTCCGTCTTTTGACCTTACGCTTCCTTGTTCCGCGCCCACTGTCACTCCTTCCCTGTCGAACGCAACATGAATCGCTATCAAGATGCCGACGATGCCCACCAGCAGGAAACCGCCGAGCACCGCTATGCGCTGTAGAATTCGGCGTACCCGGCGTGCTTCTATCTTCTGGTTCATGCTCTTGACTCCAATGAAAGGCCTGCCCTCGCTTCCAAAACTTCCGCCAGCCTGTCATAGCACTCGGCCGCGCCATGTTCCATCCCCGAGGCAATCACTGCGTCACGAACGTCCTTTGACGGATAAAGAACCGTGCAGGTAAAAGTCGTCTTTTCGTTTTCTTCGCGCAGCAGCAGCGTGTTTACCGTTTCACCTGTGTAATCGTCATAGGCTTCTGTGGAGACAATTCGTTCTGGTGGATCAATCTCTCGATAGACACCGCTCATCCTCATCTCCTTGCCTTCAGGCGAGCGCAGGATCGAACGCCATCTGCCGCCCACTCGCAGATCAATCTCACTTACAATCAGCGACCATCCTCGCGGTCCCATCCACCGCTTGAGTAACTCGGGCTTGGTCATGGCCTCGAATACCATCGCACGGGGAGCGTTGAATACCCGTGTCAAAACCACCTCGCAATCGTTTTTCAACGTGACTTGCAATGTTCCGGTATTTCTCATGACTCTTTCCTCCGGCCTTTCCGGCGTTCTTTCTTTCTTTCAGTTGCTTTCATCTCTTCCAGCAGATCATCGAGCCTTTGGAAACTGCCGCCCCAGAACTCTCGGAACTGTTGAAGCCACTCGGTCGCGGCACCTAACCCCTTGCCTTGAATCCGCCGAGGCCGCCGCTGCGCATCCTGCCCGCGTGTAATCAACCCGGCGCGCTCCAGGACTTTGAGATGTTTCGAAACCGCCGGCTGGCTCATCGCGAACGGCTTGGCAAGTTCCTTTACCGACGCCTCGCCAGAGGCAAGGCGTACCAGAATCGCCCGCCGAGTTGGGTCAGCGAGGGCGGCGAACATGAGGTCCATTTGGCTTGGAGAACTCATTGCATAACCCATCAGTTCTACAACTGAATGGTTATGCTACTTTCTGCGAGAAAAGTCAAGTCGCATGCCGCAATCAACATGGTGCTGCGCACGGACGTGCGTCGGGTAGTGTCGAGGGACGGTTTGTCTTGGTGCAATTTGGCGGGATAGATTCTTAGACGAAGCCTGCCGTTTTTGCCTTGAATCCTACCGGATTACCCTCGATAGCTCTCAGTATTCGATAAGTCATCGATGGTCGGCTACTCGGAAGTTGGCCAGAAGCGGTGTTCGAGGACGTATTGGGTGAACCCTCGCGGCAGTTGAACGATTAGCGCGAGAATTGGAAACCAACCCGCCAGAATTGTATTGACACGGCAATCGTCGCTCTGGTATTCTATTTCCGTTTAGAAGTGTGCCCCGCTTCCGCGAGTTTCCCCCAAAATCCCAAATCTTTCTGTCTGGAGATTTCCGTGTCCACTCGCTCCGTTGACCGCGGCGTTCACCCCGATGAAATCGGGGTGGTCACACTTGAAAACGACCGCTCTGCGGTCGCGCGTGACAAGGACCGCGCGTCCTTGTGTTCTTTCACGCTCACCGATGGCCGCCACTGCCGCACTCCGCGCCGCGACGGCCATCCGCACCTTTGCGCCTTCCACGCCCGCAAAGAAGCCCAAGCCTCGCCGGCGACTAAGCCCGGCTAGGCTATCGCCTATCACCTCTCCAGCAGCTTCGCGTCCGCCTGCGATCTCATCTCCGCCCGGTAGCACAGACACTCCTGTCTGTGCTCTTCTCCGGCGCTCCTCTATACGCTTTCGCAATCCGCCTAAACGCACCTAGCCCAGCAGAGGTCACCCATCGCGGGGGAACTGTAATCGTTCTCCCTAACGCGAACGTAAACCCGACGCGGCCCGGTTTTGGGCCAAGTCTGCCCCAAAACAAAGCACACCGAGCACGAGTTATGTCTACTTCCAAATCATTTAGAATCAACACCTGCGCGCACATCCACAAAACATTGATTACAAATAACTTACTTAGAAGTTAAACTATTTAGAATCAACACTTACAAAAAACCGGGGGAGGGGTGGAGCACAAACTCGGGTACGGACCGGGCACATCCCTGACAGAACAGACCGGGCGCATACCTGACACTTTCGGAACTTTGGCAGATGCGTGTAAAACAAGCGCATGCCATGGAAAACGAGCAGTGTTATGGAAGAAAAACTTCGATTTATCTTCGAGCACGAGTTACAGGAACGCACCATGACTGAACTCTGCGAACGCTACGAGATCACCCGCCAGACCGGGTATGTGTGGTTACGGCTCCACCGCGAAGCGGGAGCCGCAGGGCTAATGGAGCAGAGCCGCGCCGCGCACCGGCATCGCAACCAGATGCCGGAGGAGATCGAGCAGCGGGTGCTGGGGCTGCGGCAGGCGCATATGCGCTGGGGACCGCGGAAGCTCAAGCGCATTCTGGAGCGGGACGAGCCGGGGCGCAGCTGGCCTGCGGTCAGCACCATCGGAGCGCTGCTGCAGCGCGAAGGTTTGGTGGTGCCCCGCAGGAAGCGCGTGCGCACCGCTCCGTACACCGAGCCGCTGGCGCATGCCGACGGACCCAACCGCGTGTGGTGCGCGGATTTCAAGGGCTGGTTCCGCACCGCAGATGGGGAGCGCATCGATCCGCTGACCATCTCCGACGCGCACAGTCGGTATCTGCTGCGCGGCCAAGCTGTGGAGAAGACCGACACGGCCCGCGTGCAGGCCATCTTTGAAGCGGCTTTCCGCGAGTACGGCATGCCCGCAGCCATCCGCACCGATAATGGCGCGCCGTTTGCGAGCCGTGCGCTGGCCGGGCTGTCGCGGTTGGCGGTATGGTGGATCAAGCTGGGCATCGTGCCAGAGCGCATCGCAGCAGGGCATCCGGAGCAGAACGGAAGACACGAACGGATGCATCGCACGATGAAACAGGAAGTGGCCCAGCCGCCAGCAGCCAACCGCCGCAAGCAGCAACGCGTTTTGGACCGCTTTCGCCAGGAATACAATGAGGTGCGTCCCCACGAAGCGTTGGGAATGCGCACGCCGGCAGAGGCCTATGAGCCATCTGCGCGAAAATATCCGGAGCAGGTGCCTGAACCGGAGTATCCAGCGAATATGCTGGTGCGCAGCGTGCGGCGCCAAGGTCATTTTCGTTGGAAGAAAGACGAGGTGTTTTTGAGTGAGGTTCTATGGGGCGAGCAGGTGGGCCTGTTGCAGGAAGACGACCGCTGGTTCACGGTCTACTTCGCGCAGCATCCCATCGCCCTATTCGACAGCCAGCAACTGCGGGTGGTGCCTCTGCTCACAAACTCCAAGCTAGGGGAGGGCGAAGGGGACGCGTCCCCTTCGCCCTCCCCTAGTCCACTTGTCGAACGGGACCAGAAAGTGTCAGATATGCGCCCGGTCTAAAGTGTCAGGGATCCCCCCCGGCCACACACTCGTCCCGAACAGCCCGACTTTCGAGCTTCCATTTTCGAATTTCGTTCTTCCTTTCTCACTACTCCCTACCCACCACTAGCTTTCTTTTCCCCGTATAATGTGCCCTCAACTCAAGGAGAGCACACCATGCACTATCGCAAATTCGGCCGCGCCGGATGGAACGTCAGCGAAATTGGCTATGGCATGTGGGGTATGGCTGGCTGGACTGGCTCGGAAGACACGGAATCGCTCGCGTCGCTGCAGCGCTCGGTCGATCTCGGCTGCAATTTTTTCGATACTGCCTGGGCCTATGGCGACGGTCACAGCGAAGAGCTGCTTGGGAAAATTCTTCGCGCCAACAATGGAAACGCAGCCGTCGGCGGACCTGACAAAAAACTTTACGTCGCCACAAAAGTCCCGCCGAAAAATCGGCGCTGGCCAAGCAGCCGCGAATTTTCTCTCGACGATTGCTTTCCGCCCGAGTACATCGTCGAGTATGTCGAAAAAAGCCTCGCGAACATTGGCGTCGAAACTTTGGATCTCATCCAGTTTCACACCTGGGAAGACAAGTGGCTCGACGACGAGCGCCTCCCGCGCGCCATCGAAAATCTGCGCACCAGCGGCAAAGTCCGCGCCGTTGGCATCAGCCTCAATCGCTGGGAACCGTGGAACGGCATCCGCGCCGTGCGTGCAGGCCTCGTCGACGCCGTCCAGGTCATCTACAACATCTTCGACCAGAATCCCGAGGACGAATTATTTCCCCCGTGCCACGAAAAAGATGTCGCCGTCATTGCGCGTGTCCCGTTCGATGAAGGTTCGCTCGCAGGAACTCTCACGCTCGAGAGTTTCTGGCCCAAAGGTGACTGGCGCAACACCTATTACGTCGCCGAAAATCTCAAGAACAGCGTGGCCCACGCCGACGCTCTCAAGCCGCTTCTCAAGGACGGCATGACTATGCCGGAAATGGCGCTGCGCTTCATCCTCAACAACAAAGACGTCGCCACCATCATCCCCGGCATGCGCAAAATCCGAAACGTCGAATCCAATACCGCCGCCAGCGCCAAAGGCCCCCTGCCCGCCGCGCTCCACGCCGAGCTCCGCAAACACCGCTGGATCCGCACTCCTACAACCTGGAGCCAATAATGCAGCACGACACTCTTATACCGTCATTTCGAGCGGAGCGGGCCGACGTCTTTTCTTTCCAATTTGCTCCTGCAAAATGATCGGCCTGCGTAGGGAGAAATCTCTCTTCGCTTTTTCAAAAGGCGGAAATCCCGGCGAGGAGTTCAAACGGAGCAAGCAAACTTCATCACGCGGTTTGTTTCAGCGCGCGCTCGACGAGCGTCAGGCAGCGCTCGGCTTGCTCGCGGAGCAGCTCTTCGCGATCGCCGCGGTCTTTCTGCGTGCTGTGCAGCTCGTCGGCAATCGCCAGCGCCGCAAGTACGGCAACTTTTTGTGTGTCGACGGTCGCGGTGGCCGCCGCAATTGCGTGCATTTTTTCGTCTACACACGCTGCCAGCTTGTGGACGTACGCTTCGTCCAGTTCGCCGCGAATCGCGTACATCTGCCCGAATATCTCGACTTTTACGGGACTGCTCATGTCTCGGGATTGTAGCGCACCGTGGCGTGGACGAGAACCATCAACTGGCGCGGAGCTGGGCGCCAAGATGTTTTTCGAGTGCGGCAATAATTTTGGCGGAGAAATCGCTGATTTGCGCGTCGGTCAGCGTTGCTTCGCGGCTTTGAAACGTGACACGCACTAATAGCGAGTATTTTCCGGCGGGAACATTTTTGCCGCGAAAAAGATCGGCGGCTTCGACGGTTGCGATTTCGCCGATGTTGAGCGCGCGAATCGTTTTCACGATATCTGCAAACGGAGTGCCGTCGGCGAGCAGCAGGGAGAAATCGCGCTCGACCGCGGGAAAACGCGGCAGCGGTTCGTAGCGCCGCGCTTCTTTCGCCGCGCGAATCTGCGCGTACAGAGGTTCGAGGAAGATTTCCGCCAGGAAAATGTCCTGGCGCAATTTGAATTTGTCGGCAACGCGGCGCGCGAGCTGGCCTGCGGTACCAAGCGAAGAGAGATTTCTCGCTTCGCTCGAAATGACGGGTTGTGGGTTGGCGGATTGCAGGTCGGCGGACCGAGGATCGGCGGATTGCAGATGGATCGTTCCGCGGCGAGCGGCGTGAGTCCACGCTGCTCCGCCTTGTTCCCAGCGGAAGCCGCCGGCGAGGGCGCCGATGGCGTCGAGGTCGCCTTTCAGATCCGCGAACTCGAACGCACGCGCGTTTTCGTAGATTCCTTTTTCACGCGCTTCGCCGGTCGCGCCGATCGTTAACACGGGCGTTTCGACAGCGGCGCTTCCTTCGAGGCGATAGTGGCGGCCGATTTCGAATAATCGCAAGTTACGCTGGCCGTGATTCAAATTCCATTCGAGCGCCGTGGCCATGCTGACTAGTCCATTTGAACGGAGGACGCTGGCTTCTTCCGAGAGGGGATTCGAAAGGCGCGCGGGAGCGACGCCCGCTGGGCGGAAGAGCGCGTCGCGTTCTTCGGCCACGTGGGGAATCGATAGAATTTCGCGATAGCCGAGACCGATCAAGCGTTCGCGGACGCGCAATTCAGGTTCGAATTTCGGCAAGCGCTGAGCGCCCTGGCGGGCGGCGGGCAAGCGCGGCGGAAACTTATCGAGACCGTAAATGCGCGCGACTTCTTCGATCAAATCAATTTCGCGCTCGACTTCGGCGCGCCAGGACGGTTGCGTACATTCCCATGCGGCGAGAAGCGAGCCTGCGGCGCCGCGATTTTCGCCAATGCGAACGGGAGCAAAGCCTAGAGCGCTTAGCATCGCCTCAACTTCTTTGTCAGGAACGTCCGCGCCCATGACGCGAAGAATTTCGGCGCGGGTCAACTGGATTTTCTTAGGCTGGCGTTTGCCGGGATAGACATCGACAACGCCCGCGAGCAATTCGCCGCCGGCCAGTTGGAGAATGAGTTCTGCGGCGCGGCGGGAAGCGAGTTCAGCCATTTCTGGATCGGCGCCGCGGCCAAAGCGGGTAGAGGCTTCGGTGTGAAGTTTGAGCGAGCGGGCGGCCCTTCGAATGGCGACAGGTTCGAACCAGGCGCATTCGACGAGAATGTTTTTTGTGGAGAAAGAGATTTCGGTGTCGGCGCCGCCCATGATTCCGCCGATGCCGACGGGGCGTGATCCGTCGCCATCGCAGACCATGCAGATGGCCGGATCGAGAGTGCGTTCGATGCCATCGAGCGTCCGGATTTTTTCGCCGGGCTTCGCGCGCCGGACGACGATGCGGTGATCGCGCACTTTGTCGTAGTCGAACGTATGAAGCGGATGGCCAAGCTCGAGCATGACGTAGTTCGAGATGTCCACAACGTTACTGATGCTGGCGACGCCGGAGGCTTCGAGGCGATCTTTCAGCCATTTTGGAGATGGCTGGATTTTTGCACCGCGAATTACGCGAGCGGTGAAGCGGCCGCAAAGTTCCGGAGATTGAATCTCGACTTTTACGGCTTCGCTTGCTTTTGTTGCGCCTTCTTGAGGCTTCGGCGCAACAGGCTTAAGTGGCAATTTGTAAACCGCGCCAAGTTCGCGCGCGATTCCGTAGTGGCCGAGACAATCGGGGCGGTTCGAGCCGACTTCCGCGTCGATGACCGCGCCGTGCGCGCTGTTTTCGACGCTGCCGACGTTGGTGCCAGAGAGAGCGAGGCGCGAGGCGACATCACTTGGTGAGGCGGTGACGTCGACGAATTCTTTCAGCCAGTTGTAGACGACCTTCATGCCGGTTTCTTGTCCTGGGTAATCGCCGGGGAATCCAAGGAAGCATTCAGCCGGCCAAAATAGATGTGCGTGGAATATTCCAGGCGCACGCGGCCATCTTGATTGTGGGCGTCGAAAATCCTTCGCAGCTCGGCCATCATCAGCGCAAAATTCGGGGCGTCTGGCGCGGGGATATATGAACTGCTACGCAAACGGCCGGCGAGTCCTTCGAAATCAAGTTCCTGAGAATTCGGCAGCGAGCGCGAAGCATAGGGGCTCGGACCGAAGAACTCGCGCATGTGATCCTCGGTCGGATAGCTTTCCTTCACCCGCTCGTAGTCCGTGCCGAACTTTCGGAGGATGTTTTCGTACTCGCGGAAAAATGGATTTGCATCCGTTCGCCGCTCATTCCACACGACGACGACCCAGCCAGTAGGCTTCAAGATGCGCGAGAATTCACGGCGGGCGGCGGTTTGATCAAACCAGTGGAAGGCCTGCCCGGTGGCGACGAAGTCCACGCTGAAATCGTCGAGCGTGGTGGCTTCCGCCGATCCGTTCACACTTGTGAATCCGTCGAAGGAGGCGAGATATTCTTCGCCGGCTTGGCGCATCTCTTCGTTGGGCTCGATGCCTAAAACGCGATTGCCGTTTTTCAGAAAGAGTTCGCTCAAGAAGCCTGTGCCCGATCCGATGTCGGCAATGACATGGCCTGGCCGCAAGCCGCACTCGGTGCGGAGAACGTCGCGGACGGCCGAGGGATATCCGGGGCGATAGCGAACGTAGTCGGCTACGCGGGTGGAGAAGCGCTGTTTGGCGTCAGTGAAAGTCATCGGCGTTGCGGAAAGATCAAGCGCCGGGCAAAAGCCCGGCACCTACAAAGACTCCTTATGGAAATTGGCGCAAGAAGCGCACGTCGTTCTGGAAAAAGACCTGGATGTCGTCGATTTGGTATTTGAGCATGGCCAGGCGGTCGATGCCCATGCCAAAGGCGAAGCCGCTGACTTTTTTAGGGTCGTAGTTTACGAAGCCGTAGACGGCGGGATCGACCATGCCCGCGCCAAAGAGTTCGATCCAGCCGGCGCCTTTGCATTTGGAGCAAGTTCCGCCGCCTGCGGCTGTGCCGCTGCCGCCGCAAAAGATGCAGGAGACGTCGAACTCGACGCTCGGCTCGGTGAACGGAAAATAGCTAGGGCGGAAGCGGGTTTTCACGCCGGGGCCGAAGAATTGTTTGACGAAATATTCGATGGTGCCGGTGAAGTCACAGAAAGTGATGTCGGAATCGACGGCCAGGCCTTCGACCTGATGGAAGATGAATGAGTGCGTGGCGTCGGGATTGTCGCGGCGATAGACCTTGCCGGGGACGATGACGCGGACCGGCGGCTGACGCTTCTCCATGGTGCGAATCTGCATTGGCGAAGTGTGCGTGCGGAGAAGCAGCGGCGTCGGAGCACCCTTCGGAAGATCGAGATAAAAAGTGTCCATGTCGTCGCGGACGGGATGGAATTCGGGGATGTTGAGCGCCTCGAAATTGTAGTAGGGCGTTTCGATTTCGGGGCCTTCGACTACAGAAAAGCCGATGGAGACGAAAATGTCTTCGATTTCCTGGAAGACCTGGCGAATGAGATGGTGCGAGCCGATGGGACGTGTGACGCCGGGGAGAGAGAGATCGACGTGTTCACGCGCAAGGGCTGATTGGTCAAGGCCGGATTCGATGGCGAGGCGGCGAGATTCGATTTGTGATTCGACGTGAGCGCGAAGTTCGTTGAGGCCCGCGCCGACGGCGCGCTTTAGATCGGGCGAGGCAGGTTTCAGCCAGTTGTCTGAGATTTGCGCGAGAACGCCGGACTTACGGCCGAGCCAGGCGTCGCGAAAAGTTTTCCAGGATGGTTCTTCGTGAATGGACGCGGATTCGAGGTCGAAGCGAGAACGAATTTCGGCGAAGAGCAACGCAACCTGGTCCGGTTGCGTGACGCCGAGAACCGCGAGGGTATTGCCGGTTGGGTTTTCGATGTTCGGCATGATCGCGAGAGAGATTACACCGTAGGGGCACCATATATCGTGCCCCTACAAGAGATAATTTAACAGCGAGCTACGCCTTTTTGGCTTGCGGGGGAGCGGCGGTCTTGGCGATCGTGATGAGCGATGCGAAGGCAGCAGCGTCCTTTACCGCTAAATCCGCGAGGATTTTGCGGTCCAGCGAGACGCCGGCGGCTTTTAGGCCGTGAATCAGCTGGCCATAGGTCAGTCCATTGTTGCGGGCGGCTGCGCCAATACGCTGAATCCAGAGTTTGCGATATTCGCGCTTTTTTACGCGGCGGTCGCGTTTGGCGTAACGATCGGCGCGATTCGCGGCTTCTTGTGCGGATTGGTAGAGCTTGCTTTTTGTTAGAAAGAAGCCTTTTGTGCGTCTGAGGTACTTTTTACGACGAGCGCGGCGTTTTGTCCCGCGTTTTACGCGTGCCATGGGTTTTTCTCCTTCGAATCGGGTCAAAGCAGCGGGCAAGAATTAAGGCGATTCGTCGGACGGTAAGAGAAAGCCGTCGGAAAAAGAACGGGTCTAAAGACCCGCCACTACAACGAATGGCCGAAAATCACGACCGCGGCTACTTTTCTCGGGAGACAAACTGGATGCGAGCACGCGCGGATTTGCTGCGCGTGCCGCAACGGGTTTGTCTCCTTGGTGCGTTGCGGCGGTCGGGCAAAGCTGGCGACCTGAAGGTCGCCGCTACGACCGCTGCAAGAGCCGCAAACTTTTCGGTTGCGGCTTATCGGCCGGCAGGCACCCGTGAAGCGCTGCCTGGCGCGATGTGCAGGACTTGTGCCCTGCGTTTCGACCGTAGGGGCACGATAAATCGTGCCCCTACAACGAAAATCTGGGCGCGCGCGGATTGTGACGGCGCGCGCTGAAAAACTTTTACGGCTTTAGCCGTAGGGCAGCATTTGTCTGACGGCGGCGACGTCTCTGGGACTGACCAGCGTCAGCTTTTTTAGTTTGCGCATGCGGCCGGGAGCCTTGGTGCCCATCAGGTGGCGTTTGCCGGAGTGCATGCGTTTGATCTTGCCGTTCGCGGTGATCTTGAAACGTTTTTTGGCGCCGCGATGGGTCTTCAATTTCAATTTTGGTTTCGTCGAATTCCTTGGCATGGCCTAAAAGTTTCTCCTTGATGGGCGGGGCTTATGCCGCCGCTGCAATTCCATTTGTCCGGGAACCGATCGGGGGGCACGATTTATCGTGCCCCTACAAGTTCAAATTCGCGCCCAAATTCAACGGCTACTGCGATTGCTGGGCGTTGGCCGTCGATTGCCCGCTGGGCTTTGCTACCGAGGCGCCTTTTTTCGGTGCGAGCAGAGCGACCAGGACGTTGCCTTCCATCCGCGGCATCGTCTCAATCTGGCATTGGTCGGCGATTTCGACGAGCAAGCGGTTCAACTTGGCGCGACCGACTTCCTGATGCGCCATTTCGCGTCCACGATGGAAAATCATGGCGCGAACTTTGTGGCCCTCGCCGAGAAAGCGGATGATCTGATTCTTGCGAACCTGATAATCGTGCTCCGCGGTCGCCGGACGAAACTTTACTTCCTTGAGCTGCGAGCCACGGCTGCTCTTGCGCTGTTCGTGCGCTTTCTTGTTGGCCTGATAGAGATACTTGCCGTAGTCGGTGATCTTGCAGACTGGCGGGTCCGCCGTCGGCGAGATTTCCACCAGGTCAAGACCGCGCTCGCGCGCCAATTTCAGCGCTTCGAACGGCTGCATGACGCCAAGCTGGCCGCCCTCTTCATCAATCACCCGGAGTTCGCGCGCTCGAATCCGCTCGTTAACGCGGATGCGATCGCTCTGCCGGAAGCTGCGTTCTGCGATATTCCCCCCTAATTTCTAAAAGGCGCCGTGCTGCCCGCCTCGCTGGGCTGGGCCTCGAATCGTAACAAATCCATCCCCACAGCCGAAAAGCGGATGCGGACGGGTTTCAAAGTATAGCACGCTAAACGGGCTGCCCGGCAAGAGCGAAACTGGCGCTGCTGGAGCGTTTGCTTTGGCTGACCGTTCCCCTTGACGCTGCTCGGCGAACATGTTTTTTAGCTGCTCAGGCCAGCGCGCGGGAGGCGATTTCCTCTTGCAGTGCGGCGACGACTTCGGCGAGGGGCTTGGGGCCGAGGTCGCCTTTGCTGCGATGGCGGACGGAGACGGTGCCGGCTTCGGCTTCTTTGGCGCCGACGATGAGCATGTAGGGAATTTTTTGGAGCTGGGCGTCGCGGATTTTTGCTGGCAACTTTTCGTTGCGGTCGTCGAGATGGACGCGAATGTCGTGGCGCTTGATGGTCTCGGTGACGTGCTTGGCGTAGTCGGCGACTTTTTCGCTGACGGGGCAGATTTGGACCTGCACCGGCGCGAGCCAGAGCGGGAATGCGCCGGCGTAATGCTCGATGAGAATGCCGAAGAATCGTTCGACCGAACCGAGCAGTGCGCGATGCACCATCAGAGGCTGATGCTTGGCGCCGTCTTCGGCGACGTATTCGAGGCCGAAACGCGCGGGGAGATTGAAATCGAACTGGACGGTGGTGAGCTGCCAGGGACGGCCGATGGCGTCGATGAGCTTGACGTCGATTTTGGGGCCGTAGAATGCGGCTTCGCCGGTGATGGTTTTATACGGAATGTTGAGGCGCTTCATGGTTTGGGCGAGCGCGGCCGTGGCGCGTTGCCAGTCTTCCGGTTTGCCGGCGTAATTTTCCGGGTGCGACGCGTCCCAGTCGGAGAGTTCGACTTCGAATTTATCGAAGCCGAAATTCTTCATTACGGCGAAGGCGAAATCCACGCAGGCTTCGACTTCCGCTTCGATTTGCGAAGGTGCGCAGAAAATGTGCGCGTCGTCTTGCGTGAAGCCGCGGACGCGGAGAAGGCCGTGGAGGACGCCGCTGCGCTCGTAGCGATAAACGGTGCCGAGTTCGGCGAGACGCACGGGCAGATCGCGGTAGCTGTGCAGCTTTGATTTGTAGATGAGGATATGGCCAGGGCAGTTCATGGGCTTGAGCTGGTAGTCGGCTTTTTCGACTTCCATCGGGCCGAACATGCTGTCCTTGTAAAAGCCGGTGTGGCCGCTGGTTTTCCAGAGGTCGAGGCGCATGATGTGTGGAGTGTAAACGAGGTCGTAGCCGCGCTTGAGGAGCTCGTCGCGAAGCCAGTCCTCGACAATTTTGCGGATGAGGCCGCCTTTGGGATGCCAGAAGATGAGGCCGGGGCCGGCTTCTTCCTGGATGCTGAAGAGTTCGAGCTCGACGCCGAGCTTGCGATGATCGCGGCGCTTGGCTTCTTCGAGGCGGTGGAGATATTCGTCGAGATCTTTTTGGCTGAAGAAGCACGCGGCATAAATGCGCTGGAGCTGCGGATTCCCTTCCTGACCCTTCCAGTAGGCGCCGGCGACGCTCATGAGCTTGAAGGCAGTAATGCGCTTGGTGGAAGGAATGTGCGGGCCGCGGCAGAAGTCGATGAATTTTCCCGTGGTGTAGAATGAGACCATTAACTCGTTGGCTTTTTCTTCGACGAGTTCGCACTTGAAAATTTGGTTGTTCTTTTTATAGAGCTCGATAGCTTCCGGTTTGGGAATGAGCTTGCGCTCGTTGGGCAAGTCTTGCGCGGCGAGCTCATGCATTTTCTTTTCGATTTTCGCGAGATCTTCCGGAGTGAAGGGTTCATCACGGAGGAATTCGTAGAAGAAGCCGGTGTCGATGGGCGGGCCGATGCCGAGCTTGACGTTGGGGTAGAGCTCCATCACGGCGGCGGCGAGCAGATGCGCCGCGGAATGGCGGAAAACGAAGAGCGCGTCAGGGTCTTTTTCGGTGAGGATTTGCAGTTTGACGTTTTCTTCAAGCGGACGGCGCAAATCGATCAGTTCGCCAAGATCGGGGGCATTGGGCAGAGGAGTGCCGTTCGTTGCGGTGACGCGAGCGACCAGTGCTGCATCCGCGAGGCGCGGCGAAATTTTTCGCGCGATATCCGCCGGAGTCGTGCCCTTGGGCACTTCCTGAACCTTGCCATCCGGCAATGTGACTTGCACTTGCTCCATGATTCATTCACCTGGAAGGAGAAACTCTAAGCTTATCGGCGCGTTCCATCCGGGTCAAGGAGGCGGCAAGGTCAGCGGTAGCGGTAGCGGTAGCTAAAGAAAGGTGACTCGCGGCAGGCCCTTAAAGTGAGTGTCTGAAGTGACCAGCTCCGCTGCGCGTTTCTCCGCTGTCGCGTAGATCAGCGCATCAGCCATCGGCAGCTCGTGTTGAATGCTAATGACGACAGCGGCGAGAGCGATCTCTTGATCCACCGGGACGACTGTGCGGCGCAGGGCTTCCGAAACAAAATGGTCTGCGATTGTTTTCGGCTGACGCTGTAGGAGAATCTTGCGAACTTCATATAAAACGATTGCCGGAACCAGGATGGGCCGTCCGCCCTCGAGATAAGGAGCGAAAAGGTCAGCCTTCGACTCCGACGTGATGTATTCGAGCCAGCCCGACGAATCGACAAGGACGGGATCAGAGGCGCTCGGAGTGGTCACGGTAACTGTCCTTCCATTTCATGCCCTGCGCCACACCGCGAAGTTCTTTGATCGAGCGAGGCGGATGAAGACGGATGGTACCATCTAAAATGTAGATATAGAGCTCCTGACCGGGTATAAGCTTGAGGTCTTCACGGACCCTTTTGGGGATGACAACTTGGAACTTGGGTGAAACCTTAACGGTGTCCATCAGCCAACGGCCTCCCAAGTAATTGTATCGATATTGATACTCGTATGTCAAATGACGTATCGATAGTCGTCGTAATACGAACTGCTGATCGACCGAAATGGGGCAATAAAGGTGCAAAATGGCGAGATTTAAGAGGTTTCTTGCGCGGAGGCGAGGACAGCGGGGCGGGGCCATCGGCGACGAAAAGCTGAGCGTCGAAGTAGGCGAACGCACCCCGGGATAAGTGGCGTTAGGATTTTTTGGCGCGCGCGGCCTCGAGGGCTTCCCAGACGGATTCGGGAAGCATGAGCAGGTCGTTGAACTCGCCAGCGCCGCGCAGCCATTGGCCGCCGTCTATAACCACGCACTCGCCATTAATGTATTCCGACATGTCGCTCAGGAGAAAAGCGGCGAGGTTGGCCAGTTCCTCGTGGCGGCCGAAGCGCTTCATGGGGTGCTTGTCCTTGGCGTGATCTTCAAATTGTTTCGAGGGCATCAGGCGCGACCATGCGCCTTCGGTGGGGAAAGGCCCCGGGGCGATGGCGTTCAGCCGGATGTGATACTTGGCCCACTCGACGGCCAGGGATCTGGTCATGGCAAGCACGCCAGCCTTGGCACACGCCGAGGGCACGACGAATCCGGAACCGCTGTTGGCGGCGGCGTAGGTAGTTACGATGTTCAGGACGTTGCCGCCGAGCTTCTGCGAAATCCAGCGCTTGGCGAAGGCCTGGGTGCAATGAAAGGAGCCGTTGAGCACGATGCTTACGACAGTGTTGAAGGCGTTGGGAGAAAGTTTTTCCGTGCGCGCGATGAAATTTCCCGCCGCGTTGTTGACGACGGTGTCGATGCGGTCAAACTGCTGCTCGGCTTTCTCCGCGGCGGCTTCGACGGCGCCGTAGTCGCGCACATCGCAGGTGGTGAAGGCGGCCGAGCCTCCCGCGCGGTGAATTTCCGAGCAAACTTCCTTCAACGGCTCTTCGCGGCGGCCCACGAGGTACATGCGAGCGCCAAGCTCTGCAAAGCGCAAGGCCATGGAACGGCCCAAGCCGGTTCCTCCACCCGTGAGGAAGATCGCCCGTCCTTTCAGAGTGTCCTGTTGAAACACATGCCACCGCCTTTTGAGTATGTTTTCCGGATCGGGGCAGTCCGGAAAAACAATTCTAGTGCATTAATCTCCCAGCGCGGCGAAATTTGCATAACTTCGGGATGAATATCGAACCTAGTACCGTGCTGAGGGACAGCAAAGACCGCCTGTGTTTTTGAGGGCAAATTTTATCGGCACGAGCGAGCCTAATTCGACTTCATCACCGCTGGAATCGGCCGGCCCAAGACCTTTGCATATTCCGCGGCGAAGAGCGGACTATCGGGAAATTCTTCAGTCAATTCATGCAAGAGCTTCTGGGCCAAAGCATCCTGTTTTTCGCGCCGCGCGGCCAGTGCCAGAAGGACTTTCGCAAAGGGCTCGAGGTAGCGGCCTTTCTCAGCCGTTTTTCCGACAAGCTCCATGCCAAGTTTCTTATCGCCATGAATACCGCCAAACCACAGAAGCGCCCGAAAGCCGCTGGAGAGGCAGCCGATGATGTAATCCGCCGAGCCCGGGGCGACCCAAGCATCATTTGCATCGGGGCGCTCCGCCAGGAGCAGCTTGGCGTGTTCGTTGGCTTCCTTCATTCTCTTAAGGCCATCGACATGTTTTTTTTCAAGGATACTGTCAGCGTTGGATTCCATGCCCGCGGCCAGAGTCAAAGAAAAGAGCCCAGCCGCATCATGCTTGTCCTTCGAGAGACGCTCGTTGGAGAGCTTGCGGGCCTGCTCCAACTCAGCGCGGAAGTCTTTCATGCGCTCGTGATCGGGCTTGCCCTCGATTCCCCGCAGGAATTTTTTGTCATCCAGGAAGAAGTCGCTGGTCAGAACGCCTTGCCGGTAGAATTCCTCGAAAAGATAGCTCGCGGCCATGGCCACAAAACCGAATGGATCGGCGGGATGCTCGGAAGTCCACGCGGAGAACTTCTCCCGCGCTTCGGGGTACTTCTGCACATAAAGCAAACGAAAACCTTCCTGCAGCTCGGGCACCTCGGTGAACGCGGAATCGCTGCCATCCGTGGATGTTTGCGCGCGGGAGATGGGGGAGACGAGCAAAACAAACAGAGCAAGAGTAAGAATCCGCCAGGAAATGGTCTTTCGTATTTTCAGAAAACACCCGGCAAGAACCTCGGCTTGCTTGCCATCGTGGCGCGATACTCCGGATTGGCCAATAGCACGCGCTCTTCCGTGGAGAGGCGCATCGAGAGCACGACGATGTGCGCGAGCGAACCGACGACGGCGGTAATCCATGCCGTGTGGATCAGGGGCAGCGCCAGCATTTCGGCAAAAACCGCGGCATAGTTTGGATGGCGAACGTACCGAAATGGCCCTGAGGAAATGACGCCGAGGCTCGTCGAATCCATCACCTGGACGTTCCAATGATTTCCCAGGGTGCGGATCACCCACCAGCGCAGGACATTCGCCGCGAGAAAGATCGCAAACATTATCGCGGCGAGAATGGGGATGAACGGGCGGCGAAGGAGGACAACTTCCAACGCGGCGCCGATGAGCACCGCGGTATGAAGCACGACCATCCAGCGAAATCTGGGTTCGTCTACCTTTGCGGCGCCGCGCGCGATCATCTCTTGCTGATGCCGGCGCGAAATCTGCAGCTCGACAATGCGGAGCAGAGCCACGGCCACGAGCAGGCCGAGAAACGCGATGACGCTTAGGTCCATTGCAGCAGGAGAAATTCCGCGCTGAATCCCGGGCCAAAGGCGGCCGCCAGCGCATATTCGCCCGGCTTGAGGGGCCGTTTTTCCAGCCACTCCTGCAAAATAAAGAGAATGGTGGCGCTGGAAAGGTTCCCGACATTGCCGAGAATGTCCCAGGAAGGCTGCGTGTCACATTTGCAGAGTCCCAATTCTTTTTCGACATTGCCCAGCAAGCGCGCGCCGCCAGGATGCAGAATCCATCCTTTTATGTCTTCCTGTTTGCGGCCTTGACGTTCGAGGAATCCATCCACGAGTCCGCGAATTTTTGCGCCGATCATTTCGGGTACGTCTTTCGATAACAAAATGTGGAAGCCCGAATCGCGCAAATCAAAGCCCATGGCATCCAGGGAATCGGGAAACGTGTAGGTTTCTGAAACGAGGATCCTGGGGCCTTTCTGCTCTCTTCCCGTCACCAGGACCGCGGCAGCGCCGTCGCCAAAGAGAATCGAGGAGATCAAATTTGCCTGCGAGATATCTTTACGTTGAAACGTGAGTGAAGGCAGCTCCACGGAGATGATCAGCACATTTCCGCCGGGGTGGGCCTTCAAGTAATCCGCCGCGCGGCCCAGGGCCATCGCTCCGGCCGCACAGCCGAGTTCCGTGAAGGGCATGCGGCGCACATTCGAGCGGAAGCCCATGAGATTTATTAGATGCGCGTCCAGGGAAGGAATCATGAAACCGGTGCAGGAGACGGTGATGATGAGATCCACTTCATCGGGGCGCAAGCCGGCTCGGCGCAGACATTCTTCCGCCGCCTCCCGGCCGAGTTTCACCGCGTGCTCGATGTATTCCTGATTGGTCTTGGAAAGCGGACGAGGCTCGACGGTATACTCGATGGGGAAAATCGAGTAGCGCTTGTGCACCTGAGCGTTGTCCGCGATAGACATCAACGCTTCGAGGCGGCGGTCCGGAATGTCGAACACGCGCCTCATGTAATACTTCACCTCGTCACGAGTCATCGTGTACGGCGGCAAAGCGGTGGCCGTTGCGGCTATCGTGCAGTGCGAGTTTGAGGCCCCATTCGAGGGTCCAATGTTCACGAATTCCACCTGTCTAATCAGTCTGAAAGCTCCGCCTGAAAGCACGACCAGTTTGCTAAGCCATTTTGTCGCAACGGTTCAGCAGCGGACTGTACATGAGCGCTAGACTTTACAACATTCCCCGCGCGGGGAACAGTTTGAATTGGGCCACCACGCCCACCCGCGGGGTCCAGCGCCGTTCACTCCCAATTTATCCTTGTGTAGCGCCTTTGTAAAACCCTCATCTTGATTTGGGGTATGCTTTTGCGCATCATGAAAACTTCCAAGAATTTCCGCATCCAATGGCTGCCGGCACTCCCCCTTCTTTCCGGCTTGGTTCTTTCTTGCTTCGCTGCTGTTTTCCTCCTCGCGGCGAAGGCCTCGGGGCCAGAGCAAGCGCCGCCCCTGCTGGTGATGATCTCCGTGGATGGCATGCGGCCGGACTACATCACGGAGGCCGACGCGCACGGCGCGAAAGTGCCAAACCTTCGGCGCTTCATGAAAGAGGGAACCTACGCCGAAGGCGTGGTGGGAGTCGTGCCAACAGTGACCTATCCGAGCCACACGACGCTGGTCACGGGCGTGTGGCCGGCGAAGCACGGAATTTTCGCCAACACTACTTTTGATCCGCTACAAAAAAACCAGGGAGGCTGGTATTGGTACACGGAAGACATTCGCGTGCCTACGCTGTGGGATGTTGCCGCCGCGGCGGGGCGTACGACCGCGAGTATTCAATGGCCCGTCACGGTTGGGGCGCACATCACCTGGGACATTCCGGAGTTCTGGCGCGCCGGCACGCCGGATGATGCCAAGCTGCTGCGGGCCGTTTCAACCCCGGATTTGTTGCAAGAAGCGCGTGTGGACCTCGGCGAATACCGCGGAGGATTTGACATCTCGGCGGAAGGGGACGCTAATCGCGGGCAGTACACGGAATGGATTCTCGAAAAGAAGCATCCCGCGTTTTTGACGCTTCATCTCAGCGCACTCGATCACATCGAACACCAGACCGGGCCATTCAGTCCGGAGGACATCGCCGTGCTCGAAAATATCGACGCCACGATCGGGAAAATCCGCGCGACGGCGGAGAGGCTTGCTCCGGGCCGGGCGTACATCGCCGTCGTTTCCGACCACGGATTCGTTCGAACGGACACGCAATTGAACTTGTTCCCCTTGTTTCGTGAAGCGAAGCTGATCACCGTGAATGAAAAGGGGAAGATCACGGATTGGAAGGCGATACCCTGGGTGACTGGCGGTTCCGCGGCGATCGTGCTGAAAGATCCCAACGACACCGCGACGCTTTCGCAGGTGCGCGAGCTTCTTGCCAAGGTCGCGAGCGATCGCGCAAACGGCGTCGATCGCATCCTCGACGCGGAGGAGCTTCACAAGCGCGGCGGCTATCCCCCGGCATCGTTTTTTGTCGGCCTCAAGCCCGGATGGAAGACGGGAACTGGCCTCGATGGCCCCGTTCTATCGAAAATTAAAGCCGGCGGCACTCACGGAGCGCTGCCGGACTTGCCCGAGCTGCACGCATCGTTTTTTCTGGTTGGCCCGGGCGTTCCCGCGGGCCAGTCGTTGGGCTTGATCGATATGCGCGACGTGGCGCCTACGCTGGCACACCTTGTAGGACTATCTCTGCCGTCTGCGGACGGCAAAATTCTTTTGCCTTAGTTTGCGTGCGTTGCACGGCCCGAAAACGCGGCTTCACCTAACGCAGGCCGACGAGCCCTTTTACGGAATCGATGAGTTTTGCGGAGTCGTAGCCGACGCCGTCTTTGAAAACGAGCTCGACTTTCTCGATGTCCTTGATGTTGGCCGACGGGTCGCCTTGCAGCACGACGATGTCGGCCGCTTTGCCCACCGCAAGCGTGCCGATTTTATCCAACTCGCCGAGAAATTCGGCCCCATTGGACGTTGCGATGTGAATGGCTTCCACAGGCGTGAAGCCCGCTTCAACGAGCAATTCGACTTCGCGCTGGTCTCCGAAACCGGCGATCACGCCGCCGTATCCGGTCGGATCGAGGCCTGCCAGCAGCAGTCCGCCCTGCTTTACAAAATCGTGTTCAAAATCCATTTCCTTTTTGAAGATGGCGCGCGCATCGGAAGTCGCCGCGTTGTCCGAAATTCGCGCGCGCGTCGTCAGATAAGCAATGCGCGCTTCAGGCGTCATGGCGTCCAGCACGCGGCCGTCCAGCGGGGCACGTCCCGGCACGGACGTTTCGAACACTGGAAGCGTGGAAGTGACCGCGACATGGTGGGCCACCAGATCGTGAATCATGTCCTGCATGGGTTTGCTGGCGATGTCGACGGAGAGCAGCGCTTTTGCGGCGGCTCGCGGGTTGGGGCAGACGCCCGGCTTTTTGTCTGCGAGAAATTCGGTGTCCACTTCGATGCCGTGCTCGAGGTCGTCGATGCCAAGCGCGGCTGCTTCGCGAAAACCAATCGAGCAGAGATGGCCGGTTACTTTGATGCCATGCGCATGCGCGGCTTTGATGGCGGCGGCCAGCTCGTCCGGCGTGATATTCATGTACGCCTTGAAAGAAGTGGCGCCTTGCGCGATCCAGAATTCGACCATCTGCCGCGCATCTTCGGCGTCTCTGAGCTGATGCATCTGCAAGGCGAATGCGCCTTGTCCTTCGAGATAAGGACCAGTCGCGTGGATTTTCGGGCCGGCGATTTTTCCTGCGTCGATCGCCTGCTTTAGCTGAAGATCCGTGTAGGGTTCGAGGCTGCCTGTCGTGCGAATCGAAGTGACGCCGCCCGCGAGATAGAGGCGCGGGAAACTTGATAGGTGCTCGGGATACACCGGCGGCGGGCCGCCAGGTGCGGGGTAGAACATGTGGTCGTGCATGCCAACGAGTCCGGGAATTACGGTGCGGCCCGAGAGATCAAGCACTTTGGCGCCGTCAGGAATCTTTGCCGTTGCGGCATCGCCGAGCGCGGCAATTTTTCCGTCCACGATAACTATCGTTTGGTCCGCACGAGGAGCGGCGCCGGTGCCGTCCACCACGCGCACGTGCGCCAGCGCGAGGACGGCCGCGTCTTCCTTCACGAAGGCGGTTACGGCGGGCGAAAGCTTGGGCTTCGCCTGGCACCAGGAGAGAGACGGCAAGAGCAAGAAACACAGACCGAACAGAAGAATTCTTCGCATCGAACTACCTCGCATACCTGAAATGTTGTCGCGCGTTGCAGTGTATTCACAGCACCGCAGCAACACAAGGGGTAGGCCACAATCGTTCGTGCAAGGTCTCGCCCGCTGGTTTGTGATAGATTTTCGGCCGAAGCGGTAGAGGTGAGAGATGATCCAGTTCTTCAAAAAACTTTTCGGCGTGACGCTTACGGTCGTCATGTTCGTGACCGTGCCTTGTGCTGGTCAGCAATCGCCTCCCGCCACTTCAGAAGGCGACCACGTCATTCACAATTTCCAATTCCATTCCGGCGAGTCGTTGCCGGAATTGCGGCTGCATTACACTACACTCGGAAAACCGGTTCGCGACGCAGCGGGGCGCACTACCAATGCCGTGCTCATCCTTCACGGCACGGGCGGCACCGGGCATCAATTCCTCCAGCCGCAATTTGCCGGCGTGCTTTTTGGTCCGGGCCAGCTTCTCGATGCGTCGCGCTATTACATTATTCTTCCCGACGGCATCGGCCACGGCAAATCGTCCAAGCCCAGCGACGGCATGCATGCGCACTTCCCGCAGTACGACTACGACGATATGGTCACCGCGCATTACCGCCTTGTGAGCGAAGGGCTGGGCGTCAATCATCTTCGGCTGGTCATGGGCACTTCGATGGGCTGCATGCATTCTTTCATGTGGGGCGAGGCATATCCCGATTTCATGGACGCGCTGATGCCGCTGGCGTGCGTGCCGGTGCAGATCGCCGGACGCAACCGCATCTGGCGCAAGATGATAATGGATGCAATCCGCGAAGACCCGGAATGGAAGGGCGGCGAATACAAAGAAGAACCCAAGCAAGCGCTGCGGACGGCGCTGGATTTTCTGTTGATGGCGGGAAGCGCGCCGATTTCCATGCAGAAAGCGCTGCCGACGCGCGATGATGCCGACAAATTTCTTGACGACTTTTTCCGCGCGCGATTCAGTTCGCTGGACGCGAATGATCTTTTGTATCAAGTGAACGCGTCGCGCGACTACGATCCCTCGCAGCAGCTCGGCAAAATCAAGGCGCCGGTGATGTTCGTCAATTCCGGCGATGACTTCATTAATCCGCCGGAGCTGGGTATCGCCGAGCGGGAAATCAAGAAAGTGAAAAATGGGAAGTTCGTCTTGATACCCGCCAGCGAGCATACGCACGGCCACAGTACGCACACCTGGGCGGAGTTTTGGAAGCAGTATCTGGCGGAGTTGTTGGAGATGTCAGGCCACTAGAAGGCGCGCGAGAGAAATTGTCAGCGCGTGGCTTCGTGGCTGGCGCGAATCTCTTGCCAGCGCCGCGGGCGCTTGTTGGCTTGCAGAACTTTTTTTCGAAGGCGAATCGATTTCGGCGTGATTTCGACGAATTCGTCGTCGGCGATAAATTCAATCGCCTGCTCGAGGCTGAGTTCGCGGTGCGGAATCAGCCGGATGGCCTCATCCGCGCTGGAGGAACGCATGTTCGTCTGTTTCTTTTCCTTGGTGACATTCACTTCCATGTCTTGCTCGCGCGAATTTTCTCCGATGACCATTCCTTCATAGACTTCCACGGCGGGGCCGATGAATAGTTCGCCGCGTTCTTGAAGGTTCCACAGCGCGAAAGCCGTCGATGGTCCGGAACGGTCCGCGACGAGCGCGCCCGTGGGGCGCAGCGCCATCTCGCCCGCGTAGTCCGTCCAGCCGTCGAAAATAGAGTGAATCAGCGCCGTGCCGCGCGTGTCCGTCAGCAATTGGCTGCGCAGGCCGATCAGCCCGCGCGAAGGAATCTTGAAGTCCATGCGCACGCGGCCGGAGTTGTGATTGCTCATCTTGAGCATTTCGCCGCGGCGGCTGCCCAATGTTTCGAGAATGATGCCGATAAAACTTTCGGGGACGTCGATGACCAGGCGCTCGAGCGGCTCAACCTTCCGGCCATTTTCCGTGCGCACGACGATTTCCGGCTTGCCGACCATGAGCTCGAAGCCTTCGCGCCGCATGGTTTCGATCAGGATGGCAAGCTGCAGTTCGCCGCGGCCCAGCACGCGGAAGGATTCCGGGGTGTCCGTATCTTCCACGCGAATCGAAACATTTGTGAGCAACTCTTTCTGCAGGCGGTCGCGCAGGTCGCGTGAGGTCAGATAGCTACCTTCTTTTCCGGAAAGAGGGCTGCTGTTTACCGTAAAAATCATGGCGAGAGTGGGCTCGTCGATTAGCAACGGTTCGAGGGGAGCCGGCGCAGCAAGATCCGTGATGCTTTCGCCGATCTGAATTCCTTCCACGCCGGCGATGGCCACAAGATCGCCCGCGGCAACTGCTTCCGCTTCATCGCGCTCCAGTCCGCGAAACGTGTAGAGCTTGGTGATCCGCGTGGACAAAAGCTTTCCATCCAGCTTGCTGATGCCGACGTCCTCGCCGCGCCTCAGCGTGCCGTTAAAAACGCGGCCAATCGCGATGCGGCCGAGAAAATCGCTGTAGTCGAGATTCATCACCTGAATTTGCAGCACGCCATCCGGATCGCCGGGCGGCGCAGGAATGCTTTTCACGATGGTTTCAAACAAGGGAAGCAGGTCCTTCGAGCTATCCCCAAGCTGCCGGTGCGCCACGCCATCGCGCGCATTGGTGTAAACCACCGGGAAATCGAGCTGGTCTTCGGTGGCGTCCAGGTCGATAAAGAGGTCGTAGATTTCATCGAGGACTTCTTTTGTGCGTGCATCGGTGCGGTCGATCTTGTTCAGCACAATCACGGGCGGGAGCTTAGCCGCAAGCGCTTTCTGAAGAACATAGCGCGTTTGCGGCAGCGGCCCTTCGCTAGCGTCGACCAGCAACACAACGCCGTCCACCATGCGCAGCGCGCGTTCGACTTCGCCGCCAAAATCGCTGTGGCCGGGCGTGTCGACAATGTTGATTTTCGTGTCGTGGAAAAAAAGTGCGGTGTTTTTCGCGAGGATGGTGATCCCGCGCTCGCGTTCGAGGTCGTTGGAATCCATCACGCGCTCGACGAGCGCTTCGTTGGCGCGGAAAATTCCGCTCTGGCGCAGCATGGCGTCGACCAGGGTCGTTTTGCCGTGGTCTACGTGCGCGATAATGGCGATATTGCGAATATTTTGGCTCATGATTTCTGCGTCGGTCTATGGACTGCCATCGGCAATCTCTTTAAAGACAAAAATAGCTGCTGAAACAACCAGCAGCCCGGACGATTCTCCTTTGTTCTCAGGTGCGGTCGAGCAACCTATAGTTTAGCAGAGCGGCATCGCGTGGGACAGCCATTCTTGGCTGATTGCTGCCTCTGCCAACTGACCGAGAGCCAGACAGACAGGAATATCTGTCCCACTTTAATTTTCGTGTACTATCCTCATCCGGGCTCTGCCATCAGGCCCTGCGGTGGAGTTGTTTGGGGGAATTGTGATGCGATTCGCGCGTTTGCTGTGGAAAGGCAGAATCTACCTTTGGGTTGTGGTCATTGTGCTGCTCTTCTTGGCGATGGGCCGCGCACAGGCGCCGACTCCCCCGGACTATTCGCCGCTCTTCGATAAAACCGACGTGATGATCACCGCGCGCGATGGCGTCAAACTGCACACGGAGATCTACACGCCGAAAAATTCCACCGCGCCGCTGCCTATCGTCATGGAACGGACGCCCTACGGACTGCACGACGATGATAAAGGCTACAGCCTCATCCTCACCCGCTATGCCGAGATGATTCCCGACGGCTACATCTTTGTCTTCCAGGATATTCGCGGGCGTTATGGTTCTGAAGGAACCTTTGTGATGCAACGGCCGGTGCGCGATCCGAAGGATGCAAAGGCGATCGATGAAGGCACGGATACCTACGACACCATCGACTGGCTGGTGAAAAACGTCCCGCACAACAACAGCCGCGTCGGCCTTGTGGGCATCTCATACGGCGGCTGGCTTACGGTCATGGGAATGCTCGACCCGCATCCCGCGCTCAAAGCCGTTTCCGAGCAGGCTTCGCCCGCGGACATGTTTCTCGGCGACGATTTTCATCACAACGGCGCGTTCCGGCTCAGCTACGCCTTCGAATATTCGACCATGATGGAAACGGGGAAAACGAATTTTGCTTTTCAGTTCGACCTCTTCGACACCTATGAATGGTATTTGCGCCTCGGCGCGCTATCCAATGCCAACAAGAAGTACATCCATGGGACTCTGCCCACCTGGAATAATTTTGTCGCCCATCCGAATTACGATGCTTTCTGGAAACAGGAAGGCATGCCCTACATCCTGACGAAACCAAGAGTGCCGAATCTCAATGTGGCGGGCTGGTGGGACCAGGAAGATTTTTACGGGCCGATGAAGATCTACGAACTCCTCGAAAAAAATGACCCGGATCACTTGAATTATCTCGTGGCCGGCCCCTGGAATCACGGCGGGTGGGGCCGCAGCTTGGGCGACTCCCTCGGACCCATTTCGTTTGGCAGCAACACCGGTCTCTATTTTCGCCAAAAAATTGAAGCGCCCTGGTTCGCCTACTGGCTCAAGAACAAAGGCAACTTGCCGCTTAAAGAGGCGCTGCTTTTTCAAACCGGCAGCGACAAGTGGGTGCAATTTGATTCCTGGCCTCCGCACGATGCGGCGGCACGCGAGTTGTACTTCCACGAGGACGGCAAGCTTTCATTCGAGCCGCCGAAGCCCGCAGCGACCCGGGCTTTTGATAGTTACGTTAGCGATCCGGCGCATCCCGTGCCCTATCGCCATCGCCCGATTGATATGACCTACCCGACCGATCATCCCGGCGGATGGTTCACCTGGCTGGTGCAGGACCAGCGCTTCGTGGACAATCGTCCGGACGTTCTAACTTGGCAGACGGACGAACTCACCGAAGACACGACCCTAGCTGGGCAAGTGACCGCGAAGCTTTTTGCATCCACCACGGGAAGCGACTCCGACTGGATTGTGAAGCTGATCGACGTTTATCCGCAAAAATATACGGACGACTGGAAACTCTCCGGCTACGAGTTGATGATTGCAGATGAAGTGTTCCGCGGGCGCTTCCGCAAGTCGTTCGAAAAACCGGAACCGATCACGCCCGACGCAATCACTCCTTTCACGATTGATCTCCATACCGCGAATCACGTTTTCAAGAAAGGCCATCGCATCATGGTGCAAGTTCAAAGCACATGGTTCCCCATCATCGACCGCAATCCGCAGAAATTTGTCCCCAACATTTTTGAAGCGAAGGAATCCGACTTCCAGAAAGCCACTCAGCGCATCTATCGTTCGAACGAGTTTCCTTCGGGAGTCGTACTGTCGATCTTGCCGGCAACGGCGGGAAACTAGCGATTCTTCATCCATGAACGTGATTCTTGCGAGGAATGGCCTTCCTCCTGGGAATGGCGCGCGGAATTTCTTGTGATATTCTCAGTCTCGCTTAAGAAATCGTGATCACTCGGGTCACTCCAAAGGGAGTTTTCCATGCGTTCCATCCGCAAAACAGCCAGCGCCTCCGTTTTCCTTGTCGTGGCCGGGCTTATGTTCGTGCCGCATTTTGGAGCCGCTCCACAACGCCAACGGCCGGATTTTGCAGCGCTCTTCGACAAAACGGAAGTGATGATTCCCATGCGCGACGGCGCGAAGCTGCACACGGAGTTCTACACGCCGAAAAATGCCACGGAACCATTGCCAATTCTGCTGGGACGGACTCCTTACGGCATCTCCAGCCCAGACAAAGTCATCAGCAACATGATTTATCGTTACGCCGATATGGTTCCCGATGGCTATATCTTCGTGTTTCAGGATATTCGCGGGCGCTACGGCTCCGAAGGGAAGTTCGTCATGCTTCACCCGCTCCATGACCCGAGTGACCCCAAGGGTGTGGACGAAAGCACGGACACTTACGACACGATCGACTGGCTCGTAAAAAATGTCCCGAACAACAATGGCCGTGTCGGCCTCGACGGAATTTCTTATGACGGCTTTCTCGTCACCATGGGCATGATCAACCCGCATCCCGCGCTTAAGGCTGCCTCGGAACAGGCCTGCATGGGCGACACGTGGCTGGGCGACGATTTCTTCCACAATGGCGCTTTTCGCTTGAGCTACGCCTTTGAATACATCGCGCTTCTGGAATCCTCGAACGAGAACTTCAGTTTTTCCTTTGACCGCTTCGACGTTTACGATTTTTACCTCCGGCTAGGCGCGCTCTCGAACGCAAACACAAAATATTTTCATGGAAAATTGCCGACTTGGAACGAATTTGTCGCTCACGCAAGTTACGATGATTTTTGGAAGCGCCACGCCGTCGCTTACGGGTTGAAGCAGCCCACCGTTCCCAATCTCAACGTCGCCGGCTGGTGGGACCAGGAGGATTTTTACGGCCCGATGTCGACTTACGCGCGCCTTGAAAAATCCGATTCAAAACATCTCAATTATCTCGTTGCAGGACCGTGGAATCACGGCGGCTGGGGCCACGGCCCGGGCAAGTCGCTTGGCGAAATTCCTTTTGGCAGCGACACCTCTGTCTATTTCCGCCAAAACATTGAGGCGCCCTGGTTTGCCTATTGGCTCAAAGGCAAAGGCGCCCTGCCGCTCAAGGAAGCGCTGCTCTTCCAAACCGGCAGCGACAATTGGGTTCAATTTGATTCCTGGCCTCCACGCCAAGCGCAAACCCGCAACCTTTATTTTCGTGAGGACGGAAAACTCTCTTTCGACGCTCCGCAAACGGTTTCTGCCGATGCTTCGGACAGCTACGTCAGTGATCCCGCGCATCCCGTGCCGTATCGCCATCGCCCCATCGACATGACCTATCCCGAGGATCATCCCGGCAGTTGGTACACCTGGCTGGTGCAGGACCAGCGCTTCGTCGACGACCGCTCCGATGTTTTGACGTGGCAAACCGACGAATTAACGGCGGACGTGACGCTCGCCGGCCAGGTCACCGCCAAGCTCTTCGCTTCCACAACTGGCAGCGACAGCGATTGGATCGTCAAGCTGATCGATGTTTACCCGCAGAAATATCCGGAGGACTGGAAACTCTCAGGCTACGAGCTGATGATTTCCGATGAAATTTTCCGCGGCCGGTATCGCAATTCCTTCGAGAAGCCAGAGCCGCTTAAGCCGGGCGAAGTGGCGCCGTTCACGATCGATCTCCACACCGCGGATCACGTTTTCAAGAAAGGCCACCGCATCATGGTCCAGGTGCAGAGCACCTGGTTCCCGCTCTACGACCGCAACCCGCAGAAGTTCGTGCCCAATATTTTCGATGCGAAAGAATCCGACTACCGGAAGGCCACGCAGCGCATTTATCGCTCGAAGCGATTCCCTTCGAGCGTCGAAATCATGGTCTTGCCGCAAACCGCAGAAAGAGCGGCAAAGTAGACGCCCGCGGGACGCCACCAACTGAGGGAAGTCACAGCATCCAGCTCGCGGGCAGTGCTCATATTTGAGCTGGCTGAAAAGCTGCCGAGCGACGGTCACTGCTGTTTTTGCGGCACCGCTGTTTCTCCGGCATGAAACTCCGTCCACGGACCTGCTTTCATATCGTGCAAATAAGGTGTCTGCCAGGCGTACTCTGGATGCGCCGCGAGAAAAGGTTTGGCAAGAAAATCTTCTCCGCAGGGATGCCCGGCCCGCGCCATCAGCTTCATTTCTTTCGTCATGCTCGAATCCGTTGCCTTGCCTTGCACGGCCCCGCCGGGAAAATACGGCGCCCATCCCCACACATCCACGCCGCGCGGCGAGGAATCCACGTGCCCGCAAAGCGTCCGCTCGTTCGTTTCTCGGCGCTGATGATAACTGTCGACATGATCGCCGAGCATTTTTTCCGCAAGATCCACGTCGATCTTGCCTTTGTTTTCCTTTAGCAATTGCTCCCAGCGCACGCGCCGCGCATTCGGCGATGTCTCCAGATCATTCGGCTTGAACTCCGGCGCATCTTCTCGGAGCACTTTCGGGTCGCGCGCCCAATTCGAGCCTGCGAACGCGCCGTCCTTCGTGCGCCACAGTTTGTAAGCCTTTAGCCCGAGCTCCAGCTGCGCGATCTCGCCGGTTTTGCTGTCGCCCAGCAGCCAGTCGTTGGCGTATCCGCCGTTGTTTCCGTCGAGCATGATTTTCGTGTACTCGTCGATCGAGCCCGCATACTGCAGCGCCTTCCGCGCGCGCACGAATTCCGCCTTCCCGTTGGGATCCCATCCTTCGAACTGCGTGATGGTCGTCTCCGTGACCATCAGACCGTCGCTGTTGATTCCGAAGTCGTCGTCGCTCGCGATCACTCCCGGAAATCCATCCATCAGAATCCGGTGGCCTGTTTTCGGCACGATGTCGAAGACGATGCGCCAGCGCTCCCCGTTCGCGTAGTTCGTCCAATTATTGTGGGCCATGACGATCTTCCCGTCTTTCGTCCAGCTTCCCGTGACCACAAAGGCGCTGCAATTCCCCGGACTTTTCAAATCCGGAGCGTGCGCCGTTTTCTGCTGTTTGTTGTACCAGGGCACGTAGTAATCCGGCAGCTCTTCAAACGCGTTCATCGCCACGATGTCGTCCACGTCCAGCTTCGAGTTTGTCCGCGCGCGCAAGCCATCGACGATTCCCTGCAGCTCCTGCTGATACTCCTCGTCGATCTTGGGCCACAGCATTTCGCGCGCGGCCTTGCGGAAGAACGCCCAGTCGCGCTGCGTCTCATGCATCATCCCGGCGCTTACCGCCGCGAAGCCGTCCTCAATCTCCGGCGCCAGCAAATAACCGTGCTGAAAACCAATCGCGGCAGGATTGCCTTCCAGATGTACGTAGATCCAGCCGCCGTCTTCGAAGCGCTGCGCACCCGCAAGCCTTGGATCGTTCGCGCCTGTTGGTTCTTGCCCTGCCGCGATGCTTTCGTAAGAAGCGCTTTTGCCAGCCGTGACATCCGCTCCGCTGCCGCCCAGCCACCACAGCGCGGCTCCTCCCAGCAGGATCGCGAGGATCGCCGCTGTCCGCCTCGTCGAATTCGCTCTAGCTTCCGTTTCCATCGAGCCTCCTATTTGGCTGCGGCGCCGCGGCGCGTGAAAATCATGCCCAGCGTGCGCCCCGCATCCAGCTTGAATCCGCTGATCGCCCGGTTCGAATCTCTCTCAAAGTGAATTTTTATCCGCGATTTGCTCAGCGTAAATTCATCCGTGGTCGTAGCTCCAAACGCCTCGGGACGAAGGGTGCTGGTGTGAAGAAATCCGCCGCCATCCAGCATGGCCACAATCTTCAGTTTGTCATCCACAATTCCCAGGCGGTAGGTCACACCCAATTCGCTGCTCCAGTAATCGCCCGTGTAGGATATAAGTTGTTCCGCTGTCACCGGTATTTCTTTCTTCTCGGATGTTTCACGCTCGTGCTCCGCGTCTTTTTTTTCTTCCTTCGGCTTCATCATGCTGCTCAAATAAACGTCGGCGACTTGGCGCGCGCGCCGCGAAGGATTTGCATCTCCCCGGTTGCACAAGCACGCCACGGAAAAGTGCTGCTCCGGAAAACGCAAAAGCTCCGCCCGGTACCCGCCCCAGGCGCCGCCGTGGGTCACGGTGTGCAGCCCGCGGTAATCCGCAATAAACAGTCCTTTCGCATAATCGAGCACTTTGCCGCTGTTCAGCTTGCCCCGCTCCTGCAGCTCTGCCAGGAAATCCTGCCCGCCGACTTGTCCGCTGTAAAAATTCTCATCCCATTTCAGCAAATCTTCGACCGAAGTGTGCACCGCGCCGTCGCCCGTCTGCTCGAAATAGGAAACATCCAGCTTGTATCCGTCCATGATTTCTTTTGGATCGTAGGCCATCGCGCGATCGGGAATCAGCGCCGTGTGATCGTCGCGGTACTGTGTATGGGTCATGCCCAGCGGATTGAATATGTTCTCCGCCGCGAATTCGCGAAGCGTCTTGCCGCTAACGCGTTTCACGATAATGGACAGCAAAAAAAATCCCGTGTTGCTGTAGAGCCAGTCGCTCCCCGGCGCGAAGTTCAGCGCCTTCTGCCGAGTGATGAATTGCAGCGCATCTTCGTCCGTCGTCACGCTGTCCATGTTGATGCCCGCAAGATCCATCAGCGTCAAGTAATCGCGCAGCCCGCTGGTGTGATTCAGAAGATGGAGAACGGTGATTTTTTGCCCGTAGTCCGGCAGCTCGGGAATATATTTCCGCACGTCGTCGTTGACGGAAAGCTTCCCCTGCTTTTCTAGCAGGAGAATGCTCGCCGCCGTAAATTGCTTCGAGGTCGAGCCTATGTCGAAGACGGATTCCGGCGTAATCGGCACATCTTCTTCGATATTCGCGAGGCCATAGCCTTTGGTGTAGCTGACCCTGCCATTTCTGTACACCGCAACCGCGCATCCCGGCGATCCCGGTTTTGTGTAGTCCGCAAAAACTTCGTCCACAGCCGCCGCAGTCTTGTCCTGTGCGCTGCTCGCCCGCGGAGCGCTGCACGTGCCTAACATCAACGCACACGCAGCGATGCCGCTCCCCGCTCTCCGCAAGACGCTCATGCAATGGCCTCCCTCGCCGTTTCCCGCGCGCCGAGTCTATCTTCTTCGCACCCGCGCTTCAATCCTTCGCGAACTTCTCGTGTAAACTTGGCATCGCAAATGCTCACAGCCATCACGCGCGCTGTCAGTCCCGCCATCGTAAATTGCGAACTAAGCTTCATTCCGCGCCAGCCAATCGATCTCCAAATCGCTCGCGCGCAACATCGCGCCTATGAGCATCTTCTCGAAAAACTCGGCGCTCGTGTTGTTTCTTTCCCCGCGGAGCCGAATCTCCCAGATTCCATGTTCGTCGAGGATCCCGCTGTCGTTCTCGATGAGCTCGCCGTCATTTTTCCGCTCGGCACGGAGTCGCGCCGCCCGGAAGCCGCTTCGCTAGCGCAAGCCCTTTCCAAATTTCGCAAAATTAAGCGCGTCACGCTGCCTGGCACGCTCGAGGGCGGCGACATTTTGTGCGTCGATAGAAAGCTATTCGTCGGCCTTACCAAGCGCAGTAATGCCGAAGGCATCCGCCAGCTCGCTGCGATCCTCGCGCCGCACCATTATGAAGTCATCGCCGTCCCCGTGACCGGGTGCCTGCATCTCAAGTCCGCCGTAACCTGCCTGTGCCGCAATACGCTTCTCGCCAACCGCTCGTGGTTCGATGCAGCGCCGTTTTCCGGTTACGACTGGATAGACGTCGATCCCGCCGAACCGCACGCTGCCAACGCCTTGGCCCTTGGACAAACAATTATTTTCCCCGCTTCCTTCCCTTGCACACGCGCGCGCATCGAAGCCCGCGGCTTCCACGTCACGCCGCTCGACATCTCCGAACTCCAAAAAGCCGAGTCCGGCCTCACCTGCTCCAGCCTGATCTTTGAAGCTTAGTTCCGTAATATCCAAGATTTGCACCATCTAGCCTCTCTATAAAAGAAAACGGCCACCCCGAATTCTCGGAGCGGCCGTTTAGCTGAGATGGTTCTTAGGTTAGAGGTGCGACTCCTTAGTTCGTCAGCTCCGTCACGCTGCGCGCCACAAACACCGGCTGGCTGCTGATGGGATCCTTCAGCACCACGCCGATAACGCGTAAGGGATTCGTCGGATTGCTCGTCAGGTCCTGCAGACTCGTCAGCCCGCCGCCAAACTTCGTAAATGGCGTCACGTAAACGGTCACGGGTCCGTTGAACAACACGCCCACCAGCCCATTCGAATTGAACTGGAAGGTTCTGGCGAGGACATTCACACTATTTGCCACCAGCGTGCCCGTGTGTCCTTCATGCCGCAGCACCACGCGCTTCACGGTAACGGCGCCATTCGCGAATGGGCCGCCGATGGTCACGCGCTGCCCCGGAACAAGAAGGGCCGCGTTGAAGAAAATATTGCTGAACCGCGGATTGACGAACACGTTGTGCATCCAGTAGACGAAATATTTTTCGTTGTCGGTCAAGTCGATCGTTGAGATTTGTCCGGAATTGAAACCCGTGCTTGCCGGCAAGACGCCGCGCACGTACAGATCGAAATCCTGCGCGGTATTCACTGGCGGGTTCACGTAAGTGATCAGGCCTCCCGCATAGAATTTGTCTTGCGAGAGGATTGCCACCTCATCCGCAAGGAAGGTCCCCGAAGTACGGTCCAGCGTCCCGGAAATCGATACGATCGACGTACTGCTGAGGTCATTGATGGTATCCTCGCCTTCCCATTCTGTCTGATCGTTTACATTCACCGTGAATGCACGCCCGTGCGGCCCCTGAATCGTGAAGGAATTTCCGCCTGCATTGATAGTCGTCACCCCGGCGATGAATTCATCGATATACGCGTCCGCGTCGCTGGGCGTGATCGCTTTTACATTCAACGTCGGGTTCACGACCCCCGTGATCTGGCCGTTCATATCGACAGGCAGCGACTTCCGGATATCGAACTCGAAGCCCAACCCGATAACGTCGCCTGCGTCTACGACCAGCGGGCTGCTCAGGCTGATCGTCACCGTCGATGTCGAAAGCACGGCCGGCGGTGTAGTTGTCGCCGTCAGCGAGCTGATCATCGGCCGAGTCGGCGGATTTGTCTGTGGATTCGTCACATTGAGGTAGTCGATTTCCGGGTTCGCCAATGTGACAATCACCGTGTCGTACGTTCCTGCCGGAATGGTGTTCAGATCTAAGAGCGTATGGAGTCCGTTCAGCTTGGCAAAATCTACTGTCTGGGGACCGGTGGTCACCGTTACGGGAGTGCCCATGCCCTCCGCAACGCTGATGCCTGAAATCACCACTTTGAACGAAATGACACTCGGCAGAGGTGCGTCGCTGCCGGATACAAATATGGTCGCCGACTGCGGCTGCACGGTCTGCGGGGTTGTGCTTCCTGTCCCACATCCCACAGCGAGTGCGATCAGCGCGAGCGCACATACTCCACTTAACCACTTCCTTGCATTCATGATTTTCTTTCCTTTCGAGCTTGAATACCCCGGAGGCGCACCTTGCGCCCACCGACCCTTGTTGCGACTAACACATCGCCAGAAATAAAGTCGCCAGATCTAAACAATTGAATCTAAATGCGTTAGCGAACTAACGGGAAAACTTCATCAATCCCTCTCATTTTGGAGTTGGTCACAAACTACCCGTCCGGGTAGCGTCCGAGCGCCCCTCTCAGCCTTTTTAGGAATCTTCCCTTTGCCGTCCTTTTCTCTTGTGTTATTCTTTCTTCCGGTATGATTTCCATCGCGACGAAGCGAATTACCACGACGTCGTCTATGTCGACTACCTCGACTAAGGCGAAGTCCACTATTTTCGCTTCCGGCGCGTGGAGAAACAGCTAGCAAGCTAGAAAAAGTTTCCAACCCACCGCCTGAAGCGAATCTGGCGGTGGGTTTCTTCTTTTAACCCCCCGCCAAAGGCGCTCCAGCAGAAACCAGGAGCGGACGTCATGAGTTCCGAACACGTGCAGGAAGAAGTGCCCGCGGAAAGCGGCTTAGTTGACCGCTTCGCGGTCACCAATGAAAAAGACCGCTTCGCGGTCACCAACGACGAAGTTGCGGAGAGCCCTCACCAATCCGTAGTCGCTTTGAAGTTCGGCGGCAGTTCTCTGCTTGGTGCCGAGCGTATGCTGCACGCCGCCGGCCTAGTCCGCGCGGCTGCCATCTCCTCGAACGTCATCGTCGTTGTCTCGGCGATGAAGGGCGTCACCGATCGGCTTCTCTCCATTTCGCGCTTGCTCGCCGAAGGCAAGCTTTCCCAAGCTCGCAACGAGACCGAAAGCGTCGTTCATCTCCACTTCGATGTGCTGCAGGATCTTCAGCTTGACGAAGAGAAACAGGATCGTGTCCGCCGCAGCTTTCAGCTCCTCGGCCGGGATCTTCTCCACGAAGTGCCTCAGGAGGGCCGCGTCGCTGTCACCGCGGAACTCGCCGATCGCCTCGCCTCCTTTGGAGAACGTTTCAGCGCGCGTCTCTTCGCCGCCGCTCTCGAAAAATCCGGCGTTGCCGCCGTTCCCGTTTCTTCCTCCGACTTCGTCCTCACCTGCGACACCTTTCGCGACGCCAAGCCTCATCTCGAGGAGACCAAAGAACGCGGCCGCGGCATTCTCCTTCCGCTTCTCGAGGATGGCCTTGTCCCCGTCGTCACCGGCTTTATCGGCGCGACTCCCGACGGCCGCATCACCACGCTCGGCCGCAATAGCTCCGATTTTTCCGGAGCCATCATTGCTCACGTTGTGGACGCCGAAGAACTCGTCATCTGGACCGATGTGGACGGCCTCTTTACTGACAATCCACACCTCACCGCCGAGGCCAAACTTCTCCACGACTTAAGCTATGATGAAGCGCACGCCCTGGCAGCCAGCGGCGCCAAGGTTCTTCATCCAAACGTACTGCCGCTCGCTGCGGAAACGGAAATGACCATCTGGATTCGCAACACCTTCAAGCCGCACGTTCGAGGAACTCGCATCGGCCTGCCTCAAAATGCAAGTAGCCGCGCGCAGTTCGGAGGTGCGGCATGAGCCCGCATTCTTCGGAGAATGGCGTTAAGAGCGGTATGGCGCAGCAAGCGGAAAGTTCTCTGCCCGGCGGCGCCGAAAAAAAATGGCGTGCGGGCGTTTTGGGTGCGACAGGTCTCGTGGGCCAGCGGCTCGTAAAACTTCTCGCGGGTCATCCCTGGTTCGAGCTGACGGAAGTTGCCGCTTCCGAACGTTCTTCCGGCAAGAACTACTCTGAAGCCGTGCGCTGGCACCTCGATGGGCCTATCCCGGAAGCCGCTCGTAGCCTCGCCGTTAAAAGTCTCGATCCCAGCCTCGACTGCGATTTCGTTTTTTCCGCGCTCGATTCGAGCGTCGCCGGCAGCGCCGAGGAGAACTTTGCCCGCGCCGGATATCCCGTCGTCAGCAACTCGAAGAATCACCGCATGGATCCTGACGTTCCGCTGCTCATCCCCGAAGTCAACGCCTCGCATCTCGAGGCCATCCACACCCAGCAGAAAATTCGCGGTTACGACGGCGGCTTCATCGTCACCAACCCGAATTGCTCAACGGCCGGCTTGGTCCTCGTCCTGAAGCCGCTGGCGGACGCCTTCGGCCTCGAAAAAATCTTTGTCGTCACGTTGCAGGCCGTCTCCGGCGCAGGCTATCCAGGTGTCGCCTCGATGGACATTCACGCCAACGTCATTCCGTTTATCAGCGGCGAAGAAGAAAAAATGGAGTCCGAACCGCAGAAGCTTCTCGGCAAATGGGACGGCGCCCGCTTCATCGACGCTGGCCTGGGCCTCAGCGCCCACTGCAATCGCGTTTCGGTTCTCGAAGGTCACCTCGAGTGCATTTCCGTCAGCCTCAAAAAAATTGCTTGCCTTAAAGAAGTCCGCGAGGCGTTGCGCAATTTTGAAGTCAGCGCCGAACTCGCCTCACTTCCGTCCGCCATCCGTCATCCTGTGGTCGTCCTGGATGGCGACGATCGCCCGCAACCCCGCCGCGACGTTCACGCCGGGAACGGCATGGCTGCTGTAGTCGGCCGCGTCCGCGAATGCCCCCTCCTGGACATAAAACTCACCCTGCTCTCTCACAACCTCGTTCGCGGAGCCGCCGGCGCCGCTCTCCTCAACGCCGAACTCTTGGCCGCTCGCGGCTTCCTCAACCGCCGCGTTCAAACCGAAGGCGAGAAACAGCTTCCCGTGCCGGTCACTCAATAAATTAGTTCGTGATCTCGAGTTGGACATTTCTTCCTGAGGCGTGTTTCTTCAACAGTTCTGTCATCTGCCCGCCCCAGCTCGGCAAAATCTCGACACCGCCAAACGAAATGATGATCGCAATGATCTGCCTCGTCGCCCCCGTCACCATCGTTCGCTCCGAATCGCTCGTCGGACTCCCATGCGGCCCTACCGCATCGCAAAACACCGGCAATCCTTCCAAATTCAAATCGTATTTCCCGATTCCCTTATAAGTCTCTCCCGCGCGTCCCGCTCGAAACACAATATCGCCCTGCACGTGTGCCAGGTCATAAAGTCCCACTGGTAAACTGCTTTCCACGCTCACATAATTAATCACGTCCACCACATTGTTGATCCGCGGCAATCCCTTTCCCGCGATCACCCGCCGCAAGAGCGCCTCTGCCGATCCGCGATATCTCGCCGGGTCCTTTCCCAGCGCCTTGTACGCTGCCCGAGTGGCCATAATCGCCGCCGACTCCAGCACCGCCTTCGGCTCCGCCAGCTTCAAAATTTTCTCTTCGCAAACACGCAGCTCGTGGTCCAGTCCCTCCGGCGTCGCGCCCGCTTCCACGTCCGCCGTCACGCACGCCAACGCCACCTGCGGACATTTGGCCTTCAACTCCGCATCCATCGTAACGGTCATCATCACATCCGTCTCTGCTCAATCCCCTTCAGGGGAGTTTTTCGGAGTCCGATTCAACTTGGATTCGCTGGAAGTTCCGCGCGGATTCGTTTTGGTCGAAGAATGGTAGGCCCGTGCGGACTCGAACCGCAGACCTCGTCCGTGTCAAGGACGCGCTCTAACCAACTGAGCTACGGGCCTATTCCTGGGATATTTTAGCATGAGTGTCACTACTTACGGGCCTTCCATCCGGCATCTCTTTTTCTCATCAACCCCTCGTCCACCAGCCTTGTGCCCCCATCAGCAACTCCAGATGCAAAAAGACATCTCACCCGAATAACTTATAGTCTAATGAATGCAGGCCCAGACAAATCAGGTGAGGTATGCGGTTCGCTCGTCTACTTATTTTCGGATTGCTCTGTCTCACCGTCCTCGCGTCGCTCGAAACTCGCGCGGCGGACTCAGCCGTCTGCTCTGGCCTTGTCGTGGACGAAAATAATGTCCCGGTCGCCTCCGCCCAAATAAAACTCGAAGACTCCGCCGGCCACATCTACCGCGCAGAAACCGACGGCGCAGGCCGCTTCACTCTCCGAAATCTCCCCGCAGGCGATTACAAACTAGAAGCCCGCAAGGAAGGCTACTTCCTCATCGCCGGTCGCGCCCTCACTCTTCAATCCGGCCCCAACGAGACCACCTTCACCCTGAACCACGCAGAAGAAGTTCACCAGCAAGTCCAAGTCACCGCGCCCGCCAATCAAATCGATCCCCAGGATACCGCCCAGCGCAACACGCTCACAGGCCGCGACATTCTAAACATTCCCGTGCCCAGCCCGCATGTCCTCGCGCAAAGTCTTGTCGCTCTCCCGGAAATCACCCAGGATAATCAGAACAATCTGCACATCGCAGGTGCCCGCTCGGGAGAAACGCAATATCTCCTCGACGGCTTCGAAATCGGCGATCCCGTCAACGGCCAGCTCACCTCTCGCTTCAATGTGGACGCCACGCGCGCCGCCGAAGTCCAAACCAGCGGCTTCGGCGCGGGCTACGCTCATTCCGGCGCAAATATCCTCAGCCTCGAAACTCCCGATGGCGATGACAAATGGCGCTTCGGCACCACCAATCCCGCGCCCGGCATCAACTTTCAAGAGGGCCTCCATCTGGGCGACTGGTATCCTCGCTTTACCTTCTCCGGACCCATCAAGCGCGGCCGCTTTTGGTTTTCCGATTCGGTCAGCCTTCAACACGTCTTTGCCGTCGTTAAGCAACAGCCCTCCGGCGCCAATACTTGGCAAGAATGGGCGGGAGACAATCTCCTCCGTCTGCAATACAACATCACCCCCAAGCACATTCTCCACGCCAGCTTCCTCTATAACCGCGCCCACGACACAAACGCCGGCCTCGACGCTCTCGATCCCGTCTCCACCACCGTCACCGGCGAGCAGCAGCGCTACTTCGCCTCCCTAAAAGACCAGATCTGGCTGCACGACACGCTTTTCGAACTCGGCGTCGCCGCCGATGACGGCACCCTCGCTTTCATCCCCCAAGGCACGCAACCCGACGTCCTCCTCGTCAACGGCTCGACCGGCAATTATTTCCAGCGTCTCCACCAGCGCGGCCGCCGCTTGCAAGCTGTTGCTCAGGTGATCGCTGCATCGCGCCACTGGCATGGCACTCATCAACTCGCAGCTGGCGCAAACGTCGCCGGCCTCACCTATTCCCTCTCCGCCCAGCGCGGCGAAATCCAGGCGCTACAAGCGGTAGCCACTGACGCAACGTCCTGTACCTCAGCGCTCCAACCCGGCTGCTTGGTGCGCCAAACTACCTTTTCCGGCCCCGCGAATCCGCATCTCTCCAACACCCAGGCCGGCGCCTACGCGCAGGACACCTGGTCGATCTCGAAGTATCTCGTCGTGCAGGCAGGCTTGCGCACAGACTGGGATCGCTTCACGCAAAGCGCCATGGCCGGCCCGCGCCTCTCCGCCAACGTACTTCCCTTTGGTGACGACACCTCAAAAATTTCGCTCGGCTGGGGCATCTACAACGCCCCGCTCAATCTCGCTCTCATCGGCCAGGCCTTCGACCAGCAGCAAATCGACACGTTCTACAACTCCACCGGCAACATCGTTGCTCCAAGCCCCGTCGTAAGCCAGTTCCTCCTGCCCACAAACGGCCTGCAACAACCCCGCTTCACCACCACCAGCGCCGGCTGGCAGCAGAAATTCGCCCACAACACCCTCCTCACTCTTAACCTTCTCGCCCGCAACGGTTCTCACGGCTTCGTCTACGTCGATCAGCAACCCGCCCAGCCCGGCGGCATCTTTCTCTTGCAGAGTACCCGCAAGGACCGCTATCGCTCCGCCACCTTCTCCCTCCGCCACGTTTTTTCCGAGGAAATGGAAGTCTATGGCGCCTACACGCGCTCCCTCGCCCACTCCAACGAACTCCTCAACCCCGCCCTCGGCTCCATCTTCTACGTCGCGCAGCAATCCGGCCCCGTCGCCTGGGACGCTCCCAATCGCCTCCTCACCTGGGGCTGGGCCCCCACTCACATCTGGGGCATAGAACTGAGCTATTTTTTCGAGTACCGCACTGGCTATCCCTTCAGCATCATCAATCTCCAGCAGCAGCTCGTCGGCCTGCCAAACTCCTCGCGCTTCCCCGCCTACGCCAACCTGAATATCGGCCTCGAGAAAAAATTCGGCTTCCGCGGCTATCTCTGGGGCGTCCGCCTCGAAGTGGTGAACGTCCTCAACCGCCAAAATCCCGACACGGTGGTCAACAATATCGACGCCCCCAATTTCGGCACCTTCGCCGGCGGCCAGGGCCGCGCATTCACCCTCCGCGCCCGCTTCATCGGCCGAAAATAACCGACGTAACCTCGCCGGCTTAAACCCAACTTCTCGGCAATCAAGAAGGATTATTCGTGTCGCAGCGCGATCATGGGATCGACGCGCATGGCCCGCCGCGCCGGAATGTAGCACGCTCCCACCGCCACAAACAGCAGCAGCATGGCCACGCCGGCAAACGTCAGTGGGTCATGCGCGCTGACGCCGAAAAGCTGATTGGCCATCAACCGCGTCAGTCCTAGGGCCGCGCCGATGCCAATCGCCACACCGATCAGCGCCATCCTTGCTCCCTGCCCGATCACCAGCCGCAACACATCGCCGCTTTGCGCGCCCAACGCCACGCGCACTCCGATTTCGTGCGTGCGCTGGCCCGCCAGATACGAAATTACGCCGTAGATTCCCACGCACGCAAGCGCCAACGCGAGCGCCGCGAACACGCCGAGAAGAATCATCGAGAGTCTTCGCGCGGCAAACGAATTCGAGACCACCTCATCCATTGTTTGGACGTTGTACACCACTTCGCGCGGATCGATTTCCCCGATCGCCCGGCGCACCGAACCCATGACCGCCGTCGGGTCGCCTTCGGTCCGCAGCACCACCGCCACCGCATCCGCCGCCAGCGGCATCAGCTTCTCCGGAAGCTGCATGAACGGATAATCGAACTGCGCCTCGATCGCCGATTTCGCATCCGCGTCCAGTCCCCACTGCTTCACGTGCCCGACCACCCCGACGATTTCCGCCTGTACGCTAAAGCCCTCGATATGGATGTGTTTGCCCACGGGATTCTCATCCGGGAAATACGTTCGTGCGAAAACGTCATCGATATCCACCACCACCGGCGCGTGTTCGTCGTCCTTCGCCGTGATGAACCGCCCACGCTCCAGCGTGACTCCCATGGCTCGCTGGAAGCCGGCCTCCACGAGATAAAACATGGCCTGCGGCATCTCCTGGAAGTTGGCGGGCTTTGCATGGCCCTCGATCCAGAAAGGCAAGGACGAATTATGGATCATCGGCCGCGAGCCAAGCGTTACGGAAACGGCTTGCACGCCCGGAATATTTTGCATCTTCTCGTCGAACTGGCGCAGCCGCGCGCGCGTTTCGGCGGAGTTGGTCGTCGGGCCCGCCGGCAAAGACAAACTAAACGTAATCGCGTGGCTGGGATTGAAGCCCGGATTCACCCGCCAAAGCGCCTCGAGGCTGCGCACCATCAGTCCCGCGCCGGCCAGCAAAATCAAAGCCAGCGCTACTTCGACCGCCACGAACACTCCTTGCAGCCGGTGCCGCGCGCCGCTCACTCCGCGCCCGCTCTCCTTCAGTATCTCTTGCAGATCCACGCGCGAGGTTTTCAGCGCGGGCGCCAACCCAAAAATAACTCCCGCAAACAAAGAGATCGCCAGCGTAAAAAGCAGCACGTGCGAGTCCAGCGAAACCTCGCTCGCTCGCGGCAAGGCGCCAGGCAAAGTTCCGAGCACCGCTTTGGTGCCCCAAAAAGCCAGCAAAAGTCCCAGCCCTCCGCCCGCGCCCGCCAGCAAAATGCTTTCTGTAAGTAGCTGGCGAATCACGCGTACCTGGCTCGCGCCCAGCGATGCGCGAATCGCAAACTCTCTCGAGCGGCCCATCGCCCGCGCCAGCAGCAGATTGGCTACATTCGCGCACGCAATCAACAGCAAGAATCCAACCGCCGCCACCAGCACGATGAGGAATGGCTGCACATTCCCGACGATGTCTTCCTTCATTGCCACCAGACTGATGCCCACGGCTTTGTCGGCTTCCGGGTAGGCCGCGGCGAGATTTTGCGCGATCCCGTCCATATCCGCTTTTGCCTGCGAAAGCGTCACGCCCGGCTTCAGCCGCCCCACCGCGTGCGCGCTAACGTCCACGCGCCTGTCGCGAAAATTTACATCCGTCCACTGGCCGATGAGCGTATAGACATCGCGATCCTGGCCATAAAAAGTGAAGCCTGCCGGAATCACGCCCGCGATCGTGTAAGACGCGCCATTCAGGAGCATCGGTTTTCCGATGATTTCCAGCGATGACCCAAATTTCCGCTTCCAGAATCCTCCGCCCAGAATCACCACCGGCGCCGCCCCCGCCAGATCGTCTTCGGCTCGGAAGCTGCGCCCAAGAACCGGCCTTACGCCCAGCGTCGAAAAAAAGTCCGCCGAAATCATGTAACCGCTCAGCCGTTCCGCTTCGCCCGTCCCGATGTAGTTGTAATCCTGGTTGCGGTATATCGCCATCGACGAAAACGTTTTTGTTCCCCGCTGCCAATCCTGGAAATTTGGATAGTTGATGGGCGCGTGATCGAATCCCGGCGTCCTTCCATAAATCGCCACGAGCTGCCCGGCCTGCGGGTAAGCCAGCGGACTAAGCAGCACCCCGTTCACCACCGAAAATAGCGCCGTATTCGCACCAATCCCCAACGCCAACGTCACTATCGCAATCGCCGCAAATCCCGGCGCCTTCCCCAGCATCCGCACCCCATACCGCAAATCCTGCCAAAGCGTCTCCATTCCGCCTCCCGCCCCAGCCCAATCCGCAATCCGCGCCAATCCTACTCCAAGAAACATCTGTCGCTCCACCTCATCCTCGCACCCCAGTTATCCTCGCAAACCCCCCAGTCGAACGCTCCCCCTGTTTTGTTATCATCCGTCCGTGCCCCTGTCCTGGAACGAAATCCGGCCGGTGGAGCGCCTTCAACCCATTTAGCCCGCCCTATGTGCCGCATCCCTTTGGTGTTACGTTCACCAAAGGGTGCACGTTCTGACTCTTCCCCGCATCTCCGCGATCTTTGCTTTTTCGTTCGCTTTTTCCTTCGCTTTTTCCTTGACTAAAAGAGATTCCCAGCGTATAGTACTCCTTAAGTAATATTGGGCCTCATGCCCAGGAACGCCAATCTCCTGATTGGCGTTTTTGCTTTGGGTAGTAGCACAGACACTCCTGTCTGTGCGATTTTTCACTTCCCGAGTCCGAACGGACGCAAATCCCGGGAAACCCCAACGCCCGTCGATCATGATCAGACAAACCGCTTAGAATCAATGCCCACAGAACCTCCCGCACCCATTGATTCGATCCGGCTTACAGAAGTGCTAAGTCCTTTACATGCAACGCTTACGAAAAAACGGGGGGGGTGGGT
>Ga0207416_1000918_pt1 | contig 44094 bp, 40 predicted proteins | sample PaiPotPPM11metaG_FD_184107 | JGI IMG/M metagenome (GOLD analysis project Ga0207416, IMG submission 184107) | Iron sulfur acid spring bacterial and archeal communities from Banff, Canada, to study Microbial Dark Matter (Phase II) - Paint Pots PPM... ...
CGTCCGGCGGATGTACACAGGACACTATTCAATACTATGACACTATGCCAGTCAAGTAGAGTAGCCAGTTTATTCGTCACTATATCGCCAATCTCGCAGTCCCACCCTTGAAAGCACTGAGGTTTTTGCGCCAAAAACTGAAAATCGCTCAATGGAGCGCGGAAGTTAGGCTAAGTCGGGGGATGACATTGCGTGAAACCCGCTACCGTTCATTTTCGCACGGATGCTGCCGCTACCCCTCATAGTGGCCGGCAAGCCTCGCGTGACCACCGCTCCTTGCTCGCTGGTCATGGCAACGCTACCCGTCGGCACCTGCTGCCGCGAAGAATTCAGCACGGCAAGACCCGAACTGCTGCCGTGGCAGCCAATCTGGCCGGAAGCCAGCAGCGCGATCACCGCCGCGATTACGCGCGCCGGGCCCGACCAGCGGGCATCACCACAAAGCCGTTTCCCAGCAGTACCAACGGTGCGCCAATTGGCAATGCGTGGCCGGATCCGCCTCTCGGCAGCAAACCGGTATACCTGACTGGAAGGTTTGCCCGTGTTAGAACAGAATCTGGGGTTGCGCGCGCCGCCAGAACCTGAGAGTTCACGTCGGCGAGACGATTTTAGGGCGCCTGCTGGAATCCGACCTGGCCACAGTGGGCGTCGTAGAAATAGTTGTATAGGATGATCGGGTCGCGGCCGGTGTTGATAAAGTTGGCCGCCGGCGGTTCCCATTTCGCATACAATGGAGCGGCGCCAACCGGACTGGCGGTAGCGTTGGGGCTCGGCCCGCTGTTGGGAATCTCCATCGTGTAGGACAGCGGGGATGACCCGCCCGGCGTTCCCACCGTAACGGTCATCTGCGTCCCGGCCGGCACGTAGTCAAGTCCGCCCGGGCCGATGGTGGAGGCGGCGGCTGGGGTCGGGGTGGTGGAAGGATTCAAGAACATCTCCTGGATGCCGACGTCAAGCAACAAGGTGCCGCAATACTGGATCGGCGAGAGTTCGGGAAAGGAAAAACATCCGGGCATGGTATTCCATTCCCCGGCCGTCGTCAGGCTGGGCGTCAGTGCGAGCGTGTTGTAGCCTGCGGTGTTGGCGTCGGTCAGCCCCAGGGTAATTCCCTGGCTGGTTGCGCTTAAGCCATAGCCTTGGCTGATATCGGCGCCGTTGCTGGAATCGGTCAGGTTGATGAACGCATTTTGCGCCGGACTGAGAAACAGGCTGCCAGCCACCAGGCCTTCCCGGTCAAACCCTACCCCCATGTAATGCAGCGTCGGCTTGGGCGGGCCATTCGTCCAGCACGACAGCGTCGAGTCACCGGAGCAATAGCCCTTGTTGACCGCCAGGACCTCGAGCGGAATCGTCTGGACGATGCCGCTCGTGGTCTGAAAGGTCACCGGCGCCAGATAGTAGTAGCCGGAAAAGGTATTGCCACTGCTGTCGTAAAACTGCACGCCGGAAGGTCCCGGGCCAATCACGGTACCGCCTGCGGTCGGTGCAGGAACCGGGGTCGGCAGTTCCGTTGCCGGCGTTAGCACCCCCATCGATCCAGTATCAACGGTATAGCCAGCAAACGCGCTTGGGGCGGGCGTCGGCGAAGCGCCATAGCCAACCGCTGCTTGGACGTTGAAGCTATCGGGCGGAACCGAATTGGGCGCAATCGTGTAGCTGGTGGTCTGATAGGGCGAACATGGGCGTTGGTTTTGCCCGACGATTTGGGTGACGCCGATCGCATAGCCGCCGTTGACTGCGCCAGGCTCGCCCGCCGGGATGCCAGCCGCCGGATCGTAAATCCATGCCTCCACTGTCAGATTGTTAGGGAAGGCTTCGCCGCTGTAAGTAAACGTCGCGCTGTTGCCTGAGGTAATACTCTGTTGGGATGGACTGACTACCGGGATCCCCGAACCGGTCGGTGGAATCCCGTAGATCACTATCGTGAGCGGATTGCTGGCGCTGGGAGTAATCGGCACGCCCTGCGCGTTATAGGCGGTGAACCCGATCGTAAAGGTCGCCGCTTGTGGCGCAGCCGATTCCAGCGCGGCCGGATTGTTCAGGCTGGGCACAGGGGGCGAAAAGCTGATCGTATCGGGCACCGGACTTGACGTTGGAGTAGGCGTCGGCGTGAGAGTGGCCGTCGGCGTCAGCGTTGGTGTGGCGGTCAGGGTGGGCGTCAGGGTCGGCGTCGGCGTCAGGGTCGGCGTCGGCGTCAGGGTCGGCATTGGCGTCAGGGTCGGCATTGGCGTCGGGGTCAGAGTGGGTGCGGGCGTCAGCGTTGGTGTCGGGCTCAGGGTGATCGTGGGCTTCGGCGTGGGTTCGACTTGCCCTGAAGATGACGAGTCGCATCCGGTGGCGATAACGGCCGCCATCGCAAGGGCCGCACAGCCCGCCAATAATCGGGCAAGAGGCTCATCCGCATGGGAAAAACGCCCGAGATTCAGGCGAGTCGATTCCGTCATAAAATTATGATTCGGTACCATTACCCTGAGCTGAACACTGAGGTTTGAGTTGCGGCAGTGAAAACCTTGGCGATACCTAGTCCGCCTGGCGCTCAGCGCAAACAGCAGTAGCTTCCGCAGGTGCTGTCAGTGAGCGCGGCTGATCCCAAGGACTGACTTTCGATCCTCGACGGCCTACCCCGATGCAGTTCAGGATGGGTTCGAAATAATCCGCCGCTTGCAGAGCAAGGCAATCGTTCTTGCAGCGAAACTGCGCCGTCTAAGAAACGTGAATCGGATATTGGGAGCGCATTACGAGTCCCCCCTGATTGCTTGAGTGTGATACGCTGCTAGCTATCAGTCAATATCGCGCCCGCATCATATAGTAGTCGAGCGACGGACAGTCCAACCGGACGTCCTGCCTGCCGAAAAACTGCTGCCAGATCGCGTTACTCCATTAAGCAGTGCTGAGCGCCCGGCTGATCCTACGCGGGTGACAATGTCACCCCTACAAGGTGATGCATTCCTTCAACATGCTTGTTAGCGGCAGCATTCGTTCCGCCGGGCATCGGCGCGGCTAGCACCACCGGACGGCGAGTGCGTGGCCAGCACCGGCTTTGGACCGGAGCGCGTGGGTTTCTGAGAAAAGCGATGCTATCGATGTACAATTTACTCAAACGACGTGAGGTATTGCGGCGGGGATAGTTGCTTGCAGGTTCATCATGATACAAGGCCAGTGATTTTCCGGACCAACACAGTAGGCCCGGGCTGATAAATGGCGTGCCAGTGATGGTTCTGCCGGCCGGTAGTGTGTTCGATCTTCTAATACCGGTTATCAATGGCATTGGCTGAGCGGCGGTCCAGCCTGTCAGCGGCATCGGCGGCGTAGCAGTAATTCCATCGTCGTAGACCCGCCAGGTTCCGGCGCGAGTCACGGCATATGCTGGATGTGCGCCGGTGGTCACCGCCAGCCGGGATTATTCCGAGCATGGCCGGATTCACGCCGAAACTAAATTCAAAGAGCGGCATGGGCGCTGCGCCGTTTCTGGGCAGAAAGGCGGCGGCGAGTTCGCATCAGGCGCGGATCATAGCCGCGCCTTTCGGCCAAAGACCTGCGCGGCTGACGCGGCCCGCTTTGCCATAAATGCAATGCCGGAACTGGGAACTTCGAGCAGAACCCAAGAACTGCTCCGAAATGCCGAACAAGCCTATCTTATCAAGCGGCGCGAATTGCAAAACCGCGGGGAAGCCTAAATGTCAATTGTCATTGCCAAGGACGCGGTACGCGAACCGCTCTACGCGATCGTGCCGGTATTCAATCCGTGGAGATACAAGAGCCGTTACAAACACACTGCCCGCGCGCTCAAGCACTTCCACGACAGCGGCGTGGTCATCGTCCTAGTCGAGGCCGCTTTCAACCGCCGCGAGCATGTGTTCGCCGACTCGGGCCTCGACGGCGCGCTGGCTGAGTGTAATGTGCTCGGCGACCGCCACTTTAAGCACAAGTATCTGGCGCTGCGCACCAAAGACGAACTCTGGCTCAAAGAAAACTTGATCAACCTCGGCGTGGCGATGCTGCCGCACGACTGGCAGCAAGTCTGCTGGCTCGACAGCGACGTAATCTTCGTGCGACCCAATTGGGCCGGCGCGTCCATCCACAAGTTGCAGCACTACAAATTCCTGCAAATGTTCTCCCATGCGCGCGACCTCGGTCCTAACTACGAGATGTTGCCGGAAGATTATCCGCACGCGAGCGGCCTGAGTTTTGTCGAAGCGTATCGAACCGACCGGCTATTGACCATCTCGGAAGGGAAGTTGCGGAGACACGATCGAGATCATCGGCATCAGCGCCATCATCATCCGTCACCCGATCCTTGTCCTCCGCTTTATCCACCTTACCTGCCGACAGTCTGGCCGGGACTGGCCTGGGCTTGCACCAGGCAGGCCTGGGAGGAGGTCGGCGGCTTGCTCGACTTCGCAGTCTGGGGCGGCGGCGACCACCACATGAGCCATGCCCTGATCGAAGATCCGTATAACATGATGATGCGCAACGACCTGCACTCGAATTATCAGCAGCTAGTCAATGCGTGGATGCTCAACTGCAAGAAATACGTCCGGCGGAACCTGGGGTGCGTCGAGGGGATCATCACGCACAGCTGGCACGGGCGCAAAATCGAGCGCGGCTATAACAAGAAGCACGCCCTGTTAGCCCAGATCAAGTTTGATCCGCTGAGTCATCTCAAGCGCGATTTTCAGGGCCTGTATCAGCTTAATGATGACGGTTCGGAGGCTTACATCCAGCTACGGGACAATCTGCGCAAAATCGCCTCCGACCGGAACGAGGATTCGATCGATACCTTTGTGCCTCAACTAGGTCAGGGACACTAGGACGAGTGATGGATATCGCCTGGTTTTTGCTTCCAACTCGTCGGTAAAGTCATCCAGTTCGGCCGGCAAGATACTCCGAAGCATTGCCATGAACCTTAGTGTGGCAATGTCAATTGCTTTAACGGCTTTGGCATAAATCCCGCCTGCCAACGCGGCGGGTTAACCGGCCAATAATTTGCACGCAAGTTAATGGCTGCCGCTCGTGTTCGCGCCTTTTGCTCCAGGCGAGCTAATCTCTTTGATCGGCGGCTCTGGTGTTGCCCCCATCTGCGCAAGCGCTTCGATCACTTCTGCCCGCTCCTTAGCAAACGGGTTGTCGCGCAAAAACTGCTGGTACGCGGCGATTGCTCCCTGACGGTCACCGATTCGCACAAGCGTTCGCGCGGCGCCAATTTGTGCTCGTGCTTTTTCAGGACCGTTGAACTGTGCGGCCTTTGCGTACGCAGCGTGTGCGCCGTGGTAATCGCCGAGGTCTTCATCGGCGACCCCGAGCTGCGTCAGTGCCATCTGCCGGAACAAACGGTTACCGCCCGCCGCCAGGTAATTACGAAGCGCATCGCGTGCTTTAACAGTCTGCTTCTGAGCGAGATAGGTGGCTGCCAAATAGAACCGGGCGAGATGGCCCAGGGTGAGGCCGGAGTCGCTTCGGGCTAACGCACTAAAGCCCTGCTCCGCGGTTTTGTAGTCTTTGTCGCTTAGCGCGTTGATCGCCCGGTAAAATTTTTCGGACGCGATGCGCTGGCGATGCTGTGAATAAAAGGAGAAGACAAAAATTACCGCAATTACAGCGACTATGGCTACGGCGCCGATAATAACATGCGCGAGGTTGGCCGCGACGAAGTCGCTTATCCAGTCGAGAGTGCTGACAAATTCGTCGGGCTGTCTGAGCGCCTTGCGCGAAACCTTACGGTGCGAAGTGACCGCCATAAATGGCTAGAGATCTGACATGGGCACAGCCTTCGGCGTGTGCGTGCTACGGTGACAAGCTGAAGTCTGCCTCCCGCTCACATTTTGTATTTGAAATCCTCGGGCGACATTTTTTCGAGGATTTCCGACCATTTATCGCGTGATACACCAGCGAGGTTTTGATCAGCTGCACTGACCGCCTGCTCAGCCGATTCCCGTAGTTCACTCGAGCTTTCGAGTACGGTTTTGGCGACGTAGATTGGCGATTTGGTGCGAAGCGCGATCGCAATCGCATCGCTCGGCCGCGAGTCGATCTGAACCGCGGAACCCTCGCGGGTCTTCACTTCGATCCGGGCGTAGTAAGTGTTTTCACGCAACTCGGTAATCTCGACCGCCTCCACGGTAGCGCCGAGATCGCCGAGCAGGTTGCGCAGCAGGTCATGGGTCATCGGCCGTGCCGGCCGGATTCCTTCGAGTTCAGTCGCCATCGAGGCGGCTTCCAGCGGACCAATCCAGATCGGCAAATTGAGTTTGTTATCCGGATCCTTGAGCACCACGATTGGCATCTTGGTGGTCGGATCGAGCGTGAGTCCGCCGACCATCATAAGGATGAAATCTTCCTTGGGACCCGCCATAAAGCTTCTCTTGTACGGTAACCTTCGCGCACCGCCAAGTTTCGCGGCAACGCTCTCATCCCTTTTTTTTATCTTGGACGAAACCGCCGCCAGCGTCAACTTGACGCTTCTAAAAGGCACTCCCAGCAGCCATCTCAGCGCGGCACCAACTGATCGATAACCCGGTAGAGTTGATTGAGATTGCGGCACTCCTCCACCAGGTCGCAATGAACCGCGTAACGTTCCATCTCGCTGTCGCCGAATCCCCACGTGTTGCGGCTCTCCGGATTGAGCCAAATTGTGCGCCGGGCGCGCTGGGTAATTTCGCGCAGCGCCCAGTCGTGTGGCAGATTGTAGTTATTCCGCGCGTCGCCGAGAACGATAACGGTTGTGCGCTTGTTGATCGCACCGATATGGTCGGACACAAAGTTACGAAATGACCGCCCGAAATCGGAGTGCGCGTACACGTTGATGATATCACCCTTGAGCGCTACGTCCAGCGCGTGTTTGACGTCATGAGTGCGGAAATGCTCGGTCACTTCGCCGATATCAGAAACAAACACGAAGCTGCGCACGCGCGAATATAAATCCTGCAGCGAATAGACAAACTGCAACATAAAGCGCGAGGCGTTGCGGACCGAATCGGACACATCGCACATAATCAGAATTTGCGGCTTCTCGCGCTTGCGCTTATCGAACTTCAGGTGGAACGGGACACCGCCATACTTGAGGTTTCCGCGCAATGTGCGTTTGATATCGAACCGCCCCTTCTTCATGCGCTTGCGGCGGACGGCGATGATGTTCTTGAGCCGCTGGGCCAGCCGGGTAACGGCTTCGCGCATTTTCTCCAGCTCTTCATCGCTGAGATAGTAGAAGCTCTTGTCGGCGAGCTGGTTCATCCGCGCTTCTTCGCGCGACTTGAGGTCGCGTTTTTCGCGCTCCTGCCGCACGTACTTGCGGATAATGTCATCCAGCATCTTGAGCCGCCGATCGAGGTACTCCTCCATCTTGGCGCGCAGGGCCGAGCCGAGGTCCAACTTGGAGAGCTGCTCGCGTAGCTCCTTGATTTCCTGTTCCAGCTTGTCGAAGCCAAGCGCCCGGGCGAGCGCGCGTGCGAAGTAATTCTCTTCAATAGTGCGCTGAATGCCCTGCATCCGGATGGCGCGAGCCGCCGCGCGCATCATACGCTCAAGCTGCCCGTCCTGGTTTTGCAGCAGCTGCTTGGCGAGGTCCGATAGCTCATCACCATGCTCTTTGAGCAGCTTTTCCATCTGATCGAGGAAATTCTGGAAGTCCTCATCAGACATCGAGAGCGCGTCCTGCACCGCCTTGCTGGCGCCCTTGATAATCTCGCCGAGGCCGGTGAAATAGACGTCGAACAATTCTTCGAACACCGGCAGTTCGCTGGCCCGCTTGACCATCGTGGTGCGCAAGGCAGCCCGGAACAGGTCGCGTTCCCCGAGCCCGGTCACATCGGAGGCCTTAACTGCGTCAAGGGTTTCGGCCAACGACACTCTGACGCCATTCTGCCGCAGCAGGTTGGCGAATTCGACCAGCTTGTCTTCCATATGTTTCCGCCGTTGATGCCGCCCGTTATCCGCTGGTGCGGCTTCCATCGGACCGGCTTCTCAGCCGGTCAAAATGACGGCCTGGCAAGGCCGTCCCACTCTAGTTGAGCATGTCCTTGTCAGATCGGGATGGCGCAGGCGACGCAGTCGTTTCAGTCCCGCTCCGGCGGGCGCGCACGCGCCGCATGTATTCTTTCAGCTCTTCCTGCGCCTTGCGCACGTCACCTTCATACTTGACGATTGTATCGAGCGTCTCGTCGACCAGCGCATTGTCGAGGCTCTGCACATTGAGCAGGGTCAACGCTTTCACCCAATCCAGCGTCTCGCTGATACCGGGCGTCTTCTTGAGGTCGAGCTTGCGCAACGACTGAACGACGTTGATAACTTCCTGACTAAGCTGATCGGCCGCCTCAGGCACCTTCAGCTTAATGATTGCCAGTTCCTGCTCCTTGCCCGGGAAATCGATATAGAGATGCAGGCATCGGCGCTTGAGCGCATCGGACATCTCGCGCGCGTTATTCGACGTAAGTACGACCAGTGGAATCTGTTTGGCTTTGAACGTGCCAATCTCGGGCACGGTTATCTGAAAGTCAGACAACAGCTCCAGCAGGAATGCCTCGAATTCGGCGTCGGCTTTATCGATTTCATCGATCAACAGCACGATCGGCGTGGGGGAGGTAATCGCGCGCATCAATGGCCGCGGCAGGACGAACCTTTCTGAGAAAAATACCTCGTCCTCGGCCGCAATCCGTTCGACGGCCTGCGCCAGACCCTGCGCACCGACGAGCACCTCGCTGATCTTGTCCTTGAGAATCTGGGTATAGAGCAGCTGCTTGGCGTACTCCCATTCGTACAGCGCCTTGCCCTCATCCAGGCCTTCATAGCACTGCAGGCGGATAAGCTCATGGCCCAAAGCGGCGGCGAGCACCTTGCCCAAGTCGGTTTTGCCTACACCCGCCGGCCCTTCAACCAATATCGGCTTTTGCAGCGCGCTTGCCAGATAAACAACCGTGCCGATGCGGCGGCTGGCGATATATCGCTGCTGGCTGAAGCGCTCGATGACATCGTCGATCGATGAAAACATTAAGCCTCCTCGTTTGCTGCGGCTGGCGCACCACCTGCCGCGCAACCCTAGTTCCTTATCATGCCACCCATTAGAAGAGAAGCAATTAGGCGCAAGATTCGGCGGACCTCAGCCTTGTGGCGCGATGCAAGCCGGGCCGCGCCCGCGGTGAAAAGTCAGAGCTTTTACACTCCGCGCGCTTCGACGCCAGCGGTATTGCCGTGGTCGCGTAGCCGGCATCCGTATGCTGTTATGACAGCGATTCGAGAAAACCGGAATGCGTATTTGCGCTCGTGCAAACGAAGCGCACCCGAGGACGGATTGTGCTTCCCGCGGTCATCGCAGCATAGCTCCGCGAGTTTTTCACGAGGTGATTCCAGGTGAGCCGCGGTCTCTCAAATGTGCAACTCCTCGGTGACCAGCTCGCCGCGGTCGAACCGCTCGCGCGACAGCGCCGAGGCGTCGAATCGGCTGTAGCGGCCATCGACGACCAACTCGGCCAACGCCTGGCCGGCGCCGTACGATTGCATCACGCCGCGTCCGCTGAATGAATGAGCCTCGAAGATACGCGGCGCCGCCCGTCCGAGAATCGCGCTGCGGTCAGGACTGACTTCGTAAAGCCCAGCCCATCCGGTTATATGGCGAAGGCGCTCGCAGCAGTTCATCCGCGCGAACATCCGAGGCCAGATCTCGTCGAGGAAAAACGGCTCGCCGTCATAATTGAAATGATGACCTGGCGGCGTATCGGGCGGCGAATAACCAGCCAGAATATGGGCACCTTCATTGTGAAAATACAGACCCGACGTATCGACGATCATTCCATACGCGGCGAAATTGCTTTCACGATTGTCAACCAGGCAGAGCTGGCGGCGTACCGGCTCACTGTAATTGCGCAGTCCGAACAATCTCAGTGCAGTGTCAGACCACGCGCCGGCCGTAATCGCCACCGTCCCGCCGCGCAGTTCAAATAGGGCTCCCGCCTGCGGCTCACCGCGCCCATCTTCGCTCATGAGTCGGACCAGTGCCTCATCGCTGAGCGCATCAGACGATTGCCAGCATTGCAGTCTCACTTCGTCGGAATCGATCGTGGCGGCGTGCACATAGACCCGATCCAGATAAACGGCGCCGGCTTCACGCGAACGGGACCGGTAATGCTCTTTAAGCAGGTTGGGATTGATGAGACCGTCTTCAGGCGAAAATGTCACGCCCGCGATTCCGTCGAGCTTATCGATTTCAGGCACCCGAGCATGCGCCTGAGCGGGGGTGAGGACCTCGATTGGCTGCCCCAGTGAGCGTTGTAACGCGAGGTGTTCACACGCCCCTGTCCATGCGCGGTCGTCGTATAGCCGTAGGTAGCCCTTCTGACGAAATCCCACCTCGTCCCGCACGGAACGGTAATAATCAATCGAAGCCCGGCACAGCGCGATATTTACTGGCTGCCACCAGGTTGCGCGCACGCCGCCAGCGTTCTTTTCACTGGAGCTGAGACGCCCGCTCAAATCGATATCAACTACCGCCACTTTGAGGTGCCGCGCAGCAAGTGCCATCGCGGTGGAACTGCCGATAATCCCACCCCCGACGAGGATTACATCATAACGTTCGGGCACTTGATGATTGTAGCCGTTATTGCGGTTGAGGATAAGCGACGATTCGCTGGCCGGGCACTCGATACGATCGATTTCTCGCATCGCGTCGTTGTCCAGTGTCCATCCCGTTACTTGGCTTAGAGGGTCGAGCTGCGAAGGCCGGCGCACACCCCGCAGTGCGGCACTCACTACTGGCTGATCGAGTACCCATCGCAACGCCAAGTGAATTACGCGCCCGCCATAATTTTCGCGGGCGAAGCGGTCGAATTCAGCAACTGCACGGAGGTATTGTCCATACGCGGCTGCTGAAATTTCGGATCACTCCTGCGCTGATCGTCGCCACTGAACACGGTCTCGGGCCTCATCCGGCCACTCAGCAAACCTCGGCGGGGCGGTCCGTAGGCCAGGGTCGCGATGCCGTCCCAGAAACAATAAGGCAGCACCTCTTCTTCGCTCTTCCGTTCAAATAGGTTGTAAGGAGGCTGCACGGTATGGATCCTGGTGACCCGCTGGGACTCGCGCATCTGCAGCCGCGAGAACTTGCTGACCCCGATCGCACAAATCTTGCCCCGTTGCAGTAGCGCGAGCATCGCCTCCGCGCATTCCTCTATGGGAGTGAAGGGATCGGGCCAATGCACATGACAAATGTCGATGTAGTCCGTGCGCAGGCGTTTCAACGACGCCTCGACCTCGGCAAAGATCCGTTCACGACTGGCGTGGCGAAATTGTCCGTCGCGCCAGTCGATGCCAGCTTTCGTCGCGATCACTACGCGGTTTCATGCCGTGCCCAAGTTCGGGGTGACGCTCTCAATCCTGGAATTTCAGGCCGCGGTGGTGTCAGCCGGATTCTGGAACCCGCGATGGCCGAGAAAGAACTTCAAGGACTGGAACGGAGCGCGGATAGACTCAAAGCTGCGAGCAAGCGAATCGGCGCACTGGTCGAGGCTTAGTTGAGGAGCGCCCGGACGATCTCCATGTGGCGGGGCATTCCGATCTGCGTGTAGCTCTCCAGCGCTTCTCCGAGCAGCGTTTGCGCCTTTTCGCAATCCCCTGCTGCGCCGCGATCGATTAGCATCATCGCGCGGAAGCGACGTATCTCCGCCTGTTCGAGGCGGTTCGGGAAGGACTCGGCCTGCTGCATTGCGAGCTGAAAATGCTCTTCAGCGAGGTCCCACTGACGCGCCGCTGCCGCGGCGACACCCGCTATCGTATGTGTCAACCGGAAGATCGGCCAAAGCACCACCGGTCCAGTGGCGATCAACTCGCAAACCAGCGGGTAAAGCTGTCCAGCTTGCGAATGCTCGCCGAGCATGACGAGCCCCTCAATCACCCGGCACCAGAAGTATTGATTTCCGATGGCATACCAACGGGAATGAACAACGCGATAACGTTTGCGAAGCGACGATTCTACCACCGCGAAAAAGCCATGACCACGGCGGCACTGCACGCAACAGTCACTCGATCCGAGTGCCCGGGAAGCTGTCTCTCATCCTCGTGCGTAGCGAAGAAATGCCGAGGATTTAAAGGGTTGGCGATGTGCATCAGTAATGAACAAGAAGTGCAAGTGCGCGCCCGGAGCCCGGTTTACGGGCGAATAACCAACGATGCGGTTGTCTAGCGTCTTTGAGGGTTCGGGTTGGTTAGCGGCGTGAAACATAGTTCTGGCCATTCGCTTTGAGCGTTCTTAAAGTCGGCGCCGAAGCGATTCGAGCACAAGCACGCGGAGCCCGGAGCATCAGAAGGCGAGTTCTCCACGACGAAGTATTCACCCGAACCAGCTCTCGATGCTCACTATGAGGCAAGAGACAGCGTGCGCTAAAATGCGTGCCGCGGTGTTGCCAAGTGGCAACACTCGCCATTATTTTGGTTGAGGATAAGCGACGATTCGCTTGCCGGGGGCGGGGGTGGTGAACTGCTTGACGGCGCTCTTCACGCCGTCGCTCGTCCCGTCAGCCCCTGCCGAAGTCACCCAGTAGTAATAAGTCGTCTGCGGCTTAAGTCCGGGGATGCGCACACGGAAAATCGTCTCTGGATGGGCCCGGTTGAGACGGATGTGAGATTTCGCCGTCTGGCTCAGGTCACCGGGATTCGTGCCGTAATGCGCGACCCCAAAATGCTCGTCGTCGCCGCCAGGGTTGGTAGTGGTCCACCGGACAATGGCCAAGTTGTCAAGGGCCAACTCGAGCACTGGCCCTTTGACGATCTCGACGTGCTCAGCCTTTTTCGCAGGAGGAAGGATCTGCGAAAACGCCGGATCAGTGAAGGCCATGATGCTAACCGTGGCGGTCATCACTATTTTGAGAAGCAGCCTGTTCATCGCGGCAGTCCCGCCACTTGGTCTCATCGATCCTTAATGCAGGACACGGGGACTACCCGCGTAGCCCCCCCTGCGCTGACATCGGGTTCGTCACCCATCTGGCGTCTTGCCCTATGGAATGGGGCTCGGCCCAGGCGTGGGCGCGACATCGCAAATAGCGTCCGCGCACCGCGGAAGGGGCGGGGTGGGGATGAGCGAGCGAAAACCCTGACTTGCCGCGAAACCACCCTTCTGGCATGTGCCCGTAAACGTACCGATGTCGGGATAAGGAGTGGTGAAACCATCCGACAAGGTTTGCAGGAAAGCTACGATCTGGTTTTCCTCCTGGTCCGACAGGCCGAGCATACCGACGGTCATATCGATGTTGTTCGGGACCTCGGGCATCGGCCAGCAGTCTACTTTTTCAGTTGTTCCTGCCGGGCAGTGACCGGACGTCACGTTGAACGGGTATACGTCGCGCGTGTTGTAGAAATGAACCAGTTGTTTGAGGCTCTTGATATAGCCATTGTGGAAGAATTCTTTCTGGAAGTAAGGTCCTGGAGCCTCGGTGGTAGGACACTGCGGCGGTGTCAGGGCCACGTCGCGCGCCGAAGACGTTTGCATCTGGCCGTCGGAAGTCGGCGCTAATCGTCTCCAGGCTGAGTTCGGATTGGGGGCGGAGCCAAAACCACTGCGCAGGAAGGTGCCTACTCCCAGGTCTCGGTAACCAAAGCCGTAAGGATTGGGCGTAAAGCCAAAGAAATCCGGCTTGGTCTGATAGTAGAAAGCATCCCTGGGATTCAGCGGCAGACCGAGATTGGCATAGCCGAAGCACGTGAACAGAGGCCTGGTACTGGCCGCGGCACCTGTGTCGGTGCTGTTCGGAGCGGTCCCCTCTGGCGGGGGTGGGGTAGGGGCGGTTGACCTGCCGTCCAGATGGCATGAGTTGCAATTCGCTTTGCCACGGAACAGGTTGTAGCCAGCCATCTCGTCTGCCGTCATAGTGTATTTGCTCGCCAGGAAGGCGTCGAATTTCGACGAGAATGGGCTGACACGTTGTGAGCGTTCGAGGAAGGAAATGGACTGCGCCCAGTGATCGTAAACATCGTTGGCCTTGGTGCGGTCCTCCGGACTTAGACGAATGGGCGTGGCGCTTCCGCCGAATGCTGCGGCTCCTCCAGGGGTCTCGCAGATCTCCTCGGTGTCCCCTGGGAAGTTGATATCCAACGAGCCTCCACCCCATACCTCCAAAAAGAGAGGTTTGTACACGGCCGTCTGAAGCCGGAACGCGATGCACGCCGTGTCAGGGAAGCCCATTTCCTGGGTGTCAACCGGAGGACCCTGTGCTTGCTGGGCGTCGGGACTCTGCAGCTTGTACCCGGTCGCGCGTGCATCCCAGAAATTTCCGCCAAAGAACGCAGCTTGAGTGCTGTTGAATTCGAGCACCGGAAAATCTGGTGAATAAGTGTAGCGCTGTGCTGTCCGCTTGCCGGCGCGATAGTGAAAGGTTCCAGGATAGGCGATCATCGTCAGGTTGACGGAGGGGATCGGTCCGCTATAGCCGGCATACGGCATATGGCAGGAGGCGCACGCCACGTTTTTGAACGGCGAGATGTTCAAATCGAAGTTCAGCAGCTTTCCCAGTATTTCCACTGCGTTATATCCGCTGCCCTGAAGCGTTGGCGGATTGCCTTGGATATTGGGCGGGGGCAATGCGTGCCACTCTCCGATAGCTTCATTTTCGATGAAGCGAATTTCGCGCTGGACCCTCGCTATCTCGGAGTTCAAATTGGATGGCAGGATGCCGCGCGGGTATGGATCGTATGCAGCAGGCGGCGGATCAGGCTCATCCGCCAGCAACGAGTGAACGACCATTGCACTCCCCAGCACCACGGCAGACGCTAATGTGAGCAGTATTCCACGACGCATCACTATCCTCCTTTGTCTCCCCGACAAAAAAGACGAACAGATGCAATTGGGCCTGGCGCCCTGTTCCGGCGTGAAAGAAAGACTATGTTTCGGCTAGAGGCTTGTTTGGCTTTCTTTGCTCATGATCGGGCTTGCTTTACCCAGATCTAGCGGAATCGGCTCGGCAATCAAGCGAAATGTTACAAGAACATCCAGTTAGTAGCGCACGTATCCTCAGCGTGTCAAGCGCATACACAACTGGTTATCCAGAGGCAATCGGACGTTCACCTCTTCGAAATTTCGGTTTGATCGTCAGACCTAAGCCAAACCCTGATCAATGAAACGGAGGTTGGAAAGGTCGTGCTGTCGCATAGCTATCAGACGTTAACCTTTGGATATCAACCAGCGCTCGGTTATCAAAGAAGATTTGGGGGGTCGTTCTTGCCTTCACCCGCTGCCACTCCACGCCTCGGCAGCATTCGGGCGCACTTCAGCTGCGTCCATCAGAGCTTGCCTACGCAATCGAACGCTGGCTAATGCTCTTGGAAAACAGTCATTCGAGCCCTTGTATGTAGACTGGTTGATTTGCCAAGTTCGGGGCTATGTGTACGCTCGCAATCTATTTCAAGGCGTTCGCGGACTACCCGGTAATAGTAGCCGCGAATCGCGATGAGTACCTGGCGCGCCCTGCCCTGCCCCCGACCACACTGGTCGATACTCCACATATCGTCGGCGGCAAAGACTTGCGTGCCAGCGGCACATGGCTGGGTATCAACGAGCACGGCATGGTCGCCGGCCTGCTTAATCGGCGCAACGGCGCGCTTGAGAACGATCCCAATCTGCGCTCGCGCGGGCTTCTGTGCCTGGATGCATTACGTTCACCGAGCGCGGCCGAAGCTGCGCGATTCGTCGCCGGCCAGAGCGGCCGCAATTACAACCCCTTCAATCTGTTGATCGCCTCGCGCGAGGAGGCTTTTGTCGCCTACAACCGCTGGGGCCAGATCGAAGTCGTCAGCCTGACGCCTGGGATCCATCTGCTGACCAACCTCGACGTCGACGACTTTGAATGCCCGCGGATCAGCCGCTCGCGCAGGCACTTCGAAGAGCTTGGCTTACGGGCCGATTTTGCGCGCGATCCGGTCGCGCGCCGCGAGGAATTGCACCGGCTCCTGGCGGACCATTCGACGCAACTGGACCCGCGTTCCGGGCGGCCCAACTCCTTGTGCCTGCATCTGGGCGACTACGGCACGCGTTCCTCGAGCCTGATCTTTATGGGGCGTCAGCCAGAGCAGATAGCGCACTTTTTCGCCGCCGGGCCGCCGTGCACGGCCTCTTACCAACCGGCGATATTGCCACAGGCTGCCTTGCCGGCGTGATTACTTGAGGGAAACGCATGAACGATCAGAAAAGTAACCCGGTTGCAATCCCCGCCGTTAACTGCATTGACCCGATTGTTAGTGCTAAAGAGTTGACCCCGCTGATTCGCGCCCATGCAGACGAGACCGAGCGCGGCCGCCGTCTCGCCGCGCCGGTCGTTGACGCGTTGCGCTCGGCACGGCTTTTCACCATGGGTCTCCCGGCTTCCCTCGGCGGCACCGAAACCCCGATTCCTACAGCGCTGCGCACAATTGAAGAGATTGCCTATGCGGATGGCGCGACCGGCTGGAATGTGATGATCGCGTTCGATACCGGGATGTGGGCCGGCTATCTCCATGCGCCACAACCCAGGAAGCTTATCAACTCGATTCCGGAGCCTATTCTGGCGGGCAGTATAAATCCTCCGGGCCGCCTCAGCCGTGCCGCCGGCGGCTATCGCCTGAGCGGCCAATGGCGCTTCGGTAGCGGATGTCAGCAGGCCGACGTGTTCATCGTCGGCGCGATGCTTTACGACGGCGGCGCTCCGGTGACGAGCGCAAATGGGATGCCCGAGATGTATCAGATCGTGATGCCGGCCGCAGACGTCACCATTCTCGACACCTGGCGCGTTACTGGACTGCGCGGCACGGGCAGTCATGACTTTACAGTAGAGAACCTCTTTGTGCCCGAAGGCCTGGTGCGATCACTCCACTTCGCGGCGCCCCTGGAGCCGGGGCCGCTCTACACCTTCGGGTTAATTCCCAGCTTCGCCGTGGTTAAAACCGCAATCGCCCTCGGTATCGCGCGTCACGCGATTGAGGCGCTGAAGGACCTGGCGCTGGCCAAAACCCCCGCCGGTCAGACCAGCCTGCTGCGCGAACGGCCTGCGGTTCAGGTTGACCTTGCACGGGCGGAGGCCTGCGTGCGTTCGGCGCGGGCCTTTTTACATGAAACCGTTGGCGAAATTTGGCAGAGCGTCGTCGAGGGCAACCCGCCGAGCACTGAACAGCGCGCATGGCTTCGGCTGGCGGCGGTGGACGGCGTGCAACGAGCAATCGAGGCAGTAGACCTGATGTACAGCGCCGCGGCCGGAAGCGCTATCTTCGAGTCCAGTCCACTCGAGCGCTGCTTCCGCGACGTGCACGTCATCTCAGCTCATATCGTGGTGCAATCGAACGTGTATGAAGTTGCGGGCCGGGTGTTTCTGAACCTCCCGCCGGGAACAATGATATTTTAGTTCGTCATTCCAGGTTCACCACTCAGCCCAGCCCGGAACCGGTTGCGGTTTTGGCACGAGCCGGATACTTACGGCAGGTCACAGTCGGAGATTTTGATGAAGATTTACACGATCGTCGTTGCGGGAGCATTGATCGTCGCGATGGGTGTGGCGGCTGGAGGCGCAGAGGACTGCACGAGTCAATTATCACCCGACCAACGCCAGGTATATTCGAGTCTCTCGGCAGCGAATCAGCACATCCTGGATACGGAGATCAAGAACAGGAAGACCGGTGAACCAGCCTCATGTGATTTTCGGCGGGGCTTGCTTGACATACTTGCTAACTACCCGCCGGAGAAACGCGACGCCGACTTCAAGCAACTGCTCGACGGGATGCTGGTTCATACGCCGTAGCTGCACCGGTCACCGAGGAGAAGCGCAGTTCCTCAATATGCGCACGCGCCAATATGCACACGCCGCAGACTCCGTTCTGAATGCAGCTCGGTTCGGCCTGGTGTCTCGTTGTGATAGGTTCCCGCGCTATTCAGTCTGACGGTTTGCGGGCTGTCACCGCCTTTATCGCTGATTGAAAGAAGCCTGTCGGCCACCCTCAGCCTTGCGATAGTGCCACCGCGCAAAGCGAGCGAACGCATCAACGGCAGAGAAACAGCCGGGCTCTGAGCCGGGCGTTACCTGCGTCGACCGATTGTCACTGCCAAAGTGTTAACTCCGCAATTCGAGCGTAGACGGACGAGACCGAGCGCGCCGCCGCCTCGATTCGCAACATCATGCCCAGCCTTTTTCATAGGGCGCTACCATCCTGATGGTGGCGCGGAGGTGCTGATACAGCCACACCCCGTTTAACTTGACATAGTCGTCATCGTAGCGGGCTGCGATCCAGCGGGCGCCGTTATCCTGGCGAAAAGTGAATGGTCCCAGGAAATACCAAATACCCTTCGCGCGGTTGCCGTCGACCTCGATGCGCGGGTTGAAGACGTTATGTTGGGAGAAGCTGATTAAGTTCGCAAAACCCTCGAACAGTTTGCGAATCGCGTCGTGACCCTGGGCCTTGCCGAAATCTCCTCCTTCCCAGATGCCATCTTCTGCGAAGATTTTAACGATTCTATCCGGGTTATGATTGTCATCGCAGATATCGCAGTAGAGTGCCTTCAGTTGTTTGATCGCCTCGATATCTTCGAGTTGCGTGATGCGTTTCTCGAACTCGCTGCTGGCCATGGCGGTCTCCTTCGCAGTTGCGGGCGACGCCGGTTTCGGCCTGAGTCGCCTGCTGATTGGATGCCCAATGCCCAAATACGCAGAAAGGCAGAGCCAGGCAACCCCTCCCTATCCCCTCCCGGCCAGCGAGGTAGCCGAGCGCCAGCACCCGAGGACTTGGCTGGCTGCGAGCAAAAGATCTATGGCCGACCAAGGCCTCGGCACTTGACTCGACCTTACGGATAGCCCCGTATGACCGCGAACACTTCAAATGACGTTATCGCGTTTGAGGGTCTCCAACTCTTCAACGTTCAGCCCGAGCAATTCCCCATACACCGCCTTATTGTCGTGGCCGACGCCGGGGGAACCCCGCCAGATTTTGCCTGGGGTCAACGAGAACTTCGGCACCACGCCGATGCCTTTGACGCGGCCGGCTTGCAGATCGTTCCATTCGAGATGCATTTCGCGAGACTGGTAGTGCGGATTCCCGGCGATGTCCTCTGCCGTCATGATTGGTGCGCATGGCACCTGCGCCTCGTTCAGGAGGCGGACGACTTCGACTGTGGTGCGCTCGGCGATCCATCCACGCAGGATCGCATCGAACTCGATTCCCTCGATCGATTCGAGATTGATGCGCGCGCTTTCCCATTTTGGATCATTTGGGTCCAGTCCAATCGCCTGAAGCAGGCGCTTGTAGACTTCGCTCAACGCGCCCATCACCACCCATCCATCGCTGGTTTCGAAACTATCAAGCGGCTGGAAGCCCTGGGCCTTGTTCCCTGAACGTTCGCGCACCAGCCCCTTTTGAAAATACTCGACCATCGTTCCGCCGATCGTCCGATGGATGGCCTCATACTGCGCAAGATCGATCACCTGGCCCTTCCCGAACTGGCGCGCGTAGGTCAGGCCGGCGAGTGATGACCACAAGGTGAATAATGCAGTGAGATAGTCGCCAGTCCATGGCGCCGCGCGCGAGGGCGGATTATCCGGATAGCCAGTCTGATACATAGTTCCGCCGAATGCCTGTCCGACGATGTCGTAAGATGTACGCGATGGATATCCTGGAGCACCATACTGGCCATAACCAGAGACGTGCGTTATCACCAGCCTGGGATTAGCCTTCAGGGCGGTCTCATCATCGAGCCCCCATCGCGGGTACGTCCCCGGCTTGGAGCTTTCCATCCAGATATCGCAAAGGGGCAGGAGGTCGAGAAAAACGTCACGGCCACGCGGTTTGGAAAAATCGAGCGTGATGCAAAACACGTTGCGCCGCTCTTGTACCCAATTGGTTGCGATTGGTCCGGAGCCGTCGCCGGTCTCCAGGCAGACGCCCAGCTTGCGCCAGCCGATGTCGCCAGCGCCAGGCCGTTCGACCTGGATAACCTCGGCCCCCATTTCGGCGGCCAGTTCGCCGGCGAACGGCTGGGCAATCAGCGTGCCGGTCGAGATAATCCGCACGCCCTGCAGTGGACCGAACGGGTCCGGTATCAACGATTTGCCATTCATTCTTTTCACCGACCTATTTAAGCGCGCACCTCTTTTATGCGCACCTCCGAACGACCCGCTTGCGGGTCGAACTGGCAGACTTGTTTTCTCGCTGCGGCCGAGGCGGCCTTGGCTAACGGCATGCGCCGCCGGGGAGCCTGCTCTAGTAAGGCCTGTCGCGCTCTAGTTTAGCTAAGCTGGTACGTGCTGCCTGCAAGCACCCACGACTTCATTCCCGATACTGCCACGATGATGACGCGTTTGCGCGTCCATCGGCAACCACCGTCAGTTCGTCCGCGCTTGTTCGGAACTCCTCCCCGCTCACGACGGCTCTATCCTGCTCACCCGCGGGAGAGGATCTGCGTGAGGTTTGGCATCGTCCTGCTGCAAGTCGCGGAGTTTGACATTCGCGCAATGCTGCCGGATAACTCATTCAAGTGCTCAGTAGCGGGGTTAAACCGTTTTCGCCCGAGGAGACATTGTTGGATGAGTACAGAACAAGGACTGAAAAATTCGCAGTTTGAGCTGCGCGGCGTCAACCATCTGGCGCTCGTCTGCAGCGACAGGGCAAGGACGATCGACTTCTACAGCAACGTGCTGGGCATGCCGCTGGTCGGAGACATCGAGTTGCCGGGCGGCGCGGGACATCACTTCTTCTTCGACATCGGCAAGGGGGATCTACTGGCGTTCTTCGAGTTCCGCGATGCGCCCAAGGCTGCACCCGGTGTGGCCTCGCCACGCAAGAACATCGGGGAGTCGGCTGACCCGAAGGATCTGCTCACGGCGCATGCCTCAATGAATCACGTTGCCTTCGATGTTCCGGCGGAAAAGATCGACGAGTATCGCGAGCGGCTTACCGCCAAGGGCATTCGGAACACTCTTATCAATCACGACCGGTCGCCTCGCCAACGCAGCGAGACCGTGAACGAGACCACCATCATCCGCTCGATCTATTTCATGGATCCGGACGGCATCGTCTTGGAATTCGCCGGTTGGCTCCGGCCGCGGGAAGAGCTGTTCAGAGAATCGCCGGCGCCGAATCCTTCCGCAAGCCGCAACCAGCCAGGGGAAGCGGATGCAACCACGAGTTCGTGACTTAGCTCGCATCGTGCCGGATGACTCATTCACGAGGCAACCTAAAACGTTAGGCTGAAACGAGCCAGTTTGCCTTACGCGCGATGAACAAACACCGATTGTTTAGTCCGACCGATTCGCTAGCCTACGTCCAGCCGCGACATCCCTCACCAGGGCAGGCTCCGCATGCCACCAGGCGGAGCGGAGCGCAGCCGAGCTAATGAGTCTGCCGAACGGCCCGCAAGGGCCTATTGGACGTGTGCAAGAAATATCGCTGAAAAAAAGGAGGTTCAGGTCGATGGGCCGTACATTCTTTCGCAGTGCCAATTTGATAGACGGCATTAATCCGCCCAGGAAAAACTCCGTAGTGGTGGTCGAGGACGAGCGAATCACTACTGTCAGCAGCGAAGCCGATGCCCCGGCGCCGTCGGCCAACGACGTGATCTTCGACCTCGACGGCCGTTCGTTGATGCCGGGCATGGTCCAATGCCATTACCACGTGGCCTATGACAACGTCGGCAATCTCATTGATCTCGACCTCAAGCATCCGGCGACTATGCTCACACTGATCGCCGCCAAAAATGCTGAGTTGCTGCTGCGCTGCGGTTTCACCGGCGCCGTGGGGGCGGGCTCCCTGCATAATATCGATGTCACACTGAAGCAGGCGATTAACCGCGGGTTGATTCAGGGCCCGCGCTTCGTGGCCTGCGGACGCGATATCGTCACCACCGGCGACTCGGTCGATTTCCATCCGAGCTGGTGGAAGCTTGAGATGGAGGGGCTGGGACGCATCTGCGACGGACCCGACGAATTCCGCAAGGCGGTGCGCGAGGAGATCAAGCAGGGCGTCGATATGATCAAGCTGTACCCCACTGGCGGACATGGCCTTTCGTGGCCGGCCGACATCATGACGATGACGCTCGATGAGATGAAAGCCGCCGCTGACACGGCGCATGAGCGCGGCAAGAAGATCCGCGGCCATATCGTCTCCAAGCGGGGCATCATCGCAGGCCTCGACGCCCACCTCGACGTCATCGACCATGCCGATATGATGGACGACGAATGTATTGAGCGGCTGGTCCAACAAGGCGCATTCGTAACACCTAGCCTTTATTTCCCTTACATGGTGGTCGAGGAAAAACGGCGTAGCGGCCGCAGCAATTGGGGCGGCGCGGACGAAATGGAACGCGGACTGGAGAATTCCCGCCGAACTTTGCCTAAGGCCAATGAGGCGGGCGTCAAATTTGTGATTGGCGACGATTTCGGGACGTCAGCCATGCCGCATGGCGATTACGCCAAGGAACTGGAGGCGTACGTGAAGGGAGCTGGGCTGCCGCCGCTTGACGTCATCAAGTGGGCGACGCGCAACGGCGCCGAATTGCTGGGAATGAAAGATGATCTGGGCACGATCGAGAGCGGCAAGCTCGCCGATTTGCTGGTAGTCAATGGTGACCCGTCGGCCGATATCACAGTCCTGCAGGATCGTGCGAATCTGCACGTAATCATGAAGGGCGGCAAATTCGTCGAATGCCAGGTGACGCCGTCAAAAGCAACCGCCAAGGCGGCCTGAGCGCGCTCTGGTCGCCACGACACGGGAGGCAGTCGGGGTTGTCTTGTGTGAAGAACAGATTCTCAACGAGGACGCCTTCTTAAACCACCCTGCGGGGTTCTACCCGCGGACAGGATCATGTTTTCGGTTGCTGCGCTGCGCGCCTCCCCCTCTCATCAGGGGGAGGCGCTCAAGCTCGGCAGCACCTTTTCGCGATATGCTCCACGGCCCGCCCTGACCGAAACAGGGAGCGGTACTTCCGCTGCAATGGTGAGGAACATCCTGAGGGCTCGCAAACCGTCCCACGTTCTGCCGCCTGTACATATTGCGCCCAGCACGATCTCAGTTGTGGCTCGTTGACGAGCCGTTTTCCGCCAATCCTGACGCCAGTTCGCGGGGGATGGTTTGAAGCGGTTCGAGCGGCGCGATCTCCTCTTTGGCGCTAACCCCGAGTTCCTTAAAGCGGCGCGCTGTGGGCAGCACGCGCGCCTCCAGCGAACCGGCCGCGCGATTGTATTTCTCAACGCAATTCCTTAGCGCCGCCCCCAAGCCACCCATACTGGCCGCCATCGATGCCAGACGATCGTACAGCTCCTTGCCAAGTTCGCTGATCCGCTGGGCGTTTTCGGCCAGTTGCTCCTGACGCCAACCGTACGCCACCGCGCGCAGCAACGCGATCAGGGTCGTCGGCGTCGCAAGGATAACCCGTTGGTTGACTCCTTGCTCAATCAGGGACGGATCCTGTTCGAGAGCAGCACTGAAGAAGGTCTCGCCCGGCAGAAACAGCACGACAAATTCGGGCGACGGTTTGAGATAGTCCCAGTATGATTTCGCCGCCAGCCTGGTCATATGATCGCGCACCTGGCGCGCGTGATCTTTCAGCCGGGCCAGCCGGATTTCGTCGGCCGGCGCTTCCAGCGAATCCAGATAGGCTTGCAGTGGCGCCTTGGCATCGACGATGACATTCTTGCCCCCGGGCAGTAACACCCGCAGGTCCGGCCGCAGTTTCCCCTCGGGCCCGTCATAGCTCCGCTGCTCGAGGAAATCGCAATGCTCCAACATCCCGGCAATTTCGACCACGCGTTTTAGCTGGATCTCACCCCATCGGCCGCGTACTGCCGGCGCCCGCAGAGCCTTGACCAGGTTGGCGGTTTCGGAACGCAACGCGCACTGTGTCTGAGCCAGGGATTGAAGCTGGGTCGAGAGTGCACCATAGGCTTGCCCGCGGCTCGATTCGATCGCACGAAGCTGCTCATCCATCCTTTGTAGCGATTCCTTGACCGGGACGACCACACCCTCGATAGCCTTTTGCCGGGTGTCGAGATCGGCGAGAGCGCGGGCTTCGAGCGCAGCGAGATTTTCTTTGGCCAAAGCTAAGAATTGATCGTTATTTCGGCTGAGCGCGTCGGCGGCTAGTGATCTGAACGCATCTGTAAGGGCGCTTTGGGCTTGTTGTAGCAGGATCCGCTGCTCGTCAATCCCACGCCGGAGTTCTTCGCCTCGGGCCTCGGTCGCAGCCTTTGCCATCTCGGCATCGCGGAGAGCGTGGTGAAGCTCGCCGATTTCCTGCTTGCATCGCTCGAGTTCAGAGCGCAGCGCATTGTTTTCGCCTGTAGCGGCCGCGGCACGCGCCTCGGTCTCTCGTAAGGCGAGAACGGAACCGGCGCGGCCCCGCAACCATCCCGCCAAGTATCCACACAACACCCCCAGCAGAAAGCCGGCTCCAGCCAATATCATCGCCACATCCTCCAACCGCAGCGCTGCCTCACATTAAGAATCTATGCGATGCTGCCGTTGAAGGTCCATTCCGTCATGACAGGCTACCCACAGCACCAGCAGGCTGTTAAGAGTCTTCACAATCTGCCCCGATGCCCCCCAAGCAAGAGACGTTCACTGACATCAAGGGCTCGACGAAGCTGATTGGAGGACCTCGACCCGGAGGAGGCGAGTGATTATAGACCCGGCGCTCAAACTCATGATTGAGGCAGTGCGCCGTTGCGATAGCTATATCGTGCAGTCGCCGGGCGACCGCATTTTTGCCCTGTTCGGGGGCCCCTCGCACACGAAGACCATCCACAGCGCGCGCTTTACGCGCCCCCTGCGCTTGCAGGAGGCGATGCGGCGGTATTCGGCGACATTGGATACGAGGAGCAACCAGCACGGCAAGGTCTTGGCGGCACCACAAAATGTCTATACAATTAGTCTGTACTTAGATGGCGTTTGAATGGGACGTCGCCAAGAACGCGGCGAACATCGCCAAGCATGGGATCGACTTCGAGGACGCCGTCGGTATCTTCGATGGTCTGGTTTTAGAAAAGGCCGATGCTCGCCGGGATTATGGCGAAGCCCGCATGGTAGCCTTCGGCGTCGTCGATGATCGTGAGCTGGCGGTTGTCTACACCATGCGCGGCGAGTACCGCAGGATTATATCAGCGAGGAGAGCACATAGCCGTGAGCGTAAAGCGTATCGTGAAGCGTATCCCAAGCAGTCGCCGGCGCGGTAAGACGGATTGGGCGCGGGTCGATGCCTTGAGCGACCGGGAGATCGAGAATACCGCTAAGGCCGACCCGGATGCGGCGCCGCTCCTTGATAAGAATTGGTTCAAGCAAGCCATAGTGGTGCTGCCCGAGCGGAAGGTACCAATCTCACTGCGGATGGATCGGGAAGTCGTGGAATGGTTCAAGTCCCGCGGCAGACGCTACCAGTCGCGGATGAACGCCGTCCTCAAGGCCTACGTACTGGCGCATAGAAAGACGGGATGATTTTACGATGACGATCTTAACGATTAAGCCGCGTCGTAAGTACCGAGAACGCCCATCCAATTAGAATCGCATGACCGAGCCGGGAGAATAGATACAGGCCGACTTCGCTGCATCCGGCGTTTATATGAAAAAGGGAGTTCCAGCATTTTTACACGATTGTTCGCGGCAAAGGTGTTCCTGCGCGATCGACCGACGCTGCCAATCTAACTACGGCTGGACGAACGCCGAGTGGTCGCAGTCCATAACATCTACATCGCTGACGCCCATGTATTTGCCCCGCTGAATCTGGGGGTAGACCCTTTCACAAGGATGGTCGAAATCGAACGCTTCCGGGCGAATCGAGAGGTTCTTCTCTTCTAACCTTCACGAGCATCGCATCGATCGAGTCGGGGGTAGCAACACTCGCGTATGCCCTGAGCAGAGTCGAGAATCGTCAACGTTCTCCCGTTATACCAACACGACTTCGCTCAGCCGAGCCACCAGACCCGCCGCACCCTGTGCCGTATGTGTCAGCGCCTACGCTTTCTCCGGGCCTTCTGGCAACAGGCCCAATTATCGCTGTCGCTATATTATGCAAACGTCAATAACCCTTTTCTCAGCACCCTGCTGAGGAGCCGGCTGCGAACAATGATTCAACTCAGGCGCAATGATATTTTGCAGCCATGATGCTGCTGCTGCTTCGATTGGGACGCGAGTCCGTTTGTGAAAGAACTGCTTAGAAAAGGCGCAATCGTCGTGATGCTGGGAACCGGCGGCGTCGGCAAAACGACGGTGGCGGCGGCACTCGGATTAGCGGCAGCGCGCAAGGGGCTTAATACCGCCTTGATCACCGTGGACCCGGCGCGGCGTTTGCGCGAGGCGCTCGGACTGGAGCGGCTCTCGTCACAGCCGACGCGGCTTGATCGGCACCGCCTGCGCGCCGCCGGTCTTGATAGCTCGATCCGGCTGTCTGCGATGATGCTGGATGTCAAGCGAACCTGGGACACATTGGTCGACGAATTCATCAAGAGTCCCGAGGCGCGCTGCCGTATCCTGGAAAATCAATTTTATCGCAGCTTGACCGAACAATTTGCAGGCGCCGAAGCCTATGCGGCGCTTGAACAACTCGATGAGCTGCACCGCTCCGGCCAATTCGATATTGAGATTGTCGACACGCCACCGGCGGCACATGCGTTTGAATTCTTCGAGGCCCCACGCCATCTCGTGCGCTTGCTGGATTCCCCGGCTGCTCGATGGCTGTTCACGCCGGAGACCTCGCTTAGCCGCAACACGCTGGCCATTGCCAGCCGTGCGGCCCGTTTCGTTATCGCACAGCTCGAAACTTTTACCGGGGCCCGCACCTTGTCGGCCATTTCTGATTTTTTCGGACTGGCGGCCGAAGCAGCCGCCACTCTGAGCGAGCGCTTTCACAAAACAGAAGCGATGATGCATTCGGCGACTGTGAGCTTCGTGTTGGTGACGACACCAGGCGAGGACCGCTTACACGAGGCATTGCAGTTGGCGGCCCTCACGCAGCGGCAGAATTTCAGGCTGCGCGCGATTGTGCTCAACCGGATGCTGGATGAGCGTACGTTTGAAGCGCTGCGGAGCGCGCGCAAGCGGCCGCCTGCATATTTTGCCGAGATTGCGAGACTACGTAGCGTGCTGGGCAACGATGATTCGGAGGTCGGAGCACTGGTCAGTTATCTTGAAAGCTATCGGGAGCATGAGATGCTCGAAGTCGAACGCGCCGTGCGTTTCGCACACGAATTGCCGGCTGGCATCGGACTAGCCGTCACCCCGGCAGTCGAGCCGAGGGTGCGCGATTTGCGCTCGTTGGCGACATTATCGTCGATCCTGACCGGCTCAATACCCGGCCGCAAATTCCTCAACGATGCCGCCGACGCGCTCGGTATCGCCGCCGCGCTTGAAGACGTACCGGCGCGGCGCTCCGTCCGATGACCAGTTGTCATCAAGATTGCGATTGCTTGCACGGCCGCGCGGGCCTGGCGTTCGGTCTGGCATCCAGCGTGACTTTTGAGACAAAGTCGAATAATGCAAGCGACGGCTCGCGAACCAGGCTCGCTGCCACCGATCATCGAGGCGATGTTGAAGCCGGAGTTCTATCCCCATCCGGCGACCGGCATCGAACTGAGACAAACCCATACCTCCTATGTGCTGCTGGCGGGAGAGTTCGCCTATAAGGTCCGAAAAGCAGTCCGCTTTGCATTCATCGACTGTTCCACCGCCGCCCGCAGGTTCGCTTTGTGCCAGCGCGAGCTGGAATTGAACCGGCGGCTGTCGCCTGACGTTTACCTCGCAATCGTCGCTATTGTGCGCAGCGGCGGCCGAATCACCTTGGATCACGGTACCGATAACTCAGCCGATGCGGCGGAGTTTGCCATTAAGATGCGTCGCTTGCCCGAAGATCGGCGGCTTGACGTCATGATCAAGCGTGACGTTGCGAGCGCAGATGATATTAGAGCGATCGCGAATAGAATCGGGAGTTTCCACGCCAGCACGCCGAATACTCATTCGTGGGCTTACGGGGCTGCGGCAAATATATGGAGAATGACTATTGGCAATCTGATCGAATTTGAGCAACTCGCGCCCGGCGCGCCGCTGCTCAGGAAGATTGCTCAAGTCGAAGCGTACAGCCGCCGTTACATCGCAGCGCATTGGGAATTGTTGAACCACCGCGCGCGCGGAGGGTGTGTCCATGAAGGCCACGGCGACTTGCGCGCGGACGCGGTGTACCTCACTTCGAACGGCATCAGAATTATCGATTGCCTGGAGTTTGATGAGCGGCTTCGGTATGGCGATATTGCCAACGAAGTTGCCTTCCTCGCCATGGATATCGAGCGGCTCGGGCGTCCAGATTTGTCGCACGAGCTGACGGGACATTTTGTCGAGGATCTCGATTTGGCGCTTCTGCTCCCCTTCTACAAAAGCTACCGCGCGACGGTTCGCGCCAAGGTGGAATTGCTTCGTAGCTGCCAGGAGGATTGTGCCGCGCAAGACAAGGAAACCGCGTTCGGCAGCGCCGTCCACCTGCTCGACATGGCACTCAATTATGCGCAGGGGCCGAAAGCCATGCTGATCGTGTGTGGCGCCTCGGGCACGGGCAAATCGACTTTGGCTACGATGCTTGGTGAGCATCTCAATTTCAATATCTTCAGCTCCGACGTGTTGCGGAAGCAGCTTGCCGGAGTTGAACCCAACACACCAGCGGCTGCTCTTTACAATCAGGGCATCTACACTCCCGAATTCACCCGCCGCGTGTATGCTGCACTACTCACGGAAGCGAAAAGACTGCTGAACACGGGTAAGGGGGTGATCCTTGACGCTACCTTCAACCAGCGCAGTCAGCGGCACTTGGCGGCCGAAGGGGCGAAGCAGGCGGGCGTGCAGCCGCTGTTCATCGAATGCCGCGCAGACAAGGACGTAGTCATTCAACGCCTGTCGCAACGCGAGCATGATTCTCAGCGGGTCTCGGACGCAACCGCGGAAATCTATTTGGCACAGATCAGGGAATTCGAGCCGCTCGACGAAGTCCCGGCAGCATGGCATCAAGTGGCCGATACGACTCACGACCTCGAAGCAGCCGTGACCGAGATCGAACGAAAAGTTTACTCCGCGGCAATATCAGAATCTGCGCAAAGCGGGCTGCCTTGATTCTCGATCAAGGTGCTTTTCTTCGATTCTGCCCGCTCTCTGTCGCGCATCAAACACGACGCACACCTCCGGGTCCAGTGCTTGATTCTCGATTCAAGCCTTTCATTCGAGCAGCTCGTGTTGGTTGCGAATCCAAGAATCAAGCTTGCGATTGATGGGGAAGTCTTCAGAAAGCTCTTCTTGGTGAGCAACATCTCACCGCACTCCTGCTTAAAAGACCGCCATTGTGGCTTTGTGAGATACACGAAAGTTTTAAAAGGGTTGCTAAACGGTTTCACATTTGAACTGGGTCGGGGTGCAAGAATGTCATGACGCCGGCAAAAGACCCTGCTGCCGTTACCGTTCGAAGAACTCATTCGCCGTCATGAACGGAAGATCATGCGCTATCTGCTGCGCGTAACCAGAGATCCCGACTATGCAGCGGACTTGTTCCAGGATAGGCGGCTTCGCGCTTATCGCGCCTATCCGCGGATCGATTCGAGCACAGATCTCAGACCCTGGTTGTACGCGATCGCGACCAATCTGTGTCGCAATCGCGTGCGCGATCATTCTCGTCGCTCGCGGGTACTCGTCGCCGTTAACGAGGAATCTCCTGCCGCCGAAAGCACGGGGAGAACAACAAGGCTATCGTTGGTCGCTGGTTCCCCGAGTGCACGCTACTACTGGCTGGTGCTGGCCGCGAGCCGCTCCACACGGCGGCTGTTCACCGGCATGCTGCGGAACATTGCGACGCTGCCCTTGCCGGCTGGATAGCCCGCGGTGGCGGCTTCCAAATCGACTGCGAGTAGATGTTAGATGGCAAAGATGCCTTTAAAGATCGACCGCGAAAGCGCCGGAGCAGTGGCACAATTCCTCCGCGTCGGCGTTCATCATTCCAATGTGGGCGGGTATACGTCCAAAGCATGGACGATTGGTCGGACCGGCTCGGCTGTACTCTTGAAATGGGGCTCCGTCGAGGTACGCGGAGCGGGCCGTGGCAGACGGATTTACTGGGCGGCTCGACCGCGGCAAAAAACAGTCCGCTGTGGTTCGGAGAAACTGGCGCAAGACTACGTGAAAAGAGCAATTGCGCGGCGGCGCCGCCATCGATATGAAGAGCTGCTGGAAACGGTACGCATCCAGCGCCGTCCTGTGCCCCGTCGCGTCGAGCCCAGCCGCATTCTTGCAACTGTCCTGTTTGTCGATATCGTCCGCTCGACCGAAAAAGCCGCGCTGCTGGGCGACCGCCGCTGGAACGAGGTGCTGAGTCACTATTACGCAGCGCTCCGCAGAGAGGTTCGTGCGTCCCGGGGAAGAGAAATAGCCACTACCGGCGACGGAATGCTCGCCACTTTCGACCGGCAAGCAGGGGCAGCCAGGGCGATTCAATGTGCGGCTGCGATGCGTCAGGCCGTCCGGACTCTCGGCCTGGAGATCAGAGCGGGCCTTCATACAGGCGAATGTGAACTGGTCGGAGATGCGGTCGGCGGTATCGCGGTCCATATAGGCGCGCGCGTCATGGCAAAAGCTGGAGTGAACGAAGTGCTAGTCTCGAGCACGGTCAAGGATCTGGTGGTCGAGTCGGGAATCAAATTCAAGGACTGCGGCGCCCATAGGCTCAAGGGCGTGCCCGAGGAATGGCGCTTATACCGGGTACTTTAGGATTAATTATAGTTACCCTGTCCAGTTGCCCAAAGAACGCATCTATCGTCGTCTTAGGCTCAAAATGACGACCTCCGTTCGAGTCCAGGATACGTTGGTCGGGCTGCTTCACCTTACCTTGAGCGCCCACTGCACATAACGAGACCTGCGTTGCGAAGATGCCGAACGCCGGTGGCGCCTACTTAGAACGGTTAATGCGATACTTGCGGCGTTAAACGCGTTCTCTTTCATTCCAGAATCTCCCTTCGCCGCAGCAGGTAGCATAGGCGTTGAAGTTCGCCCCGATCGTGTTCCTTTACCACGGGTCCTAACAAAAACGGGAGCTTCGGCGAATAGCAAGATTCAAACGCGCATTATTAATTCGGCGCGGCTCGCCCGTACTCTTTCAGATGAGCGAAAAGCTGACAGGGCCGGAGTGAGTCTGTAAGCCGGGTTCTGTACCCTTGCGGGCGGCGATCATTCATCTGGGCCGTGCGATTGCTCACCGGCTCAAGCGACCATACCCGAGGGATATGAGCGGGCCACTCACCCTCCTATTTGGTCTTGCTCCGGGTGGGGTTTAGCATGCGCGCCCGATCACTCGTGCGCCGGTGGGCTCTTACCCCACCATTTCACCCTTACCCTGATGGGCGGTATGTTTTCTGTGCCACTTTCCGCGGATCACTCCGCGCCGTCGTTGGCGGCCACCCTGCCCTATGGAGCCCGGACTTTCCTCCCCTGTCAAGGAGCGATCGCCCGACTCACTCCAGCAGGATTCAATTTAGCAGATTGAAGCACTACAGTACCGCGAACCGGCCATAGCTGCGAAAATCCTGGTCAAACGCAATCGCTTCACGAATCCGCAGCCGGTCCATGACGACGAAGCTTAGAGCATCACAGAGCGAATACATTTTGTCCGTGTGCGCGATTATCAATCCGATCGCCCTGGCTTCGTCATCTTTGCGGACGCGCACCACCTCGTATGTATCGCGCTGGAGCGCGTCCAGAAATTTCAGTGCAGTTTCACGGCCCGGCCTCGCACGATGGAGGAAAAGCGCATGCGCTTCGACGACAACCGCATTAGTCGTGACAAGCCGCCACCTCTCTCGCTGGGCAACGGTGAAAAGTTCCCGAGCCCGAACGTGGTTTTCATCGTTTTCAACCATGAGCGCGTAAAAGCCGCTCGTGTCGATGAAGACGAGCCTCATCCTCGGCTCGTCGCGTAAACTTCAGCCAGGTGTTTCCCTTTTTGGGACGACACATCACTCCAGTCCGAATGAGCCGTCCCAGAAAGGGCAAGCGTATGAGCGTAGGATCGAGCTCGGTCCGGACTCCCTTCCACCGATGCCAAGTAATCTTCCAGAAGTGCCACGAGCTTGGAGAGCTCCTCTAGCTTGAGGCGCTTTGCCAGCTCAAACAATTTATCAGCGCTTTCCATACTGCCACCTTATCCGGCCTGAAGTGCTCGGCCCAATGCGCATTCACCAAGTTGCAGCCTTTCAGCCGCCCCCATTGCGGATTGAATCACCGATCCGCTCGCCTGATTTGGTCAAGTGTTTTCAGGAATCTCACTCAATTGCCGGCGCAAACGACGCCACAGATAGCTCATTTGTAGGCGATCCAGCGCCGCGCCGCTCTACTGAATCTCGAAGTTCGCGCCTGGCTCGAGCTGGCGGAGTAACGGTATGCAGATGTTGTTGACGATCAAGTTCGCATTGAGATTAGTCTCCGCGAACAGGCTTCCACCGTCGGGCTCATGAGCGTACTTCATCTCCTGCTGGCTGCGGGAAAAGTATCTTCGCTTTCGTCCACCAAGCTGAATGGCGCACTGGTCAAACCCTGCACCGTGCTTCTTCCGCAGAACATTGCTGAGGCTGATTAGCAAGTCCTTATAAGTGCGAACGAGCACCGACGCGCCATTCAGTTTATAGCCACGAATCGGCCTGCCAGTGTAATTCCCAAGTACATCGACTTGACTCGACGCTGGGATTCCCTGGGGGCTAGCGGGCATTGAAGCATTAGGGCCTTGCGCGTGAGACCCGTTAGGCGAATCAGGGCCAGCTAGCGTCGCGGCCAAACTCCTCATGCGCTGCTTAATCTCGGCTACTTCCAAGGCCATTGCGTTCAAAGCAGCTACCGCTCGTGCGTCTTTCTGTACGATGGCTTTCTGCATTTTGTCCCAAACAGTCTTCTCGATCTCGTCGATCGTGAGCAACGTCAAGACCTCCTCGCTCCGAAGTATATGGATCCATCACTGGCTGTGTCGTGTTTCGGCATGCAAGATCGGATCTGTCGCTTTGGGGAGCTCGTTCGGGTCTTAGTGTCTCGAGAGATCTTCAAAGTTCGCCGACGACCGCATAAGCGTGAAAGGCGTCCAGCACCCTGCCGTCTGCTGGATGTATGTATCGCACTTCGGACTCGCCGTTCCCTAGGTCTTCGACCTCAACATCGAGCAGTTGAAGAGGTATCGTTGCGGTCGAGAGATGATCCCACCCCCTGTCCGTCATCCGGTACAGCCCGTTGCGGAGATACTCCACGCGGACGTCCTTAGGATTCAAATCCTTCCTCATGTGCAATAAAGCTTGACGCAATCCGTGATGCCAACGCAGTTCAGTACCGCCGCGGCGTAGTTCAGACGGGTGCGGCTCGTGGTCTTCGTGTCTAAGCAGAGGTTTGATGATGTCCGTAGAATGCGTCGTAGGGCTCTCGGCTGCCATCGAGCCGAATGTATCCGCTGCTCCTTGCCATCAACAGCATTGCCGCAGTCCCGTAGCGCTCATCGAAATTTCGATTTCGCTTCATTTCCATCTCCATAGAGCGTTGCCGTTAAATTGTCGCTCGATTTCTGCACCCAACAAATAAATGACGCTAACGCACGCACGTCTCAACCGGCATTCGTTGACGGCACTCATTATACAGTTAACTCGTTGCCAAGTTATAGTCCGCAGGTGCCGAAAGCTGTCACGTTCTCAAACTGATGTCGTCAAAAAAAGGAGCCCCGAGAAGGTTCTCAAGGGCTCAACGGACGCGGACGCAACGCCGGCGTGAGAGTTCGGCGAAGCTGCAGCTAAGAGGGAATTTCGTCTACAGCTCGAGCATTTCGCGTGCTTCGGCGGGCGTCGCTACCTCATGCCCCATGGCGCGGATTACCGATGCGGCTCGTTCGGTGATTTGGGGATTGCTCAACTGACCGTCCCGGGCGTACTGATAATCCTCCAGGCCGATACGCACATGCCCGCCCAGACTGACGATGACCGGCACCAGCGGCAGGTTATCGCCACCTAATGTCGCGGCGAACCAGTTCACCCGTACGTCCTTGATCATTTCGAGATAGGCTTCGAGGCTCTTGAGGGTAGGCGGCAGTCCGAACGGCAATTCCGGCCCGCCGAGATAAAACTTCAGCAACAGCGGTTCGGTCAGGATGCCTTGATCGAGAAATACGAGCGCGGCGCGCAAAAAGCTTGGATCGAAAATCTGCAATGTCGGCCGCAAGCCCAATTCGCGCGATTTAGTCAGGAAATAGCGGATGGTCTCGTACGAATTGCAGTAAACAAAATCTTCGTTATGAACCTTTTTCGAAGCCGGATCGTAAGCGACCAAGTTCACCGAACCCATGTCGCCGGCACCGAGGTCTGGCTTGGTCGCCGGATCCTTTGACAATTCGACAAAATGGCTGAAACGCTTGGCGGGGTCCTCGCCGAACGGAAAAGTCGGCCACAGCAGCGCTTCGCATCCCCGCCGCGCCCTTCGATAAACTTCCGAGTAGTAAGGCACATCCTGCACCCATTTGCCGCTTTCGGGGTCGCGCACATGAAAATGGATCAGGGCAGCGCCCGCCTTGCACGTGGCAATCGCGTCGGCGGCGATTTCCTCGGGGCTGTATGGGATGTGCGAATTGAGTTTCCGCATCGCATTGCCGTTGATTGCCGCCTCGATCATTATCTTAGCCATCGTCTTCCTCCTGTAGCGCTGCGGCCATCACAGCCGCGTGAAACGGAACCCTTGGCCTGCTCTGCCGCTAAATCGCGCGCACCATCTTTTGAGCCAACAAGCAGAATGGGTCCACCAGAAGCGGTGAGTGCTCGCGCTGGATCACCGGATGCTTAGCAGGAATGAACGACTGCTGACCAGCGGATTTGCGTCAAGATAGGTACGCATCTCCGAAGCAGTGGACTTATAATAATCGTTCAGTTCGATGCGTGCTGTGAAAGCACACCCGAGGTTATACGGCAAACGCGAGCGGGCACCATCTGCTTCATAGGCCATGCAAGCTGATTAGCGGTTTTTGCCCGTCAGCGCGATAGCTGATCGAGGAGGGCAAAGGAGGTCTGTCCTACTTTGCTGTCAGCCTATGCATCGTCGAGTTACTCGATCGAGTGATCGGAAGACGCCCTATCTCGGCAGGCTGGCTGCGAATTCGACGAGCTGCCACTCCCATTCGGCGAAGAAAGCGTTTTCGATCGCCGCTCGTACTGGTAACCTTCATAGGCAAGACTGGGCACGGCCAGCCAAATGCATCCTGCGCAGTAAGCACTGATGGGGGCGAGCACGATCAATATCGGCAAGTATTCGAGAAGAGACGTGACCCAACGCTTCAGAACATACATTCGTGCTTCACTCTATCAGTGTCCCGCCTCCCGTCCGACATTTGGATGCTGCGCAAATGGAGGAGCCGCTCGCTCACTTCAGCCCGCGCAGCTCTTTTTGCCGAACCTTATCCAAACCGAGACGTTTTTCGAGCGTTCGCAATCGGCGGGCGAGTTCCGGCAGGCGCGGTTCAACGGCTACCATCCGGCGAAACATTCGCAGATCGATTGCGGGTGCGCCGCCCACTAAAGCGTCAGCCGGCAAATCGTTGTGGACTCCAGCCTGCGCAATCACACGCGCGCGATCGCCGACCTGAACATGGTCTGCGCAGCCGGACTGACCTCCGAATTGACACCATTTGCCGAGTCTAACCGAGCCCGCCAACCCTGATTGAGCCGCCATCCGCGTGCCGGTTCCAACCTCACAATTGTGACCGACTTGGATCAAATTATCGAGTTTCACCGCACGGCCGATAACGGTGGCACCCATGGTGGCGCGGTCGACCGTTGTGTTCGCGCCGATTTCTACGTCGTCCTCGATAATAACGCTGCCCACTTGGGGGATCTTGATCAATTCGCGATTGTGTTCGACGAAGCCGAAGCCGTCGGCGCCGATTACCGCGCCGTTTAATAGAGTGACACGATTGCCGATCCTGACCCCTTCGCGAATCGAAACCTGGCTATGGCAGGTAAAGTCGTCACCGATGTGTACTCCAGGGTAGATGATCACGTGGGGATGAATCACCGCATTGCGTCCGATCGTCACACCAGTCCCGATTACGGAATAGGCGCCGATTGAGCAGTCCTCTCCAACGAGGGCATCGGAGGCGATAATCGCGGTAGGGTGGATTTCGCGCGGCGGGCGATAAGGTGGGAAGAAAATTTCGAGCACCCGTGCAAAATCGAAGGCAGGATCGTCGCTCACCAGCACTGCGCATTCCGCGCCACCGGCCATTTCTTCCGGAACAATCGCTCCTGAAGCCCGCGATGAACGTAACGCCGCGGCATATTTTGGTCCGACCGCAAATGTGATCGTTCCCGCGACGGCGGCCTCGACCGGAGCCGGCGCCGTGATTTCAATCTCGCCGTCTCCGCGCAGTTGGAGTCCTAGCCGCAAGGCCAATTCACTCAGCTTCATTCTTGTGCTCCAAAAGGGCTCTCGCATTTCCGAGCAGATTGCTAACGATCGGGTCTTCTCTAACAGGCGTTCGCGAATGCCCCAAGATCAGTCAGGGCCGCTACAATCTCTGCCGGCCCGATGCCCTGCAGGCATCGATAATGGCCGAAACGGCACGTTCGCTTGAGGCATGGACTGCAGTCAACAGGGTGATAAATGGTCGTCGCCTTCGGTCCCACCGGACCGGTGCGCATGGGGTTGGTTGAGCCGAAGATTCCTACCGCTGGTATGCCGAGTGCCGCGGCCAGATGCATCGCGCCCGAGTCATTACCGGCAAACCCGTCACAAAGCGAAAGTAATGCCTTCAATTCGGCGACATCCGTGTCGCCTGCGGCGACCAGCGCGCCAGCGCGGCATATTGAGGCGACTTGCTCGCATTTAAACCGCTCCGACGCAGTTCCGAGCAGTACGCATTCGGCCCCCGCTAGCTCCCTGAGCAGATCAATAAGCTCAGCATAATAGGGCGGCGGCCATTCCTTGGCGGGGCCATATGCCGCGGCCGATGAAATGGCGATGAGTGGCGCATCGCGATTCCGTCGATGCGACGCGAGCCAATTTGTCGCTCGTATAACACTTTGTTGCGAGACCTCGAGTCGGTAAGACATGCTTTCGGCAATCGCTGGCGAAATCCCCAACGTATCGCTGACCATTCCCAGCCAATAGAATCTCTGATGGCCGATGTTCGCGGACGCTTTGGGTACCGTGTGGTTGGTGAGCAGAAACCGGCGGCCATCGGTGGCGTAACCTGCCCGGCATGGTACGCGCGCGAGCATTGTCCACAGCGCTGACCGGAAGCTATTGGGAAAAATCACTGCCAAGTCGAACCGGCGAGCCCGAACCGCGGCTATTATCTCGCGCTGATCGGCCCATCCACGGATTCCTGCCCGCATCGTGTAGGGAATGACCTCGTCAACCCAGTTGATTCCACCAAAGAACCCGGCCAGTTCCTGACGAATCAACACGGATAATGTGGCGCCACCAAACGCGGTACGTAGCACACGGAGAGCCGGCAAACTCAGGACGAGGTCGCCAAGCCAGTTGACTTCTTTGACCAATACCCGCTTGGTTCCCGACCAGACGTCAGACCGGCCTTGGCCATCATCATAAGGAAACTCACAACCCGCCGGCGCCTCAGGCATGCCGCGCGGACGACAAACGCGCGGGAATGACAGGTCAGCGCTTATCTCACATAGCCGTGGGCCTCGTCCCTGACGTTGGTGCATACCTCGGAATGCGCCAGGCATCAGCATGGTAGGTTCATCAGAGATGAGGAGCGATGCAGCAGCTTCAGCTAGCGGCTACTCCGCAATCGCCGGCTGCGCGGCCGCCGAGAGGCCGTCAGTGCTCTGTGAAGCTTCCGGACTGCCGGTCGGCTCAACAATTACCTCGCCAACCATTTTGTCAGCTTCATGAGTCGGGCAAAAATAACGATAGCTGCCAGGTTCGGAAAAAGTATGACGAAACCGCCCCCCCGGCAGTATGCTGCCGGAGCTGAAGGGCCGAACACCTGGCGGACGCATGGCATCAACCGGATCCCGCGCTCGTGCCGGATCGTCGCTCACCGAATGGTTTGCCAAGCCCTCATTTTCCCACTCGACGGTCTGGCCCGAAACGATCTGGATTGAACTCGGCTGATACATCGGCTCATCGTCGCGCATCTTCACAACCCTCAGGGGCACTCCTGGCCCGCTTTTATAAGGAAGGATTCGCGCACTGGATCCTGCTAGCTGCTCTTGTCGCGATAGTGCCGAAGGTTCGACAACTACCTCGCCAATCATCTTGTCCCCTTCGTGGGTTAGACAAAAATAACGGTAGCGTCCCGGCTTGCTGAAGGTATAGCGGAATCTGCCGCTTGGCATCACGTTGCCGGAATTGAACGGGGGTACGCCCAACGGCAGCAATGCGTCACCAGGCTTGTTGGCGCGCGCCGGATCGTCGGTCACCGAATGGCTCACCTGGCCATCATTTTCCCATTCGACGGTTTGCCCGGTGCTGATCTGGACGCGGTTCGGCCGATACATTGGGTCATCATCGCTCATCCTGACGATTTGGATGGGGGCCGCACTGCGGACGTCGGAAGGCGTAGAACGCCCAACTCTAGAGTGAGATCCGGCGACCTGCTGAGGAGGCGGCACGGGCTGTGGTTGGACGATCACCTCGCCAACCATCCTGTCGCTCTCGTGAGTCAGGCAAAAGTAGCGGTAGCGTCCTGGTTTGTTGAAGGTATGGCGAAATCTGCCGGTCGGCATCACGTTGCCGGAATTGAACGGGGGTACGCCTAGCGGCAGCAACGCGTCAGCGGGGTTGTCAGCGCGCGCCGGATCATCTGTCACCGAATGGCTGACTTGACCATCATTTTGCCATTCGATGGTTTGACCTGCGAAAATCTCGACGATGCTCGGCCGATACATCGGATCATCATCGTTCATCTTGACGATCCAGATGGGAGCCGCACTGGAACTCTCGGAACCGGAAGCTGAAGTAACTTCGGCAACCGCCGCGGACGCCTCACCAGACGGCTTGGCCGCGGCGTAGAGAGGAATCAGCAGGAGTGTCGCGAACAGCCCAGCGCCGATCCCCATTCGCCGGGCCCTCACGGCGACTCCGGATCCCCCGACGGAGTTGCGCGTGTGTTTTCGCACCGGTTTTCATACTATGAAACATGCGAGCCGGCCTGCAATCAGATTGTTGCGGTTCGATGAATTCGTCTGCGCCCCCTCGCCCGCTTCAGCCAGTCTCTCTGCCGGCCCGCTGGAGGAGCAGCGAGGGTATTTGGGCTATCCACCAGCGAGCCGCTGACGCAGTACTTCGTTGACAATCTTCGGATTACCTTTACCGCCCATCGCCTTCATCACCTGACCAACAAAAAAGCCAAACAACTTGTCGCGTCCAGTACGATATTCAGCAACTTTGCTCGCCTCTGCGGCGATTACCTTGTCGCATGCTGCCGCGATAGCAGTCTCATCCGAAACCTGGATAAGACCCATTTCGTTAACCGTCGAGTTCGCCCCCTGCCCCGACTTGCACATCGCCGCGAATACGGTCTTGGCTGCGTTAAGACTGATGTTCCCGTCCTGCACCAACTTTAGCAGAGCGCCGGTTTCCGCGGCGGGCGGCACCGCCTGATCGAGCGGTTTGCCGGTTTCGTTCATCGCCCGCAGAACTTCAGTCATCGTCCAATGGGCGGCAGACTTAGGATTGCTGAGTCCTGTTCTGAGCAAAGACTCGAAGTAATCAGCGATTTCGCGATCCTCGGTAAGGATCGTTGCCTCATAGGTACCAAGGCCGAACTCGCGTTGGAAGCGCTCACGCCGCGGGGCAGGCAATTCGGGCATCGACGCTCGCACCCGTTCAATCATCTCAGCTTCGAGCCGAAGCGGTGGCAAGTCGGGCTCGGGAAAATAGCGGTAGTCGTTGGCAAATTCTTTGGAACGCATCGGCCGCGTTTCCTCGCGTATGGGATCCCACAGGTGCGTTTCCTGGACGATCTTACCGCCGGCTTCGAGTATCTCGACCTGGCGCGGGACCTCGTAGGCGATAGCTTTTTCGACGAAGCGGAACGAGTTCAGGTTTTTGATTTCGGTCTTGGTGCCTAATTCGGAAGAGCCTTTGCGGCGGACCGACACGTTCACATCACAGCGGAAATTACCTTCCTCCATCCGTCCTTCGGAGGCGCCAACGTAGCGCAGGATGGCCCGCAATTCACGAAGGTAAGCACCTGCTTCGTCGGCGGAGCGGATGTCCGGCTCGCTCACGATCTCCACCAGCGGCACCCCCGAGCGGTTGAAATCAACCAGGCTGGAGTCGGCCTCATGAATATTCTTGCCGGCATCCTCTTCCATGTGGATACGGACCAGGCGAATCCGTCGTTGCGCGCCCCCACCATTGCTGATTTCAATGTAGCCACCTTTGCACAATGGCAACTCGTACTGGCTTATCTGGTAACCTTTGGGGAGGTCAGGATAGAAGTAGCTTTTGCGCGCGAACACTGAATAATTCTGCATCTCTGAGTGCGCTGCGAGAGCCATCCGAAGCGCTAGCTCGACCGCGTTGCGGTTAAGCACCGGCAAAACTCCAGGCATCCCGATGCACACCGGACAAGCATTTTCGTTGGGCCCGGCACCAAAACTTGCCGGGCATCCGCAGAATAGTTTCGAGCGCGTCAGCAGATGAGTATGGACTTCAAGCCCGATAACGGCTTCATAGGCGTCGCTGGCCATATGCGCTCCTGGCAGAACCTAAAGTACTGATTGAACTTACAATTTCGGCGGGCGGCGCGCCAGGGCGGCCGAATTCTCGTAGGCGTCGCCGGCCCGCAGAATCATTTCTTCCCCGAAAGGCGGCCCAATCAATTGGAGCCCAATCGGCATTCCCACGCTGTCATAGCCGCAAGGCACAGACAGTCCGGGCAACCCGGCCAGATTGACCGAGATCGTGAAAATGTCGGACAGATACATCTGTAGCGGATCTGCGGTCTTCTCTCCGAGCTTGAAGGCGGTGGTTGGCGCCACGGGTGTGACGATGATATCGCAATGCTGGAACGCCCGCTCGAAATCCTGGCGAATCAACGTACGCACTTTTTGCGCTTTCAGGTAGTAGGCGTCGTAATAGCCTGCCGACAGCGCGAACGTGCCAAGCATAATTCGACGCTTCACCTCGGCGCCAAAACCCAGATCACGGGTGCGATTGTAGAGGTCGAGTGTATTGTCGGCCTCAACGCGCAACCCGTAGCGGATACCGTCGTAGCGCGCGAGATTGGCGCTGGCTTCTGCCGTCGCAATCAGATAGTAAGCCGCAATGGCGTAACCAGTATGCGGCAACGAGATTTCGAATACTCGTGCCCCCAATGCCTCGAACCGTTTCAGCGCCGACTGCACCGCGGCTTCAACCTCTGGCTCCATCCCTTCAACCAAAAATTCGCGCGGCACACCGATCCGCATTGCCTCGACCTCACCCGTCAGCGCAAGCTCATAGTCCGGCACGGAGCGCGCGGAGCAGGTCGCGTCGCGGGCATCGACACCAGCGATCTCTCTTAGCAGGATTGCGGCATCGCGCACCGTCTTGGCGAAGGGTCCAACTTGATCGAGCGAAGATGCGTAGGCGATCACGCCGTAGCGGCTGACTCGACTGTAAGTTGGCTTAAGACCGACCACACCACAAAATGAGGCAGGCTCGCGAATCGAGCCGCCGGTGTCAGTGCCGAGCGCACCGAGGCATTCATCGGCTGCGACCGCAGCCGCCGAGCCACCCGAGGAACCGCCGGCGACGCGTGCCAAATCATAGGGATTGCGAGTTGCGCCGAAGGCCGAATTTTCGGTCGAGGAGCCCATCGCAAATTCGTCCATATTGGCTTTGCCGAGAAAAACCGTCCCGGCCGCGCGTAGCTTCGCAATCGCGGTGGCATCGTAGGGCGGTACGAAGCGCTCGAGAATCTTCGACGCGCAGGTCGTCCGGACGCCGCGAGTAGCAAAAATATCTTTAATGGCGAGTGGAATGCCAGTCAGGGATGACGCGCTGCCGGCGGCGATGCGCTGATCGGCGATTTCGGCCTGCTCCATCGCCTCCCGCGCGCACAGCGTAATAAACGCGTTCAGCCTCGATTCCATCGCTGCCACACGATCGAGGCAGGCGCGCGTCAACTCAACTGCCGAAATCTCGCGGCGCGCTAACCGCTTGCCTGCCTCGGCAATTGTCAATCTGAAGAACTCGGAAGGCATCGTTGAAATAAATTACTCAGGTCCGGCATCGGATGCGACTCCGGGCGCTCTCGTACGTCCGGATGCAAACTTTTACGCCCCATTCCTTGCCTTTCGTTGGCTTCGCACCAAAATACGTTGATTGAGAGCGAATGGACGTCGAAAACCGGGGGTAGGCATTGATGGATGATGGCGGAAACCGCTCCGCGGATGAACGCGATGTTCCAAGTTGGGACGCTTTGCGACTACAAACCGACTTTGCTTAAATCCCAACCCGTTCGACCGCACCGGCGGGCGCCGAGTACCGATTCCACCTCGCCGCGAAGTATGCGCTCGGCTTCGGGATGTGCTGGACCGCCTCGGGCGCGGTCACCGCGCAACCAAGAAATGCGACTCAAACCTTGCTGCTCCGCCGAGCTCTGCCCACTTGGTCATGAACCCCAGGATGTCGTGGCGCGCCTCTTTCTGAAAGCGAAACAACGAGGAGAAGGGCAGCGCGGGCGCGTGACCTCGCGAAATCTTATCCGTGGAGCAGATGCCAATCGTCAGGTCCTCCGTCTCGCAACGCTAGCACAACGGCAGCCCTCCATCGGCGAACGTTGCGGCCTTCCCTCCCCATCGCCGCCCAGTGTTGCCATCACTCTTTTGCCGTGTGCCCGATAGGCTACTTTGATTTTTTGATTTTCTTCGCTATAGCGGCGGACTCGGGGTTGGCAACCAATTCATTTGCACCACGGCTGCAAGCTCCGGCACGGAGAGTTGCAGAATCTTAATTGCCTGCTCCAACTGCGGCGTCATCACGAGTCGCTGCTGACGCAGCAGGTCCTGTGCAAGTTCTATCGTTCCGCACTTCATGCAAGTGCCGCACCGAAATCCTTGGTTCGTGCATTCATCAGTTTGAACCTGATCGCATCCAATGTTCGCACACTGCTTGCAGCGGTAGACCGCGCTGTTGCAAGTTGCCGCTGATTTTCTCTTTCCGCGACAGCTCGCCATTGATTACTCCTCCCTATAATAAGTTGTGATCATACCACCCGCATGCGTGCATGAGCATGGCCCAAATTTCCGGGGCTGTTCCCTAAAATCCAAACCCGCCCACTACCGGAAATGAGCGCGTATTGAGGAGACGGCTTTGAGCGCCATCGTTCTCCTAGCAGGCGTCCCGCTGCGCTCTTATCGCTCGTGCTTTTAGCCGCCGATTGGGGGGCAATCTTTACGGCACCACACAATACGTGAGCATTCCGGACGAGTGAGTTGACACCAAAGTGAAGACCTTCAATCGGCTCGCTGCGAGTAGCGGCGCGCTCGAAAGCATTATCGAGTTGGGCAAGTCCGGTCACTTCTATCATTGATATGGAACTCGCTAAGGACGGATGCTCCTAGACTGAGTTTGCGGCGCGTCAGCCGCCAGCTCTCGATCAATCCCTCCGCCTTGAGGTGTCCTATTATAAATAGGCCGAGAATTGTTCCGCGAACTGCATGTCGGTAATGTCCGGCTTTAAATCGCACATATATGATAGATGTCCACTTTTGTTCTGCCTTCCTCTAAGCCGTCGATTCGCAGGGCAAATAAATTGGTTGCCGTGGGTGGTGGATGCCGTGGATTTCCTTACGCTTCACAATGCGGTCCTTTGTGAACGCTCCTTTGGCATTTGACGGTCATCGCGGACGAAGTCCGCGCTGCCTGGGTAACAGATCAGGTTCGCGTCTTCGTAGAAGCCGCTAGTCGCATCAGCAATTCGAGGACTTCTTCAGGATTGTGCAGTTTCCACTTCGTTCCGGCGAAATCTTCGAAGAGGCGCGAATGGCTCCCGAAGGAACTAGCCCCAAAGCGAAAATATTTGTTGCAAATGAGAGCGGCAGATTGAAGCAAGAGGGCCTCTGATGCGTCATTTAGAGTGCGTACCAGCGCGGCTCTAAACAACACGGGAGGCCCCCAGGATGAGGTTGA
>Ga0207416_1000919_pt1 | contig 44054 bp, 34 predicted proteins | sample PaiPotPPM11metaG_FD_184107 | JGI IMG/M metagenome (GOLD analysis project Ga0207416, IMG submission 184107) | Iron sulfur acid spring bacterial and archeal communities from Banff, Canada, to study Microbial Dark Matter (Phase II) - Paint Pots PPM... ...
CCTCACCCCCGGCCCCTCTCCCGCTCGGCGGGCGAGGGGAGAACCTCTCTCCAACCTCTCCCCTATGAAGGGAGAGGCGAATCCGTCGCGATTGGGAGTACCGTCTCGCCACCGTTATCCCGCTCGCGGCTCCCCTCCCTTTCCAGCATAAGGGGGGACGAAAAACTGTCCGAGGGCTGCTGTGCTAAGAACGTGGGCGGCCCACGCTGGGCGCGCGGCATTGTGGACCGACGCGTGCCGGAGCGCGTGGGCGCCTGGAGGACAGTATGCCGACCACTGGGGTGTCGTCAATCGAGGGAGCGCCACCGGCGGTCCCGTCGTGCCCGCTTGGGGAGGAGGTGCTGCGCTGGACGCTTGAGCGGCTGTGGGCGCAGGGGGTGCATCGGCCCACCTGCAAGCGCCTCGCGCTGCTGACGGCGGGGCTGCTGGAGACGGCCGGTGTGCAACGAGGGAAGCTGACGGCAGCGGTGGCGCGCTTGGGCATCAGCGCGGCCACGGAGCCGAGCATCGCCCGGCGGCTGGAGCGCCTCCTGGACGATCCGGCGCTGGACCCGGAGCGGATCGTGCCGCTGCTGACCCCCACCCTCCTGCCGACGCTCCTGGCGGAGGTGTGCGCGGCGCACGCGGAGTCGGCCCGCGGCGACGCGCGGGCGCACGGGCGCTGGTACCCGCTGCTGGTGCTGGTGGACGAGACGACGGTGCGGGACGGCGTGCATGTGCTGGCGGTGGGGCTGGCCTACCAGGGGATCGCCGTGCCGCTGGGGGTGCGCCTCTGGCCCCAGAACGCGGCCTTGCCCCCCGGCGCGTACTGGGCCCACCTGCACGCCCTGCTGAGCGAGGCGCCGGCCGCGCTGCCGCCGGAGTTGCGCGACCACGTCGTGCTGGTCGCCGATCGCGGCTACGGCGTGCCCCGCCTGCTCGACCTCGCCCAGGCGCTGGGCTGGGCCTGGGTCGTCCGCCTGCCGGGCCAGACGGCCCTGCGCCTGCGGCAGGGCCGCGTCATCCCGGCGGCCGCGCTCGCCCCGCGTCCCGGCACGGTCGCCGCCTACCCCGGCGACCTCGACGACCTCCTCCCAGCGGACGAGGCCGCCCCGGACGTCCCCGTCGCCGCCTTCCGCAAGGCCGGCTGGCGGCGCTGCCGGGTGCTCGCCGTCTGGGCCGAAGGGGCCGACGAACCCTGGCTGCTGGCGACCAACCTGCCGGGGAGCCGGCGCGAGCTCCTCGTCTACGCCCGGCGCTGGGCGATCGAACGGCTCTTCCTGCACTGGAAGTCCCACGGCTGGGACCTGGAATGCTTGCACGGCCCGACGCCCCGGCGGGTGGCGCGGCTGCTCACCGGCATGATCCTGGCCACCTACTGGGTGCTCGCCATCGGCATCGCCCACACCTCCACCCTCCTGGCCGCCACCGCCGAGACGGCCGCCCGGCGCCGGCCCCTCGAGCAGCCCCACCTGCCCGGCTGCGCCCCCGCCCCGCGCGATCCGCGCCCCGCGCCCGCCAAGAAGAGCCTCTTCACCTGGGGCCGCCAGGTCCTCGCCGCCACCGCCGCCGCCCTCCGCACCCCCGCCCAATGCTGGTCCTTCCCCGATTGGCACACCCCCACCTGGCAGGCCTTCTGCCAGGCCCGCCTCACCTGACAGTTTTTCGTCTCCCCTTATGCCTTCGCAGGGGGGGGGCCGGGGGTGAGGTTCCCTCAGCGCACGTCCAGCCACGGCTCCGCAATAGTCGCGAGTTCCGTACCTTTGCGCCAGTAATAGATGGTGCGCCCAGCCTGCTCCAGGCGAAGCTCCAGCGGCGACTCCAGGAAGCGCAGGCGGCGGCCGTGGAAGCTGCAGGGAGTGTCCAGCAAGAAGTCCGGAGCCGACATGGGGCGGACCGACGGATCGGCTAGCTCGGCGAGGTAGCGGAGCGCCTTGTCGTTCCAGCCGGCGACGTGGAGGAGGTCACGGAACTCCGGCGGATCGTCCGGTCGCCACGGCCCCAGAATGCGGGCGAAGCCGTGGGCAGTTCGTATGCCGCCCGTGACGTCTTGTCCGGCCAGCAGAAAGGCCTGTGTCGACGTGGGAGGCGGCGGTCCCGCCACTTGCTCGGTTGCTGCCAGGCCGCCTAACACGTCCCCCAGCGCCGCCACCCAGACTGGATCGCGGCGCTCCTTTCCCGAACAGTACCGCAGCAGCGACAGGGAGCCATCGCCACTCACCGAGGCGGCGACGAAGCAGGCCGCCATCGTCGCAGCGTCGGCAAAGCGGTGGTCGCCGAAGTGCTTTGCCCCCTGGACGAGCGCCGGCAAACAGCGAGCGATGTAGAGCGGGAAGTACCGGCCGGATGGCTTCCAGCCCTGCCTGGTCGCCGTGAGGATCTGGTCGATAGCTCCCAGATACGGCCCCGACTGCACTTGCGCCCGGCCAATTGCCCGCAGGCAGGGCAAGGCGTAGCGCTCAGACAGTGCCGGAGCGTCTTCCCACTCCGCCAGCGCCAGCCAGGCCTCGGCGGCCGTCGCCTGCTTATTGGGCACGAATGCGCCGGCGCTCGGAAGGTCGCGGAAGGCCCCGGCAACCGGGTCCCAGAGCATGCCGGCGTAGACCTGGCGCAGGTTTCGCGCCGCGATGTCGGCATAGCGCCTGGCCGCCGCGTCGCGCTGTCCTTTGGCGCGGAGGGCGAGCGCCAGGCGCAGCAGCGCGACATCGCAGGCGGCTTCGTGCGGCGTGCCGAAAGGGGCGGGATTCAGCTCGAAACTGGAGTTCCGGTAGCCGCCGGAGGGGAGGGCGAGCGCCGCCACGTCGTCGGCGGCGCGACAGGCGCGGTCCAGCCAGACCTCGGCGGCGGTCCGCTGCCACAGGCGCAGGTAGCCCAGGATGATACCCTCGTAGCGCCAATCGGCGGCGCTGCCGGTGAAGCGGAAGCACTGTTGCCACCAGTGCGCCACCGGCCCACCGTAACCGGCGGGACCGCGCATGGTTTCCAGCCAGGCGTCCAGCCGCTGGATGGCGTCAGTGGGACTGATCACCGCTCTGCCGATGATCCGGGACCGCCTGTCTTCGGCCGGTCGGGCAGCCGTCGGGCTACTGTCAGGGACCAGACGCAGGCCGCAGACCACGGCCACAGCTCCATGAAACTCTGGCGCATGGCGACGTGGCAGTCGTCGTAGCGGTCCGGACGGCCGAGCGCAGTCGCCAGCCGCCCACGGGCGCTCCAGGCCAGCGCGCGAGGGCCGAGGAAGCCCGCGGTAGCGATCACCCGACAGTTGTACCGACGCAGCGCCGGCCTCAGCAGAAGCGCCCACCAGCGACCCAGATGCAGGGAAGCGGGGCCGCGGCTGGCGATCGCGATGCCGCCGCCGGGCTCCAGCAGGGCGAGGCATTGGCGGAGTCGGGCCAGCGCCCCAGGCCAATCCGGTTCCAGCCAGAGCAGCGTCCGAAGCGACCTCGGTGGGACGGACTCTAACGCCTGCAACGACACCGCAACTCCCGTGAAAGCCTCGATCGCCGGCAACAGCGACCCCCAGTGAACAAGACGGTTGCCGGGCATGAGGAGCGACGCGCGCGGCCAGCGGATAAGCGCCGGCGCCGTCAAGCCGGGGCTGCCGGCCACGATGCCCAGAGGGGAGTCGACCTCAGCGCTCACCATATCGAGCAACCGGACCACTCCAAGCGGCGGTCGCCACCACGCCGCGGGCGCGGCGGCGAGAAGGCGCGCGTCTTTTGTGACCATGAAGGCATAGTGTACGGTTGTTGACGGCGCAACGTCTCACACTGAATCCGCCTTGGCGCTCACCGGTGTTCGACACCGCCGCGCTACAATCGCCCCGGATTATCGAGATGCATTGACGATTGGATAAGCTGCGATGCCTCGTGAACTGGTGGCGATGGCAATACGCACCCCGGCAATTCGCGAGTACCGCGAGCGCGAATTGCGGCCGGGCGAGATTCGCGTGCGGACGCAGTATGGCGCGCCTAAGCACGGCACCGAGCTGCACATGTATCGGGGCGACAATCCGTACGCAGATTCGCACTGGGATGCCGAGCAGCGGATCTTCCTTCCTGGCGCGGGGCCGTCGAGTGGCTTTCCGCGTCCGCTGGGCAACATCGCGGTGGGTGTCGTGACGGAGGTCAGCGCCGGCGTCGAAGGCGTCCAGGTTGGCGAGCGGGTGGCCGGCTATGGTCCGCTGCGAGAAACCCAGTGCTGGGCTTGGGGAACGCCCGGCGCGTACCCCGGCGTCCGGAAAATGCCGGATGCCATGACCTGGCAGGCGGCGGTCTGTCTGGACCCGGCCACGGTCGCGCTCGGCGGCATCCGCGACGGCAACATCCGGTTGGGCGACCGGGTGGCGATCTTTGGCCTGGGCGCGATCGGCTTGCTGGCAGTCCAGTTGGCTCGCGTCGCTGGGGCGTCCAGCGTTATTGCCGTCGATCCGTTGGAGATGCGACGCCACGCAGCGGCTGCCACTGGCGCGACCATCGTGCTCGATCCTACCGCCTGTGACGCCGGTCTGGAGATCCGTACCGCCACCGGCGGCCAGGGTGTCGACGTGGCGGTAGAGACCAGCGGCAGCCCGCACGCCTTGCACCAGGCCGTCCGCGGTCTCGCCTTCGGTGGGACAGTGGCCATCACCGCCTGGTACACGGAGTTCCGTGGCGGACTAGACCTCGGTCGAGAGGCGCACCTAAACCGGCCGACCTTTGTGTTCACGCGGGCGGAGAGCGAGCCGCATCGCGACCATCCCCGCTGGAACAACCGGCGCCAGGCCGACGCCGCCTGGGACCTGCTCGCCGCCGGCCGGCTGGACTGCGAGGCCGTCGTTCAGCCCGTCGTACCGTTCGCGCGCAGTGTGGAAGCCTACCGCGAGATCGACGAGCACCCTGAGCGCAGTGTCAAGCTGGGCGTGTCGTTCGCCTGAGATCCCCGTCCCTTGGTATTCGTGACGAGCCGGAATAGGATGGGCGTCCGTAGCGTAACGGCGTGCCGCTGGAAACGTTCTATCATAGACGGTATTGGATGAGGATCGGGACGGCGAGCTCGCGCGTTGATGATGGCTACCGTTTGCGCTCACTGGCGCTTTGTCGTTTTGCCGCTGCTCTGCTGGCTGCTGATCCCGTTGGTGCAGCCGGCTGAGGCGGCTGGTAGCGCCGATTTCTCGCTTCCCAATGGCCACTTCTATACCCAGGCCAACGGGCAGGGCGGCGGCGTGGGTCAGCCGGGCTTCGGCATCACCGACGACGACGGCATCCCCTTCTGGAGCGCATTCTCGCGGGACGGTGGTGTGGGCGCGCTGGGCTACCCGATCTCGTCGCGTTTCGCGCTGTCCGGCAATCCGGCCCAGGCAACGCAGAAGGCGGTCCTGGAGTGGAACGGCTCGAGCGTCTCCCTCGTCAACGTGCTGGATGTGCTGCACGACGCGGGTTTCGACGGTGCGCTCCAGGCGCAGTATTTCACGCCGCCGCCGGCCGACGGCAGTCCGGACGCCGGTCTCGCCTGGTCGCAGGTCGTCGCTCGCCACCAGGGCTTTCTGGCCGGCAATCCGGCGCTGCAGGCGGCCTATTTCGCGGTGGTGGATCCGATCACGCTGTACGGTCTACCGATGAGCTTGCCGGTGACCGAAGACGGCGGCGCGGTCGTCGTGGTGCGGCTACAACGCGCCGTGCTGCAGCAATGGCTGACGGCGCAGCCGTGGGCGGCCGCCGGCCAAGTGACCGTCGCCAACGCCGGCGACCTGGCCAAAGCTGCCGGATTGCTGCCGGCCGCGGCGCTCACCCCCCAGCCCCCGCCTTTTCCGGCGGCGTTCACGACCGTACAGAACTGGGCCGGCTATCTGGCGGCAACCGACCTGACCACGCCGCGGACGGGCGCGGTCACCGACGTCGCGGGCCAGTGGACGGTACCGGCGGTGGACTGCAGCAGCACACCCGACGCCACCGTTGCCGTCTGGGTGGGAATGGGCGGCGCCTTCAGCGCCAGCAGCACCATCCAGCAGGCGGGAACGGCCTCTACCTGCATCCACGGTCAGGCCGGGTACTACGCCTGGCTGCAGCTCTATCCCAACGATCCGGTCACGCTGGCGATGCCCATCCAGGCGGGCGATCAGGTAGCCGCCGAGGTGAAGTACCTTGGCGGCAGCCAGTTCCAGTTCACACTCCAGGACCTCAGCAGCGGGCAATCGTCGTCGACGGCACGCACCTCTCCGGCCAGCCGCGACTCGGCGGAGTGGGTGCTCGAGGTGCCCAACGGTACCAGTCCGTCGTTGGCAAACTTTGGCGCCTTCACCTTCACGGCGGCCTCCGCTGCCATCGGTGGGCACAGCGGCGCCATCAACGACCACACCTGGAAGTCGGCGCCGATGACGATGGTGGACCAGAACGACCAACCTCGCGCCACGCCCTCGTCCTTGGACGCCGGTGGCGACGGCTTCGACCTCACCTGGCAACGGGCATAACCTCTCCCCCCGGCCCCTCCCCTACGAAGGGAGGGGAGCCTCACCGGGAACTCTCGTGGCCCATTACGGCCGCCGCCGCTGGTGTTGCGAGAAAGCGCGCTGACCTTGCCGTGCAAGCTCCCCTCCCTTCGTAGGGGAGGGGCCGGGGGGAGAGGTCGCCTCGGCCCAGAGGAGCGTATGGTATAGTGGCATGCGCGCACGACCGGAAGGCTCTTCGCCATGATCGACCTTCGCTTCGTCGCCGCCCTGGTAGCCGGATACTTGCTCGGGGCCGTCCCCGTTGGCTTGCTGGTCGGCCGCTTTTACCGGCGGGTCGACGTTCGCAACTACGGCAGCCGTCGTACCGGCGCCACCAACGTGTTGCGGACGCTCGGCCCCGGCGCCGCCGTCTGTGTCGCCCTCGGCGATGTCCTGAAGGGCGCGCTGGCGGTGCTGGTAGCGCGCCAGCTGTTCCTGGCCGAGCCGGTGACCGCGTTGCACGTGGCCGAGGTGCTGGCCGGCCTGGGCGCGCTTGCCGGACATAACTGGTCCGTCTTCATCCGCTGGAGCGGCGGGCGCGGCGTCTTAGTCTCTGCCGGCGCGGTGCTCGTGATGTTCCCGCCGGTGATACCGGCCTGCGGGCTGGCGGCGCTGGCGGTGATTGCCCTCTCCCGATTCGTCTCGCTGGGATCGCTGGTGGCCGTCGTGCTCACCGCGCTGAGCATCCTCACCTTCGTTGCGCTGGGCGTGGAGCCGCGCCCGTACGCCGCCTTCGCCATCATCGGCGCGACGGTCATCATTCTGCAGCATCGGGACAACATCGAGCGGCTGCTAGCAGGCACGGAGCGCAAGTTGGGGCAGAGCGAGCCGCTGCGTCCACCCTCCGGTGGGGCGGCCTGAGCCGGAATGGATGCGCGGCAGATCATCCTGGTCGGCCTCAGCGGCTGCGGCAAAACGACCGTGGGTCGTCTTCTAGCGCGCAGGCTCCGCCGTCCCTTTATCGACACCGACGGCGAGATAGCGCGGTCGGAGGGCCGTTCCATCCCGGCGATCTTCGCGACCGATGGAGAAGATCGATTTCGCGCCCTGGAGGTGGAGGCGGTTCAGGTGGCTCTGGCCGGACCACCAGCAGTGGTAAGCCTGGGCGGCGGCGCGCTGCTGCATCCGACCACCCGCATCCGCTGCGCCGCCGAACACCTCTGTTGGCTCGATGCCGATCCGGCGATCCTGGCGAGGCGGGTCGCCCCTAGCGGCAGCGCACGAGGCCGGCCGCTCCTGGCGGCAGCCGACCCCGAGGCGCGGCTGAGGGAGCTGCTGGCCCAGCGGCGGCAGCTGTATGGTCAGGCTCATCTCCGTGTCGACGCCACGCCGACCCCCGATGGCGTCGCGGCGGCCATACAGGCGGCGCTGGAACGGCTAGACCCTGCCGGCTCTGAGACGCTCACGGTTCGCACGTCCGGCGGTACCTATCCGGTGGTGAGCGGACGGGGCACGCTGGCGCAACTGCCGGTTCTGGCGCGCGACCTGGCCCGCTCCAGGCGCGCCTTCGTGGTGTCGGACACCACGGTCTGGCCGATCGCCGGGGCGCTGTTGGAGGCGACGCTGCGGCAGGCGGAATGGCTGCCGCGTGTCCACGCAGTTCCCGCGGGGGAGCAGACCAAGACGACGGCATCGGCGGAAGTGCTGTGGACGTGGCTGGCCGAGGAGGGCGCCGAACGCAAGGAGCCGGTTCTCGCCTTCGGCGGCGGCGTGGTGGGCGACCTGGCCGGCTTCGTCGCCGCCACCTACCTGCGGGGCGTGCCGCTGGTGCAGATCGCGACGACTCTGCTTGCGCAGGTGGACAGCAGCATCGGCGGGAAGGTGGCCGTGGACCATCCGCTCGCCAAGAACATGATCGGCGCCTTCAAGCCGCCCGACCTGGTGATCGTCGACACGGCGCTGCTGGCCGGCTTGCCGCCGCGGGAGATCGCCGCCGGCTGGGTGGAGGTGCTCAAGCACGGCGTGATTCTCGATGCCGGCCTGTTCGCGCTGATGGAGGCGGAGGCGGAGCGGTTGAGCGACCTCTCGCCTGACCTGACGCTACAGGCAGTGCGGCGCAGCCTGGCCATCAAGGCGCGCGTCGTGGAAGAGGACGAGTTCGAGCAAGGGCCGCGCATGCTCCTCAATTATGGACATACGCTAGGGCAGGCCGTCGAGGCGGCCACCGGCTACGCGCGCTTCCTGCATGGGGAGGCGGTCAGCCTCGGCATGGTAGCGGCGGGCTGGATGGCGGCTCAGCTTGGTCTGCTTGCGCCAGGAGAGCTGGCCCGCATCGAAGGAACGCTGGCACGGCTAGGGTCGCCGGTTCGCGTGGCAGGGCTGGACGCCGAGGCGGTGTTAGCCGCGATGCGGCGGGACAAGAAGGTCCGCCAGGGCAAGGTGACCTGGGTGCTGCCGCGGGGCATCGGCCAGGCCATCCGCACCGCCGACGTTCCCCCGGAGCTAGCCGGGAAAGCGCTGTCCTATCTGGCCGGCCAGCCTGATACATCGGGCACTGGAGGTAGGTCGTGACGCCGGACGCACGCTTCCGTATCGGCGTGTTCGCCTTGATCGACGACGGCGACCGGGTGTTGTTGGCCCGCCGCCGCGACAGCGGCTGGTGGAATCTGCCCGGCGGCGGCATGGAGCTAGGCGAAACGGTCGACGAGGCGCTGGCGCGGGAGGTGGCCGAGGAGACGGGCCTGCAGGTGCGGGTCGACCGGCTGGTCGGCGTCTACTCCAAGCCCCAGGCCGACGAAGTTGTCCTGACCTTCGCCTGCAGCGTCCAGGGTGGCACGCTTGCGCCGACCGAGGAGTCGAGCGAGTTTGGCTGGTACGCGCCGGCGGCCGTTCCGGAGCGTACACTGCCCAAGCATGCCGAGCGCATCGTCGACTGGGCAGGGCACGTGCGCGAAGCCATCGTCAAGGCACAGCGGGCGCCGACACTGCGGTACGAAGCGGATCCTCATCCTCTCCCTTCCTCTCGGGTGCGATGAGGGACGACGCAGCCGGGAGAACCTGCGCAAACATGGTGCCGGGTGCATGATGGCGCTTGCGCTGGCAACGTCAGGCCGTTTCACCTACAAGAGCCGCTCAACTTGGGCTCGTGGGCGAACTATGGTGGGAGGTGAGTCGCATGGTGGAGCGGCCAAGGATTGTCTCGATCTTGACTGAAGACGCGTATGACCTGGTGTTCTCGCCCGAGGCGGAGGCGAAGTTGCTCCGGTTCGCCGACTTCACACGATGCCGGACTGCCGGGGCGCCTGATGAGGAAACGGTGATTGCCTGGCTTCATGGGGCCGATGCAGCACTCACCAGTTGGGGCAACAAGCTGACCGACCGCGTCATCCAAGAGACCAACCTGCGCATCATCGGGCACGTTGCCGGAAGCGTGAAATGGCTCCCGCCAGTAGTGTGGGAGCGGGGCATCACGGTGGTGCATGCCGCCCCCGTCATCGCCGTTGCGGTCGGGGAGATGGCGTTAGCGCTGACTCTCGCCTGCCTGCGGCACATTCCGGAGCACGACCGCTCCTTCAAGCTCCAGGGCGCCCGTGGGGATCCCACGCTGGTACCAAGGCTGCTTGTCTCGAGGAGCCTGCACGGTCTGCGCGTCGGGATCATCGGCGCGAGCAGCACCGGCCGGGAGTTCCTGAAGCTGCTGCGAGCGTTCGGCGACATCGACATCTGGGTCCACGACCCCTATCTGACCGAGGGCGAGGCTGCCCGGCTCGGCGTCCGTTTGGCGCCGCTTGAGGAGTTGCTCGCCGCCTGCGATGTCGTCTCGCTGCATTGCCCGTCGTTGCCGGAAACTCGCCACCTCATCGACGGCCAAACGCTGCGGCTGCTGAAGGATGGCGCCGTGCTGATCAACACGGCGCGGGGATCCCTGGTCGATCACCCGGCATTATTGAAGGAGCTGCAATCCGGCCGCATCAGCGCCGGCCTGGACGTCTACCTGGAAACCTGCTCCGACGAGGAAGTCGCGCTGAGCGCCTACCGCGAGCTGCCGAATGTGGTGATCACTCCCGGCATCGCCGGCCCGGCGGGCACGCTGACCAAACGCATGAGTCTCTTCATTGCCGACGAGCTGGAGCGCTTCTTCAGCGGACAGCCGCTGACCCGCCCGGTCACCGCGGCGATGCTGGCTACGATCGCCTAGCGAGCATCGTGAATCTAGCTCGCTCCGTCTGCGAGCAACAAGGAGATAACCTGGGTGAGCAGTGTCGTGAGTACGAGCGGCGTGGAGACCGTCTGAATTCGCCTGCCGATCAGGAGGGCGGGGCCCCCCAGCGCTCCGGTGAAGAGCGGACCGGGTAGGACCGGAGTTGCTGCCCGTCATCTGGAGTTGACACATGTACGCGTACCTCGACGAGTCGGGGGACACCGGGTTCCGATTTGGCCCAGGTGGATCGTCCGACTATCTTGCCGTTGCGCTCGTCGTGGTGGACGATCCCCGGCCTCTGGAAGCAGCGGTAAGCTCACTGCGACTACGCCTTGGTCGGCCCAATTACGAGTTCAAGTTTTCCCGATGCGACGACGCTGGCCGGATCGCCTTCCTACAAGCAATCTCGGTTCATCGGTTGGTGGCGCGATGTGGCGTGATCGACAAACGCCGGATACTTGATCGAGGTCTTGGATCGCAGAGGCAAGTCTATATCAGAGTCATACAACACGCAGTTCCCGCAACGAGAGCCTCCTCCAAGTCGCCGACATGATCGTCGGCGCCGTCACGCGCTCGTTCGAGAAGGGTCAGGACAGGTATCTCAAACTAATACCAGAGCGATTGCTTCGAATACAGGAAATATATCAGTGAAGGCGTACCGAGCAGAAAGCAGCCCACCGAGCTATCAGGGATTCCTTTTATGGCGTTTCGCCACTCAGGTATTGCCGGCTGGCTAGCCAGCTGCACGCTCCTGCAGACACTGCCACCAACCCCGCACGCCCCGGAAACCGGAACTATTCGCTCGGCGGGCCGCATCTTGACAGTTGTCAAGTCACCACATTGTACCCAAAATAGCCTGCAAGTCAATCGCCGAATTTTAGCATAGGTCGCTTGATGAAGGCAGCGCCCTCCTGGGCCTGAAGCATCTCAACCGAGGCGTCGCAGAGCGGCTCCTAATGGGACCGATCAGACGGTGAGAAAGGGGGAGTACCGCAAGTCCCCTATGCGTTATCAGAGCCTGTTCACTAGCGTGTCCAGCGGACGCTCATTTGGCGCTGGAGCGCCAACCTAAGGAAGAGGCCCCACCCAACCTGCCCGATCAAGTTGACAGACTACGCGCAAGTCTGGTAGCTTCCCACGGTGTTAACCGTCGCGCTGTTGCAAGGGCTACGCTCGTCGTGAGGTACGTCACCGATCCTCCAGTTGCCTTCGACGGGAGAGGTGTGCCTATTTTCGGCTAGGTTTTCATAGCTTCAGGTTAACTGCCAGGCCGTGGGCGCCCCTCCCGCCCCACGGCCTTTCTTGTTGTCCAGGTTCTGGGAGGAATGATCGTGAATGTCCCCATTCGACGCTACTGGAATCTATTAGCCGGTTATCTGCGCCAGTTTGGCGCCGAACCAAGCTGGCCGGCGGAGGCCAACCTGGCCTGACTTCGTACGCTTGCTTATTCCCTCGAGAACTACCGAGTGCTGCGACAACCACTCTGTCAAAGCAAGGGGGCCACGCCGTTGCGCAACAGAAATGGGAGAACCCTTGAACCTAGGCATTGCCAACACGACCTTTTCGCTCTTCCGCTCCCTCCGGCATCGGTCGTTCGCCCTGCTCTGGGGCGGGCAGACCATCTCCCGCCTCGGGAATGCCCTCTACCAGGTCGGCCTGGCGTGGTGGGTTCTGGAGAAGACGGGGTCGGCGGCGACTATGGGTGCCGTCCTCGTGCTCACCTTCGCGCCGAATGTGGTGTTCGCGCTCCTGGGTGGCGTCGCCGTCGACCGACTTCGCCGTGCCCAAGTCATGCTGGCGTCCGATCTGCTCCGCGGCTCGGTGGTCGCCGTGGTCGCCGTCCTCGCGGCGAGCCGCCTTTTGGAGGTCGGGCATGTCTACGCGGTGAGTCTCCTCTTCGGGTTCGTCGGCGCGTTCTTCGGACCCGCGTATACCGCCCTCACCCCGGAGGTCGTGCCCCGCGATTCACTGCCGAGTGCCAACTCGCTCACCAGCCTGGGCGCACAGTTCGCCGGGATCGCCGGACCTGCTGTCGGCGCCGCCATAGTCGCTCAATCTGGCACGGCGGCAGCATTCGGCCTCGATGCAGTGTCCTTCTTCGTCTCCGCCGGCTGCCTGGCGCCGCTCCTGGCCGTGACGGACCCACCCGTCCGGGAGCCACGACGGGGGGGAATCCTCCGAGACGTGCGCGAGGGGCTGGGCGCGGTGCTCGCCGTGCCGTGGCTCTGGATCACCATCGCCTTCGCCGGGCTGGTGAACATCAGCTACAGCGGCCCCTGGAGCGTCGTCCTCCCTTTCCTGGTGAGGGATCACTTGCAAGGTGGTGTCGGCTGGCTTGGCCTCGTCTACTCGATGCTGTCGCTCGGCTTCGTGCTCGGGGCCGTGTGGCTTGGCCGCGGGGTCCGCGTCCGACATCGCGGCCTGATCGCCTATGGCGGCTGGATGGTCGGCGGGCTGATGACCTTCCTGCTCGGCCTCCCGATCCCACTGGGTACCGTGCTGGCAATAGTGCTGATCGCCGGCGTCGCCGACGCTGCTTTTGCCATGACGTGGACGAATACCTTGCAGGAGATGGTCCCCGGCCAGCTGCTGGGGCGTGTCTCGAGCATCGACTTCCTCGGCTCGTTCATCCTGATGCCCGCCGGGTACGGTCTGGCCGGGTGGGCCTCGGACGCGGTGGGGCCGAGCCTGGTGTTCATCATCGGAGGTCTAGCAACGCTCGGGCTCGCCGGGCTCGTCCTCCTCCATCCGGCCATTCGTCAACTGGATTGATCATGCGCGGTCACCGGCATGCGGCTGTCGGCAGGGCAGGTCCAGCGTAGCGCGGCGGCGCGCGTTCGTCCGCGATCCCGAGCTTCTGATCTTCGACGACCTCTCCAGCGCGCTGGACGTGCAGACCGAGCAGCAGTTGTGGGAGCGGCTGTTTGCGCGCCAGGACGCGGCCTGTCTCGTGGTATCGCACCGGCGAGCGGCGTTACGCCGTGCCGACCAGATCATCGTGTTGAACGATTGGTGGGTGGAGGCGCAAGGCGCGCTGGCGGAGTTGCTGGAAGGGTGCGAGGAGATGCGGCGGCTGTGGGCGGGTGAAATCACCGAGCAATGAATGGTCCAGTCAATCGGCTCACATAGGTGATTGTGACATGCCCTCGCGCGCTCCGATTGAGGACGACGCGTGCCTCAATCTCCAAGGCGGCTTCTTCTGGCAAGCTGACAGCCCGTCTGCTATGCTGTACGTGCGGAGGGACTGGGTATGCGCTCGAATGTCAGCGAGCTCTATGCTCGGTACATCAAGCCGCTACCGCCCCGGTCTCGATTGCAGCTCCTGGCAGTGATCGCGGATGACTTGGCGCAACCGGACGATCCTGCTGGACGACGTGAGCGAAGCCTGCTGGATTTGGAAGGTCTGGGGGCAGAGATCTGGCAGGGGATTGACGCTCAAGCATATGTCGACGGGCTACGGGGAGAGTGGGATCACCGTCCCTGACCACGCTAGACACCGCCCTGGCAGGCGTTACCGCGCTTGGCTTCGACACGTCGCCGTTTATCTACTTTATTGAGCGACATCCAACCTATGTAAGCCTCCTGCGAGAGATCCTTCGGCGTGTGGACTCAGGAGCCATAAGGGGATACAGCTCGGTAGTCACAGTAACTGAGGTACTGACAAGGCCAAAGCAACTGGGCGACGCGAACTTGGTGAATGAGTATCGCAGCCTGCTGCTTTATGGTCGTAACCTCACGATCGTTCCGATTGACGCTGCGATTGCGGAAAGTGCAGCCGATCTTCGCGCCTCCTATCGACTGCGCACGCCTGACGCGTTGCAGATCGCCACGGCGATGAGTGCCGGCTGTGAGGCATTCCTCACCAACGATGGTGCGCTTCAGCGCGTGGCCACATTACGTGTTTTGATGCTGGACAAATTGGCCCTGTAAACACGTAACGTGCCCTCGAGGCAGAACTGCCTTCTCCACCCTTCAGGACTCTTGCTGTCGGTCGTATAGTATCGGTGGTAGAACACTTGTTCTCTGGCGCCGCGCGGTGAGTGGTGGAAGCGATGTACGCAGAGCTGCATCTGCACACGAACTTCAGCTTTCTCGACGGCGTCGCCGACCCTGAGTTGGCGGTGGGGTGCGCGGCGAAGCTCGGGCTGCCGGCCGTCGCCGTCACCGATCACGATGGTTTGTATGGCGCGGTGCGCTTCTGCCTGGCTGCTCGCGAGAATCAGATCAAGGCGATCGTCGGCACGGAGCTGACGCTCGACGGGGGATTCCACCTCACCCTGCTGGCTCGTGACGCGACCGGCTACGGCAACCTCTGCCGGTTGCTCAGCGCCGCGCAGCTCGGCCACGAGAAAGGCCGGGCCTCCGCGTCGTTCGACCTGCTCGCCCAGCACGCCCACGGGCTGATCTGCCTCTCCGGCTGTCCCCGCGGTGAGGTGAGCCAGGCCCTGCTGCGGGGCGATGAGGCGGCCGCCGCGGCCGTTGTTGACCGCCACGCGGCGCTCTTCGGCTATGACGGGTACTGGATCGAGTTGCAGAACCACCTGGTCGCCGAGGAGCAGCGCCTGGGCTCGGCGCTCTATCGCCTGGCGAGTCGCCTGCACGTGCCGATCGTTGCGACCAACGACGTCCACTACCACAACCGCGCAGACTACCGTTTGCAGCACGTGCTGACCTGCATCAAGGCGCGTACCTCGCTCGATCTGGCCGGTGCACTGCTGCGACCCAATGCAGAGTGGCATCTCAAGTCGGGAGAGGAGATGGCCGCCCTTTTCCAGGAGATACCGGAAGCGATCAGTAACACGCTGCTGATCGCGGAGCAATGCACCTTCGACCTGACACGGATCCAGCCGACCTTGCCGGAATTCGACCTCCCCTCGGGCGAGACGGAGTTTAGCTACCTGTTCAAGCTCTGCCACGACGGCGTCAGCACCCGCTATCATCCGATAACACCGACAGTAATGCGCAAAGTGATGGACCGGCTCACCCATGAACTGGAGATCATAGAGCAGCTTCGCCTGGCCGGCTATTTCCTTATCGTCTGGGACATCGTCCGCTTCTGTCAGCGGCATGACATCCTGTGCCAGGGGCGGGGATCCGCGGCGAACTCGGTCGTCTGCTATGTCCTCCGCATTACGAGCGTCGAGCCCATCCGCCTCGACCTGCTCTTCGAGCGATTCCTGTCGGAGCATCGGGAGGGCTTCCCGGACATCGACCTGGACATCGCCCATGAGGATCGGGAACAGGTGATCCAGTACGTTTATGAGAAGTACGGCCGCGACCACGCCGCCATGGTCTGCGAGGTCATCACCTATCGCGCTCGCTCCGCCGTGCGCGACGTCGGCAAGGCGCTGGGCCTCTCGCTCCAGCAGACAGACCAGATCGCTAAGTCCCTGGATGCCCACGCGGCCTTTGACGCCAAGGCAGGCGAGACGCCCGCCCTCCCGGACGCGCTGCTCGCTGCGCATGGTCCGGTGGCCATGCAGTTGTACGAGCTGTGCCGGGCCATTAGCGGGTTCCCGCGACATCTGAGTATCCACGTCGGTGGCTTCGTCATCACGGGAGTGGCGCTAGTCGGACTGGCGCCGCTGGAGCCGGCCACCATGCCGGGCCGGACGGTGGTGCAATGGGACAAAGACGACGTCGAAGCCCTTGGATTCGTCAAGCTCGACCTGCTCGGCCTGGGCATGTTGACGCTCATCAACAAAGCGTCACAGCTCATCGAGCAGCGTGGGGAGAAGCCTTTTGACTTGGCGGCGCTGGATTACAAGGACGCGGGCGTCTACGCTTTGCTGCGTGAGGCCGATACGGTCGGCGTGTTCCAGGTCGAGTCCCGAGCGCAGATGGTGACCCTGCCTCGGTCACGCCCCGGCGATTTTTATGAGCTCGCCATCCAGGTAGCGCTGATCCGGCCCGGACCAATTCAGGGGCAGATGGTGCAGCCGTATCTCCGCCGACGAAATAAGGAGGAGAAGATCACCTACCTGCACGAATCGCTGGAACCGATCCTAGAGCGCACGCTCGGCGTCCCCCTGTTTCAGGAGCAAGGGATGCGGGTAGCAACCAGGACCGCTGGCTTCAGCCCAGCGAAGGCCGACCTGCTGCGCAAGGCGATGAGCAACAAACGGTCGTACCAGCAGATGCAGCAGCTTTTTGGCGAGCTCATCGCCGGCATGGTTGCGAACGGAGTGCCGTTGGACCTCGCTGGGCGCATAGGGAAGCAGTTGGCGGGGTTTGCCGACTACGGCTTTCCGGAGAGTCACGCCTGCGCGTTCGCGGTGCTCGTCTACGCGTCAGCCTACCTCAAGCTACACTACCCGGCAGAGTTCACCTGCGCCCTGCTCAATGCGCAGCCTATGGGCTTCTATCAGCCCTCGGTGATCGTCAACGATGCGCGCCGCCACGGGGTGACGGTGTTACCGGCGGACGTGCAACACAGCCGTGTCGACTGCACCATCGAGCAGGGGGCGCTGCGGCTGGGGCTGCGCTACGTGCGCGGCATCGGGGAAACCGTCTGGCCGGCGCTGGAGGCGGCCGCGGCTGACGGACCATACGCCTCCGTCGACGACTTCGCCCAGCGGACGGGGCTGGGCAAGGAGGCGCTGGAGCACCTGGCCGCCGCCGGGGCCTTCGCCAGCCTGGGCCTGACGCGGCGTGAGGCGCTCTGGCAGGTCGAAGACTATGGCAAGGTAACGGCAGGAGGAGCCCTGCCGGGTGCGCTCGATACGGGGGAGACGGTGACCTTTCCGGCGCTGACGCCAGCGGAAGAAACCACGGCCGACTACTGGCACGCCACCCTCTCCACGACCTACCAGCCGATCGCCTTCTTCCGCCGCGAGCTCAACCGGATCGGCACAGTGGCGGCGAGCAAGCTGGCCAAGATCCGGCATGGCCGGCCGGTGCGAGTCGCCGGCCTCGTCATCACGCGCCAGCGGCCGCAGACGGCGAAGGGGTTCGTATTCTGCACCCTGGAGGACGAGACCGGCCTGATCAACGTGATCCTGGCGCCGAGTATCTACGAGCGCTACCGCGCGGTGGTCCGCACGGCCCCCATGCTGGTGGTGGAGGGGATCGTGGAGCAGAAGGGCGGGGCGACGCATGTCTGGACCCGCCGGGCCTGGTCGCTCACGCGGGCGCAGCTCACGCGAGGGCTGCAGCCGCGCGATTTCCGATGACCGATGGCCCCACCACATCCGGTGCAAGGGCCACCTGACACCGGGTGCCCGCCGGATGACCAGGGGCGCCTCTCTGAACGGCCTGCTATCCTGCCGGGGCACGAGCGTTGGGTATACTCGGCGGTGGCGCGATGGCCTGTCCTATAGCTGGGAGATCGCCAAGACGCCGGGTGATGCATCTGGCCCCGTAGCTCAGGCGGACAGAGCAGCGGTTTCCTAAACCGCGTGTCGGGCGTTCGAGTCGCCCCGGGGCTACCCTTCCCATCAGAGGAAGACATCCCGCCCCGGCTCCCTGGGCGGGGCGTTTCCGTGCTTGCTGCCCTAATTGCCCCGGGACAGCCTCCGAACGCAGCCCCTCCCCAGGACCGCGCTGCGCTTGCGCTGCCTCCGCCATCGCCACCACCTGACTCGATCGCCAGAGCTCTTCGCAAGGCAAGCCCCTAATGACCATACGGGCTTCCTTGACAAGTCCGGTCTACGGCATATATTATTCGTGAAATGCGATTTTGTGAATTAGCGGACCCGGCCTCAGGAAGGATCGTGCGGTGAAGAAGGGGATCGTCATTCGCGCCTTCTCCGGCAATCCGGACTTTCTGGGCAGCGGCGGATTCTTGTCGCGCCTGGACGACTTCAAGCGCTGTTTCGACCAGGCGCGAGCCGCGGGCTACGATGGGGTGCAGTTGTTTCTTGACCCGACCGGTTACTTCTCCCTGGAGAGCGATGATGCCGTGGTCGCGCAGGTTGCCGCGGTGGCGCGCGCCGCTGGCGTCGGACTGACCAGCCTGGAGCTCGCGCCGTTCTCCTACTCCTTCACCGCCAGCGATCCCGCCGTGCGTCGCCGGGCGGAGGAGATCGTCGGCCGCGGCCTCCAGATCGCGGCGGCGATGGGCGTCGCCGGCGTGCTGGTCATTCCCGGGTTCGTCGGCTTGCCCTGGGATGCCGGCGCGCCGGTGGTCCGCTACGACCTGGCCTACGAGCGCACGCTGGCGGGGCTGCGCGCGTGCGCGCCGACTGCCGAACGGCTCGGCGTCTCCATGCTCCTCGAAAACGTGTGGAACCGGTTCCTGCTCAGCCCACTGGAGATGCGTCGCCTCCTTGATGAGGTCGGCAGCCACAGCGTCGCGGCCCTCCTGGATACCGGCAATGTCGTGCTGTTCGGCTACCCGGAGCATTGGATCCACATCCTGGGCAGCCGGATTCGGGAGGTGCATCTGAAGGACTTCCGGCAGGCCGTCGGCACCATCGACGGCTTCGTCGACCTGCTCGCGGGCGACGTGGACTGGCCCGCCGTGATGTCGGCGCTGCGCGCCATCGGGTATGACGGCTACCTGACCGCGGAGGTCTTCCCGTACGTCCACGCGCCAGAGCAGATCATCAGCACGACGGCCGAGCGCATCGACCGGCTCCTGGCCATGTGAGCGGCGGGAGCGGCGCCGGGACGAACCTCCCGCGCGTCCCGGAGCGGGTGATCGAGCGCCTGCTTGACCGCAATCCGCTGCCACTGTTGGGATTGGGGTAGCGCGGCGGGCCATCCAGCCCGGCGTAGACGAAGCGCAGGAGAGTGAAGGAGCAGCGATGTCATATCCGGCAGGCCGCGGCGCGGCGGTTCCCTCCCTGGGTGTCGTGACCCACGCCGTTGGCCACGCCCCCATGCCATTTCCGGATTGTCTCCAGCGCATCGCCGAGGCCGGCGGGGAGCACATCCTGCTCCTGACCTCGCCGGCCGGGCCGGCAATCCGCCGCGGACAGCCCGCGCCGGAAAGCCAGTTCCCTGATGTCCTGGCCAGCGAACCGGAGGAGGTCCGGCGACTGGCTTCGGCGGTGGGCCTCCGCATCAGCAGCCTGCTGGCCGGGCGGCGCGCGACGGTCGACAGCGACGCGGCGGTCGCCGACGCCCTCGCGGCGCTCGTCCCGTATCGAGACGCCGCTCGTCAGCTTGGTTGCGCGGCCCTGTGCCTCTCCTCCCCGGGCGTCGCGGCGCCGGATCTGCCGGTGCAGGCCAAACGAACGGAGCTGGTCCGGCTGGCTCGGCTGATGGACGCGCTGGCCGCCGGCGCGGAGGGGCAGCTCACGGTGTCCGTCGACGTGCACTATCACAGTCTGGTCGAAACCGTGGCCGATTGTGAAGTGCTCGTCGCGGCCATGTACGAGCCGAATGCCGGCTTGCTGCTCAACATCGGCCATCTCACGACGGCCGGACAGGAGGGATGGCGCCTCCTGGAGACCGCTCCCGAACGCATCCACGTGGTCGGCTGGAAGGACCATTCGCTCGCCGCGGATCGTCCCCACCCGGTGTACTCCGTGGAGCTGGGAACGGGTGACGGCCCGCTGCGGCGTTACGTGCGTGCCTGCCGGCGCCTGCAACGCACGACCATCCACCTCGTCAACGTCGAGCACCCGCCCCATGGAGACGAGGTGCCCACGCTGCGCCGCAGCTTGGCGTACCTGCGCGGACTCTGGCAGCAGGAAACCACGGCGGAGAATGTCTAGAGGAGTGATGATGGCCCCGCCCTTTCGACTCGGCCTGGTCGGCATCGGCGACATGGCCGAGCTGCACGCGGCTGCCGCGCGCCGGCTCGGCGTCGACCTCGCCATCGCTTCGGGCAGGAACGCGACGCGGGCGCAGGTACTGGCCGACCGCGCCGGCGGCCGGCTCTACGCCAGCTATGATGCGCTCTTGCGTGACCCGACGGTGGAGGCGGTGGATATCTGCGTCCCAAACGACCTGCATCGACCCTTTGCCGAGCGCGCCTTCGCTGCCAGGAAGCATGTGCTTTGCGAGAAACCGATCGCGCTCACCCTGGAGGACGCCGATGCCATGATCTCCGGCGCCAGACAGGCTGGTGTGACCCTCATGGTAGGCCACGTGCTGCGCTTCTGGCCGGAATACCGGCAGCTTCGGGAGCTCTACGCCGCCGGGACCCTGGGCCACGCCCGCTGGTTCGCCGCGCGGCGGCTGACTGGTGTCCTGGCGGCAACCCACGGCGCAGCGGGATGGCGATCTCTGCCCGCCCGCGGCGGCGGCGCCGCCATCGACCTGCAGATTCACGACCTGGACTTCTTGTGCTGGCTGTTTGGCGCGCCCGCCGCCGTCTCCTCCTACGGCGTCCGCTCGGCAGAAGGGGCATGGAACCACGTCGTGACGGCCCTGCGCTACGACGGAGGCTATGGCGCCTCCATTGAGGCGAGCTTCCTCCTGCCTGGAGACCCCTTGGAGATCGGCTTCCGGCTCCTCACCGACCGCGTCAGCGTGGTCTATCGCTACTCGCCGGAGCAATTTGCCCTGCACGGGCTCCATGGCGAGAGCGGTGGAAACGTACCCTCGCTCCTGCTCTACGAGTCCGGCCAGGAGCCGCGCGCCTTGGCGCAGCCAACGGACGATTCCTTCACCAGCGCCATTCAGGGCGAGATCGCCGAGGTCATCGCGAGCATCCGCGAGCACCGCACGCCCGCCTGCACCGGTGAAGAAGCCCGCCTGGCCCTGGCCGTGGCGCTCGCCTCCCTCCGTTCCTGCGAGGAAGGCGCCACGATAGCGGTGAGCCGCTGACGGCCCGACGCGCTCAGCCGCCGGGCTGAGACCGCAGGCCCAGATCGAGATGGACGCCGATGCCGCCATCCGCCGTCAACACCGCCCCGGTCATATGGTCGTTGGCGGGAGACAGCACGAAGGCAACCAGGCGACCAACTTCCTCCGCGGTACCAAGACGTCCCAATAGTAATTGCTGGCCCGCGTCCTGGAGCTGCTGCTCGCTGCGGAAGTTGCGCTCGCCCGGTGTGTCGGTGAGGCCGGGCACCACCACGTTGACGCGGATGCGGTGCGGCAGGAGTTCCGCGGCGACACTGCGCGCCATGTGATGCAGGGCGGCCTTCGCGATGTTGTAGGTGATGGCATTGGGAAAGGGCACCCAAGCGTGAATCGAACCGATGACGTCCATACGGCCGGCGCGCCTGCTCCGGACCAGACGCGCCGCGCCCTCCTGCAACGTGTGGAAGGCGCCGAAGACCAGGACGTCCAGGGTTCGCTGCAGGTCGCTCGCCGTGGTGTCCAGGAACGGCCGGCGGACACTGGCCCCGGCATTGGCGACCACGATGTCCACCGGTCCGAGGTCGCGTTCCGCCTGATCGTACAGGCGCACCACGGCCGCGCGATCGGTGACGTCGGCCTGGATGGTGCTGGCTCGGCCCCCGGCCTGGATGATCTGCGAGGTCACTTGGTGGGCGCTTTGCTCGTCGACGTGGTAGTTGACAGCCACGGCTGCGCCCGCCGCGGCGAGGGCGAGGGCACAGCCACGCCCGATGCCGCGTGAGGCGCCGGTGACCACTGCGACCCTGCCCTCGAGCGGGAACCCCATTCGTCCATTCCTTGCACTGCTGAGGAGCGATGGCCTTGCTCTGCCCTGAACCTGGTGAACGGGGGCTGGCATCCTCCTCAGGAACTGATCCTGGCAGGCTCGTTGCTCTTCTGCCAAGAACCGGTGCTGATTCCCAGTCCCAGACGGACCTTTTTCACCTCCTGGGAAGCATGACACCTAGCTCAGCGGATTGACGCCGATAGCTATCGCTCGGCAGGGGGAACGGTCAGTGGCTCAGGTATTTCTGCAGCGCCGCGTTGGCTGCAGCATCCGCCTTCACCGCGGCGGCCGCCGCGGTGGTAGTACCGACAAAAACCGACGTGAGCTCCTTCCAGGCCGCGTCCAGCACCGTGCCGACGCCGGGGAAGTGCGGATAGGGGTGGCTATACTTGGCTTGCTCGATGAAGACATCCTTGTGGCTTGGTGGTCCTGCCGTCCACTCCGGCCAGGTCGTCACGGACAGCCGCGCCGGGATGCCAACACCGGTCGTGGCATCCATCTTCATACCGGCGGGGCTGGTCGCCGCTTGCATCCACCTCCAGCCAAGGTCTGGATTAGTGCTCCCCTTCGGCATGAACCAACCACCGGTGTTAACGTAGTTCCCACGCGTCCCCCCGGGACCGCTGGGCAGCGGGGCCACGTCCCAGGTGAACCCCTTGGCTAGTGTGGCCATGCGTCCCTCCACGTAGAGGTAGGGATACGTGCCAATGAAGCCGCCGTAGAACATGTTGACGTCACCCTTGGCGGCGGCGGACTCCTCAGTCGTTGGCGCCACGTGGTAGCGAGCTCGCAGGTCGGCCAGCCACTGAATGGCCTCAATGGTCTTTGGGTTGCTGTAGGTCACCTTTGTCACGTTGTCCGGGTTGTCGACCACGTCGCCGCCGAAGAGCCAGATCCAGGCCAGCGTGAACTCCGCACCGATCGGTAAGGTGGTGCCGAACAGCCCTTTGCCCCTGTCAGTCAGTTTCTGTGCAGCCTGGAGGTAGTCGTCTGTCGTCCAAGAATTGCCCGGGGGCTGGACGCCGGCTTCGTGGAAGAGCTCGATGTTGTACCAGATGGACTCCGTGTGAAAGTTCTTGGGAAGGCCGTAGAGTCCACCATGGTAGCGGTAGGCATCGAGGGCTGCGGGAACGAAATCGGTCATGTCCAGCTTATCGCGCTGGATCAGCGGTTGGATGTCCGTGAAGGCGCCCTGGGAGATCAAGTCGAAGCTTCCTGCCGAGCTGAACATCGACACGTCAGGGGGGGTGCCCGCGGCCATGAGGGTCGTGAGGGTGCCAGTGTAATCGCCGCTCACGTTCTGCAGTTCGACGGGCGCCTCGGTGAAGACGCTGCTAATCGCCTGGATATCCTTGTTGTCGGCGGGAGAGCCCCAGTAGGTGACCCACACCCTCCCCTTAGCCGCCTTGACCGGCAACGCCGTCGAGCTTGCCGGTGTGCTCACCGCGGTCGATGGCGCGACGGAGCTCGTGGCCGTTGTCGAGGAAGGTGCGCGTGCCGTGACGGATGACGTCGAGGACGTCGCCGCTAGCGGGGCGCTGCTGGACTGGGCAACGCTTGGAGCGGCGAGGGTGCTCGCAGGGGCTGCCGTCGTCTCACTCCGAGCCGTGCCCGCCGATGAGACGGACGTCCGTTCAGCACCGCAGGCCGCGAGGAGCGTGATGAAAGCCGTACTGGTGGAAAGCGCGCCGAGTCGTAAGAATGCCTGCCGCGACACGAACGGGGGTGAACCGTGGCTGCCATGTTCCATGCTGTTACCTCCCTGCTTGTGGTGGGATGCGCCCATACCGCCTGACCGAATGTCCTCATCGCTGCACAGTCCAGCAGGCGAGCAGACCGCGAGCATGGCAAGCTGCGATCAGTTGACCATAGGTTTCCCCCTTTCACCGTTGTACTGGGGATCCCCCAAATCGGGAACCTGCAGCAGTGCTCCGCCGCGTACAGCCGAATCGTGCGCTACGATGCCGGGCACGGCGTAGCGAGCCGCCACCCATACGTTGTTCGGGGGAATCGTATGGCTGACACAAGCCTGCACGAAGTCATCGACCAGAAAATGGTGAGAGCCTCCGGATCCTGTCGGGAGCAGCAAGAGTTCCTTCGGCAAGCGTTTCACCTCGTGGATTCTCGACACCCCAGAGATGGCGCCAAGCTCCGTCTCCACCGTTCTGAGTCGCAGCAGATCGTCGAGTTGCTCCCGGCGCCCACCCTCTCTGGTGAGCCACACTGCTCCGGCCTGGTTGTTCTGGAAAGTTGCCTCAGTCCCCATCAAGACAGCCAATCGCTCTACGATGGGGTGCCCGACGCGCCGAAACTCGTTGATGCGACACACGCTCCCGTCTGACATCCGAAACAAAGCTGATTCATTGCTGAAGGTGTTGGCCCATTGGTTGACGTCCGCCCGGAAGATGCCGTCGTCGGCTCGATCAACGAAGCCCTGGCAGGAGACCTGCGTCATGTACGCACCGGTACACGAAACTACCTTGCTGGTGGAGTGTGTCGCGTAATGCGTCGGTGGGCTGCCGGCAAACTCACGCCAGCCCTCGCCGCCCCGCCGCCGGAACACGTCATACAAGCGAAGAGAAAAGTCTTCGTAGTACTCGGCCTCAGCATATACAATGGCGCCGAAGTCTCCAGCCGCGTAGCGCTGCCGACAGTAGATCGCCTCGGCGCGGTAGTAGCTGGTCTCACCAAGCATGTAGGTCGGGCCGGTCTCTTCCACCGTGTGTACCAGCGTCGCCATCTCCTCGAGCGAGATGGCAGGTGGTACCGCCGAGTAGACGTGCTTCCCGGCGCGCAACGCCTGTACGGCCTGGGGACCGTGCAACCAGTTTTGGGTGAAGAGTGCCACGGCGTCGACATCGCTTTCGCACACCGCGTCCAGCGAGGGATACGTCTGGGACAGCTCGTAATCTCGGGCGGCGCGCTCCTGCTTGGATGGGTCGAGGTCGCACAACGCGACCTCATCAATCAGCGGATGCGCCTTGAACAGCGGAATGAACCCCTGTGCAAAGGCGCCAAGTCCGACCACTGCGATCCTGATACCCACTGGTTCGCACTCCTCGATGCCCTGGGCCAGGGACGGTCTTGCTCCTTGTGCGCCGCTAATTAGGCGAGGCCTGGTCATAAATGGTTCGCCTCTGGTGATCTGGTGCATTCATCCTCGCAAGACCGGCAGCCTCGGACAGCCGCCCGTTGGCGGTCCCGCCGGACTGCGCACCTCCTGGCGATTTATGACCAGGCCTCAATTAGGCAAGCAAACGGATGTTGCGCTGTACCAGCGCAACGTCGGACAGGTCAGACGCCTGGCAGGCACTGGCAGTCCCACACCGTAGTGCCGTCGCCACGTGCCTTCTCCGAGAAGTTGCGCCGACTTCCCCACCGCGTCTCTTCCTCCGCTCCCTAGCAAGCAGGCGATCGATGCATACTTTTGCGGCGCACCCGCATGCACTCCTGGGAGACCATAGCTCCGCCCCCACGCCAGACTACCAGCCGCTCGAGGGATTACGAAATACTATTTCATCAATGAATCCATTCTAGGCTCAGCTTGCCTGGCTGTCAAGGCCGGCGGGCAGCCTGGATGTGACGCCAAAGAGTTCGTCGCCGTTCCCTTGATATGACTACACCTGAGGAGTCTCCGCTGGGCCTGCGGCCGGCTCCCAGTGAGAAGCGGTCTGCGCTGCGCACGTCCACGGCACACCCGGTCAGCCAGCCGATCGTGGGAGCCGTGCTGCTGCAGGAACGACGCGAGGGCGAGCGGAAAGGCAGGTCGAGCGGGCACGTACGGCGTAACCGTCGGTATCGACCGCCAGGAGAATGCCGGGCGAAGCCGGCGCCAACGAAGCTTCGCCGGGTGTGGCCCGATGGATCAGGCCCGAGTGGCGACCGGAGCGTCCTCGTCCGGCCAGTCTGGGGAGCGGAAGCCGAGCCGCTCCGAGATTTCCTGGCTGGCGCGCGTCACTGCCACCTCCAGGCCGCCACGCGCGACGCCAATAAACTCGGCGGCCGGGCCGGTGATGCTCAGCGCGGCGATCACCTCGCCGGCGGCGTTACGGATGGGCGCGGCCAAGCAGCGCAGTCCGGGTATGTCCTCCTCGCGGTCCTCGGCCAGGGTCCGAGCGCGCACGGTTTCCAGCTCGCGCCGCAGCGCCGTCTTGGACGTGATGGTCGCCGGCGTCCGGCGCACCAGCTTCACCCGGGCCAGGTACTCGTTCAGGCGATCCCCCGGTAGACTAGCCAGCAGCACCTTGCCCAAGCCGGTGCAGTAGGCCTGGTCGCGCAGACCCACGCGGGTGTGGAAGCGCAGCGGCCGGTCCGGCTCCACCACGCCGGTATGGACGATCTCCAGCCCATCCAGGATTGCCAGATTCGCCGTCTGCCCGGTCCGAGCCGAGAGGTCGCGTAGGTGCGGCAGGGCCACCTGCTCCACCGGCACGTTCGCCACGTAGGCGCTGCCCACCTCGAAGGCGCGGATGCCCAGGCGGTACTTGCCGCTGGTCTCATCGAGCTGCACAAAGCCGGTCGCTCGGAGCACGCTCAGGAGACGGAGCAGCGTCGCCTTATTGATATGCAGGGCCTCGTACAACTCCTGCAAGCTCCACTCCGGACGCGCCGAGGTGAAGGTGGCCAGCACGGCCAGTCCCCGCTCCAGCGCGCGTACCTGATAGGTGCCGGCCCCGTCAATGACCGACGGACGTGGCATAGGCTCTCCCCAGACAACGCCAGCTTCGGCGATGCCTATCCCATCGATGCGCCCGCCGAGCGAGCGAGCCGCTGCTCTGCCCTAGGGACCGACGCCCGCGGCGCGCAACTGCCGGTAGATCTCCTCGCAGGCCTCCAGTGTCCCGATGGTGCTTGCGATCGGCGATCGGTCGGCGGCTTCGCCCCGCACGGCGGCCAGATAATTGGCGACGTCCGCGACGTAGCCCATCCATTCTATCGTCTCTTCGCCACCCCACACGGCCGTCTCCAGGACCTGGTCCGGCTCGGGTCCCCGCTCGCCGCGCGGCGAGCCGGCCTGCTTATAGCGCAAGGAGAAGTGTGGGCTGAGCAGCATGTGCCCCTTTTCTCCCGTCACCTCGAAGTAGAAGAAATCCCGCCCTCCTTGTTCGGAGGTGAAGTTCAGCGTGCCTACCCCGCCATCGGCAAAGGTAACAGCCACCACGTAGTGGCGCAGGCCGGGCATCCGGCCCGCGCTGACCTGGAGCGAGTCGATATCGCCCATCAGATAGCGGATGGTATCCACGGCGTGACAATGCTGGTCGAGGACCGCGTCTTCGACGGAGGCGCCGGAGACGAAGCCGTACCGGACGATGCAGAGGTTAGGCCGCCCGAACTGCGGGGTCGCCATGAATTGCTTGGACCGGGTGACGGCGACCGAGCTGCGGATGTTGAAGCCAACGTGGCAGACGATGCCCTTCCGGCGGGCGAGCTCGGCCATCTCCTTGGTCTGGAGCGCGCTAAACGCGGGCGCCTTCTGCACGTAGAGCGGCAAGCCGCGGTCGAGGATCTGCATGCCCACGCCGTAATGCATCTTGGGGCCACCTACGCAGAAGATGGCATCCAGTCGCTGCTCGTCGCACATGCGGTGAAAGTCGGTATACACGTGCTCAAAGCCGTAGTGATGTTGGGCCTGTCGCGCCTTGGCCTCATCCAGGTCGCAGACCGCCACCAGCTGGACACGATGCCGGGCCAGCTGCGGATACATGAAGCGATTGGTGAATCCACCGGCGCCGATGTAGCCGATGCGTAGTGCCGTCACTGTGATCCCCTATCCATGCTGTCCCGTCCCTGCCCGCCGCCCGTGGAAGAGCCGCCCACGTTGCTCACGACCGGTTGTCCTGCGCACCAATGCACCCCGCTCCAATTTCGACAGCCTCCCAGAGCAGTAATCACGTGCCACCGCCGTCGGGTGGAGAGCAGGACCGCCCGAGTTGTCGCTATCACAGCGTCTTCTGCAGTGCCACATCGCCGAGCTGCTGAGCCTGCTTGATGGCGTCGGACACGCCGAGCGTCCCGGCGAACGCGTTGTTCAGCGGCGGCGTGACGGCCGCGACGACGTCGAAATAGTGGATGAACGGGTAGGCACCGCCGGCGCTGAGGATCGGCTGGATCAGGCCAATGGGAGGACTCGCGGCGACCGCGTCGATGAAGGCCTTGGACGAATAGAGGTCCTTGCGGGGACTGGGGCGCTTCTCCAGGAGAAACTGCTGGACGTGCGCCTCGGCCGAGCCGCAGAAGTTGAGGAAGGACCAGGAGAGATCCGGATGCTTCGCACCGGTGGGCACGCCCATCATGTTGTACCAGGCCACCGTCGCTGGGCCAGTGCCGTGCGGCCCCTTGGGATAGAGCATCATGCTGTACTTGAAATCCTTGGGGGCGCTGTCGGCCATGAAGTTGAAGGGCAAGGAGCCGAAGTCCATCATGGCCGTCTTGCCGGTGAACAGCCACTCGGCTGGCTGCCCCTTGACGTCCGGCACCCCCTTCTTGAGCTCGAGATCGACAACGTAGCCCAACGTCTCCGTGCCGTTCGGCGTATCGAGGCCGAGCTTGGTGTAGTCCTGGTTGTAGAAGCTGGCGCCATTGGTGTAGAGCCAGGCGTCGAGCTGCTCGACACGGGAGATGCCTTGCAGGATGGCGTAGCCGTAGCGTTGCTGACCGGCGATCGTCATCTTGCCGACGTTCGTGACGAAATCGTCCCAGGTCCACTTCGCCGTCGCTTCGGGAGAGACATCGATGCTGGCGGCGTGGAAGAGATCCGGATTGAATACCAAGCTCCGCGCGTCGGCGTACATGAAGACGGCGTAGGTCTTTCCTTTGACTTGATTGTAGACGAGCGCGGCGGCGATGAAGTTGCTGGGCGCCATGGTGGGGGCCCGGCTGTATTCGGGCGTCAGGTCACGCAGGAGGCCCCGCAGAAAGAGATCGTGCCCATGCACGACCGAGAGCATCAGGGCATCCGGCGGGTCGCCCCCCGCTTCCGTGGCAACGAGCTTGTCGATGTACTGGCCAAAGGGTACCTGGACAAACTCCACGGCGACGTTCGGGCCGGTGGGCTGGAAGTGATCGTGGATCCAATCGATGAAGGCCTTGTAGGCCTTTCCGGGAGGATTCCAGTCCCACCAGGTGAGCTTGCCCGCCCCAGCAGCGACGGCCGCCAGCGTCGCGGATGCGGTCGCCGCGGTAGTCGCGGGGGATGGGGAGGCAACGTTGGTCGACAGAATGCTGCTGGTTGCCGAGCCACCGGTCGTGATAGCGGACGACGTGGCGGACACAGCAGAGCTCGCTAGGCTGCCAGACGACGCGGGAGACGTGACCGACGCACTCACTGTCGCTTGGGACGCCGCGGATGCGGAGGCGGCGGCTGAGGGCTGCGCCGTCGCCGAGCCCACAGCTGCCTGGCCACAAGCGGCCAGCGCACCTGTGACACCAAGCGAGGATGCCACGCCAGCGACATGGTGAAGCAGGGCGCGACGTGTCCAGTTCGGCCCGACAGGTTCAACCGCCATGACTCGTCCTCCTTCCTTGCGCGCCACCGGGGCTACGATTGCCTCGCTAGCCGCGATCTCGTTTCCGCTGGTAGATTCCATTTCACACAGATATGAAATGACATTTCACGCTATGATACCCAAGTAGCGTGGGGGTGTCAATGGCAAGGGGCATCCGGGTTCCTCATTTCCGCTAGATGCTGGAGTCCTCCAGATTGTCCCCTCGCCGGGCGACGCGATCCGAGTCTCCAAACAATATGTTGCTCAAGCCGCGCGTCGGGCGTTCGAGTCGCCCCGGGGCTACTCTTCCCCCCAGAGGAAATTTCCCCGCCGAGGGTCCATTGGCGGTATCATGAGTGAACGTCATTCATTTATTGGGGGCGGACGATGGCCAGAGTGCTGGATCCGAACCGGCGGGGCGAGCTGCTGCGGGCGGCGCGGTCGGTGTTCCGCGAGGAGGGCGTCGTGGGGGCGCGCGTGGCGGATATCGCCCAGCGCGCCGGGGTGGCGACGGGGACGGTCTACCGCTACTTCGACTCCAAGGAGGCGCTGGTGCGGGGGCTGGTCGAGGATTGCGTCGCGCGTCTAGCGAACGCGATTGTGCCTAAGCTCCAGCATCCGGACGCCGCCGTGGCGGTCGCCGCGGCGGTGGACGCCGTGCTCGACTTCGGCGCCAAGGAGCGCGACCTGCTCCGACTCGCCCGAGCCCATCCGGGCCTCGCGCCCCCGACGTCCGCCCCGTCGCTGCCGGCGCGGCCGGAGCCCCAGCGGCGACTCGCCGCGCTGCTCGCGGCGAAGATGGAGCAGGGGCAGCTCCGCCCATACGACCCGCAGGTGTTGGCGGAGCTCCTGCTCGCCTTGGTGCAATGGGTCGCGGAGCGCGGCCTGCCGCGCGGCGAGGCGGAGCTGGAGTGCTACAAGGACACGCTCGTGCGGTTCTTGCAGCACGCGCTCCTGCCCTCCGCGTCTCAGGAGGCGCCGGCTGTGCCGGCTCCCGTGCCGACCCTGCGCGGTCTGCCCGTCCTCGGCAGCCTGCCCGAGTACCGATCCGACCGCCTGGACCTGTTCCAGCGGGTCGTCCAGGAGCACGGCGACGTGGGCGCCTTCAAGGTGGGCCCGCGGACGATCGTCCTGGTCAACGCCCCGGATCTGGTGCAGGCGGTGCTGGTCGACCACGCCGACGACTTCGAGAAGACGGCCAATCTGCGCGCCTATGGCTGGCCGGTGCTCGGCAACGGGCTGCTGACGAGCGAGAACGCCTTCCACAAGCGGCAGCGCAAGCTGGTCGCGCCGGCATTCCAGCACCGGCGCATCGCTGCCTACGCCGACGTGATGGCGGACTACGCCGAGCGGCTGCAGGCGACGTGGGCGGAGGGGCAGGAGCTCGACGTGGCCCACGAGATGACGCGCCTCACGCTCTGGATCGTCGGCAGGACGCTGTTCGACGCCGACGTGCTGGGTGAGGCGGAGGAGCTGGGCGCGGCGCTCACCGCCGCGATGCAGCACATGATCGCCCAGTTCAGCGCGCTGGTCCACCTGCCCGAGCCGTGGCCGACGCCGCGGCAGCGGCGCGGCCGTCGGGGCGTGGAACGCCTGGACCGCACGGTCTACCGCATGATCGCCGCGCGCCGCGCCTCGGGCGAGGACCGCGGCGACCTGCTCTCGATGCTGCTCCAGGCCCGCGACGAAGACGACGGCACCTTCATGACCGACCGGCAGGTGCGCGACGAGGCCATGACCCTGTTCCTGGCGGGGCACGAGACGACGGCGAACGCTCTGGCCTGGATCTGGTACCTGCTGACGCAGCATCCCGACGCCTATAGCGAGCTGCGCGAGGAGGCCGACCGCGTGCTGGGAGGGCGCACGCCGACCATGGCCGACTTGCCCAACCTGCCGTTCGCGTTGCAGGTGCTCAAGGAGGGGCTGCGCCTCTATCCGCCGGCCTACATGCTCGGGCGGCAGGCGACGAAGCTGGTCACACTCGGCCAGTACGAGCTGCCGGCGGGGTCGGTAGTCCTGATCAGCCCGTACGTCCTGCACCGGCGGGCCGATACCTTCCCGGCGCCGGAGAACTTCCGCCCGGAGCGCTTCGCCGGGGACGCCGAGAAGCGGCTGCCGAAGGGGGCGTACCTGCCGTTCGGCGGGGGGCCGCGCATCTGTATCGGCAACCACTTCGCGCTGTTGGAGGGGCATCTGCTCCTGGCGACGCTGGCGCAGCGAGTGAGCTTCGCCCTGGTGCCGAATCAGCAAATCGAGACGGAGCCGCTGATCACGCTGCGGCCGAGGCATGGCATCAAGGTCGTGGTGCGACGGCGGGCCGAGGCCGCGCGCACGTCGCCGGCAGCGCACGGAAGGACGACCGCCACCGACGCATCGGCGGTATTGCGTCCGAACTAGCGCGGGATGACCTTACCGGTCGAAGTCGGCCGAGACGGGCCGGCGCTCGACAGGTCGACGGGACAGTGCGAGCAGCATGCTGACGCTGGTCACCGTCAGGACCGCCGTCAGCGCCAGCGCGGCCTGCTGGGCGCCCACAGGAGCCCACCGCGGCAGGAGCAAGGCGATCAGATTGTCGAGGGCCCCGAAGCAGAGCACGACCATGCTCGCGTTGAGCAGCAGCCGCTGCTGGTCGCGTTGCTTCCGGCCGTAGCGCACCGCGGCTTCCAGTCGCTCGACCAGCCCCTCGCAAGAATGCGTCGTTACCGTCAGGTTGGCCACGTCCGGCGATGCGTCCCCCGGCGGGAAGAAGAGGACAGCAAAGGCCAGGGCGACGCTCGAGGCCAACCCCAGGCCACCCGGCAAGCCGAGCACCCAGTTGACCGCTGGCGTGCCGGTCAGGGTCAGGACGGCGGCGACGGCGCCGGCCAGCGTGGCATCCAGGGCGATGATCGCGACTCCGATCGTGAACAGCAGATCGATAGATTGGGCCATCGCCACGATCAAGCCCACGGCGAGACTCGCCCGATCATGGCAGGCGCGGTCGGAGTCGGGTTTGTGGACCGGAAAGTGCGGCGCAGCGGACCGTTCCGGTGGCGGTGGCGCACGACGTGCCATTCGGCCGCTTCCTGCCCTGCCCGGCCGCGAGCGGTTTCCCCTCGCAGTGATGCCCAGGCCCATCATAGCGCCAAGGAGCGACCCATGCCAGGTGGTGGCGACCGGCTGGTGCCCGGCAACGTAGTGGGCCGTGGCGAGCCGGATCGTGGGGAGCACGCGCGGACCATGCGCGAGTATCCGTCCGAGCTACTGGATTAGGCCGCGGTTGGGCCTGGAGTTGGTGGACCGGGCAGGCGCTGTCATAGGGGTTTCCCGTGTCCCGGACTTGAGGGTGAGAGGACAGGGCTGATCCCATTGGCCCGGTCGTGCAGGAACTGCGGCGTGGACTCGCGGTCGATCTGGGCCTGGGTGGTCGTAGCGGCGTCGGCGCGCACGACCTGGAGGGTCCCGTGCATCCCCGGGTGGATGTAGCAGAAATAGGCATAGGCGCCCGGCGCGGCGTTGATCTGGATCTTCCAGTCCACCGCCTCCGGCGCGCCCGTGGTGGGGTCGTTGCCGGGGTTGGGGCCGGCCACCTCGATGTCGTCACCGCCGCTGAAGGTGCAGAGCGCCTCGCTCAGCGCCGCCACGCCGCAGACGGGCGGGCCGAAGGGGTTCTGGGCGACGCTGCCGCCGCCGTGGGTGCTGCCGCTGGTGGTGGAGAAGTTGGAGGGGCCGAGCTCGATCTTGGACAAGCCGCTGCCCGGCGCGAGGTGCGCGTCGTCGGCGTCGCTCAAGGCGACCGGGTAGACACTGCGCGCCACCTGCTCGTGCGCCGCCAGCGCGACGATGTGGAAGGAGTTGGGGGCCGCGCGGAAGTCGAGCACATCGCCGCTGTGGACGCTCACCGAGCGGGTGAAGAAGTCGGTGTACTCGAATACGCGGTTCTGGTCGGGCTGCTGATTTGCCGGATCGGCGTGGTCGACGCCGATGACCAGCGTTTGGGATCCATTCGCCGCCATGGCCGGCGCTGGCGCCTGGATGGCGAGCAGCATGAGGAGCGCCGCGCTCGCACGAGCGAGCCGTTTCAGGGCCATCACGTTCCTGTCCTCCTGAGCCAACGATGCGCCGTTGAGCCAGATAACGGCGCACTACCCCTTGGGCGCGACGGAGCGCCCGCGACGATCAGCCAGGGCAGCGGCTCTTCGCGAGGCATCACCTTCCTTCCCCTTGGCGCCGCCGCGAAACAGGACCGGTCGCTCCCGCGAACACGGATGGCATTGTCAAGCCTGTCGGGTGATCCTGGCCAGCTCCTCCGCAGCGCAGGCGAACACGTGCCATCGGTTCTGGTTCACGAGTCAAATGGCGGGATTCAGTAACCGTAAGCGCACCGCATAGGGGGCAAGCGAACGCATAGCGCCTCCCGCAGTCCCCCATTTTTCCCACACAGCACGCCAGGTTGGCGCGCGGTCGGTCATTGGGATGTTCTTGTGCTGGAAAACCTGGACGCGCTCATCGTGCGGCGCCGCGGCCGGTACGGTGCTAGCATGAGAGCGCGAGGCCTGAATGCATCCCTCGCTCCTCGGAGGTACCCGTGTTCGACACCTACCTCGGCACGACCGGCGGCGTCTACCGCCTGACAGACTCCGCGGTCGAACCGCTCGGGCTGGAGTCCGAGCGCATCTCCGCCATCCACGCCTGGCGCGACGACGGCATCAGCACGATCCTCGCCGGGAGCTACGGCAACGGCATGTATCGCAGGCAAGACGGTGGCGGCGCCTGGGCGCCTGCCAACGTGGGTCTGAGCGCGCCGGCCTTCCGCTGCATCGGTCCCGATCCACCGAATCCGGGCGCGATCCTGGCCGGCGCCGAGCCGGCGCGCCTGTACCGCAGCGCGGACGGCGGCCTCACCTGGCGGGAGTTGGCCGGCATCCCGCGGATCGCCGGGCACGATCGGTGGTTCTTGCCCTACTCGCCGCGGGCCGGCGCGCTGCGGAACGTCTACGCGCCGCCCGGCAGCACCGGCCGCCTCTTCGCGTCAGTCGAGGTCGGCGGCCTCTTGCGCAGCGACGACGGCGGCGAGACGTGGGCCTGCGAGCCGGTCATCGAAGACGAAGATATCCACTACATCACCGGCCATCCGTCCGAGCCCGACTTGCTCTACGCCGCGCTGGGCTACGCATCGCTCCCTCGCCCCGACGGCACACGGCCGCAGGTCGGCGGCGTCGCCCGCTCGCGAGACGGCGGGAGGACCTGGACGAAGCTGGAGACCGACTACACGCGCGCGACGCTCATCCCCCCGTCACGGCCCGAGCTGCTCCTGGCCGGCCCGGCGCCGAATGTCGGGAGGGAAGGTCGCATCGTCGTCTCGGCGGACGGCGGAGACACCTGGGAGCCGGCCGGCGCCGGTATCGACACGCCGATGCCCGATATGGTCGAGCTGTTCGTGGCCGCGCCTGACGACAGTATTTGGGCCGTCTGCTCCGGCGGTCGCCTGCTCCGCTCCGCGCCCGGTCCGTGGGAATGGCGTTCAGTGCTGCCCGGCGATGCAGATCTGCGCGTTCAGTCGATCTCGTTCGTGCCGCGAGAGGCGTGACGCCCGCGCGGGAGCAGGAGCCGGGCAAGAGGAACGGCTATCTCGTTCGCACCGCCTGCGCCATCGCCTCCACGATGCGCTCCAGTATCGCGGTGGTCGTCGCGAAGTTCAGCCGGACGAAGCCCTCTCCCGGCGTGCCGAACCTCGCGCCGTCGTTGACGGCGACACGGGCCCGCTCGAGGAAGAAGGCGCTCGGCTGCTCGACGCCCAGCCCGCGGCAGTCGAGCCAGGCCAGATAGGTCCCCTCCGGATTCCAGTACCCCACCTGGGGGAGATACCCGCCGAGCAGCTCTCCCAAACGGCGCCGATTGCGATCGAGATAGGCGATCGTCTGTCCGAGCCACTCCTGCCCCGACTCGAAGGCGACACGGTTCGCCGTGATCCCCAGCGAGCTCGCCCCGTGCGTCCGAAGCGCCGAGAGCGCCCCCCACACTTCGGCGTCCGCTGGGCTGGTCAGGAGTATCTGCGCACACTTGAGTCCGGCTACGTTCCAGCCTTTCGAGGCCGAAGTCAGGGTTACCGAGTGCTCGGCCGCCGTCGCGGAGACCGAGGCGTATGGTATGTAGGCCGCGCCCGGGTACACCAGCGGCCCGTGTACCTCGTCCGCCACCACGCGAGCGCCGCGACGCTCCACCACCTCGGCCACCTCCAGCAGCTCTTGACGCGAGAACACGCGGCCCAGCGGGTTGTGCGGGTTGCAGACGACGAGCGTTCTTGCCCCGGCGGCGAGCGCCCGCTCGATCCCCTCCAGATCAAAGGTGTGCCGGCCCCCTTCGTTGCGCATAGGGGCTTCGATTACCGGACGCCCACATAGTTGTGCGACCGCGAAGAACGGCGGATAGGCCGGCGTTGGCACGATGACAGGGCTGCCGGGGGGCGAGAAAGTATCAATTGCCAGCTCAAGTCCTTTCAGCACGTCCGGCAAGAGATGCACCTGCTCGGGATCGACACGGAAGCCGGTGGTCGCGCCAAACCAGGCGGCGCACGCCTGGGGGAGACCCGTCTTGAGCGCCGCCGGTGAATACCCGCAGTTGTGGCGGGCGATGGCGTCGATGAGCGCCTGCCGGATGGGGGGCGCGAGCGGGAAATCCATCTCCGCCACCCAAGCCGCCAGGACATCCTCGTCGTGGTGGCTCCACTTTGAGTTACCGCGAGTTCGTAAGTGCTCGATAGTCACGGCGTCATAGTCAGCCAGCTCGTCCCAGTCCGCCACGCGGCCTCCTCGTTCAGCGCTTGACATGCCGGAGTCAGCGCGCACGTCCGTCACGGCTGATCGTACCGCACAGCAGCGGTGGCCATCACAGTTCCTTATCCCGCGATTGGACCGCTCGCCACTACGTCGCTCTCCTGCTATCCTCGCCCCATGCGCGACAGGCTCATTGTGTCCATGGCCAACCGGGTCGGCCCATTTCGCCGTGCTACTGGAGGGATCGTTCACCGGCTCGCACATGCAGAATGGGATGGCCTTCCTGCCCGCGCAGGCGGCGGGACGCGGGGCATCGGTCTCTAATCGCTATGCCGGCCCCTCCCCTTTTCAAGCGCCACTGGCGCGACTATCACAGTGAGAGCGCCAACCGTCCAGTCAAGGAGTTTCTCAGTGGACTTGCGCCGGAGCATTACCGGGAAGTAGTCGCCGCAATGAAGGACGTGGCGCAGAACGGCCTTTCCGTGGCCCGCCACCTGCAAGGTGACAGATACAAGGATCTCTGGGAGGTACGTGCCGATTGCGGTAACGTAACCTACCGCGTCCTGTTCTCTCCCGAGGCGCGTTTCAACCATGTCCTCCTCTCCCTTCACGCCTTCGGCATAAAGACACAGCAGACACCACGTCGGGATCTCGAAGTCGCGCTGGCCCGCCTCGCTGATTGGCACCGGCAGGGCCAGTCCGGCTGACTCGCCCGCCCAGTCGCGCTAGCCAAACGCCGTCCGGGTCACAAGCCTTGACCGGACGGTGACTACCGTGCTATAACCGCTGCGTTATACTAGTACCCGATATTGGACCAATGGAGCGTTTCGCTATGGACCACACCGAGTCCACCGACTTTCTCGACGAACTGATCGCCGAAGGCGCCGCCGAGGATCCCCTGTTTCCCGCCACCGTCGATGCGGCCGTGCGCCGACGCGTGTTCCTGCGCTCGCTCGCCAACCTGCGCGAGTCCCGCGGCATGCCCCAGGCAGTTGTCGCCGAGCGGATGCGCACCCAGCAGCCCGCCGTCGCCCGACTAGAGCGCGGCGAGGGCGACCCCAAGCTGTCAACACTGGAACGTTACGCTACCGCGCTCGGCCTCGAGATTGAGATCCGCCTCACCGAGCCTGTTGTACCCAGACGTCTCCTGGCACCGCCCGGCACCGACGCTTCTTCTCGAAAGGAGATCGAAACGGTGGATGAGCAAGTTGAGGGGGGTGCTTGCTCTCGGCAGTACGCCAGCGCCGCAATGCCCGCCGCTGAATAACTCGACTGGACGGCCTACGGGCTGGACAACCAAGAACGTCACGTACAGTGTCTCCAAGATCCGACTGCTGTGGGCCCGGACTCCCAGCAATGCTGTCGCCGCAATAATTTCGCTAGCCTCTTTTGGGATAGCAGTCTATGCCGATCCCTTTCGCGAACAGCGTCGTTCAGCACTGCGCTGGCAGCCCCTGGAACCTAAGGCCGGCATCGATCAGGTCAACGGCTCACTCGATCGCGCTACCCGCGCCCCTCGTGAGCGCTCGGGCTAGGTAGTCAGCGAGAATCCAGTGGTCGGACCCCTGACAACCCATGTCGGTGTTCTGCCGCTGGCGGCAGCGCTGCGTACACCGCGTGGGGAGAGCGTCGCAGGTGGGATAATGGAGGGTCATCCTGCCGGAGATCCGCATTTCCGGCATTCACCGGGGGCGTTACCTTGCCCATCGAACACTTCGACTGGAAGCGGTTCTGGTGTCCCGCGGGAACACAGATCGGCCTTCAAGATGGGGGCTACCTCCCAGACCCCGACTCGCCCTTTGGACCTGCGTACAATCCGCAGGTCGTGCCCTTCGCTGCCATCGCTTCCATCCCGTGCCTCGCGCTGCTGGGAGAGCCGGGCATCGGCAAGACCAGTGCGATAGAGGAGGAGCAGGAGACCATCGATTCCGCCATACGAGCGGCCGGGGGGCAGACGTTGCGCCTCAATCTGCGTTCCTACGGCAGCGAGGATAGGCTGGTGCGCCGCTTGTTCGAAGGGGAGGAGTTCAAGGTTTGGGTCGCTGGCTCCCACCGCCTGCACCTTTTTCTGGACAGTCTGGACGAGTGCCTGCTGAAGATCAGCACCGTCGCGAGCCTGCTCATCGACGAGCTGCGGCCCTATAAGACGCTGGCTCGGGAACGCATGTACCTCAGAATTGCCTGCCGGACTGCCGAATGGCCATCCAGCTTGGCCGGGGGTCTGTCGGACCTCTGGGGCGAGGAACGGGTCTGCGCATACGAGCTCGCTCCGCTGCGCCGACGGGATGTTGCGGAAGCGGCCCGCATGCGCAGACTTGACATCGACGGCCTTCTCAGCGCCATCGATGAACGCGAGGCCGTGCCGCTCGCCATCAAGCCCATCACCCTCAAGTTCCTCCTCAATGCTTACGAGCGCGAGCGGGCCTTCCCTGCGACCCAGGAGGCCCTATACCGGGAAGGCTGTCGGGTGCTGTGCGAGGAGACCAACAAGGACCGGCGCGCGGCCGGTCTGGTCGGAGTACTCGACGCGGAACATCGTCTGAAGCTGGCCGAGCGCATCGCCGCGATCACCGTCTTTGGCAACCGTGGCGCGATCAAGACGGGATTCGATCTGGGCGATCTGGGCGATCTGGATACGTCGGACGTAACGGTAGCCGAACTGACGCGTGGTGGCGAGCCCGTGTCGGAGGCGGCCATCCGGGAGACGCTGGATACCGGGCTCTTCTCGTCTCGCGGGCTAGAACGTATCGGATGGGCCCACCAGACGTACGCCGAGTTTCTCGCCGCGCGCTTCGTCGCCGGGTCCGGGATGCGGCTGCCTCAAGTGCTGTCGCTCCTCATCCATCCCGGCGATCCGGAATGGAAGCTCGTGCCGCAACTGCATGAGACCGCCGCCTGGCTGGCCGGCATGGTTCCCGGCGTCTACCACGAGATACTAAGGACCGACCCCGAAGTGTTGCTGCGCAGCGACGTGGCGGTGGCCAACCCGGCGGATCGCGCCGCCTTGGTCATCGCGCTGCTGTCGTCGTTTGAAACTGGTAGGCTGCAGCTCGACTACGGGGTCTCCCATCTCTACCGGAAGCTCTCTCATCCCACGCTCCTGGGGCAACTCCTACCCTACATCGGGGACGGCAGTAAGAGCGACACGCTACGCTACCAAGCTATCAACATTGCCGAAGCCTGCGAGCTTCGAATGCTCCAGGGCGACCTCGTCGATATTGCGCTCGACGCTTCCCAGTCCGACGCTACACGTGCACGGGCGGCAGCTTTTGTCTCTCGAATCGGCGACAGCGAGTCTCGGTGTCGCCTCCGCTCCCTGGTTGACGGGGCGGTAGGTACTGATGCGTCCGACGATCTGAAGGGCTGGGCCCTGCGGGCCCTTTGGCCAGACCAGCTGTCGGCGGACGAACTGTTGGGCATGCTGGCCATCCCGAAGCGACCCAATTACACCGGACCTTACGCCTGGTTCCTTAGCCATGAGCTCGCGAGCCATCTGCGCGCCCCCGACCTGCCCGCAGCGCTGAAGTGGTCCGCCGCACAGCCTTTAAGCCGCAGGATGCCGTACCCGTTCAGTAAGCTCGTAGAGGCCATCATGCGTCTTGCCTGGGCCAATGTTAGCGCGCCGGGCATCCTGGAGTCCTTAGCAGCAACTCTGCTCGTGCTATCCCGGCGCCATGATCCAATCCTGGCTGATTTGCTGGATCTCACCGAAGGCGCGGCGATCCTCGACGATACCGCAACACGCCGCTCCCTTATCGAAGCTATGCTGCCTCACTGCTCGGATCCGGCCAACGATACCTTTGTCTTCCTGCACCCGCGGTCGGCGTTGATCCGCCAGGATGACCTGTGGTGGCTGCAGCAGAGAGTCCTCCAAGCGGCGGGAGCGGAGGCTGCGATCATCGCCAGGCTCATTCATTTCGTCGCCGACCTATCCGATATGGACCAAGTGGCGTCCATCCATGATGCCATTCAGAATTGCGACGCAATGCGGGATGAATTCGGACCGCTCTTCCAACCCATTGGGCTAGGTTCGCCTCAGGCTCAGATGATGCGAGACCAGCATGAGAGGATGCTGCAGTTGGAGGAGCGCCGTAAGCCGGTCGTCCTTGATCCGTCCCCATCCCAACGCATTACTCTTCTCCTTGCCGAATGCGAATCGGGGAACTCAGCCGCCTGGTGGCAGCTCAATATGGCGATGACGCTCGCTCCCCATAGCACCCACTATGGCAACGAGTACGAGTCGGATCTGACCGCCCTCCCTGGTTGGTCAGAGGCCGACGGAGCGACGAAGGCCAGGATCGTCAAGGCTGCGGAGCGGTATCTCCACGAACAAGATCCGCAAACCGACACTTGGCTCGGTACGAACACCCTCGATCGTCCGGCCTTTGCTGGGTACCGAGCCCTTCGGCTGCTACAAACCGAAGTTCCGCGTGCGCTGAACGCCTTGCCTCGTCACATCTGGCAGAAGTGGGCGCCCATTGTCGTGGCCTACCCCACGCCGCACGGAGTGGGTGATGAGAGCCCGCATCTGGCCCTCACCGCCCTTGCCTATCGCCATTCTCCGGACGAAGTTGTCCGAGTGTTGCGTGCCGTCATGGACCAAGAGGCCGGTGAGAATGGCCATATCTTCGTTAACCGCAAGTTTGGGCCGTGCTGGGACGACCGGTTGGCCCAGGTGCTCTTGGAGAAGGCGCGAGAGCGCGATCTGCCGTTCACCTGTATGGGTTCGTTGCTCGCCGACTTGCTGCGGCACAACGACCCATTTGCTCGCGCATTTGCTGAGTCGCTCATCACCACCCAGCCCCGGCTCGATTGTGGACACCTCGGACGATCGGTGGTCGCGGCACAGACCTTGTTTCAACTCGCCCCGGATGCGGGGTGGTCAGTCGTGTGGCCGGCAATCAAAAATGATCCGGACTTCGGCCGCTTGGTGCTCCCTCGGGTTGCTCACCGTCCTCTCCAAGAGGCGGCGAGCTTTGAATCTCGCCTCAGCGTGGAGCAAGTGTCCGATCTCTACATGTGGCTGGTCCGGCAGTTCCCGCCCGAGCAAGATCCCAAGTTTGAAGGTGCGCGTTTCGTGGGACCGCGTGACAGCATCGCGCGATGGCGGGACTTGTTAGTTCACCAGCTTTCGAATCGCGGAACGAACGAAGCATGCACGGCTCTACGCCGGATCATGCGCGAGCTGCCCGAGCTGCCATGGATCCAACGATTGCTGCCTGCGGCGGATGCTCGCGCCCGCGCCCGGACGTGGATACCGTTTCGCCCCGAGGAGGTCCTCAACCTTGCACGTCGCCCTGAGAGTCGCTTGGTGCAGAATGGCGAGCAACTCCTGGAAGCGATCGTAGAATCCGTGCAGCGGTTCGAAGCCAAGCTGCAAGGTGAGACGCCGCTTGCCTTTGCCCTCTGGAACGAGGACTCGCAAGGTAAGGGGAGGAAGCGGTACTGGCCGAAGCACGAGGAACGCTTATCCGATTTCGTCAAATGGCACCTGCAGGATGATCTGGTAGGTCGAGGCATAGTCCTCAACCGCGAGGTGGTCATTCGAGGAGGCGGCCCGCCTGCCGCTGGGGAGCGGACAGATATTCACGTGGACGCGGTGGTTCCGCAGTGTGGGCAAGGTCCATACGACCGCGTCACGGTCATCATCGAAACCAAGGGATGCTGGCATTCGGAACTGAAGACAGCCATGAAGGCACAACTTGTTGACCGTTACCTCGACGACAACGCCTGTCAACACGGGGTGTACCTCGTGGGCTGGTACCACTGCGCCCAATGGGATGATGGCGACTATCGAAAGGCTGACGTCCCATTCGCGTCACGTGAAGAAGCCGAGATGTATTTGCGGAACCAAGCCAAGGATCTGTCTAGTGACGGAATGATGATTCAAGCCGTCGTAATCGATGCGAGATTCCGCTAGCGCTGGTCACGGGTGCAGCTGACGTGGAGCGGACGCCCTCTGTGCCCAGCAGGGGCTGGCGCAGCAAGACCATACCGGCGCCTAGCCGCGGGTACCCACAGCGGTGGGTGGGCAGTCGCGGTCTCGCCGATGCACCGCAAAAATCGAGCGTACCGACCCGCTAGCCGCCGGTCGGGTCTGCCGCGGCGTCTCGCACCGGCGCGGCTGCCAACTGTTCCCGCTGGCGTGCTTCCCCACGGCGGCGCGCCCGGTTACTGTAGGCAAACGTGAAGGCGATGACGGCGATGGTGATCCCGTAGAAGATGAACGGGGAGAGCGCCAGGAACTGGGGGATGGGCATGCTGTAGACCAGGATGATCCGCAGGACGAACTCACCGAGGTAGGTCAGACCCCAGACCACGGTGAGCACGCGCGTGAAGGTGCGGAAGCCTGGATAGCGCCAGTTGGCGCTGAACGCGGCGGCGCGCGCGGGATCATTGGCACTGGCGAAGTAGCGGATAATGTAGAACCAGAGCGGCTTGGGGAACAGCAGCGACAACAGGCAGGCAATGCCGAGGGCAACCGTCAGCACAGACTCCCGGATCAGGAAGAGACGGGGATCTCCCCCCAGGAACGCGGCGACGATGGTGACGGCGATGCCCACGAGCGTGACTGCGGCGATGAGATCCAGTCGCTGCTGTCGCAGAATACCGAGGAGCCCATAGAGGATCGCGGGGATGGCTGAGATGGCGAGCGCCACCAGGTCGGAGGCGGTCGTGGAGTGCTTGAGGAACTGGTAAATGACATAGGGGAAGACGGCCCCGACGACGATGCTCGGCAACAGGCCGCTAATCGTCCGGCGAAAGGAGGGCTCCTGATCGGGAGCCGGCGCGGCGCTGGCCATCGCTCGCCTCTCTGCCCAAAGAAGGACCCAACATCGGCCCCCTGCTGCTGTCATGGTCAAGGAGCTTGGCCCAGGGAGCGTCGTGGCTGCTGCGTCACAGGATACCCGCGTGTCCCCACCCTGTCTACCAGCCGTATTCACTCACCTGAACCGCGTGTCGGGCACTCGAGTTGCCTTGCTGCACCCCTCTTCCCATCTCGCGAGCACGCCCCGCCGCGGCCTCCTTGCTCCACGCTACTTCCATGCCCTGTGCCGCACTATGCCGGTATGCTCACCTCCATAGCCTATCGCGCCGCCTGCAGCGCAACGGGCTGAACCGTACAGGGGAGCGGTGGGTCGAATGGACGACTGGACCAGGCGGCTGGTCGAGGCCCTCCTCGACCCCAAGGGCAAGTGGTACGACGCGGTTGGTCGGGACCGGCTACTGACGGCGGCGCCGGAGCTCGAACGGATCCCGGACGAGCCGACGCTGCCATCACATTCGCCAAACGCTAACCGGCGTCCTGATCAGCCAGACGTCTCCCAGCCCTCGGACGAATGGGAGCCGGCGTGACCGGACCACGAGACGGGCTAGGCCTTACCAGGTCGGCTTGCCATTGCTTACACCGGATCGAAGGAGAATGAGAGCAGACCGCGACGGCGGGCCTCGCATGGGGTAGCCCGCGAATAAGTGACGCTGCTGGCGAACGCGGCAGCGGACCCTCACCCCCGGCTCCTTGCCCCCGTCGAAGACGGGGCGGAAGGCCGCCATGCGGGAGAGGGCAGCCGGGCCACTCCGTATGGGCCTCTCCCCCGCCTGCGGGGGCATAAGGGGAGACGAAAAACTGTCAGGTGAGGCGGGCCTGGCAGAAGGCCTGCCAGGTGGGGGTGTGCCAATCGGGGAAGGACCAGCATTGGGC
>Ga0207416_1000920_pt1 | contig 44031 bp, 41 predicted proteins | sample PaiPotPPM11metaG_FD_184107 | JGI IMG/M metagenome (GOLD analysis project Ga0207416, IMG submission 184107) | Iron sulfur acid spring bacterial and archeal communities from Banff, Canada, to study Microbial Dark Matter (Phase II) - Paint Pots PPM... ...
TGCGTTAGCGCGCCACCGATTCGTCCTTCACGATCCGCCCGTCCAGCAGACGAATGATCCGCTTCGCGTGGCGCGCAATGTTTTCGTCGTGCGTCACCATGATGATCGTCCGCCCCTCATCGTTGAGCTGCTGGAACAACGCCATCAAACTCTCCGCCGTCAGCGAATCGAGATTGCCGGTCGGCTCGTCGGCAAGCAGGATCGCGGGATCGTTGACCAAAGCGCGCGCGATCGCGACTCGTTGCTGCTGGCCGCCGGACAATTCATTCGGCCGATGGTGCAGCCGGTCACCCAGCCCGACTTTCTCAAGCGTCGCCGCCGCTTTCTCTTCCCGATCGCGATCGCCGGCATAGAAGAGCGGAAGTTCCACGTTGCGCACCGCCGAGGTCCGCGCCAGCAGATTGAACCCTTGGAAGACGAAGCCCAACTTCCTGAGGCGGATGCTCGCGAGCTCGCGATCCGTCAACTCCGCCACGTCGATGCCGTCGAGCAGGTATTTGCCGCTGGTCGGTTTGTCCAGGCAGCCGAGCAGGTTCATCAGCGTAGACTTTCCGGACCCGGACGGCCCCATGATCGCCACATATTCGCCGCGATCGATGCCGAAGGTCACGCCGCGCAGCGCCGGCACTTCGATGTCGCCGATGACATACGTCTTCGTCATCGCCGCGATCTCGACGACGCGCCGAATGGGCGGCGAACGCTCCGCAGCGGCCTCCAGCGTCCTACTCATACCGCAGCGCCTCGATCGGGTTCAAATACGACGCGCGCACCGCGGGATAGGTGCCGAAGATGATACCGACGCCGGCAGAAAAGCCGATCGCCACCGAGATGATCGGGAGCCAAGAAAATGAGACGACCGCGCCGGTCAGCTTGACGATCAACGTGTGGATCACCAGTTCTGCCAACACGACCCCTATCCCGAGGCCGATGATGCCGCCGACCAAACAGAGCAGCAGCGCCTCGCTGAAGAACTGCAGCAAAATGTCGCCACGCGTCGCGCCGATCGCCTTGCGGATGCCGATCTCGCGCGTCCGTTCGGTCACTGATACGAGCATGATGTTCATGATGCCCACGCCGCCGACCACCAGCGAAACCCCCGCGACGACGCTGATCACCGCCGTCAACACCCCGAACGTCTTGGATATCGCATCGCTCGCCGACCCGATGTCCTGCTCGTCGTACTCCGCGCGCTGCCCGTGGATCTTTTTCAGCGCGCCGATCGCGCTGGCGCTCACGCGGCTCACGTCCGACGCGCTCTTCGCGACGACCGCCAAACCGTAGATATACTGTTCGCCGATCTCCGGGATCATCGAATACGGCACCGCCACGGTGACGTCGGCGCCGCCCCCAATGAGCCCGCCGCCGACCGGCGGCTGCAGCACGCCGACCACGATGTAGTCGGTGCCCTGCAATTTGACGGCGCGGCCGAGGGCGCTGCCGCCGTCGAAGAGCTCCGTCTTCGCCGCGTCGGAAATGATGCACACGTGCCGGCGCGCAGTGATGTCGAGTTCGGTAAACCGCCGGCCTTCGGCGAGCGGCGTCGAATCGAAGCCGACGCCCACGCCGTCGGACTGGACGAACAACGTCTTGTCCGTGTGGCGCACGCGAGTTTCCATCGGCAGATACAGCACCGGCTGGACGGCCTGTGCGTCCGGCACCAGCCGCGCGACCCGCTGCGCGTCATTGTAACGGATCTGCGCGAGTTCCGGCTCCGGCTGGTCTGCCTTCGGTGAGATTAAGCTCGAGAGCTGAGAATACGGCGAGAGCAAGTTCTGGACCGAGCGGTTGGTAGAATCGCCGACCGCGAGAATGGCGATAACCGACCCGACCCCGATGATCAATCCCAGCATCGTCAGCAGCGATCGCAAACGGTTGTTCCACAAGATGCGCCACGCTTGCGCGGCGTACTCTGCGATCCTATTCATGACGCAGCGCTTCGATCGGTTCGAGCCGCGACGCGCGAACGGCCGGATAGGTGCCGAAGAAAATGCCCACCAGCGCGGAAAACGCGAGCGCACCGACGATCAGCGGCGCCCATGCGATCGTGCCCGGGTGGCCGCTGAGCTGCGTGATCAAGAAGTGGCTCGCGACGAGCGCCATGCCGCTGCCGAGAACGATTCCGACGACGCCGCCGATCAGCGTGATCGCCACCGCTTCGAACAAGAATTGCACGAGGATGTCGCGCTGCGACGCTCCGATCGCCTTGCGGATGCCGATCTCGCGGGTGCGCTCGATGACCGATACCAGCATGATGTTCATGACGCCGATGCCCCCGACGACGAGCGCAATCGCGCCCACCGCGGAGATGCCGACGGCGACGTAATCGATGACGCTCAAAAACGCGTTGAATTGCTGCGAAACGTCGATGCCGCGGTATTTGGTGCGCGGGCCGTGGATGCGCTGCAGGATCGACGTGATTTCGTCGATCGCCCGCGCCGGCGTCGTGCCTTCGCTTGGGTACACCTGGATGCTGGTTATGACGGAATCCGGCAGCGCGTGGAAGGTGGTATACGGGATGAAGACCGCATTGCCGGGGCCGACTTGGAGCACGCCGGAACTGATGTTCGCGAACACGCCGACGACGGTGAACGGTTTTCCCGCCACGCGGATCTCGCGGCCGACCGCCGGCCCATCGCCGAACAACTTCTGTTTCAGCGACCAGACGAGCATCGCGACCGGCCGCGCGCCCGCCACATCGTCCGAATCGAATTTTCGGCCCTCGGCCAGCGGCAGATTGTCGCCGTTGTAATCGCTGCGCGATGCCAAAATGAACGCGTCGCGCCGATGCCCGATGCGGATGTACTCGTAGGCCGTGTAGCGCGGATAGACATGCGCGCAGCGCGAGCACGCATCGCGGATCGTCTGGACGTCGTGCCAGGTGATCTGCGATTGATTCGCATACGCGGTCTGCGATTGCGGGAACACGAGGATGCCGAGGTTGCCGATCTGTCCGAGCAGTCCGCCGATCGATGACGCGGCGCTCTGGCCGATCGCGAAGATCGCGATCACCGCCGCGGTGCCGATGACGATGCCGATCATCGTCAGCGCCGAACGCAGGCGGTTCGCCCACAGCGCATCGAGCGCCGCGGCGAAGAATTCGAACAGCTTCAATGCATGAAGCCGATCACGTGCTCTGCGGGCTCGGCTCGGGCGTCGCCGCCGAAACATCGACGCGGGCTCCGTCGTGCAGCGGCTTCAAATTGCTCGCCGCCACGACGTCGCCTTTCGAGAGGCCGCTGCGGATCGCCACCAGCGTGTCGTTGGCGAGTCCCTTCGTCACCTGCACTTTGTGCGCGACGCCCTTGCGGATCACGAAGACGTAGTGCTTGGCGCCATCGTCGACGATGGCTGCGAGCGGAATCGCCAGCACGTTCTTCACCTGACCGGTGATGATGTCGACGTCGCACGACATACCGGCGCGCAGGAACGGATACTGCTTGTCCAGCGAGATGATGGTCTCGACGTTCTTCGCCGCATTCGCCGCCGAGCTCTGTTGAACCACGACCGGCGCGATGCGCGCGACGGTCCCGGTCAACGTCTGGTTCGGAAAATCGTCGCCCGTGATGACGGCGTGCTGCCCGACCCTAACGCCGGCGATGTCCTGCTCGTCGACCTGCGCGCGCACGACCATCGGTCCCGCGCCCGCCACGGTGAAGAGCGCCTGGCCGGGCGTGACCGCATCGCCGACCGCCAGCTGCACCGGCACCCCGCCGGTCGGCGACGCTTGCGTGCCGATGGTTTGGATAACGCCGCCGAACGGCGCACGAACGTCGGTGTCCGCCAGCTGCTGCTCGTGGAGCTGCATCATGGCGGCCGCCGAGGCAACTCCGGCCTGTGCGCTTTCGACCCCGTTTTGGTCCGCTTCGATCTGCGTGTCGAGTTGGCCGGCCGTATCGTGGAGCTGCTGCTTCACGAGATCGTATTGCTGCTGCGCTGCGGCTGCGTTGGCTTGCGCTTGCTGAAAGGCCGCTCGATCGCGATCGAGCTGTTGGCGCGGCACGCCGTTGATCTTGAAGAGCGCGAGGTCTCCCTGATAGGCCTCCTGGGCCGTCAGCATGTTGCTCTGCGCGATCTGCAGCTGCTGCTGTGCCTGGACGAGCTGCGCTTGGCCCGACATGCCGAGCGACGAACCGGACACCAACCCCGTGACTTGTCCTTCTCGCTTGCTGTTGACGTCGGCCTGCAGCTTCGCGCGCGCGTTGATGAGTGCGGCTTGCGCTTGCGCGAGCGACGCCGCGTCTCCCGACACGGTGGCGGCGATCTGCCGATCGTCCAGTTTCATGAGCAGATCGCCCGCGCTCACCCGTTGACCGGCCTGTGCGACGATGCTTTGGATCGTGCCGCCGGTCTGCGCGGCGATGGTGGCCGTCTGCGGCTGGTCGATTACTCCGTTCTCCGGCAGTTTGGTGGTGAGCGTTGTCTGCTTCACCGCGACGGTGGTCACGCTGATGCCGCCGCCACGATGCGATGCGGCGCCGATCAGGATGACGATGGCGATGCCTGCAAGCACCAAGACGATCGGCAGCCAGCGCGGCATTTTGCGTTTCTTCATTTATATGGTTCCCGTCTGCAGCGTGCCGGTCGCCAGTTTGAGTCTTTCGAGACCGAGCACGTACGCCACTTGGGCGGCGAGCAGGTCCTTTGCGGCCTGCAGGTACGCCTGCTCGCTGGAAATCGCATCGATCTGCCCGATGACGCCGACTTTGTACTGCACTTGCGAGATCTGGGCGACCTGCTTGGCGAGTTGCGCGTTGGCCAACGCGCTGTTGAGGTTTTGGCCGTCCACGGCCACCCGGCGCGCCGCCTGATCGACGTCGACGAGCGCCTGCCGTTTCGCGTTATCGAGCGCCAGCCGCTCGGCGTCGATCTTGGCATAGGCGCTGTCATGTGAGGCGTGCGTCGCGCCCCAGTCGATGAACGGCAGCGTCCACGTCGACTGGACGCCGATGTTGTAGAAGTGCGTCGGCCCGGGGCACGGGAAAATGCCGGGATTCGCTTGGCATTGCGCGAGCTGGTCCGCACGTGCCGTCGGCGACGCCTGATTGCCCCACGCGCCCGTCAGGGCGACCGTCGGACGGCTCGGCGCATCGATCAAGACGTTGTCCAGATACGCGTTGCCGACGTTGTCGGAAGCCACGTCGATCTCCGGGCGATGGGTCAACGCGATGGCGTCAAGCCGAACGAGGTCGAGAGAAGGTGGTTCGGGCATCGGAATCTTGTCGATCACGACGAATTGCTGCTGCGGGTCCGCGCCGATCAACAGGGCGAGGTTTTCGAGCGCGTCTTGGGTGTCGGCCTTCGCCGACGCCAGTTTCTCGCCGCTCGACGTCACCTGCACTTGGGCTTTCAGCCGATCGATGCCCGCCACCCGGCCGGCTTTGAAGTTCGCCGAGGCGATCGTCAACAGCGACTGATTGTACGCCAAGTCCGACTGTGCGACGCCTTCGAGCGATGCGTTCTGCACGAGCGTGTAGTACGAGGTCTCGACGTCGAGCGTGGTTTGCTGGCGCGACAATCGCAGGCTCTCCAGCGCCGCATCAAGCGAATTCTTCGCCTCGCGCGCGGTCACCGTGTCGTTGAGGTTGACGACATTGAGGCTGGCGAGCAGCTGCGCGGTGTTCTGCGAGAAATTCGTGCTCGGGGTGAGGCCGAACTGCGCGAAGGTGCCCGAGTTCGACGCACTTTGCCGCTGCAGCAGGTTCTGCAGCTGCCCCGACAGCAGCGGAAGCTCGATCGAGCGCGCGCGCGCCAGCGAAGCCGCCGCCGACACGGCTTGCGCATAGCTCTGAACGACGTTGACGTTGCGGCTCTGCGCGTAGTCGATCGCCTGCTGCAGCGTCATAGGGGTCTGGGGCGCGATCGTCGGCGTCGGTCGCGGGCTCGGCTTCACCGAGTGGGCCAACGCCGAGCTCGTCAATCCGCCGAACAGCGCCAGCGCGAGCGCGAGCGGCTTCGAGATGGCGTTCATTTGGCGAACAGCATCCCGATGCCGGCCAGCAGCAGGCTGAGGATGATGACCGTGACGATGGAAGCGGTGCGGCTCATCTTCATGACCTGCACGAGGCCGATGCCCATGACGATGTACGCCCAGACGTAGATGATGTTGTAGGCGTAGAGAAAGACCTCGAGCTTCGGATTGCCGTGGACGAGCATCGCGAGCGACGGAACGACGAACGTATCGAGTGGCGTGTTGACGCTATCGGGTCCGCGCATCGCCAAGATGATGGCGTTGACGAGCAGCGCAATGGTGGTGATCGCGTAGGCGTTGACGGCGAGCACCCAGGCGCTGCGGAATTTTGCTTCTCCGCCTCCGAGCGCCGCAGCGATCGAGAACACGGCGCCAGCGATCAGCCAACCGACCCATGGCTGGATGACCGCCGCCGCGATGTAGGTGTATTTGAGAAACGGTTCGATCTTCGCCATGGCAGGAGCGGCTTGCGCTTGCTGTTCTGCCGTCATTTGCTGCAGGCTCTGCGCCTGCATGATGTGCCCCAAGTGCGTCTGTTCGGGCAGCATGATGATGGTGGCGACGATCGTCAGGATGATTCCGGCGATCGCCGCCCAGCCCCACATCGGCGTGCGGGCGAGCTGTTGGAACGCGTCGGTCGGCGACGAGATCACCGAAAGATACGTCAGCAGCCCGTTCGCGGGTTGTTGCGGCGCGCTCGTTTCGATTGTTGTGCTCACTCACGAACCTCCTGAGCCGGCCATCTGTTTGTGATGGCTGCTGGCACGACGATGTGCGCCTCCTTATGGCACCGACATCAGAGGTGGTCTTCGCGCGCGACGCGCGTTATGCTTTTCAGCAGCTCTTCGCTGCTGAACCCGAAGGAGCGAGCTTCGCCGAGTGCGCGGCCGTGCGACGTGGGATCCGTTGGCCGCTTTGAATCGACTAGGACAGGGCGAGTGCCTGGCCGAGCAGGGCCGTCTTTTTCGAGTGCCACTCGATCAGCCATTCATCCCAGGCGTTTGCCGGCATCGGCTTGGCGATGAGGTAGCCTTGGGCAACGTCGGCTCCGTGATCCCCGAGCCACCTCAATTGCGCGACACTCTCGACGCCTTCGGCAACGATTTCGCGGCCGAGACTTCGGCCCAACGTAATAATCGCCTCAACGACTGCAGAGTCTTCGCGATTGAAAGGGATGCCTTGTATGAAGGAGCGGTCGATCTTGATACAGTCGACTGGTAGACGCCTCAAGTACGCCAACGAGGAATAGTGAGTCCCGAAATCATCGAGCGATAAGCGGACGCCGAGTTCCTTGCATCGCTGGAGGGTGGCATTCTCGTCCAAGTCGGCCATGGCAACCGATTCGGTGACTTCCAGATCCAGCATGTGCGGATCGACGTGGGCGCCCGTGAGCGACTCGCAAAGGCGTTGGAAAAAGCTGATCTCCTGAAATTGACGGGCGGAGACGTTGACCGCGACCCGAATGGGCTTCGATTCGAGGCGCCAGCGGTGCGCTTGCCGCAGAGCCGTGTCGAGGACCCACTGCCCGATCGGTACCATTAAGCCGGTGTCTTCGGCAATCGGAATGAAGGAGCTGGGGGGAACCATCCCATTTTTCGGGTCTTGCCATCGTATCAGAGCTTCTGCTGATTGTATCTCTCCGCTATGCAGATCAAGCAACGGCTGATAATGGAGTATGAATTCGCCCTGATCAAGCGCACGGCGAAGTCCCTCGTGAATAGTACGACGTAAGCGAAGCTGCTCCGCGATTTCATGGCTGAAGAATTGCTGGCTGTCACCCCCATCCCGTTTTGCGAGGTGCGCCGCGGCATCCGCACGGCTCAACAGTTCCTCAGGGGCTGTACCGTCGTTAGGATAAATAACGATGCCGACGCTCGCGCTTAAATGAAACGTCCGATCGCCAACGGAGAATGGATGGCTGAGAGAGTTTCGGAATCTGGCTGCGACAGATTCAGCTTCAGACGGTGACGTGATATCTTTCAGCACGGTTGCGAATTCGTCGCCGCCCATACGAGCGACAAACTCTTCAGCGCGGACCACCGCGCGAAGACGCCTCGCCGCTTCGATCAGCACTTCGTCTCCAGCGCTTTGTCCGAGCGTATCGTTCACTTCCTTAAAGTGATCGAGGTCGAGAAATAACAGGGCGAGCAAGTTCCCAGAACGTCGCGCCGCGCTTATATCGGTAACGAGCTGCTGCTGCAGCCGTTCCCGGTTATCCAGGCCAGTAAGAGCATCATGATGGGCGAGATATTCAAGTCGCTCCTGCGATCGTTTGCGCTCACCCGCGTGCAGCCGCTCGAGCTCGTTGTGCGCATTGGCTAACTTGCTGTTCAGCCCAAGAGATTCATACACAAACGCCCCGAGAATGAGGCTCGACGAGGCAACGGCGAAGCCCTTGCCTGTATACCAGCCGAATGAATAGCGTTGACACACCACCCCAATGATGGAATCGAACAGCGATGCCAGCACAGCGAGCGTAAGCCACATGGGTGCGACCGTGCGCCCGCGCATGCCGGCGACGAGCACAACGAGCGCCGCGAGATCAAAAAAGGAAATAGCTGGCAACAGAGCGGTCAACGACAGCCTGGAGAAACGACCGTCCACCATAAACCTGGGCAGTGAGTCGCGAAAATGCGTGGTAAGAAATAAGGCAATCGCGGCGATCATCAAGCACGATACGACGCAGGTGACGGTGATCGCGCGCGCGTGCCGCGCGGTGAGCCGTACGCCGCGGAATCGGTTTTCGCCAGCGGCGTAAGCTAAGACGAGAATGGGGAATCCTGCGTGCCAGAGCGCCCAAAGCATTAGCGCGGTTTGCTGATTCGCGTTGAACAGACCCGTCGGAGAAAAGACCCCCGGGAAGGTGAGTATGTACGGGATCACGAGCAACCCGGAATAGAGGTACGCGGCCCCGATTAAAACGAGGGCCGGATATCTGAGCTCCAAGAATTGGGTCAAAAGAACGTAGGCCGACAAGAGTTCCGTGATAATTATGCAACCCACGAGCATCGGAAGCAACGCGGTCACTACCGGTCCGGGATGACGTCCGAATACAACGGCTGCGCACCCGATCGCGATCATCAGTGCGCTGATTGCGGCCGCAATCCGCCGCTGCTTGGGAGTGGTTTCCCAGGTCGCGAAGTTAGGCAGCGGGGCTGCGACAGATGGCTCGGAAGGCGATCTCCAGGCGGTCTCCATACTTAGAGTTTCGGGTGAATTTGCCGAATCTTTTAGCGAGGTTAGCGCCGCCGCAAAGCGCCTTCGGTCCGGTCCCTTATCTCCTAACCCGTCAAGGTCTTGACCCGCCGGCGCGGCAGCGGGATAGCCCCGACATGCTCGTTGGGCTGCTCCTGGCTTCGCATCTCGCAATGGCGCCGTGCGCTCATCACGTGAAGCGAAAACATCATCCGGCCTGCGCGACGAAAGCCGCGAAAGATCCGACGCTCCTCGAAGAAAAGGCGCTTCGAAGGCGCGCAATCCAGCTGGTCCGTATCGCATACTTCGAGCGGCGCACTGCGCAACTCGAGGAGTTCATCGCTCGCGCGAAAACCGAAACTCCGGAATTCGACGACGAGCGCGTCATCCGGCTCGACGGCATCGACATCGGCCCGACGACCGTCACGCGCGATTTCCTCGGCAGCCCGGTCCTGCGAGCGCGCGTGAGAAACGCCGGCGCCACCGCGGGCGCGATCCTGCTCACCGCGTACATCCGCGCGCGCGATGGTTCCACGAACGAGGCGTCGATCGCGATCGAAAACCTCGATGCCGCCCAGTGGCGCGACGTGGAGCTGACGTATCCCGGCGAACTCGCGCCGGCTTCGATCGAATGGGGGGGTAATGCGGCTCTAAATTCCTAACCTAAAGCGTCGATGCAGCATAGGTTTTTCCCGGTCGACGCCTCGCGCGGGACGGGCGACGCCCTTCCGGATCCGCCGAGCGGCGATTATCTGCGCGTCGTCTCACTCGGAGGCTGCGGCGAGATCGGCCGAAACATGGTCGTCTACGAAACGCGCGACGACATCGTCGTCGTTGACGCGGGCGTTCAGTTCCCCGAGGAAGAGATGCTCGGCGTCGACCTCGTCATCAACGATCTCTCCTATCTGCTCGAGCGTAAGAGAAAAGTCCGCGGCCTGCTGCTCACCCACGCCCACGAAGACCACATCGGCGGCGTGCCGTACTTCCTGGCGCAGCTCAACGTGCCGGTCTTCGGCACCGACGTCACGCTCGCACTGCTTCGCGGAAAGCTGAAAGAGCACAAGCTCGTCCAGTCAACCGATCTGCACGTCGTCGATCCCGGCGACGAAGTCCGGCTCGGCAATATCGTCGCGCACTTCATCCGCATCACGCACAGCGTGTCGGGCTCGTGCACGCTTGCGCTGCGCACGCCGGCGGGAACGGTCATCCATACCGGCGATTTCAAGTTCGATCAAACGCCGATCGATGGAAAACCGTCGGACATCGGCGCGCTGGCGCAGTACGGCAAAGACGGCGTCCTGTTGTTGTGCTCGGATTCGACCAACGCCGAGCTGCCGGGCCACACGCCTTCGGAACGCGTGGTCGGGGAGACGTTCAAAGATATTTTCGCCCACTGCGACGGACGCATCATCGTCACGATGTTCGCCTCGAACGTGCCGCGCCTTCAACAGACCGTCGATGCGGCGGCGCTGTTCGATCGAAAGATCTGCTTCGTCGGCCGCAGCATGCAGAACGTCGCGAACATCGCCACCGAACACGGCTATTTGGTCCTCGCGCCGGGGCAGATGATCCGCGAACACGAGCTCGACGAGTATCCGCCGCACAAGCTCGTCATCTGCACGACCGGCAGCCAGGGCGAACCGACGTCCGCGTTGGTGCGGATGGCCGCGCGAGATCATCGGCGCGTCAAGCTCGTGCCGGGCGACACGGTGATCCTGTCCGCCACGCCGATCCCCGGCAACGAGCGCAGCGTCGGCCGCACGATCAACAACCTGTTCAAGCTCGGCGTCGACGTCATCTACGGCCGGCAGCGCATGGCGCACGTCAGCGGCCACGGCTGCCAAGAAGAGCTCTTGCTCATGCTCAACCTGACGAAGCCGACCTACTTCATCCCCATCCACGGCGAGTATCGCATGCTCGTGCAACATGCCGAACTCGCCGAACAGACCGGCGTGCCGCGCGAGAACATCTTCGTGACCGACAACGGCGGCGTCGTGCAGTTCGCCGCGAACGGCGCGCAGCGCGTCGGCCGGGTGTACGGCGGTCCGGTTTACGTCGATGGCCTCGGCGTCGGCGACGTCGGCGAAGTCGTGCTGCGCGATCGCAAGCACCTGTCGGTCGACGGCATGATCGTCGTCACCGTCACCGTCGACAGCGTCGACGGCAAAGTGCTCGCCGGGCCCGACATTATCTCGCGCGGCTTCACCTATGGCGCGGTGGCCGACGACGGCATCATCGACGAGGTGCGCCGCGTTGCGGTCGACATCATGGAAGAAGGTGCTTCGCAGGGACTCACGGAGTGGACGTCGATCCGCGAGCACGTGCACAAGGGGTTGCAAAAGTTCGTGTTCGACCGAACGAAGCGACGCCCGATGATCGTGCCGGTGGTGATGGAAGTGTAGCCTCCGTTGGACGACGCCGCAGCCCTTTCGTGGCAAGAACTCGAAGCGCGACAGGCTCGCACGACCGTCTGGTTCGACACATGGAGGCGCTTCCGCAAAAGTCCGTCCGCCATCATCGGGCTTGCCATCATCGCCGCGCTGGCGGTCTGCGCGATCTTCGCGCCGCTGCTTTCCGGCTTTCGCGACCCGCTCGCGCAAAATCTCGCAGCGACGACGCTGCATCCGTCGTTCGCGCACCCTGCCGGAACCGACAAACTCGGCCGCGATATCTGGACACGTCTGCTGTTCGGCGCGCGATTGTCCGTCGAGATCGGCTTCGTGTCCGTCGGCATCGGACTGGTGAGCGGCACGATCGTCGGCGTGCTGGCCGGTTTCTGGGGCGGCAAAGTCGACACGCTCCTCATGGGGGCGATGGACGTGATGCTTGCGTTCCCGAGCATCCTGCTCGCGATCGCCATTTCGGCGATCCTCGAACAAGGCTTGCCGATCGGACATGAGCACCGCATCCCCGTCTCCGACGTCGTGAAATTGTTCTTCGCGGTCGGCATCGTGGGCATTCCCGTTTACGCGCGCATCGCGCGCTCGTCGGTGCTCGCGGTCAAAGAGATGGAGTACGTCGAAGCCGCCCGCGCGATCGGCAACGCGACGCCCGCGCTGCTTTTGAAGTACGTGTTGCCGAACATCCTCGCGCCGCTCCTCGTCCAAGCGACGCTCGGCGTGGGCACCGCGGAACTCGATTCCGCCGGCCTATCGTACCTCGGGCTTGGCATTCAACCACCGACCGCGGAATGGGGATCGATGCTCAACGATGCGCGCGATTACTGGCTCAACGCGCCGTGGGCGCTGCTGTTTCCCGGCATCGCCATCTCCATCACCGTATTGGGCTTCAACCTGCTCGGCGACGGACTGCGCGACGCGCTCGACCCGCGCTCGAGATGACGCTCGTCCTTAAAAATCACCGCGCCGATCTGCGCTGTTGTCGCGAACCGAGCGCCGCAGGCCGCCGAAAATCGGCCATCGAACGCTTGTGCGGATGGGACGCACCAGAACGCTGGCCCGCTCGCGGCGCATCGATAAGCTGCCCGGGCTCACGATCAACCTGGAGATTCTCGGCGCCGCATTGTTCTGCATCGCGCTGCTGCTGACGCTGGCCATGGCGCTGCCGCACGGGCGAGCGGGCGCACTGGGCACCGTCGCTGACGCCACCATGCACGTCTGGTTCGGCGCCGCCGCCTGGATCGCGGTCCTCGCGCTGGTCGCTGCGGCCGCCATCATCTTTCTCGAGCTGCACGTTCCACCGATCCTGGCGGCCTACTGCGGCTGCGCGGCGGGCGCATTTCTCGCGCTCGACGGCTGGTTCGGCATGGCGCGGCGCGGCGGCGGCGTCGGCAACGCGCTGGCGCACGGCCTCACGTGGCTGATCGGTTCCGCCGGCGCCGACGTCGTCTTTGCGTTTCTCGTTCTGGCTTTCGTGGTGACGCCGACCGGCGTTTCGTTGAAGCGCACGTTCGGCGGCGCAGCGGCCGCGGCGACTCGCATGTCGAGCGCGCTGGTCGACAGAGCGCGCGAAGCTTCGGCGGCGCGCGCCGCTGGGCAAGCACCCGCGTCGCACTCGATCGAAGCGCCGCGATCGTTCGCCTACCCGCCGCTTGACGTCCAGCCGCTTCCGGACGTCGAAGAGCTGCGGACGCACGTTCCCGCGATCATCGAAACGCCGCCGGAGCCGGTCGAGCTGAAGCCGGCCGCACCGGTCCATCGCGAAAAGATTTCGATCGCAAGCGACCCGATCACGAGCGTCCAGCGCGAACGCAAGTCTGACGGTCACTACCGTCTACCGGATTTCGCGCTGTTCGATCCTCCGGAAAAGCGCGCGAAGAGCGAATCCAGCGCCGCGCTGCTGCTCGAGGACACGCTCGCGTCGTTCGGCGTGATCGCCAAGGTCACGCACATCGAACGCGGCCCGAGCGTGACGCGTTACGAGCTGACGCCGGGCAAGGGCGTGAAGGTCCAAGCGATCCGCGGCCTGTCCGACAACATCCAGCTCGCGCTCGCCGCCCAAACCGTCCGCATCGAGGCGCCGATCCCCGGCAAAGCAGCGGTCGGCGTCGAAGTGCCGAACACGTCGGTGTCGCTGGTGGCGATCCGCGAGATCCTCGATTACCTGCCCAAAGGCGAGGACCAGCTGGCCATCGGCTTGGGCAAAGACATCACCGGTCGGCCGATCGTCGCCGACCTCACGCGCATGCCGCACTTGCTCGTCGCCGGCGCTACCGGCGCCGGAAAGAGCGTCTGCCTCAATGTGATCTTGTGCTCGCTGCTCGCGACTCGCACGCCCGATCAAGTGCAGCTGCTGCTCGTGGATCCAAAGCGCGTCGAACTCGCCGAGTACAACGGCGTGCCGCACCTCATCGCGGACTGCATCACCGATCCGAAACTTGCTGCCGGCGCGCTTTTCGAGCTGACCCGCGAAATGGATTCGCGCTACGAGCGCTTCGCCCAAGCCGGCGTGCGCAAGATCGAAGAATTCAACGCGGCCAACCCGGACGAGCGGCTGCCGTACATCGTGGTGGCTATCGACGAGCTCGCCGATCTCATGCTCGTCGCCCCGACGCGAGTGGAGACGAGCATCTGCCGCATCGCGCAGCTCGCGCGCGCGACGGGCATCCACCTCGTCATCGCCACGCAGCGGCCTTCGGTGGACGTCATCACCGGACTCATCAAAGCGAATATCCCGTCGCGCATCGCATTCGCCGTGTCGTCGCAGGTCGATTCGCGAACGATTCTCGACATGGCTGGCGCAGAGCGCCTGCTCGGCCGCGGCGACATGCTCTATTTGCCGATCGATGCGCCGAAACCGGTTCGCGTGCAAGGCGCGCTCGTCACTGGTCCCGAGATCCAACGGCTGTGCGCGTTTTGGCGCGATCAAGAAGAACCGGAAAATCGCGCGACGATTTCACCCACCGAACTCACCGACGAAGCCGGCGGTCCGCCGGACGAGCTCGCGTTCGATGCCGCGAAGGTGATCGTCGATCGTCAGATGGCGTCGGTGGCGCTGCTGCAGGCGGAGCTCAAAGTCGGTCATCCACGCGCCGTCCGTCTCATGAAGATCTTGGAGCAGTATCGCGTCGTCGGTCCGGCGGAGGGAACCAAACCGCGCAAGATCTTGGTCGGCGACGCCGACATGCGCGAAGTCGAAGCGCTTCTGGCGCCCCGCGACGGCGAACAAACGCTATGGTGACGCGGCGCGGGAGTACCTAGGTCGCTTCGGCGCACAGGCGGCATATTCGGAGGCGTCGAACGCGCTTGAGAAATTATGCCGTCGCCGGATCGGACCTTCGATTCGATCGCCGAAAAGGTTCGCGCTCACCAGCCGCTGACGCGCTCCGAAGGCATTTTCCTATATGCGCAAGCGCCGTTTCACGCGCTCGGCAAACTGGCCCACGCAGCGCGCACCGAGAAAAACGGCGACAAAGCGTATTACGTCTTCAAGCGCTACCTGAACACGACCAACATCTGTTACGCTGGCTGCAAATTCTGCTCGTTCGCCGCTCACGAGAAAGAATCGCGATCCTACCGGATGAGCGACGAACAGATCATCGAAAAGGCGTGCGCCGAGCCCACTGATTACGACGAGCTGCACATCGTGGGAGGCCACGATCCCAAGCAGACCAGCCTCGAATTTTGGATCCCCGTCATCCGGGAGATGCACCGCCGCATCCCGCACGTCCAGCTCGCGCTGTTCACGGCGGCGGAGATCGACTACATGTGCAAACGCGAGCGCTGCACGTACGAGGACGGGCTGACGCGGCTGCGCGAGGCCGGCGTCACCTCGCTGAACGGCGGCGGCGCGGAGATCCTGGTCAAGCGCGTGCGCGACCTCGTCTGCCCGCACAAGGCGTCGGCTGAAGAGTGGCTCGAGGTGCACCGCGTCGCCCATCGCGTCGGCATGCGGACGAACTGCACGATGCTGTACGGCCACGTCGAGACGCTCGAGGAACGCATCGAACATCTGGCGCTGCTGCGCGAGCTGCAGGCGCGGACCGGCGGCTTCAAATGTTTCGTGCCGCTCGCCTTTCATCCGGAGGACAACGATCTCGAGGCGTACGGCTGGACGCAGGGCATCGACGACTTGCGGACCATCGCGGTGTCGCGGCTCATGCTCGACAACATCGATCATATCAAGGCCTACTGGATCTCGTACGGCATCAAGCTCGCGCAACTGGGCTTGCATTTCGGCGCCGACGACATCGACGGCAGCGTGGACAACGAACAGCGCATCTATCGCGACGCCGGCAGCAAGACGGATCAAGCGACGCCGACGGCCGAGTTGCGCCGCGCCATCGAAGAGGCCGGGTTCGTGCCGACGCGCCGGAATCTGCTCTACGCCGTCATGGAGCCCGCCGTCGTTTCCGCATGAGTCCCGATCAGCCGCGCTGCGGGCGCATCGATTACACGAACGATCTCCCCGTCTATGCCGCGTTCGACACCGGCGCGGTGCCGTTTCCAGCCGGCCTGCGCGCGGACGTACCCGCCGTGCTCAACCGCGCGCTGCTCGCGGGCGAGCTCGACTGCAGCCCGATCTCATCTTTCTTCTATGCGCAGCGCGCCGACCGGCTCGTGCTGATCCCGGGCGTGTGCATCGGATCGCGACGCGAAGTGCGCAGCATTTTCTACATCTCCCCGTCGCCGCCGACATCGCTGGGTGACGCGCCCGTCGCCGTCACGAAAGAGTCGGCGACCGGCCGCGCGCTGTTCGAAACGATCTGCAGAACGCGCTACGGTTTCGCGCCGAATCTGGTGGAGGCCGACGACCCGTTCGCATCGTATCGCGAGGGCGGCGCGTGCTTGCTCATCGGCGACAAGGCGATCGACGCGTCGCTTGCCGCTCCCGCCGAGCACGTCTACGACCTCGGCTTGCTCTGGTACGAGCACTCAGGCACGCCGATGGTCTACGCGGTCTGGGCCGCGCGCCGGGAATTCGCGGCCAACCAGCCGAGCGTGGTCGCGCAAATCGGCGACGCGCTCCGTTCGGCGCTGTCGTGGGGGCGGTCGCATGGCGGCGAAGTCATCGAGCGCGCGCAACTGCTCAAGCCGCGACCGGCCGGGTTCTACGCAGACTACTATCGGTCGCTCGATTTCGACTTCGATGCCCAAGCGCAAGCCGGGCTGCGCCGCTTCTACGAATCGGCCGCCGCGTGCGGCCTGCTGCCTGCGGCGCCGCCGCTGGAATTCTTCGGCGAGGAGCTGCAGCGTGTCTGACGAGCCTATTTCTGCTCTACTCGAGCGCGCGGCGCACGGCGGCCGGCTGTCGTACGACGAGGGCGTGCGCGCCTACCGCGACGCCCCGCTGCACGACCTGGGCGCAGCCGCGCACCAACGCCGCACCCGCATGCACCCGGGGCGCGAGGTGTCCTACGTCATCGACACGACGATCAATTACACGAACATCTGCGACGTCCACTGTTCGTTCTGCGCGTTCTTCCGGCCCGAGGGTCACGCGGAAGGTTACACGATGACGCACGACGAGGTGCTCGCGCGCGTCAAGCACGCGGCGGACCAGGGCGCGACGCAGATCATGATCCAGGGCGGCGTGAATCCCGAGCTGCCGATCTCGTATTACGTCGAGCTCTTCGAAAAGGTCAGCCGACGGTTCCCCGAGGTCGACATCCACTCGCTGTCGACGAGCGAGATCTGCGGCATCGCGAAGCGCGAAAAGATGCCGGTCGAAGCCGTCTTAACAACGCTGCGCGCCGCAGGCTTGAAATCGCTGCCGGGCGCGGGCGCCGAGATCCTCGTTGAGCGCGTGCGCAAGCGCATCTCCGCGCGCAAGATCGACGACGATCGCTGGCTCGAAGTGATGCGCATCGCGCAGGGTCTCGGCATGCCCACCACGGCGACGATGATGTTCGGCTCGGTGGAGACCGAGGCGGAGCGCATCCAGCACTTCGACGTGTTGCGCGAGCTGCAAGACGAGACCGGCGGCTTCACCGCGTTCATCCCATGGTACTACGTGCCGTTCAAGACGCCGCTCAAAGGGCGCGAGTCGACCGGCATCGACTACCTGCGCGTGCTCGCGATGAGCCGCCTCTACCTCGACAACTTCGCGCACATCCAGTCGTCGTGGCTCACGCCGGGACTCAAGCTGGGTCAACTCGGGCTGATGTTCGGCGCCGACGATATGGGCGGGACGATCTTGGAAGAAAAAGTTGTCACGCTCGCCGGCAGCGCGAATTCCGCCAACCGGGCCGAGCTGGAAACGGCGATCCGCCGCGCCGGCTACATCCCCGCGGTGCGCGACACGTATTTCAACAAGCGCGATTATCCGCTGGCCACCTCGGCTTGACTGGGACCGGCTGCGCCGGTCCCACCACACGTCGCCCTAACGGGCGACGATCCGGAAGAACTCCAGCAGCGAATCCACCGGCGGCGGCAGCGGCAGCGAGCCCACCACCGCCGTGAAGAAAGCGTCCTGCACGGCGTGCGGAGCGAACGCAGCCACGCGCTTCACCAGCTCGCGCATGTTGAACTCGGTCACGTAGGCGGCATCCTTGCCCAGCGTGGCGCGGAAATTGAACGAGTCCGCCAGCAGATACCAGAGCTCGCCAACGCCGTCGACGCGCAGCGCGAGCGCGTAATGCAGGCTCTCCTCGCGGACGGTCGTGGTCTTTTGGCCCAGCGCGGACAGCGCGACGGGGATGCCGGTCGAAGCGGTCAGCGCCATCGAACTGAGCGCCGGGCCGCGAGCTTTGGGCGGCAGCTGCGTCACGGATTCGCGCCGGATGCGAGCGCCGTGCAGCGCCCGGATCTTGTCCACCGGCACGATGCGCTGCGCGTCTCCGTCCTCGAGGCCGATGCGCAGCTCTTTCGCGTTTTGATCGAAGGCGATGGTCTTGATGCGCGCGTTCGGGGGAAGCTCGATGCCGAATTCCTGCGCGTCGGTGGTCTCGGGATTCATCTTTCCTGCCCTCACATATGCCACGGATCCGACACGAAGTTGTCGACGTGTTGATCCGGATAGAGCCCTGATACTTTCGCCTGCGTGACGGAGCTCATCAGGGACGCTCCGGCCGGGTTCGCAAGCGTGATGCTGATGACGTGGAACGGCGCCTCTGGATCGTTCGGATTCGCGGCGGCCATTTCGATGATGAGGTGATCGGTATCGTCGTAGAGGTCGCGCGTCCGAGTGTCGGTCGTGCCGGCGATCAAGTCGTATGAATCTCGATGTCCGACCCGCCGCCGGCCGGCGGCGCGCAATTTCTGCTTCACTTGATCGTCGAGCATGCCGAGCGTGATCCCCATCGGGCCGACGTACTGTTGATCGGAGGCGATCGTCACCGCCACCACGCGGTCGTGCTGGAGCAGCACTTGCCCGAACGGATAGGTCATGATGTCGGCCTTGATCTTCTCGAGCTCGAACGGCACGGTCTGAGTCGGTTTGCCGAGGATCTTCTCGACGCCGGCCCGCGCGATGCCGGGCGTGACGCCGGGCTTGTAGCCGTCGGTCTCAACCGTCTTCGGGGAACACGCGCTGGCGCACAGCGCGAGCGCAGCCAGCGATGCGACGACCGCGCGGCTTCTCATATCTTATCTATCGGCTCCGATTTGGCAGGACTCGAAATCGAAGGAGTACACCCCCAGACCGCTGCGCACCGGACGCAAGTGCAGTTCGTGCGAACCGAAGCGCCGGTTGACGACCAGGTCGTATTCGCGCGGGGCATCGACGACGACGTAGGTGCGGCCGTCGGGCGCAAAGCGGATGTCGGCGCCGGCGTCCTGCTTGGGCACCGGCTTCCCATCCTGATCGACGTAGACGGTGACGGGCAGCGCGTTTTCGGGCTTGAGCACCGCGACCACTTGGATCGCGTGATAGCGCAGCGCGACATAGTCGGAAGCGCCGCGGTCGGTGCGCGCGTGCACCATCGCCTGTTTTGCAGGGCCGGATTTCCACAGACCCTGCAAGTAGATGCGGCCGTCGTCGTGCGACGCAGCGTCCGCGTATGCGACGATGCGTCCCGGCGCGTCGTAACCGACGCCATTGCCGAGCGCTCCGTCGCCGCGCCAGTCGCCGGCATACAGCTCCGGCGTGTGCGGATAGCAGACCGAACCCGGCTTGGCGTAATCGTCCTGCGGCAGGTAACCCATCACCGCTGGAAACCGGGCGCCCGGATGCGCCGCGCGCAGCAGGCTTTGGATCCGGCGCTCCATGTCCGGATAATCGCCCTCGCCTTCGTAATCGTACGTCACGCGACCTGAAGCATCGACGAGATACTCGTGCGGCCAGACTTGATTTCCATAGCGGTTCCAGATTGCGTCGTTGCTGTCGAGCGCGACGGGCCAGCCGATCCCGAGTCGCGCGGTCGCCGCCGCGACGTTGCGCGGTACGCCGGCGAACTTGAACTCGGGCGTATGCACGCCGACGATCGTGAAGCCGTAGCGGCGGTACCGCTCGTACCATGCCTTCTCGTACGGCAAGGTCTTCAGGCAATTGATGCAGGTGTATTCCCAAAAGTCGACCAGCACGACTCTGCCGCGGAGCTGCGCCGGCTCAAGCGGCGGAGAGTTGAGCCATCCGATCGCGCCGTCGAACGACCCGATTCGAGATCCGGCGGCGATGGGTGACGCGCTCGCAGGCTGCAGCCCGATCGATGCGGCCGCAAGCGCTGCGACGGCGCAGGCGAGCCAGAGGCCCGCGCGCCGGTCAATCGCTTTCAATGATCCCCGATGCGAGAACTTCTTCGGCCGATTCGTCGTAGAAAACGAGCAGCTGGCCCGGGCTCGCCACCGGGACCGGCTGCGAGAACCGGACGGATAGCCGGCCATCTGCCGCGCGCGCACGTGCAGGGATCGCCCGGCTGCGATAGCGGCAGACCGCCATGCCCGAGACTTCTCGCTCGTGCGCGAACGCATCGCCGCGCAAGAGATTGACCGCGGCGCACGCGATGTGCGTCTTCGAAAGCTCTTCTTTGCGCCCGACGACGACCGCATTCGCGCGCCGATCGGTGCGCACGACGTACCACGGCCCGTCGCCCAGGTCTTGCGGCAATCCCTTTCGCTGGCCGACCGTGTAGCCGAGCAATCCGCTGTGGCGACCGACGACGCGGCCATCCGACGTCATCACCGGGCCCGGCGCGGCCGCCTCCGGATGCCGCCGTTCGATGAATCCGCGATAATCGCCGTCGACGAAACACAGATCCATCGAGTCGGGCTTTTCCGCGACGTCGAAGGCGCGCGCGCGCGCGATCTCGCGCGTCGCGTCTTTCGTCAGGTCGCCGAGCGGCATGACGACCGATGCGAGCTGGTCGGGGCGCAATCCGGCCAGCATGTATGACTGGTCCTTGAGCGGATCGCGCGCCCGGAAGAGCCGCGGGCCGCCGGGCGATCGACGCACGCGCGCGTAATGTCCGCTGACGACGGCGTCGGCGCCAAGCGCGCGAGCGAAGTCCAGCAGCGCGCCGAACTTGACCAAGTTGTTGCACGCGACGCACGGGTTCGGCGTGCGCCCCGCGAGGTACTCCGCGCAGAAATACTCGACGACCGCCCGGTTGAATGCCGCCTCAAAATTGACCACGAAGTGCGGGATGCCGCACTCGGCGGCGACCCGTCTGGCATCCTCGTACGCGGTGGGGCCGCAGCACTGGCGCGCCTTCTCGCTCGGCTCGCCGTCGCCGGGGCTCCACAGGCGCATGGTGACACCAACCGCGACACCGCCGCTTGCCTCGGCGGCGAGCGCCGTCGCGACGGCGCTGTCGACCCCGCCGCTCATCGCGGCGAGAACGCGACGCCCGTCACACCCGGCGAGCGCCTCGCGCACGGCGTCAGTCGCGTTTCCCTGCGTGCTGATCATCGGTTCGTCATCTGTCCCAAGAAAAGGGTGTGGCTTGCGGCTCCTGAAATCTTCCTTAGGGGGCGAGCCTTCATTTTACTCTCGCGGATTTAGACGCCACGCTCGCAGAACGCGTCCTGCGCGCCCTCTTCATCGTCCTCTTTCGTCTAGGAGCTGTTACGTCCGGTGCCCCCGATCGGTTCAGAACTCGCCGACGCGCGAAAAGCCAAAGGTCTGAACGTCGCCGACGTGGCTTCGCGCCTCCACATACGCGCGATGTACGTCGACGCGATGGAGCGCGAGAGCTGGGACGTCATCGGCGAACCGGTCTACGTGCGCGGTTTTCTCAAGAACTATGCGCGCCTGGTCGGCGTGCGGCCCGATGATGCGCTCGAAGAGCTCGATCGGCACTTTCGCGCCGGTGCTACGAATCCGAGCGGCGAAGATAACGAGCCGGTTTCGTACGGCAACCCGCCCATCGATCGCTATGCTCGCGATGAACGAGGCGCGCCATCGATATTCTATCCGTGGCTGCTCGGAGCGTTGACGACGGTCGCCGCAATATTGGTGTTTCTCGTCGTGCGAGAATTCTTTTTTCCGTCTGCGGAAATTTCTGCAAATCAGCCGGCGGTGCCGGCGTCGAACGCGTCGGCGGCGCAACCCGGCGCGAACGGCCTGCCGGGAAGCGACGTCCAGCAGGCCGCCGGCCTGAACGCGGGCGATCAGAGCTCGCTCGATCAAGCCGCTCAGGCGAGCGTACAGCCGCGCGGCGTCAATCTGCGCCTCGTGCTGACGCAGAACTGCTGGCTCGCCGTGACGGTCGACGGAAAACGCGTGCTCTACGACACGCTGCCCAAGGGCACGGTTCGCGAGTTCCGCGCCGCTCGGGAAATCACGCTGCGCGCCGGCAACGCGGGCGGCGTCATCGCCTCGGTGGACGGTCAACCGCTCGGCACGCTCGGCAGTCCGGGCCAAGTGCAGGACCGGGTCTTCGCGGCCAAGACCAACACGATGGGCGGAGCGGTGCCGGGTGAGTGAATTTTCGTTTGACGTCGTCTCCCGCGTCGACAAACAGAGCCTGGCCGACGCGGTGAATCAAGCCCAACGTGAAGTCGCCACCCGCTTCGATTTTCGGAACTCGAAATCGTCGATCGAACAAAGCGGCGATTCGATCACGATCGTCGCCGACGACGAAATGAAGCTCAAGAACGTCGTCGACATCCTGCAGAGCAAGTGCGCGAAGCGCCAAGTGCCGCTCAAAGCGCTGCGTTACGGAAAGCCGGAACCCGCCGCGCAGGGCACGCTGCGCCAGGTCGTCAGCTGCGAGCAAGGCATCCCGACGGAGAAAGCCAAGCGGCTCGCGGAAGCGATCAAGTCGGCCAAGCTGAAGGTAACGACGCGCATCCAGGACGATCAGCTGCGCGTGACGGGTAAATCCAAGGACGACTTGCAGAAGGCGATCGCGCTCGTCCGCGCTATGGAACTCGATTTTCCGGTGCAGTTCATCAACTACCGGTGAATGGCGGTTCGGCCGTCGCAGCGGTTCGACCGGAGGTCGATGACCCAGCCGACCGCAGGTCGCCGATGAAAAAAGCATGAGACCGGCGCCCCCGGGAGGGGGCGGACGCCGCGTCGGCGGCGTAGTCATCGAGCAACCTTACCAAGCCGATGGAGAGAAACGTGGATAGCGAAAAGCCTAGCCCAGACGCCCTGGCTGCGCCAGGCCCGGACGACTCCCAACGGCGCGCGAAGCGGCAATATCGTAAGCGCGTCGCGATTCCGCTCATCGCGCTCGGCATCGTTCTGATCGCCGCGGCGCTGGGCTGGGTGCAGCATAAAGGCAGCCTGCGCGCGGCGCTCTCCGAGCTGCCGTTCGTCTCTCCCGATCTCACGCAGGTGTTCGGCAAGCAAAAACTGCGCGTGCTGGTCATGGGCGTCGACGAGAACTGGACCGACTCCGATGAGATGTACACGAATTTCACGCGCTCGGACACGATGATGGCGGTGATGGTGGATCTGCCGAGCCATCAGATCGGGGTGCTGTCGATACCGCGCGACTTGTGGGTGTACATCCCGAAATCCGGTTACGGTAAGATCAACGAGGCCATCGAAGATGGCGGGCCGCAGCGCGCCGAGATCACCGCTCAGAAAAATCTCGGCACTCCGCCGTTCGATTACTACATCGTGCTGAAGATCGATGCCACGAAGAACATCGTCGATGCGCTCGGCGGTCTCGACGTCAAGGTCGAGAAAGACATGGACTACGACGACAGCTGGGGCCACCTCCACATCCATCTGAAGAAAGGCTTCCAGCATCTCAGCGGCGAGCAGGTCGTCGAATACATCCGTTTCCGGCACGATCCGGAGGGAGATTTCGGGCGGATGCGGCGGCAGCGCCAGGTGATCCAAGATCTGATCAAACGGGTTAAAACCCCGTCGATCGTGCTGCGCTTGCCGGAGCTGCTCAACATCGTGCAGCAAAACGTCCGCACGGACATGCCCGCCGATAAGATGCTGTACCTCGCCGAAGCGCTCAAGGACGAGACGCCGCAGATGGTCCACACCGGACAGATCCCCGCGAACGTCGGTTGGACGGACGGGGAATCGGTGCTCTACGCAGACGACGCCGCGACGCAAGCGCTCGTCCACAAATTCTTGGTCGTCGGCTTCAACGGGCAATTCGATCCTTCGACCGTGCACGTCGCCGTGCACAACGGATCCGGTAGGCCGGGCGCGGCTTCCGCGCTCGCCGATTTCTTACGCCAGCGCGGGTTCACGATCGTCGAGACCGGCAACGCCAAATCGTTCAACGTGCGGACGACGAAGGTCGAAGGACCGGATCAAAAGATCGTCGGCGAGGTCGCGCGGGAACTGCCGGTATCCAATCCGCAGCTCGCGATCGGTCAGGTCGACGGCGGGGACGTCGACATCATCGTCGGTCAGGATTATCGAGCGCAATAGGCTGACCGCCCTGCGGCGCACCGCCCGCGCGATCATCGTCGCCTGCGTCGTCATCGTCGTCGTCGTCTTTGTCCGGCGCTGGGTGCATCACGCTCAGCTCGAGCTGGTGCCCGTGATGGTGCTCCCCTCAGCGGACGCCGCTTCGGTCGTGAATCCGCCGCCGGCGCGCGTGCTCGCACGCATGCTGCTCGACGTGCGAGAGGCGGTGTCGCCGCCGCGGCGCGCGCGGTTGGCGGTGCTGACGTTCGACGATGGCCCATATCCAGTGACGACGCCCGCACTGCTGGCGCAACTTCGATCGCTCGGCGTGCCCGCCGACTTCTTCTATATCGGCGACGATGCAGTCGCGCAGCCGTTGATCGCGTCACGCACCGCCGCGAGCGGCATCGAGATCGGCAACCACACGCTCACGCATCCACAGCTGGGCAGGTTGACGTTCTCCAACCAGCTGCGCGAGATCCAAGGCGGAGCGCGCGCCGTCTCGGGCGTCACCCGACAGCCGGTGATCTATTTCCGACCGCCGCACGGCGACTACGACGCGGACACGATCCGCGCCGCGGCTCAAGCCGGCCAGATCGTCGCGCTGTGGGATATCGACCCCGGCGACTGGCGCACGCTGACGCCGGAACAGATCGTCGGCGCGGTGGAAAAGCAGGCACGCGCCCCCGCCGTCATTCTCCTGCACAATGGCAAGAGCGCCACCATCGACGCATTACCGCGAATCATAGCCGATTTTCGCCGTGCGGGGTTTCGGTTTGTCACGCTATCGCAACTGCAGAACTCGCTGCCGCTGGACGAGATCAACGACCCCGTTCGCATCAAATTGTAGGGGACCGGCGCACGCCGGTCCCACTTTGAACCTCTGTCAATGGAGGACGTCCGCGCCCATGCCGAGACCGATCATCAAAACGCGTCCGCAGCGACCATACATCGTGGCGCGAATCATTCTGGTCGCGATCGCCGTCATCGTGATCGCGACCGCGATCGCGTACGCCATCGCCGAGAAACGCGCGCACCCGCACGGTGCGACGCTCGGATCGGTGCGCGCCGCGGCGCGGCAGGACTTGCTCGCCGCCGCTGTGAACTCGAAGGACCCGCACATCCCAACGTTTTCGAGGGGCGATATCCATTAGAGGGCGACTCCATGCAAGTCCACGTTCGAGGCAAGAATCTCCACCTCGCGCCTGAGGCCCGGACCTACGCAGAAGAAAAAATCGGCCACCTGAGCCACTATCTCGACAGCATCATCGATGCCCACGTGACGGTCCGCAACGAGCGCAAGCAGTACATCATCGACGTCACGCTGTATCTGCCGCACATGGTGCTCAAAGCGGAAGAGCGCTCGACGAGCATCCAAGCCTCCACGGACCTGGTCCGCGACAGCCTCGAGCAGCAGATCCGCAAATACAAGACGAAACACTGGGATCGCCGCCATCGCGGCAACGGCAGCGCGAAGCGCGCCGCCGATGAGGCGCCTCCAGAGTTCGAGGAGCGCGACGTCGGCCCGCTGATCGTCAAAACCAAACGCTTTGCCGTCAAACCGATGCACGAAGATGAGGCGGCCGAACAGATGGAACGGCTCGGGCACGACTTTTTCGTCTTTCTCAACGCCGAAACCGATCAAGTCAACGTATTATATAAGAGGAAGAAGGGCGACTTCGGCTTGCTCGCGCCGGTCCGATGATTCACAAAATCCGGAAAGGGAAATTTACCGCATCTTGTCAGTTCTGACCGCCGTTAAGTCCTGGGTGGATGGGAACGACCGCGAGGTCGCGCGCCTGCGACGCAAGGTCGGCCGCATCAACGACTTGGAGCCGGCGATGCAGTCGCTGAGCGACGAACAGCTCGTCGCGAAGACGATCGAGTTCCGCGAGCGGCTGTCGCGCGGCGAGAGCCTCGACGACCTATTGCCCGAATCGTTCGCTGCGTGTCGCGAAGCGGCGCGCCGAACGCTCGGCATGCGCCACTTCGACGTCCAGCTCATCGGCGGCATGGTGCTGCACGAGGGGAAAGTTGCCGAGATGCGCACCGGTGAGGGCAAGACGCTCGTCGCCACCCTGGCCGTCTACTTGAACGCGCTCGAGGGCGCTGGCGTGCACGTCGTGACCGTCAACGACTACCTCGCCAAACGCGACGCCGAATGGATGGAGCCGATCTATCAGGCGCTCGGCCTCTCAGTGGGCGTCATCCAACACTTCCTGCCGCCGCCAGAACGCAGGACTGCATATCGCTGCGACGTCACGTATGTGACCAACAACGAAACGGGTTTCGACTACCTGCGCGACAACATGGCGCCGCACATCGACTACTGCGTGCAGCGCGAACTGCACTACGCGATCGTCGACGAAGTCGATTCGATCCTCATCGATGAAGCGCGCACGCCGCTGATCATCAGCGGGTCGCCGGAAGCCGTGCTCGGACCGAACTACAAAGATCCGTCGCACTTGTACGAGCAATTCGCGCGGACGATCATGCCGCAGTTGACGCGCGACGAGGACTACACCGTCGACGAGAAGATGCACGCCGTGCCGGTCACGGAAAAAGGAGTCGCGAAAGTCGAAAAACTGCTGGGCGTGCAGAACCTGTACGATCCGTCGAACCTCGAGCTGGCGCACCAGCTGCAGGCGGCGCTGAAAGCCAAAGAGCTCTTCCGCAAAGACGAGCAATACGTCGTCAAGGACGGCGAGATCATCATCGTCGACGAGTTCACCGGCCGCCTCATGTACGGGCGACGCTACTCCGACGGCATCCACCAGGCGATTGAAGCCAAAGAAGGCATCAAAGTGAAGAGCGAGGACCAAACCCTCGCCACCATCACCTTTCAGAACTATTTCCGCCTGTACAAGAAACTGGCCGGCATGACCGGCACCGCCAAAACTGAAGAGCGCGAGTTCCGCGAGATCTACAACCTCGACGTCTTATCCATCCCGACGCACAAACAGGTGGTCCGCAAAGACTACGACGACGTCGTCTACAAGAACGAAGACGGCAAATTCCGCGCGGTCATCAACGAGATCGTCGAGATGCACGATAAGGGGCAGCCGGTGCTGGTCGGCACGCGCTCGATCGAGAAATCCGAACGGCTTTCGGCGATCCTGTCCAAGCGCGGCATCGAGCACAACGTGCTCAACGCCAAGTATCACGAAAAGGAAGCCGAGATCATCAAGGACGCGGGGCTGCGCGGCAAGGTGACGATCGCCACCAATATGGCCGGCCGCGGGGTCGACATCAAGCTGGGCGACGGCGTCACGCCGCTCGGCGGGCTGCACATCATCGGCACGGAACGCCACGAATCGCGGCGCATCGACAATCAGCTGCGCGGCCGCTCCGGCCGGCAAGGCGATCCGGGCTCCTCGCGCTTCTACGTCGCGCTGGACGACGAACTCATGCGCATCTTCGGCGGCGAGCGCATCCGGGGCATCATGGAGCGCTTCAAGATCGACGACGACACGCCGATCGAGGCGGGCATCCTGACGGCGAGCATCGAGCGGTCGCAAAAAAAAGTAGAGTCGCACCACTACGAGACGCGCAAGCACGTCCTCGAATACGACGACGTGATGAACAAGCAGCGCAGCGTGATCTACGCCGAGCGCCGCCGGGTGCTCGAAGGGCACGACTTGCGGCCGTCGCTCACCGAGATCGTGCGCGCCAAAACGGACGAAGCGGTCCAGACCAACTGCCCCGACAACGTCCATCCGCACGAGTGGGAGCGAGATCAGCTCATCACGGATCTCGACACGATGGTGCGCGGCATCGCCAAGCGGCTCAAGCGCGAACAGCTCGACCTGCTTTCCAAGGAAGAAATGGTCGAACTGGTGACCCACGAAGGCGATCAGATCTATACGGACAAGGAAGCGCGCTTTGTCGAGCGCTACAAAGATCAGCTGCCCGAAGAGCAGCTGCATGAAGGACTGCGCATGCTCGAGCGCGGCACGATGCTGCAGATCGTCGACCGTCTGTGGATCGACCACCTGTACACGATGGATTCGCTCAAACAAGGCATCGGGCTGCGCGGTTGGGGTCAAAAGGATCCGCGCGTCGAATACGAGCGCGAGGCGTTCGAGCTGTTCGAAGCGCTCAAGGCCGCCATCCAAGAAGAATTCCTTACCGCGATGTACCAAGGCGACGACTTCCACGTCGTCATCAACGCGCCGCCTCCGCCGCAAGCCGGCGAACAGCTGCAGCAGGCGCCGCCGTCTCCGCTGGAGCGGGCGCCTTTCGACGACCGGCAGACGCTGCCGTCGCCCGACGCGCGCTCGCTGCAGCGCTTCAATCAACTGCATACCAACCGCGACGATGCAGGCGGCGCGCCGACGACGGTCCGCCGACCCGACAAGGTCGGCCGCAATGATCCCTGTCCGTGCGGCTCGGGAAAGAAGTACAAGAAATGTCACGGGGCGAGCGCCGCGTAGATGAACGAACAACTGAAATCCGATCTCCAAAGAATCGCCGACCGCCTGAAGACGCTCCAGGTGCGGCTTTGACTACGCTGCCAAGCAGCGGCAAATAGCGGAGCTCGAAAGGCAGACCCACGCACCGTCGTTCTGGAACGACGCGCAGTCCGCTCAAACGGCCATGAAGAGGCTCGCCGATCTCAAATCCGACGTCGAGCCGCTTGCGCGCTTGGAGGCGAAGTTGGGCGAGCTCGGCGAGTACGCCGGGCTCGACGAGGCATCGGATCTTGCCGACGAGGTCGGGCGCGAGTTGAGCGAACTGCGAAGCCGGATGGACGCGGCGGAGATGACCGCGGTTCTCGACGGCGAGTACGACTCGCACAGCGCGATCGTCAGCATCCACGCCGGCGCCGGCGGCACGGAAGCGTGCGACTGGGCGTCGATGCTGCTGCGCATGTATCTGCGCTGGGCCGATGCACACGGCTATCGCACCGAGATCGTCGACGCGCTGGATGGCGAGGAGGCGGGCATCAAGAGCGCCGCGTTTCTGGTCGAGGGCCGCAACGCATACGGTTACCTCGAGAGCGAGCGCGGCGTGCACCGCCTGGTGCGCATCTCGCCGTACGACGCGGCGAAGCGCCGGCACACATCGTTCGCCTCGGTGGACGTCACGCCCGACATCGAAGAAGGCGACGAGAGCATCGAGATCACGCCCGACGAGATCGACATCGAAACGTTCAAAAGCGGCGGCGCCGGCGGCCAGTACGTGAACAAGACGGAGAGCGCGATCCGCATCACCCACAAGCCGACCGGCATCATCGTCGCCGTGCAGAACGAGCGCTCGCAGCTGGCAAACCGCAATCGCGCGATGAAGATGCTTGTGGCGAAACTCGTGCAGCGCGCGCGCGAAGAGCGCGAAGCGAAGCTTGCTCAGCTGGGCGGAACGAAGAGCAAGATCGAGTGGGGCAGCCAGATCCGCTCGTACACGCTCCAGCCCTACACCATGATCAACGATCATAGGACCGGGATCAAGATCTCGGACGCACAGGGCGTGCTGAACGGCGACCTCGATCAGTTCATGTGGGCATACTTGCAGCAGCGACGCCTCATTCCGAGGTAATCGTCAGCTCGCGGGCCCGTTCTCGGGCTTCGTCCTCCGTCATCCTTCCGGCGGCGATCGCGCGCGCGAGTTCGGACAAATCGTGAGAGCGGATCAGATAGAGTTCCGCGGCGACTTCGCGCGCGACATGGCGAAGGAGGACGCGCTCATCGGGTGTATCGCCGACGAGGCGGCGCTGACGCGCATCGTGCACGCGCCGTTGAAGGTCGCGCTCACGCCGAGTCGGGCGCTTGTCGGCCATGCGAAGACCTCGAGGGCGAGGAACACGATTGAAAGAGCGGTGAGTGCCGCCGCTCCGACAATCCGCGGTTTCATGAACAGCGACCTGGTGTGGCGAAGGGTTTCCCGACGTTTTGTCCACTGCTGCCGTCGATCGACTCGCCGACCGAAGCTATCGAAGTCTTGCGCGCCGGCGACGTGCTCGACAGCTTAAAAAAGGAGAAAAAGACGAGCGCGATCACCGCGAGCAATCCGACGGCGACGATGACTCCGATCGCGCTGCGCATCGACGCAGGCTACGTTGGGGACGGCTGCGGCGTCGATCTCGTCATTGCCGTCGATTGAAGCTGGATGATCGTGTGACCGGCGGCGCCGCTGATCGAAACCTGCTTCGCCACGATTCCGCCGGGCGCGCCGGCATAGAATTGAAACGCGATCGTCTTAAAGCTGCCGATGCCGAAGTGCATCATGCGAGCGTTCGACGGCAAACGATGTTGATAGAAATCTTGGACTTTCGAAAAGTCGTCCGACGTCTCTAAAAACACCGCGACGCCGTGCGTGCCCATGAGCGAGATCTGGTCCGCGCCCGCCTTGCTTGGTTTCGCACCCGGATAGACAGGCAGGTCAAGCTGGTGCATGATCGCGCTGGTCACCGGCACGTGTTTGCTCTGCATGCCGACCCGCCCGCAGCCGCCGACGAAAACGACGCAGCACAGCAAAGCCGCGCCAAACATCTTCATCGGTGCGGCCGTTCGTGGCTACGGCAAAGGTGTCCCGCGGCCGGCGTTGAAGCTATCGCTCGTATCGGACCCGCGGCTGCCGCAAGAATGAGACACAAATGGCGGCGCACGACGGGAAAAGGGGGTGGTCGCCGTCAGTACGGACAGTCCAAGATTCCATAGAGACCTTACGGTCGGCGAGGCCTTCGCTCTGGATCCCAGGGCGAGAGCGGTCTTCGCCAACTTTCACCTCGGGGGATGCTCCAACTGCGCGATCTCGGAGTTCGAGACCATCGAGCAAGTGAGCGAAGGTTACGGCATCCCGCTGGACATGATCCTCGACGCGCTGAACGCCTTGGATCAGCCGGTTCCCGTCGGGGCCGAGAAAGCGAGTTAACCTTCCGGCCGTCGCAAGTCCGGCCGCCACAACGAGCCTTGCAGTCGACGAGCGCCGGACCAAAACGGCGCTCGCTCTTTTTCCCCTCCGTGGTGGCACCGGCGCGGCCGCTGCCGCTTACCTATGGCCCGACGAATTTCACGGTCCCGTCGTTGCTGTCGTTGAAATACACGATCTGCTGACCGCCCGCGTTGGTCGCGGCGGCGACGCTGAAGAGGGCGCCGGCCGGCCCCGCGTCGAGGACGAGCGTACCCGCCACATGACCCGCCGTCGAGATGTCGCTCATGACGTTGTCGCTCGAGTTGACGAGCACGATGTTGCCGTTCGCCAGCAGCGTGTCACCCAACGGGTTGTTCAACGGCGAACCGCTGAATACAACGCTGACCGAGGAACCCGACGGTCCGCCGAACGTCGAATCGTTGTTGGACACCGCGATGCCGCCTGCGGCAACATTCGAAATGCCGGCGATCGCGACCAGCTTGCTGGTGTTCGTCTCAGCGATATACAGCGTGTCGTTGGCGGGATTGTACGCCATGCCGTAGGGCGCGAAGATCGACCCCGGAGCGCCGCCATTGACCGTGAATCCCGTGGCGATCGTCTCGGTCGAGTACGTGTTCGCGCCGAGCACGTTGATGCGCACGAGGCTGCCGTCGTTGGCGTTGGCGACGTAGATGGCGGGCTTGGACGCGCTGTTCGCGTACGCCGCACCCCACGGCCCGTTGAACGGCGCTCCCGAAAACGTCGTCTGCGTAGCGCCCGAAGACGTGAAGATGACGACGTCGTTCGCGATCTTCGCCGTCACGGCCACCCGGTCGTCCGGCAGCACCGCGGTCGCGCCGCATCCGAGCAGCGACGCTCCTTGAGCGAAGCGCTGACCGGTCGATCCGGGCGTCGGGTGGATGAATTCGACGGTCGTGCCGGTGCCTTGCACGTTCGCAGAATTGTTGAAGTTGCAGATGACGATGTCGCCGGCCGTCAGCAGCCCCGACGTCGCTGGCGCAATGGCCAAGCCGTAGGGGTTCTGATCGCCGTTCGTCGGATCGACGATCGATCCGATGTTCGTGATGGTGTGGAAGTTGAACGTATTCGTGCCGGGAGGCGGAAGCGTTATGCCGCCGTTATTGTTCCCGCAAGCGATGAGCGCCATCGTCAGCGCGATGGTTAGCGCTGCCGCGCCGGTGGTTCGCCAAGCTCCGCTACTCAAAACGATCTCCTCGTACGTAAGACAAATCGCAACGTAGACCTTGGCTTACGGTTTCCCAAACAAACTGAAAAGTTTATGAAAATCGGCCGCGAATGGGAGGCGCATGCCTGAGATCTCCGTCATCGTCGTGAGCTACAACGCCGCTGCCGAGCTCGAGCGCTGCCTGCGGTCGCTCGCGGCGCTGCCCGAGGTCGCGGCCGACCCGGCTTTTGCGCAGGTCGTGATCTCGGACAACGGCTCGAGCGACGACAGCGTCGCGCGCGCGCGCGCGGCGTTTCCACCCGCGGTCGTCTCGGAGAACGGCGCTAACCTCGGGTTCGCAAAAGCGTGCAACGCAGGCGCCCGGCTCGCGGCTGCGCCGATCTTGCTGTTCTTGAATCCTGATGCGCGCGCCCATCCCGGGCTGCTGAGCGGCGCCGTCGCGGCGTTCGCCGCAAGTCCTGATGTCGCGATGGCCGGGGCGAAACTGCTCAACGAAGACGGCTCGATCGCCGAATCGTGCGGTGAGTTCGACACGTGGTGGCAGGCATTCTTGCGCAGCTCGGCGTGGGGCGAATTGCCGTGGTTTCGTGCTCAGTCGAACGGCTATCGACTGCGGCGCTGGGGTTACGATTCCGAACGCGACGTCGACGTCGTCGTCGGGGCGGCCATGTTTGTCCGGGCGTCTGTTTTTCGCGATCTTGGCGGCTTCGACGAGCGTTTCTTCCTTTATCATGAGGAGATCGACTTCGCGCGCCGCGCCTGGAACGCAGGCTACCGAATACGATATCTTCCGCAGTGCGTCGTGACGCATCGAGGTGAGCAAGGCGGCAGCGCGAAAACGTGGGGCAAATCCGGCGTGCTTGGATGGCGGCAGCGCAGCCGCCGGCTCTACTGGCTCAAACACCATGGCCGGACTTGGTACTACGCGCTGGTCGCCGCGCTGGTCGGCAGGTACGTGTTGTACGTCGGAATAGCCCTTGGGATCGTCCTTGCGTTGCGAAAACTGTAGCTTGCGAGCGCAGTTCGCCGTAGCTTCCCGAGCGAAGCTCGGGCCCAGCTAACATGGACGATCGTCGCGCGCAACTCGACGCCCTCCACACGCAAGCCGACGCGTGCCGCCGCTGTCCGATCGGCTACACGCGCACCAAGGTCGTCTGCGGGGTTGGGAATCCGCACGCGAAGCTGGTCGTCGTCGGCGAAGGGCCCGGCGAACAAGAGGATCGGCAGGGCGAACCATTCGTCGGACGGGCCGGCGAATTGCTGACCAAGATGCTGGCCGCGATCGATCTGGGCCGCGAGGACGTCTTCATCACCAACACGATCAAGTGCCGGGCGACGATCGAGGAGAACGGGCGGCGCTCGAACCGCGCTCCCATGCAGGAAGAGATGCAGAATTGCCGCGAGTATCTGGATCGCGAGCTCTCGATCGTGAAGCCGGCCGTCATCTTGGCGCTCGGGGCGCCGGCCGCGAAGTCATTCCTCGGCGCGTCGTTTTCGATCACTCGTCAGCGCGGCATGTGGTACGCGGGTCCGGGCGGCTCCGATCTCATGGTGACGTTCCATCCGGCATACGTACTGCGCCAAACCGGCGGAAATATGGCGGCGGTCAAGAAACTTGTATGGTCGGACTTGCTGGCGGTCCGGAAGCGGCTCGACGAGCCGGCCGGCAACGAGCGGGCCGGCAACGAGCGGGCCGACCAAGATCGACCCCTACAAGCCGAGCCCTCACCCAAACAAATCGATCTATGGCAACATTGAAAGAGCGCGATCCGCTGCAGATCTGGTGGCGCTGCCGAGCGAAAGAAGCCGGCCTTCCGGACGTCGAAACCCTCGCGCGAGAATTCGACCTCAAGCCGTTCCGCCTTCGGCAGATTTATCGGGCTGCGACCAAAGAGCTAGCACCGGACATCAAGCGCGTCTCGGTGCTGCCGCTCTCGCTGCGCGAAGCGCTCGGTCGCAGACTCAAGTGGTCCAGCGGCTCGGTTACCTACCAAGCGACCTCGAGCGACCAACAGACCAGCAAAGCCGTCTTCGAATTCGCCGATGGCAAGGACGTCGAAGCGGTGCTGATGCGCCACCGCCTCGGCCGCACGACGGCGTGCATCTCCTCGCAAGCGGGCTGCGCACTCAAATGCGATTTCTGCGCCACCGGACAGATGGGTTTCTTGCGCCACCTCACGGCGCTCGAGATCTTCGACCAGGCCGTGCACGTTGCGCGCCGTGCCCGCGAAGAGGCACGATCGCTCACCAACGTCGTCTACATGGGCATGGGCGAACCATTCCTCAATTACGACGCGGTCATGGATTCGGTCGCGCTGCTCAACGATCCAAATGGTTTCAATCTCGGCGCGCGGCATATCACCATCTCCACCGCGGGCGTCGTCCCCGGCATTGAGAAATTCACCGGGGAGGGAGTGCAGGTCAACCTTGCGATATCGTTGCATGCTCCGGACGATGTCCTGCGCTCTTCGTTGATGCCGATCAACAAGAAGTGGCCGATCGCCAGGCTCATGTCTGCGGTCAACGCGTACGTCGAGTCCACCCATCGGAAAGTTTTCTACGAGTACGTCATGCTGGACGGCGTCAACGACCGTCCGGCCGATGCGCGGCAACTGGCGGATTTGCTAGGGGGCCCCTTGCACCACGTCAATCTCATCCCGTACAATGCCACCGACGCGCCGTACGGCAGGTCGAGCGCTCCGGCGATGCGCCGCTTCCAGGAGATATTGCGCGAGCGGGGTGTGCCCTCAACGCTGCGCCGAACGATGGGCGACGACATCGCCGCGGCGTGCGGGCAGCTGCGCGTCGACCGGTTGCGGGGCGCACGAGCCGCGAGCTAAGGCATATGCTGGAAGTCCTCAACGTTTCAAAACATTTCGGTTCGGTGCGCGCCGTCAGCGAGCTGAGCTTCACGGCGCAGCCGGCGAAGATCTTCGGACTGCTCGGGCCGAACGGCGCCGGAAAAACGACCACGATCAGAATGGTGCTCGACATCTTCCAGCCGGATTCCGGTGAGGTGAAATGGCGCGGCGAGCGCGTCGATGCTCGCATCCGGCATACGTTTGGCTACCTGCCGGAAGAACGCGGCCTGTACCCCAAGATGCGCGTGAGGAATCAGCTGGAGTTCTTCGGCATCATGCACGGCATGGAGCGGGCCGCCGCTCGCAAACGAGTGGCGGAACTTGCGGATGAATTCAAACTCGGCGATTTGATCGACAAGACGCCAGGCGAACTGTCGAAGGGCAATCAGCAAAAAGTACAGTTCATGTCCGCGATTGCCCACCATCCTCCGCTCCTCGTGCTCGACGAGCCGTTCGCCGGCCTCGATCCCGTCAACGTCGAAATCTTCAAGAGCGCGATCCGCAAGGTACGAGCCGAAGGGACCGCGATCTTGCTCTCCAGCCATCAGATGGAACAAGTCGAGGAGCTCTGCGAAGATCTGTGCATCATCGATCGCTCCAGCGCCGTGGTGCAGGGCAACCTCGCCGACATCAAACGCAACTGGCCGAATCGGCTCGTGCGCATCACGAAGATGTCGGATATGGGGTTCTTGTCGGGGTTTCCCGGCGTGCGCTTGCTGCCATCGGAAGACGGCTACGCGCACCTCAGCGTTCCGCAAAGCCTGCAGCCGGCTGAGCTGCTGCGCGCCGCTGCCGCTGCCGGACCGCTCGATCATTTCGAACTCGTCGAGCCGAGCCTCAACGACATCTACCTGCACTACGTAAAGCCCGAGGATGAAGCCGCATGAGCATCGTTGCGACCATCGCGCGACGCGAGTACGCCGAGCGCATCAAGCAACGCGGCTGGATCATCGGCACCGTCATCGGCGTCATCGTCATCGTCGCGCTGTCGTTCTTGCCGGCGATCTTGCTCAGCCTCAGCGGCGTCTTTGGCGGCCCGACAAAGCTCGCCGTCGTGACGCCGGATGCGAAAGCCGAGCTCGCGATCAAAGACGCGCTGGTGACGAAGAGCGGCGGCTACGACGTCAGCTTCACGAGCGACGAAGCATCAGGACCGAGCCTTCCGCCGCGGGTCGCGGCGCGTCTGCGGGCCGGCAAGTTCGACGCGGCGCTCGTCGCATATCGCGAGCCCGACGGCGACTTAGCGTTTCGCTACTATCCCCGCAAGTCGTCGGCGCTTGGCGACACGAGCGGCCTGCGGCAGCAGCTGCTGCGCGCCGTCTTGGAGGCGGATACGAACGCCGCGACGGCAGCGCAGATCGAGCGCCGCATGAATTTCCACTTCAGCGTCCAGAGCCTGAACGCGCGCTATCGGAACGCCACCGAGGAAGGCATTTCGCAAGCGCTTTCCGTGTTCTTGCTCATCGTGATGTACATGGCCGTTATCCTGTACGGCGTCACCGTCGCGCAAGGCGTCATCGAAGAGAAATCCAACCGCGTCATGGAGCTCATGATCGCAGCGCTGCGCCCTGCGCAACTGCTGGCGGGAAAGATCATCGGCATCGGATTGCTTGCGCTGACGCAGTTCGCGTTGTTCGGTCTCGTCGGGCTCATCATGCTCGTCGTCTCAGGCATCATCACCGCACACGCGATCGGGATCGGCGCGGCCGCGATGGCGAGCCACGCGCCGACCGCGCCCACCAACCCGTTCACGTCGGGCGCCGGCGTCGCCACCGTGCCCTGGACGACCTGGGTTTATTTGCTCGTGTTCTTCCTGCTCGGCTTCTTCACGTACTCGACGCTGTCCGCCGGCATCGGGGCGCTGGCGAGCAGGGCCGAAGACGTACAGGGCGCCAGCTCGCTGTTCACCATGCCGATGGTCGCCGCTTACTTCATCTCGTTCTTTGCGATCAACGATCCGGAGAAGCCGTTCGTCATTTGGGCGTCGATGATCCCATTGCTCAGCCCGATGGTGATGTTCACCCGCATCTCGGCCGGCACCGTGCCGGCCTGGCAGATCATCACCTCGATCGCGCTGTCGCTGGTCGCGATCTGGCTGTTGACGCTGTTTGCGGGAAAATTGTATCGGGTGGGCGTGTTGATGTACGGCAAGCCGCCGCGCCCCGCGGACATCTGGCGAGCGCTGCGCAGCCCCGCGTAGCCGCGCATCAGCGCATTCTTATGGCGGTCGCTCGACGGCCGATGTGCGGGTTGCGGGACAGCAATTCAGCTCAGCATGCGAAATGTCATCCAAATTCACCGCATCTAGTGCGGAGAATATTGCGCAGACAAGTTATGGTTTGCGTGTGGGTTGGGGACAGCGCGCTGCAGTCAGCGGAGTAGGCGACATCAGCGGCCAGACTGAGTGCAATCCGCTTTACGGCTGATGCGTCTACTCGCGACCGCTGCGCAGGGGAGCTCATACCTGACCGGTGGGGAAGCTGCTATCGAGGCCCTACGCCGAAGCTCTCGGAAACGACCCAGCGCGCGCTCAAAGCAACGTGCTGAGCGCGATATGAGCGACCCAGTCGTCGTCCTGCATCCGGACTCGCTGGTTTCCGGCGTTTTCCCAGATCGTCGGGCAACCGTCATGCGCGCCTACGAATCGCTGCAGGAAGAAGGTTGGATCGTCGACGAGGCGAGCCGCTTTGCTGCCTCGCTCGAGTCGCAGGGCTTCACGCCGAAAGAGATTAAGCTCGCCCTCGATCGCGCGCTCCGTACGTAGCGCGCCGATCGCTCTAAGACGCGCACGATGCAGACGAAAACCAGGCCGAAACCGACCATGGACGAGATCACGGCGCTGGCGAAGCGCCGCGGTTTTATCTTTCAATCAAGCGAGATCTACGGCGGCGTCAACGGCATCTGGGATTACGGGCCGGTCGGCGTGGAGATGAAGCGCAACATCCGCGAGGCGTGGTGGCGCGACGTGGTCGCGCTGCGCGGCGACGTCGTCGGCATTGAAAGCGCGATCATTATGCATGCCGATGTCTGGCGAGCCTCAGGCCACGTGGACAATTTCACCGACCTGATGATGGATTGCAAGACGTGCAAGAAGCGCTTTCGCGCCGACCAGATCGCCGGCATCCGCTGTCCGGCTTGTGGCAACGCGACGCTCACGGCCCCGCGCGCGTTCAACCTGATGTTCAAGACGCAACTCGGCGCCATGGAAGACGCCGCTTCGGAGGCCTATCTGCGGCCGGAAACAGCGCAGGGCATGTTCGTCGATTTCAAGCTCGCGTATCAGGCAGCGCGTAAGAAACCGCCGTTCGGCATCGCGCAGATCGGTAAGGCGTTTCGCAACGAAGTCACGCCTGGCAATTTCATCTTTCGGTCGCGCGAATTCGAACTCATGGAGCTGGAGTACTTCGTGCCGCCGGATCCCGAAGAAGCAGGCCTGCGCTGGCATCGCTACTGGGTGGATCAGCGCTACGATTGGTGGCTCGCGCTCGGCGTCCAAGCCGAACGCCTGCGCAAGCACGAGTATGCGGGCGCCGACCTCGCGCACTACAGCCGCGCGACGACCGACATCGAATACGATTATCCGTTCGGCTGGGGCGAGCTCGAAGGCATCGCGCACCGCGGCACGTTCGATCTGTCGCAACACGTCCACGCGAGCGGCAAAGACCTGTCGTTCTTTGATGAAGAGACGAAGACCAAATACCTGCCGGCGGTCGTCGAACCCGCGTTGGGCTCCGACCGGGCGCTGCTCGTTTTTCTCATCGATGCCTACGAAAAAGAAGACGATCGGACGGTGCTGCACCTGCATCCCCGGCTCGCGCCGTACAAAGCCGCGGTCTTCCCGCTCGTCCGCAACAAACCGGAGATCGTCGAACTGGCCGCCGCCATCGAGCGTGATCTGCGGCCGCGCGTTCGGACGACGTTCGACGACTCCGGCAACGTCGGCAAACGGTATTATCGCCAAGACGAGATCGGCACGCCGTTTTGCATCACGATCGATTACGAGAGCCTCGAGCGTCAGGACGTCACGGTGAGGGATCGCGATACGAAACAGCAAGAGCGCGTGGCGATTTCGCGGCTCGAATCGTATTTAGGAGAAAAGCTGCGATGAGTCTTGCGCGCGCGGCGTTGTGCGCGACGATCGCGCTGGCCGCCGCGGCTTGTGCGCGATCCATCCACGCCGCGGCGCCGATGCCCGCCCACGCGGGTACGTCGCCGATGGCGGTCGCCGCGCCCGTCGCGTTGCCGCCTCAAGCGAATCCGAGCGAAGCGAAGTTCATCCGTGCGGTGGCGGCCGATCTGAATCGCCGCTTTCCCGCGTCGGCAGACGCCCGACGCGGCGGCTACGTCAGATACACGGCTGAAGATCAAGACGGCATCATCAGCTATACGAACCTGCACTGGTTTGGGGACGATCCGAAGCATCCGACGCAGCTCTGGTATGATGCAGCCGGCCGACTTATCGGCACCGACTTCACCATGCCGGTGCGAGACAAGACGCGGCGCCCCGAGGTTTGGGGCCTGCGGCCCGGCCGGTGGGTGCATTTCATCGCGCACATGCATTACGTCGTACGCGAGGCGGACGGAACGATGCGCTACGGCTCGATGTTTGACGGGGCATATCGCGAGGCCGGCGGCGATCCGAACCATCCGACGGCGCAGCCCCTCGTGAAGGCGGGCGTCACGAAGCGCGCGAGCGACGTGCGTCTCATCTTTCAACTCCCGGAGATTTGGATCACGAGCTTCTGGGTAATCCCAAACCGGCTGGGCGCGTTTGCGGATTCAAATCCCGACGTCAAGCCGACCAAAGGCGAGCACCAAAGCACTCATCCAGCTCAGCCGACGCCGTAAGCTATTCCGCTAGCGGTCCTTCCACATGTCTTTATGCCGGACGCAGACACAGCCGTTCACCGTTATGGCGACCGAAGCCTGAAGGCCGTCCCCGCCGGCGACGACGATCGAGGTCGTGCCGCCGGACGTTGTAATGGGTGTCACCGAAAAAGTACCTGGAGGAGACGTTGCCGCGACCGTCGCCACGCTTGTATTCTGGCTTTGTGCGCTGAACGTCCCCGTGAAATTCGACTGTGAGGCGCTGAAGGGCTGAGGTGAAAAATTCTGGCATGAGAAGGTCAGGCTCGTCGGATTGACGGTGACCGGCCCGAAAATCGGAAGGAGCGCGTAGTTGCTGCACGAGCTGAAGCCGCTCGCTGCGGCTAGCACGAAGACCGCGAACGAACCGATCAACCAACGCCGAACGGCGAGCATATTCGCGTTTTGCATGCCGCGCCGTTCGGTGTGGGACTACCCGAACCTTCGCGCCGGACGAGCCTAGCAGCCGGTGACGGCGACGTTGGCAGTCGCACCGGCGCCGCCCGTTACGGTGATCACCGCTTGGCCGGCTCCGGTCTCGGTCACCGTGAACTGGCCTGGCGTAGTCGTCGTCTGGACGGTCGCGACGGCGGTGTTCGAGCTCTGCGCGGAAAACTGGCCGTTAAACCCGGCCTGCTGCGAGACGACCGTCTGAGTTTTCGGCTGGCCGTTGCACCCCAGCGACAGGCTCGTCGGACTCACCGTGAGCAAGCCGACGTTGACGGTACCGTTGACGCCGGTGCTGCACGCCGAAAGCGCGGCCGAGCAAATGAGACCGGCAAGCGCCGCGGCGATGAGCCCGCGGCGAGCGGCGAGTCGCAGCTTGAAGTTCGTTCGCATATGCATCCTTCCATCAGTACGCACCCTTTGTACAGTACCCGATCGGGGGGACTTTATCTGTCCCGCGTCAAAGAACGTACTACAATCTTTGTGCCCTCAAAGACCCGTCAATCCCGCGGGAGACCAGCATTGAAGCCTGCCAAACCGGCCGCGCTCAAGAAATCGGGCGCGACGAAAGCAAGCGCTGTCAAATCGAATTCCCGATCCTCCGGTCGTGTGAAGACGGGCCGGCCGAAGACCGCCGCGCCCGTCAAAGCCGCAGCCAAGCAGTCGAAGGCAGCCGTCAAGGAAACTGCCGTCGCCAAGACGGGCGTCGACGGCGAAGTCGTGCGATCTGCACTTGAGATCGCGGCGGCGGAAAAAGCCGAAGCGGAGCACCGCTTGCTGATGGCGCCCATCGGACCGATCGAACTGAAGCCGATGCCGCCGCTGCCCGCGCCGCGCAAGCAGCAGGTGCGAAAGATCGAGCCGCCGACCAAATCCAAACTCGGCAGGATGACCTATACGTTCGAGGAGGGCGGCGCGGACATGCGCGATCTCCTCGGCGGCAAGGGCGCCGGCCTTTCGGAGATGACGCGCATCGGGTTGCCCGTCCCTCCGGGCTTCACCGTCACCACTGAAGTTTGCCGGCGCTACTTCGAGATCGGCCGACAATTGCCGCCGGGATTAGAAGAAGAGATGCACCGGCGCGTCGCCGAGCTCGAGCGCAAGACCGGCAAGGAATTCGGCGGCGAGACGAATCCGCTGCTCGTCTCCGTGCGGTCAGGCGCGCGTGTCAGCATGCCGGGCATGATGGATACGGTCCTCAATCTCGGGCTGAACAATCGCACGTGCAACGCGCTCGTCGTCCTGACCAAGAACGACAAGTTCGCGTGGGATGCGTACCGGCGCTTCGTGCAGATGTTCGCGACGGTCGTCTTGGGCATGAAGAAGGAGCCGTTCGAAGAAGCGCTGCAGCGTTACATCTCAAAAGCGCGGGTGAAATCTGAGAGCGAGCTGACGGCGCTCGCCTTCCGCAATCTCACGAGCGAATATAAAGCGCTCGTCCGGCACCACACGAAAAAGGATTTTCCCGAAGACGTCTTCACGCAGCTGCGCATGGCGGTCGAAGCGGTTTTCAATTCGTGGAACAGCAAGCGCGCCATCGAGTATCGGCGCCACGAGCGCTATCCGGACTGGTGGGGAACGGCGGTCAACGTCGTGACGATGGTGTTCGGCAACATGGGCAGCGACTCGGGAACCGGGGTTGCGTTCACGCGCGACCCGTCGACCGGTCAGAAAAAGCTCTACGGTGAATTCCTCCAGAACGCGCAAGGTGAGGACGTCGTCTCCGGTTCGCGCACGCCGGTCAGGATCTCCGAACTCGAGAAACAGCAGCCGAAGGTCTACAAACATTTTCTCGAGATCGCGAACAAACTCGAGCAGCACTACCACGACATGCAGGACATCGAGTTCACCGTCGAGCGCGGCAAGCTGTACCTGCTGCAGTGCCGCTCCGGCAAGCGCAGCGCCGCGGCCGCGGTCCAGATCGCGGCGGACATGGTCAAAGAGAGATTCATCGATCGCGAAGAGGCGTTGTGGCGCATCGAACCCGCTTCCATCCAGCAGTTGCTGCACGCGCAGATCGACGAGAAACAGCGCGGCAGCGCCATCTTGAAAGGTCTGAACGCATCCCCCGGCGCCGCGGCGGGCAGCGTGGTGTTCGATCCCGATCGCGCCGTGGAGCTCAAACGGCAAGAGAAAAAGTGCATCCTCGTCCGGCCGATGACGACGCCGGACGACGTACACGGCATGATCGCGGCCGAAGGCATCCTGACGTCGCAGGGCGGCGCCACGTCGCACGCCGCCGTGGTGGCGCGCGGCATGGGGAAACCCGCCGTCGTCGGCGCCGAAAAGATGCTGATCGATCTGCGCGCGCGGCAGTTCGTGGTCGGCAACGAGGTGGTCCGCGAAGGCGACCCGATCACCATCGACGGCACGACCGGCGCGGTCTATCGCGGCGAGCTGAAGATGCAGGCCGCGAAGTTGTCGCATCAGTTCCAGCAGGTCCTGAAATGGGCAGACGAGGTGCGGCGGCTCGGCGTGTGGGCCAACGCCGACACGCCCGAAGACGCGCAAAAAGCGCGCGATTTCGGCGCGGAGGGGATCGGCTTATGCCGCACCGAGCACATGTTCATGCAGCTGGAGCGGCTGCCCGTGGTGCAGGAGATGATCATGGCGGAAACGCCGGATTCGCGGCGCAAGTGCCTGGAACAGCTCCTACCCATGCAGCGCGATGATTTCCGCGGCATCCTCAAAGCCATGAAGGGTCTGCCGGTCACCATCCGGCTGCTGGATCCCCCGCTGCACGAGTTTTTGCCGAGCCTTGAAGACCTGCTCGTCGAAGTGACCGAGCTGCGCGTGAGCAAAGGCGATGCGGCCGTGCTGTCGCAGAAGGAACGCCTGCTGCGTCGGGTGCGCCAACTGCACGAGAGCAATCCGATGCTCGGGTTGCGCGTGTGCCGGCTCGGCATTGTCTTCCCCGAGATCTACCAGATGCAGGTGCGCGCGATCATGGAAGCTGCCACCGAGTTGAAAAAAGAGCGCGTCGACGTGCGCCCGCATGTCATGATCCCAGGCGTCGGCACCGTGACGGAGATGAAGGCGCTTCGCGATCTGGTCGTCAACGAGGCGGAGCGCATCATCAAAGCTACCGGCGTGAAGGTGCCGTATTCCGTCGGCACGATGATCGAGATGCCGCGCGCGTGCTTGGTGGCGCACCGGATCGCCGAGTTCGCCGATTTCTTCTCGTTCGGCACGAACGATCTGACGCAGACCGTCTTCGGCTACTCTCGCGACGACGCGGAAGGCTCGTTCATCCCCGTCTATCTCGAGCGCAAGATCCTGCGCGAAGATCCGTTCCAGATCATCGACCAAGACGGCGTGGGCGAGATGATGCGCATGGCATACGACCGCGGCCGCTCGACGCGATCCGATCTGAAGATCGGCATTTGCGGCGAGCACGGCGGCGAGCCGACCTCCGTCGAGTTCTGCCACAAGCTCGGACTCGATTACGTCTCGTGCTCGCCGTTCCGCGTGCC